>Ga0207678_10001321_pt1 | contig 22898 bp, 26 predicted proteins | sample KBSC63metaG_FD_184319 | JGI IMG/M metagenome (GOLD analysis project Ga0207678, IMG submission 184319) | Corn rhizosphere microbial communities from Kellogg Biological Station, Michigan, USA - KBS C6-3 metaG (SPAdes) (version 2) | ecosystem: Host-associated > Plants > Roots > Rhizosphere > Soil ... | reverse complement strand
CTATCATTACGCCAAGGGCAATCCGCACAAGCACGACCTGATCAGCTTTTCGAACGCCTTTCACGGGCGGACGATGGCGACGATCAGCGCGACCGACCAGGCGAAGATGATCGACGGCTTCGCGCCGCTGCTGCCGGGCTTCAAGGTGGTCGAGTTCAACAATCTCGACGCGGCGCTGGCCGCGATCGACGAGAATACGGCCGGCTTCCTGGTCGAGCCGATCCAGGGCGAGGGCGGTATTCGGCCGGGGACGCATGAATTCCTCAGCGGCCTGCGCGCCGCCTGCGACGAGCACGACCTGATGCTGGTGTTCGACGAGGTGCAGTGCGGCGTCGCGCGCACCGGGCAGCTCTACGCCTATCAGCATTATGGCGTGGAGCCCGACATCATGGCCTCGGCCAAGGGCATTGGCGGCGGCTTCCCGATGGGCGCGTGCCTGGCGAGCGAGAAAGCCGCGGCGGGCATGGTGTTCGGCACGCACGGCTCGACCTACGGCGGCAACCCGCTGGCCATGGCCGCGGGGCAGGCGGTGTTCGACATCGTCGCCGATGAGGAGTTCCTCAGCCAGGTGCGGCAGAAGGGCGAGCGGCTGCGCTCGGCGCTCGAGCAGATGATCCCCAACCACGACCATCTGTTCGAAAGCGTGCGCGGGCTCGGCCTGATGCTCGGCGTCAAGATGAAGTCGGAGAGCCGGGCGTTCGTGAATTACCTGCGCACGCGCGGGCTGCTGACGGTGGCCGCCGGCGACAATGTCATGCGCGTGCTCCCGCCCCTCAACATCACCGAGGAGCATATCCGTGAGTTCGTCGACGCCCTGTCGGCGGCGGCGGCGGAATATGAGGTGCCCGCGGCGGCGGCTTAGCCGGTTGTTGTCGCGGAGCGACCCGGCACCTATCTTCGCGCCATGCCGACCCAGTTGAACACCGACGTCGCGCTTGGCGTGGCGATACCCTCGCGCAATGCGCGGGGGCGGATCGCGCGGCTGACGAGCGTGGTCGACGCCGTGCTGTCGAGCCACAAATACCCCCCGCCGATCGAGAAATTGATGGCCGAGGCGCTGGTGCTGACGGCGTTGTTCGGCTCGCTCCTCAAGGAAGCCGAGGGCCAGGTGACGCTGCAGGCGCAGACCGAGAACGGGATCGTCGACCTGATGGTCTGCGACTATCTCGCGGGGGAGCTGCGCGGCTACATCCGCCACGACCCCGAACGGTTGGCGAACGCCGGCCCGAGCCCGTCGCTGTTCGCGCTGTTCGGCAAGGGCTATCTGGCGGTGACGTTCGACCATCCGGTGATGAAGGAGCGCTACCAGGGGATCGTGCCGCTGGAAGGCGACAGCCTGGCGGAGGCCGCGCAGAGTTTCTTCGCGCAATCCGAGCAGATCCCGAGCCTGGTGCGGCTCGCGGCCGACAAGCGCGACGGACACTGGGTCGCGGGCGGGTTGCTGTTCCAGCATTTGCCCGAGGGCGAGGAGGGGCGCGAGCGGCTGCATACCCGGCTCGATCATCCCGACTGGCCGCACATCGCGGTCCTCGCCGGGTCGGTGAAGCCGGGCGAGCTGATCGATCCCGAGCTGGCGCTCGACGATTTGCTGTGGCGGCTGTTCCACGAGGAGGACGAGGTGCGGACCTTGTCGGCGGTGCCGCTGAAGCGCGGCTGCCGCTGCGATCCCGACTATGTCCGATCGGTCATCGCCCGGTTCCCGGCCGAGGAGCGGGAGGAGATGGTCGGCGAGGACGGCCTGATCCGCGTCGACTGCGAATTTTGCTCGTCGAGCTTCGCGATGAAGCCCAGCGAATTTTCGCAAGATTAATCTCCGCGTGATATTAATGTCGGCCATGAGACTCGGGAAAGCTCTTGGAATCACGACGGCCAGCGTGGCCGTGGCCCTCGCGCTATGCGCCGCGGCCAAGCCGCCGCTCGCGCTTGCGCAGGCGGCGCCGGGCCTGTGGGAAGTGACCGGCGTGCCGGGCGCGAAGGTCATCCGCCAATGCCTCGGCGACGTCATTGCGCTCGCCCAGTTCGAGCATCGCAGCGAGAATTGCGAGCGGCACGTGATCCGCGACGGGCCAAGCTCGACCGTCGTCGATTATAGCTGCCCCGGGGGCGGTTTCGGCCGGACAGAGCTTGGCGTGATCACTCCGCGTTCGCTGCGGATCGACACGCAGGGCATCTCGGGCGACCTGCCGTTCCATTATGTCGCGCAGGCGCGGCGCGTCGGCGATTGCGCCACGCACCAAACCGCGTCGCGCCATTAAGGCGCCGTTTAACCATTGCATCGTAAAGGGGTTGTGTGCCGGATTTGGCACGCTTTCCTCCCAATCGGGCGTGTTCGCCCGATACCTGGGCCGCTGGCCCCGCAAGGGCCCGCGGCCCTTCTTTTGTCGGCGCTGACGCCTTAGAGGGCGCGCCGTGAAATCCGCAGTGGTCCTTTTGTCGGGCGGGCTCGACTCGATGGTTTGCGCCGCGCTCGCGCGCGAGGGCGGTTTTTCGGTCATCGCTCTGACGATCGACTACGGCCAGCGTCACCGCGTCGAGCTCGAGGCGGCGCGGACGATCGCGGCGCAGCTGGCGGATCGGCATGTCGTGCTCCCGCTCGACCTGCGCGCGTTCGGCGGATCGGCGCTGACCGACGACATGCCGGTGCCGAAGGATGGCGGGGGCGCGGGCATTCCGGTGACCTACGTGCCGGCGCGCAACACGATCTTCCTCAGCCTCGCGCTGGGCCTGGCCGAAGCGAGCGGGGCGCGCGACATCTTCATCGGCGTCAACGCGCTCGATTATTCGGGCTATCCCGATTGCCGCCCGGAATTCATCGCCGAGTTCCGGAAGCTCACCGAGCTTGCGACCAAGGCGGGAGTGGAGGGCCATCCCTTCACCATCCACGCGCCGCTGCAACACATGACGAAGGCCGAGATTGCGGCGGAAGCGGCGCGGCTCGGGCTCGATGCGGGTCTGAGCCATAGTTGCTACGACCCGCTGCCCGACGGGCGGCACTGCGGCGAATGCGATGCCTGCCGGCTTCGCGCCAAGGGGTTCGCCGACGCGGGGATCGCGGACCCGACGCGTTACGCTCCCCTTGCTCCCGGAACGGGGGAGAGGGGAGAGTCGCGCAGCGGCGAAGGGAGAGGGGACCGTGGCTAGCAGCGACGTTCGTCCCCCTCTCCCCGCTCATGCATCGCATGAGTCGCCCTCTCCCCCCTCCGGGGGGCGAGGGAAGTATGCCGTCAAGGAATGCTTCCTGACCTTGCAGGGCGAGGGGGCGCAGACCGGCAGCCGCGCGGTGTTCCTGCGCTTTGCGGGGTGTAATTTGTGGTCGGGGCGCGAGGAGGATCGGGCGGCGGCGCAGTGCCGGTTTTGCGATACCGATTTCGTCGGAACCGATGGCGAAGGCGGAGGCAAGTTCGACGGCGCGGCGAAGCTCGCCGATCATGTCGCGGCGATGTGGGGTGAAGGCGAGCGGCGGCTGGTTGTCGTCACCGGCGGCGAGCCGATGCTCCAGCTCGACGAGGCACTGATCGAGGCGCTGCACGAGCGCGGCTTTCGCGTGGCGGCGGAAAGCAACGGGACGCTGGCGGCGACGCCGGGAATCGACTGGCTGTGCATCAGCCCCAAAGCGGGGACGGAGGTCGTCCAGCGCTCTGGGAACGAGCTCAAGCTGGTGTGGCCGCAGGACGGGATCGATCCTGAGGAGCTCGAGCGGTGGGACTTCGAGCATTTCCTGGTCCAGCCGATGGACTGCGCCGAGGGAAAGGCCGCGATGGACGCGGCGATTGGCCTGGCAATGGAGCGGCCGCGATGGCGCCTGTCGCTTCAGGCGCACAAGGTCGTGGGATTGCCCTGAGGCTTATTCCGACGTGTTCGAGGCGGTGTTGGTCGCTGGCTCGTCCGGGGCCGGCCTAGCCGAGCCGGACGCGCGCTTGGTTCCCGGCCGGCGGGATGTGGCGGGCTTCTGGTCGCCGGCGTTGCCGAGCAGATTGTCGGTCTCGGCATAATTGACGTCCGCCGCCATGTTGGCGGCGTCACCGGTGACGGCGTCGATCGCGGTCACGTCGTTGGTCACGATATCAGCGGCGCTGAGGTTCTGGCCGACATTCTGGGTATCGGCGGTCTGGTCGTTCTTGCCGCACGCGGCCAGCGCGAGGGCGGTGCCGGCGATGGCGATCAGGGCTCGCATCTTCACAAACTCCCTCGAATCCCGGGCAAAAAAAGAGGCTGCCGGAATAAGGACCCCAGCAAAGTCGTACTTTGCTGGGAACCCAAAAACCGGCAGCCTCTTCAAATGCCAACGCCTCCCGAGATCAGGAGGCGTTACAATTACATCGCGTTGTTGGTCGCAACGTTGGCGGCCGCATTCGCAGCGTCCGCAGCGTTGTTCGCGTCGGCCGCGGCGTTCATGGCCATGTTGGCGTCGGTCGCATTCATGTCCGTCGCGTTCATGTCAGTCGCGTTCATGTCCGTCGTCGTAAGATTCTCGTCGACGTTCATGGTGTTGTTGGCTTCGTTGTTGCTGCTGCAAGCCGCAACCGCCAGGGCCGCACCAGCGACCAGGATAAGAGCACGCATTCAAGACTCCCTAATTATTGCGATCTGCAGCGGAACGTCCGCTTCGCAAATCGCGCGGACAATAGTCTGAAGCGCAAGGTTCCATCAAGAGACTTTGCACGGAACGTCCAAGCCCTTGAGAAAAGCCGTAAAACTCCGCTTCAGGGCCGCATCAACCCGCGTCAGGGGGATTTGTTTCCCATATTCGGCGAGGCTGGTGACCCCGAAATCGGAGATCCCGCACGGCACGATGCCCCGATAATGCGACAAGTCGGGGGCGATATTGAGCGCGAAGCCGTGGAGCGTGACCCAACGCTTCACCCGGACCCCCAAAGCGCCGATTTTCGCTTCGTTCGGGCCTTCGCCGACCCAGATGCCGATGCGCCCGGGCGCCCGGTGCGCATCGACGCCGAGGTGGGCGAGGGTGTCGATCATCCAGCCTTCGAGGCAATGGACGAAGCGCCGGATGTCCTTCCCGCGCTTCTCCAGGTCGAGCATTACATAGCCGACCCGCTGGCCCGGGCCGTGGTAGGTGTAGCGGCCGCCGCGGCCCGCCTCGAAGACGGGCAGATCCGACGCGTCGAGCAACTCGGCCGGGTCGGCGCTCGTGCCGGCGGTGAACAAGGGCGGGTGCTCGAGGAGCCAGATGCATTCGCGCGCGCTGCCCTCGCGGATCGCGGCGGCGCGCTGCTCCATGAAAGCGAGTGCTTCCTCGTAAGGCACCGGCTCGGCACTGACGCGCCATTCGATGTCCGCGGGCATATCCATCGCCGGCGAGATGGTCCGCCGTCGAGGTGAGGGCAAGTGGCGTTGCGCGGACGCTCCGCGCTCCGCATAAGGACGAGAACAGTGTGAAGGGAGCCCGCGTGGCCAAATTGTCGATCTCGCAAGCCTGGGAAGAAAGCCGCGCGGTGCTTGCGCGCGACGGGAAGCTGATCGGCACGGTCGCTCTCGCGCTGTTCGTCCTGCCCGGAACGATCCTCGACCTGGTCATGCCGGAAGCTCCGGTCGGGCAATTCCCGCCCGCGGGGCCGTGGATGGCCGTGGCGGCGGTCGCCATCCTCATCTCGCTGGTCGGGCAGCTGGCGATCATCCGGCTGGCGATGGGCCCGCATGTTTCCGTCGGCGAGGCGATCACCCACGGCGCGCGCCGTCTGCTGCCGTATGTGGCGGCGGTGCTCATCTGGGCGTTGCCGCTGATGGTCGTGATCGCGCTGCTCTATAGCGCGGCCGGCGCCGATCCGGAGAACCCTTCGGCCGGAGTGGCGTTGGGCCTGCTGGCAGTCGCGCTGCTCGGAATCTACCTGGCGGTACGGTTCCTGATGATGTCGGCCGTGGCGAGTGGCGAAGCCATCGGCCCGGCCGCGATCCTTCGAAGGAGCTGGGACATCAGCGGCGGCAATTGGTGGCGGCTGTTCGGATTCCTGTTCGCGTTCGCGATCGGCGCGATCGTGCTGATATGGGCCGTCGGAACGGTGACCGGCGTAGTCGCTCAGCTGGCTTTGGGCTCGGTCGAGCGGATGACCGCCGGAGGGCTGATCGTGATCATCGTCTCGCAGCTGATCAGCGCGCTCGTGTCACTGACCTTCTTCGTGATCCTGGCGCGAATTTATACGCAAGGCGCGCGTCCGTCCGGCGCTCACGCGAGCGTTCCGAGCAGCGGAATCTGAGGCGCGCAGTCCCTGGGCAAATAGCCTAGCAGGCGCGGGTCGGGGAAGCGCTCGACGGCGCGCTTGTGCGGGGTGAAGCCGGCGCGGCGGTAGGCGGACAGCGCCGCGGGATGATCGAGCGAGCAGGTGTGGACGTGGACGCGGGTGACGCCATCGCGCCAGGCTCGCTGGATGGCCTCGGCAAGCAGCCAGCGGCCATGGCCCTGGCCGGCAAGCCCGGGGACGAGGCCGATGAAGGCAAGCTCGCATTCACCCGCCTCGCGGAAGTCGAGCTCGATCATTCCAACGACCGCCTCGACGGCGGCGACTTCGAATAGCTCGACTCCGGGATCGCGGATGATGGCTTCGAGCTGGTCGTCATCCATGACCAATCGCGAGAACCACAGCCAGGGCGAGCCGACCTTGCGGAACAGGGCGCGGTAGTGGTCGGCCGCCGGGCTGGCGACGTGGCGCAGCTGGAGGGTCGAAAGCGGCACCTCGGTCGCGGGCGGCTGCAGCATCTCGAGATAGGTGACGACCGCGGCGAGTTCGCCATCGGGCACCGCTTCGTAACTCATTTCCACCTCGCCAGGGGCGGCAGGCTCATCAGGATTGCGTCGATGTTGCCGCCGGTCTTGAGGCCGAACAGGGTGCCGCGGTCGTAGAGCAGGTTGAACTCGACATAGCGGCCGCGGAATTCGAGCAGGCGCTCGCGGTCGGCTTCGTCGAAGGGGGTGTCCATGCGCTTGCGGACCAGCTGCGGGAAGATGTCGAGGAAGGCTTCGCCGACATCGCGGGTGAAGGCGAAATGCGCGTCGAAATGGCCTTCGAGATGGTCGTAGAAGATGCCGCCGACGCCGCGCGGCACGCCGCGATGGGGGAGCCAGAAATATTCGTCGGCCCATTTCGAGAAGCGCGGGTAGAAAGTCGGATCGTGGGCGGCGCAGGCGGCGCGGAGGCGAGCGTGGAACGCCTCGGTGTCCTCGTCATAGGGGATCGCGGGGTTGAGGTCGGCGCCGCCGCCGAACCAGCGTTTCGTCGTGGTCAGGAAGCGGGTGTTCATGTGCACGGCGGGAACGTGGGGGTTGGCCATGTGGGCGACGAGGCTGATCCCGGTGGCGAAGAAGCTCGGGTCCTCCTCGGCACCCGGGATCGACCTGGCGAATTCGGGCGAGAAGGCGCCGCCGACGGTCGAGACGTTGACGCCGACCTTCTCGAACACCTTGCCGGCCATTTGGCCGCGGACGCCACCACCACCAGGCTCGCCGCTGGCGTCTGTGCGGTCCCAAGGCGTGAAGGCGAACGTGGAGTCGCTGCCGGCTTCGCGCTCAATTGCCTCGAAGGCGGCGCAGATGCGTGTCCGCAGGCCTTCGAACCAATCGCGCGCGGCCTGTTGCTGGTCGTCGAGCGTCACCATTGCGATGCGGCTTTAGCGCGAACCGCGGCCAAGCCAACTAGTTGCCGGGGCGATTCCAGTCCTGGGAGCGGCAGATGAACAGCACGCAGCCGGTCACTTCGAGCTTGCCGTCGGGCTCGAGCCGGAGCCGCGCGCGATAGCTGTTGCCGCTTTTGGGGTCGTAGGCGCGCCCGCCATCCCAGCGCGACCCGGCGCCGGCGAAGCCGCTCAACACGCGCAGGCCGACCAGCGGGTGCGAGCGAAGTGCGGGATCGGGGTTGTTGATGTCGGTCGTCGGAATACCGCTGCCGCGCGCGAGCACCCTGATGACGGTTCCGCACAGCCGCGAACCGCACGGCGCGATGCGGACCAGCGCCGTGCGATCCTGGTTGATCCAGTTGCCCTCGACAGACAGCGATGAGGCGGCGAGCGCGGCGATGAGCGCGAGCACGGAATCAATAGACGCGGCGCTGGGCGGCGAGGAGCATCCTCAGCAGCATGGCGATCGGGCGCGGCACGCCGACCTTGCCCTCGAGCCAAAGACTTACGGCCGAGCGCGATACGCCGATCGCCTGGGCGAGGTCGTTCTGGGTGCGGTAGCCGAGGCTGCGCATGGCTCCTCGCAACTCGTCCGGGGACATGGAGGCGAGGCGTTCGTCGAGCATCAGATCGCGTCCGCCCCGCGGTCGCCGGTGCGGATTCGGATGGCCTGCTCGACGTTGGTGACGAAAATCTTGCCGTCGCCGATGCGGCCGGTGCGCGCGGCATTCTCGATCGCCTCGACGGCATTGTCGGCGAGCGAATCCTCGACCACCACCTCGACCTTCACCTTGGGCAGGAAGTCGATGACATATTCGGCGCCGCGATAGAGCTCGGTGTGGCCCTTCTGGCGGCCGAAGCCCTTGACCTCGCTGACGGTGATGCCGCTGACCCCGACGTCGTGAAGCGCGTCCTTCACGTCGTCGAGCTTGAACGGCTTGATGATCGCCTCGATCTTCTTCACGGCCGAAGTCCTCATGAAAGGCTTGAATCGCTAATGCCCAATCGGTGCCGCATTTCCAAGCAAAGGCCGCACGGAACATGAAAGCCATCATTCTTTCCGCCGGCCAGGGGTCGCGGCTCGGCCACTTGGTCGACGACCGGCCCAAGTGCCTGATCGACTTCAACGGGCGGACGTTGCTCGACCGGCAGCTCGACACGCTCGAGGCGAACGGGGTCCACGAGACGGTCGTGGTGACGGGCTTTCACGACGAGATGGTGCAACAGGCAATCGCGCGGCGGAGCGGCGGACCGAAGGTGCGGACCGTGTTCAACCCCTTCTACAAGGTCGCGGACAATACCGGCTCGCTCTACATGGCCCGCGTGGAGCTGAGCGGCGACTGCCTGGTGTGGAATGGCGACACTTTGGTCTCCAAGGCGCTGATGGCGAAGGTCGTCGGGAACGCGCGCAACGGGATTTGCGTGACGATCGACCGCAAGGCCGAGGGCTATGACGACGACGACATGAAGGTGGTCGAGGACGGCGGCCGGCTGAACGCGATCGGCAAGAGGATCAGCGAGGGCGTCAATGCCGAGTCGATCGGGCTGCTTGCCTTCCGCGCGGGCGGCGCCGAGCAGTTCCGCGAGGCGATCGAGGCTGCGATGCGGACGCCCGAGGGAACGACCATCTGGTACCTGCGCGTCATCAACCACATCGCGCAGAGCGGCGACGTGTGGACGCTCGACATCTCGGGCGAGGAATGGGGCGAGGTCGATTTCCCGCCTGACGTCGACAATGCGCGCGCGCTGACCGCGCGGTGGGACGCGGCCTAGGCGGTGGAAAGCCGGCTCGCGATCCCGGTCGTCGGCGGCCAGGTGTCGGGGATTTTGCTACGGCCGGCGACTGCGACCGCGCTCTACGTCTTCGCGCACGGCGCGGGCGTCGACATGAACCATCCGAGCATGGCTTCGAATGCGCAGGGCTTGGCCGAGCGCGGGATCGCGACGCTGCGCTTCCAGTTCCCGTACATGGAAAAGGGCGGCGGACGACCCGACCCGCCGGCAATTGCCCAGGCGACGGTGCGGGCGGCGGTGGCCAAGGCGGCGGAGCTTGCGCCCGACCTGCCGCTGTTCGCCGGCGGCCGGTCATATGGTGGGCGCATGACTTCGCAGGCGCAGGCCGTGGCGCCGTTGCCGGGCGTGCGCGGGCTCGTGTTCCTTGGCTTTCCGCTGCATCCGGCGGGCAAGCCGGGGATCGAGCGCGCCGATCATCTCGAGCAGATCGGGATCCCGATGCTGTTCGTGTCGGGCTCGCGCGATGCGCTGGCGGACATGGCGCTGCTGAAACCGCTTGTCGGGGGCCTCGGCGAACGTGCCACGCTGCACGTCGTCGAAGGCGGCGATCACGGCTTGCGGGTGCTGGTGAGCAGCGGTCGGACGAACGAGGAAGCGCAGGCCGAAGCGCTGGACGCGATGGCGCAGTGGATGGCGAGACTGGCGAGCTAGCGGCGGTTCGCTCGAACCGCCGCCCTTCTTCCTCAAGCCGCCTTCTCGACCTCGGCGCGGACGCGCGGAAAGTCGATCTCGGTCTCGACCGCATTGTTGATGTAGTTGGTCAGGATGTTGAGCACGGTGTTGCCGACGATCTCGAGGAGTTCGGCATCGCTGATGCTTGCCCCCCGAAGGAGTGTGACATCCGCATCGCTGACATGACCGCGCTTGAGCACGACCGCGCGAGCGAATTGAAGGATTGCCGCGAGCCTCGGGTCCGCAGCCTCGGCCCGGCGCGCCGCGTTGATTTCGATCTCGGACAAGCCGGCGCCCCCACCGAGGACGGTATGCGCGGACAGGCAGTAGTCGCAGGCATTGGCCTCGGCGACGCCGAGCGCGATGGCCTCGCGCTCCGCCGCATTCAGCCGGCCCCTGGAAAGCGCCCCGTTGAGCCCTAGCAGGCCTTCGAGGGTCTCCGGCGAGTGGGCGGTCACCCGGAACAAGTTCGGTGTGATGCCAAGGCTGGCGTGGACGGCATCGAGGAGCGGTTTGGAAGCGGCCGGCGCTTCAGCGGGGTCGACTGCGGGAATTCGGCTCATGGGGAATCCTTCCATTGACGATGAAGGCGCCCACATAGCCATTGCCAATCACAGGAATAATCTCCATAAATCGCAAATGATTATTGCTTTCGAGGCAATAATGACGAAGCCGTGACAGACCTGGTTCGCGCCATGAAGGCCTATGTCGCCGTGTGCGATCTCAACGGCTTCGCTCCCGGGGCGCGACGGCTCGGCGTCGCTCCCTCGGCCGTAACGCGAATCATCGGCAGCCTCGAGCAGGACCTCGGGGTGAGGTTGCTCAGTCGAACGACACGGTCGGTCAGCCAGACCGACGCCGGGACGCGCTTTCTCGAGCGGGCGCGCCGCATCCTCGCCGATATCGACGAAGCGCGGCTGTCGGCGGGGCAGGAGCAGGCGGCGCCCCAGGGGCGGCTGGTTGTCAGCGCTCCGCTGCTGTTCGGCCAGATGCACGTTGCTCCGGCCGCCTCGCTGTTCCTCGATCGATATCCCGGGGCGCAGGTCGAGCTCAACCTGTCCGACCGTTACGTGAGCCTGGTCGAGGAAGGGATCGATGTCGCAATCCGCATCGGTCCGCTGACCGATTCCGCGCTGATTGCTCGGCGGATCGGGGAGACGCAGCGCATCCTGGTCGCAAGCCCCAAATATCTCGCGGCGTGCGGCACGCCTTCGTTACCCGCGGATTTGAAGAATCACAGCCTGGTGCTCTTCCAGGCTGGGGAGCAGCGCGGCGACTGGCGCTTCGCTGACGGACAGCAGGTATCGGCCACCAGCCATGCGCGCTTCTGGACCAACAGTGGCGACGCGGCGATCGGCCATGCCCTCGGCGGGGGAGGGATTGCTGCCGTATTCTGCTACCAGGCGGCACCGACAATCAAGGACGGCCGGCTGGTAGAGGTGCTGCACGACTTCGCGCCAGCGGCGGTTCCGATCCAGGCGCTGTTCATGACCCGGCGGCTGCTGTCGGCCAAGGTTCGCGCATTCCTCGACGTGTTGGACGAATGCTCGGGCCGCTGGAAGGACACTTAATAGGGCGGCTTGTCGAGGCCTTTCGGGCTCTTGGTAAAAACCTCGCAGCCGTCTTCGGTGATGCCGATCGAATGCTCGAACTGAGCCGAGAGAGAACGATCGCGGGTGACGGCGGTCCAGCCGTCGTCGAGCACTTTCACGTCGGGGCGGCCGATGTTGATCATGGGCTCGACGGTGAAGATCATGCCGGGCCTGAGCTCGGGGCCGGTGCCGGGCCGGCCCGCGTGGATGACCTCGGGGCTGTCGTGGAACAGGCGCCCGACGCCGTGGCCGCAGAAGTCGCGCACGACGCTGTAGCGCTGGCCCTCGGCATGACGCTGGATCGCGTTGGCGATGTCGCCGAGATGGTTGCCCGGCCGCGCCTGCTCGAGGCCGAGCATCAGGCATTCATGGGTGACGTCGACCAGCTTCCTGGCCTTCAGCGGGACATCGCCGACAAGGTACATGCGGCTGGTGTCGCCGTGCCAGCCGTCGACGATCGGGGTGACGTCGATGTTGACGATGTCGCCGTCCTTGAGCGTCTTGTCGCTCGGGATGCCGTGACAGACGACATGGTTGATCGAGATGCAGCAGCTCCTGGTATAGCCGCGATAGCCGAGGGTCGCGGGGATCGCGCCGGCGTCGACCGTCATCCGGTAAACGATGTCGTCGAGGTCCTCGGTCGAGGCGCCGGGGACGACGTGCGGCACCAGCGCGTCGAGGATCTCGGCGGCAAGCCGGCCGGCCAGCCTCATGCCCGCGAAGCCCTCGGGCCCGTGGAGCTTGATGACGCCGTTGCGGGCTTCGACCCGGTCGTCCGCGGCGACGGTGATGTATTGAGTCATTGGGCCTAGATAGGCATTTCGACGGGCGAAGTCACCGGAGGCGAGTCATCGAGCAATCGAAAACCTGGACCGCGGCGCTGGCGGTGATCGGCGACGAAATCCTGTCGGGCCGGACACAGGACAAGAATGTCGCGCAGCTCGCGGCCTGGCTGAACGGCGAGGGCATTCGCCTGGCCGAAGTGCGGATCGTGCCCGACGATACCGCGCGGATCGTCGAGGCAGTGAATGCGCTGCGGGCAGGGCACGACTATCTGTTCACCACCGGAGGTATCGGGCCAACGCATGATGACATCACGGTCGACGCGATCGCCGCGGCCTTTGAAGTCCCGGTGGTGATCCACCCGGAAGCGCGTGCCATCCTCCAGGATTATTACCGCGACCGGCCGGGAGGGCTGAACCCGGCGCGGCTGCGGATGGCGCGGGTGCCCGAGGGCGCCGAGCTGATCCGCAATCCGAGCTCCGGCGCGCCTGGGGTGAAGATCGGCAACGTCTACATCCTCGCCGGCGTCCCGCACATCGCCGCGAGCATGATGGAAGGACTGACCGGGCGGCTGGAGGGCGGGCGCCCCATGGTGTCGGTCACGGTCGGCGCGCGCGCGGTGGAAAGCGAGGTCGCGGAGTTGCTGCGCGAGACCGAAGCGGCGCATCCGGGCGTCGCGATCGGCAGCTATCCCTTCTTCAAGGACGGCACCTACGGCGCGAACTTCGTGGTCCGATCGGAGGACGGGGAGTTGGCGCGGTCGACGGGAGAGGAGCTGTCGCATCGTCTCCGCGAGGCCGGGTACGAGCCGGTAGAAGGCGGAATCTGACGGGGCCCGTTCACTTGCGTTAACTTGCAAGCCGCTGATTTTCCGAAAAAGCTGGAACGATCGCGTTCTGGTTCGGGGAGAGTCGGTATGAGAAAGTTCGTTGCGCTTGTCTGCGGGGCAATTGCGTTCGCGCCTGTTGGCGCCGCCTCCTTGCCCGGGCAGCCCCCGGTCCCGGCTGCGAAGCCGGTGACGGAAACGATCTTCGGGCAGAAGATCACCGACCGCTACCGCTATTTCGAGCAGCAGGGCCCGGTGCTCACTAACTGGATGAAGGCGGAAGGGCGGTTCACGCGCGCGTATCTCGACGCGATGCCGCAGCATGCGGACATCCTTCAGCAGCTCAGCGCGATGACCGGGTCATGGACGGTCGCTGCATCAATCACGCGCAGCAGCGGCGGACGGACCTTCTACGAACAGCGCAGCGCGGGGTCGGATAATTATGACTTGATGGTGCGCCACGCGAACGGCGCCGTGCGCAAGCTAGTCGACGTTGGCGCGATCCGCGCGGCAAACGGGAACGAGCCGTTCGCGATCAATTATTTCGCGCCGTCGAACGACGGAACGAAAGTCGCCGTGGGGATCTCGCAGGGCGGCTCTGAAAATGCGTCGGTGTGGGTCTACGATGCCGCAACGGGCGCGAGAATCGCGGGGCCGGTGGCGAACGCCCAACTTGGCCTGGTCAATTGGATGCCCGACGATCGCAGCCTGTTCGTCAACATCTTCACGCCGCTGAAGCCAGGGCAGCCGGAATCGGACAAGTTCAAGTACAGCAAGGACTATTGGTGGGACCTTAAGGGCGAGCTCGTACCCGTGCTCGGCAATGGCCTGTCGTCCGTCGTTCCCTACACACCGGAAGAGATTCCTTTCATCGCGACCTTTCCCGGCTCGAGCTTCGCGATCGCCGGGAATGCGAACGGCGTGCAAAACGAGCTTGCGCTGTGGACGGCGCCGGTGGGGACCGCGCCGCATCCAAATGCGCCCTGGGTTAAACTGGTCAGCCGCGACGATGGCGTCACCAATTTCGCGATGGCCGGAAATCGCATATTCCTGCTGAGCCACCAGGATGCGCCGACCTTCAAGGTGCTGGCGCTCGACGCCGGCCAGCCGCTCAGTGCCGCAAAGGAAATCGTCGCTCCCCGACGCGACCGGCTCATTGAATCGATCACCGCGGCCGCCGACGGCGTTTACGTCCGCGCTCGGCATGGAGTTTATTCCGAACTCTTCAAGGTTCCGCTCGATGGCGGCCCCGAGCAGGCGATCGCGCTGCCGTACAAGGGCTCTATCAACGAGTTGGCGGGCGACCCGCGCTCCGCTGGACTTGACCTGATCCTCGACAGCTGGGCAGTGCCGCCCAAGACCTTTGCCTATGATCCGACGAAAGGGTTCGCGGAGCTGGGGCTCGGCAGTGCGCCCGCCGGTTTCAATCCGGCACAATATCAGACGCTGGATCTGACGGCGAAAGCCAAGGATGGCGTCGAGATTCCGTTCGAGCTGGTGACCGGGCAGGGCGCGCAACATCCGCGCCCAGTCCTTCTCTGGGCCTATGGATCATATGGCATCTCGGAATTCCCGGGCTTCGGCACGCGGACGATGGCCTTCGTGCCCAACGGTATTGATTATGCCGTCTGCCATGTGCGCGGCGGCGGCGAGCTCGGCGAAGCGTGGCGCCTTGGGGGCAAGGACGCGAACAAGCCCAATACGTGGCGCGACCTCATCGCCTGCGGCGAAGAGCTGATCGCGCGCGGTTACACCCGCAACGACCTACTGTTCATCATCGGCGGATCCGCCGGAGGCATCACCCTGGGCCGGGCGATGGAGGAACGGCCGGACCTGTTCGCCGGCGTGTTCGACCTGGTGCCGGCTGCGAATATGGTCCGCTCGGAGTTCGCTGAAACCGGACCCGTCAACATCCCCGAATTCGGCACGATCAAGACTGCGCAAGGGTTCAAGAACCTGCTCGCGATGGATGCGCTGCAGCACGTGAAGCCGGGGGTCAAATACCCGCCGATCATGATCACGACGGGATTGAACGACCCGCGCGTATCGAGCTGGATTCCGGCCAAGTTCGCGGCAACGCTTCGCACTGCCGGCCCGACCGAGCCGGTGCTGTTCCGGGTCGACGAAAAGGCCGGGCACGGGATCGGATCGACCAAGACCCAGAACGACGAGCTTTATGCCGACGTGGCCACCTTCGTGCTGTCGCGGACGGCCACAGGGCCTGTGGTTCCGGAAGCGAAGCCAGGAGAGCGCGGCGAGAGATAGCTGTCGCCACTCGCTTCGTTCGTGCGCTCCAAAAATCAAACTGCCCCCGGCAGTTCAATTTTTGGAGCGGGTAACGGGAATCGAACCCGTGCGTTCAGCTTGGGAAGCTGACAGGCTACCATTACATCATACCCGCCCGAGGCGACGTCCGAGTTAGGTCGCGCCCCCCAGTCCGTCAACGCGACTTGAAAAATCGGTCATGCGGGAACGCGATGGCGTTTTCTGCGTTGCGTATAATAAGCAGGCTTACTATATCCAACGCAAATGGAAACTCTCCCCTTCGAGATCGGCGAGACCGCGCATGCGTTGCGCAAAGCGTTCGATCGCCTCGCGGTTGGGCTTGGAGTGACGCGCGCGCAGTGGAAGGTGCTGTTCAAGCTGACGCGGACGCCCGGCCTGAGGCAGGTGGAACTTGCGGACATGCTCGATCTGGAGCCGATCACGCTGTGCCGCATCGTTGACCGCCTCGAGGAGGCGGGGCTGGTCGAGCGGGTCCGCGACCCCGAGGACCGGCGCGCGTGGCGGCTTCACGTCACCGCAAAAGCCCAGCCGCTGATCGAGAAGCTCCAGGCGGTCGGCGTCAAACTGGTCGATCACGCGTTTGGCGGGATCGACCCCGCTGACATAGAAATCGCTCGCCGGGTGCTCGCGCAGGCTCGCGAAAACGCCGCCCGGTCCGCCAATCTCAACAGGGCATCGAACGCATGAACAAGATGGCTACCGAACCGATGACGGGCGAAGTCGCGACGGACGCTCCGAAGGTCAAGCGCAGCCGCCGCATCCCCAAAGGCAAGGGGGCGACGCGTGCCATCCTGTTGCTGATCGTGCCGGCACTGCTGATCCTCGGCGGCGCTTATTACTGGCTGACCAGCGGCGGCAGCGTCTCCACCGACGACGCGCAGGTGAAGCAGGACATTGTCTCGGTCAGCCCGCAGGTGGCGGGGCCGATCAGCCAAGTGCTGGTCAAGAACGGCGCGCGCGTAACGCGCGGCCAGCTGCTGTTCCGGATCGATCCAGCTCCTTTCCAAGTGGCGCTGGAAAATGCCGAAGCGCAGCTTGCGGCCGCGCGGTTGCAAACTTCGCAGCTTCAGACGCAGGCGGCCGGCACCGGCGCCGACATCACCGGCGCGGGGGCCAATCTCAAGATCAAGCAGAATGCCCTGGGCCGCCAATCGGCGCTGCTGAAGCAGGGCTTCACGACGCGCGCCGATTACGAGGATGCGCTCAACGAAGTGCGGACCGCCGAGACCGAGCTTGCCGATGCCCGCGCGCGCGCGGCGAATGCTCATGCCGCGCTTGCTCCGGGCGGGAACCAGCCGCAGATCGCCCAGGCGCAGGCCGCGGTCGACAAGGCGCGGCTCGACCTCGAGCGCACGTCGATCCGCGCGCCGATGGACGGCGTGGTCGAGAATGCCGACAATTTGCAGATTGGGCAGATGGCCGTGACCGGCATCGGGATGCTGAGCCTGGTGCACAGCCAGACCGCGTGGGTCGAGGCGAACTTCAAGGAGAAGGACGTCGGCAAGATGGTTCCGGGCCAGGCGGCGAAGATCGAGGTCGATGCCTACCCCGGGCAGAAGTTCGATGCGCACGTCCAGAGCATCGGCGCGGGGACGGGCAGCGAATTCTCGCTGCTGCCGGCGCAGAACGCCAACGGCAATTGGGTCAAGGTGACCCAGCGCGTGCCCGTGCGCATCGCGTTCGACGGCAAAACGTCGAGGCCGATGATCGCCGGGTTGTCGGTGAACGCCACCGTCTATTTCTACGAGCAGAGCAAGAAGTAGCGCCGCCGATGGCCGATACCCCGGCCCACGTCGCGTCGCATCCGCTGCCGACGGCCGAGCGGCTGATCGTCACCGTGGGGGTGATGATGGCCGTGCTCCTGCAGGTGCTCGACACGACCATCGCCAACGTCGCGCTGCCGCACATGCAGGCAAGCCTCAGCGCGACGCAGGACACGATCAACTGGGTGCTGACGAGCTATATCGTCGCGAGCGCCATCGCGCTTCCGATCAGCGGCTGGCTGGCCGACCGGGTCGGAAGGAAGCGGCTGCTGCTGATCTCGGTCGTCGTGTTCACCGTCGCTTCGGTCTTGTGTGCAACCGCCACGTCGCTTGCCGAAATGGTCGTCTTCCGCGCTCTCCAGGGCGTTGGCGGAGCGTTCATCGTTCCGCTCGCCCAGGCGACATTGTTCGACATCAACCCGCGCGAGAAGCACGGCCAGGCGATGGCGCTGTTCGGCGGCGGCGTAATGATCGGACCGATCCTCGGGCCTGTCCTCGGCGGCTGGCTGACCGACAATTACAACTGGCGCTGGGTGTTCCTGGTCAACTTGCCGGTCGGCATTTTGTGCGCGCTGCTGATGGCGCGGTTCATGCCCAAGACCGAGACCCACGAGCGCAAGTTCGACATGTTCGGTTTCGCGCTGCTTGCGATCGCGCTCGGCGCGCTTCAGTTCTGCCTCGACCGCGGTCAGCAGAACGACTGGTTTTCGAGCTGGGAAACGATCATCGAGGCCGGACTAGCGATCGGCGCCGGCTGGATGTTCGTCGTCCACATGGCCACGGCCAAACAACCGCTGTTCGAGCGGACGATGTTCACCGATCGCAATTTCGCGACGAGCTTGCTGTTCATGGCGGTGACCGGCGTGCTGCTGCTCGCCGGCCTGGCGCTGCTCCCCCCGTTGCTGCAGAACATGTACGGCTATTCGGTCCTGCAATCGGGGATCCTGACCGCGCCGAGGGGCGTCGGGACCTTGTTCTCAATGCTGATCGCCGGCCGCTTGACCGGCAAGATCGACGCGCGCCTGCTGGTCGGCATCGGAGTCATCCTGATGGGCGTCTCGCTCTACATGATGACCGGCTTCGCGATCGACCAGCCGTCGCGCCCGGTGATCACGAGCGGCCTCGTGCAGGGGCTGGGCCTCGGCCTCATTTTCGTCCCGCTTCAAACGCTGGCGTTCGAGACTCTGTCGGCGCGCTTGCGGACGACGGGAGCGGCGCTGCTCAATTTGTCGCGCAACATCGGCGGGTCGATCGGCATTTCGATCGTCAGCACTCAGCTGGTACGGATGACGCAGGTCAGCCACGCCGACATGGCGGCTCAGATCACGCAAAGCACGATCCCGACGCTGGACCCGACATTGCTGCAGACGGCCGCGCCGGTCGCCGGACCGGCGGCGCTCGCCTACATCAATTTGATGATCACCAAGCAGGCGCTGTTCATCGCCTATCTCGATGATTTCAAGCTGATGATGATCGTCACCTTCGCGGTGCTGCCGCTGCTGCTGTTCATGCGCCGCGGTTCGAAGCCCGACGCCACTCCGCTGGTGCACACCGACTAGCCGGCCACCGGCAGCACGCACAGGTGGCCATTCGCATAGTCGAAACGAACGGCATGACTCTGAAGCAGCGCGCGGCCGAGGTTCATCGAGTCCGTGCGCGAGGAGAAATAGCCGGTCTTGGTCGTCGCATAATTGACCTCGCTGTCGCGTAGTTCGGTGCGGCCGATGACGATGTCGTGATGCGGCGTGCGGTAGGTGACGTTTCGGCCGCCGACCCCGCTGCCGCTGCCCTCCTTGCCGTTGCGGAAGCGGTCGGCGACCTTGTGCGCCTCCGCCCACCGCCACAGCACGATCGGGATCCCGCCATTGCCGACGTCGATGCCGATCAGCGCCGGTATGCCGTCGATCTTCCCCTCGACGCTGGGTTGATCGTCGTCGAACAGCAATGGAACCCTGTCGCCTTGGCAGGAACGGCCAGGCCGGAACGGCTCGATTGTCAGCGTGTTCGCCGGCTCGTTCACCGTGACGGCCATGCGCTCGAAGATTTCGAGGCCGAGGATGCCCGCCATCGGCGGCTGGTCCTTGCGCGTGACGGCATCGCCCATGTCGAGGATCGTGAAATGCTGATTGGTCATGGTCGCGCTGCCCAGCTTGAGCTCGGCAATGCGGGTGTCGCTGGTCGTCTGCCGGCCAGGGCCGCTTCCGCCCGAGGTGCCGCTTCCTTCGCCGGTCAGGCCGAGCTCGGCAGCGACTTGCGGAGTGACGATGTTGTGCCCGCCGGTATCGAGGATGAAATCATATTGGTGGCCGTTGATCGTCGCCGGGACGACGGCGAAGCTCAACGATGCGAGCGGCAGGGTCGACGCGCCGGCGATGATGGTGTCGTCAGGCGGCGGCGGTGCCGAGAAGCGGACGCTTGCCGCGCGGACCTGCTGGTATCGCGCGAGATGGATCGACTGGACGTCGCCGCTGTCCTCGATGCCGATTGTGAAGGGCACCATCGCCTTGCCGACGCGGCGATAGTCGCCGTAGGTCTCGGTCAGGATGCTGAGCGGACGCGCCCGCTGCACGCGCACCAGCAGGTGGCTGGAATCGTCGAACGCCAGGTCGATCGCATTGCCTCCGCGCGGCCGCATGGTGAGAACGATCGCGGCATGTCCGTCGAGCTGCTCATGCTTCAGCCGTTCGACGCGCGCAGTCCCGGGTTGCAGGAACCCGCGCCGCTTGATCCAGGCGATCGTGACCGCGTCCGCCCTGGAAAAGGGCGCGTTGAGCGCATGGCTGGCTCCTGAGCGGTCCTGGCGCCATCGCACCCGGCCATCATAGCCTTCGCGATCGCTGAACTGGCTGTAGTCGGCGCCGGTCGCGAACGCCCCGTCGCGTATCCGAACGGCTTCGCGATAATCGCCGGTTCGCCCCTCGGCATCGATCGAGCCGTGGGTCTCGATCGTCGCAGCAGGATCGAACCTGCCCATCGCGCGGGCCGCGGCGCTCAGCACCGACTGCGCACCCGGCGCCGTGGCCGGTGGGGCCGAAGTGAGTAACATTTCGACCAACAGGAGACCGCCGGCGACGCGCATCGTTCACATCCCTTTACTGTGCAGGGCTACAAATTTAGCGTCGCCGGACCTGTGGATATTGGACGATTCGAAGGTGTGCGAGGCAAGGACCTTCAAGGGACTGGAAATCGAGTTGCACCGCTTCGCCGGTGCGCGAGCGCTGCGCGTCGTCCATCCCGGCGCCCAGCAGATCGAGGAGCATAGCCACGACTGGGCCTATATCGGGCTCTACACCTCGGGGCGGTACCGCGAGCGCTACGACGGCGGTGAGGCCGATATGCGCGGGCCGTGCGCGGTGGTTCACCCGGCCGGGCGGCCCCATGCGGACATGGTCGAGGCGGAAGGGCTGGAGACGCTGACGATCGAGTTCGACCCGGCGTGGCTAAAGGCGCATGGCTTCACGAGGAAGCTCGACCGGTCGCGATTGTGGAGCGGCGGAGCAGTGGCGCTGGCCTCGCGGAGTTTGTCGGCGGCAATGTCGGCACCATGGATTGACGAGCGCGCACTAGGCCGCGCCACCGCGGAATTTCTGACTTTTGCCCTCACGGCCGCAGCTCAGGTTGAGCCGGCATGGGTGAAGCGCGCTCGCGACCTTCTGGAGGAAGATTCGCCCGCGAATGCGGCCGGCCTGGCCCGCAGTCTCGATCTGCATCCCGCATACCTTGCGCGGGCATATCGGGCGGCGACGGGGGAAGGCGTCGGCGAAACGCAGCGGCGGCGGCGCGTCGAGGCGGCGTCCGCGCTGCTCCGGCAGACCGCATCGCCTCTGGCCGACATCGCCATCGCATCCGGATTTTGCGACCAAAGCCATATGAACCGTTGCTTCTCGGCGGTGCTCGGCCGGACGCCGCGCCAGGTGCGGCGCGAGCGCCAATTGTTCGACGAGCGGTCCGCGGCCTCGGCCTGAGCCGGGCCGAACGGTTGCGAAGTTTCGACGCTTTCCTTTCTCGCCAGTGGCGAAAGCCGCGCGGCAATCCCATGTGACGGATGAAACGCGCCGCCGCACGAGCGGGCGTCAAAAGGGAGACAGGCCACATGTTCCAAATCGGCAAGCGGCGGCTCGGCCGCGACGGGCCCGAAGTCTCGGCCATCGGGCTCGGCTGCATGGGCATGAGCGACTTCTACGGCGCGCACGACGATGCCGACTCGATCCGCGTCATTCATCACGCCTTGGATCGCGGCGTGAACTTCCTCGACACCGCCGATATGTACGGGACGGGCAAGAACGAGGAGCTGGTCGGCAAGGCGATCCGCGACCGGCGCGGCGATGTGTTCCTGGCCACCAAGTTCGGCAACGTGCGCGGGCCCAACGGAGAATTCCTTGGGGTGCGCGGCGACCCCGACTATGTGCGCTCGGCATGCGAGGCGAGCCTGAAGCGCCTCGGGGTCGAGGTGATCGACCTTTATTACCAGCACCGCGTCGACCCCAACGTGCCGATCGAAGATACGGTCGGGGAGATGTCGCGGCTGCAGCAGGAAGGGAAGGTGCGTTTCCTCGGCCTGTCCGAAGCGGCCCCGCGCACCATTCGCGCGGCCTATGCGACATCGCCGATCACCGCCGTCCAGACCGAATTGTCGCTGTGGAGCCGCGACGCGGAAGCCGAAGTGCTGCCGGCGGTGCGCGAGCTGGGCATCGGCTATGTCGCTTATTCGCCGCTCGGGCGCGGTTTCCTGACCGGGCAGATCAAATCGCCGGACGATTTCGCCGACGACGATTTCCGCAAGAACCACCCGCGTTTCCAGGGCGAGAATTTCGAGCGGAACATCGCGCTGGTGCGCGAGGTCGAGGCGATGGCGGCGGACAAGGGCTGCACGACCGCGCAGCTCGCGCTGGCATGGGTGCTGGCGCAGGGCGACGACGTGGTGCCGATCCCGGGCACTCGGCACAGCCGCTATCTCGACGACAATATCGGCGCGCTCGACGTGAAGCTGAGCGCTGCGGAGCTGCAGCGGCTGGATGAAATCCTCCCGCCGGGCGCCGCCGCCGGGGACCGTTATCACGCGCAGGGGATGGCGAGCGTCAATCGCTAGCCGCCCTTCGTCGAACGGGCGCTGGCGCAGCCGCAAAAGGCATGCGAAACGCTTCCCGTCTTAGGGGAGCTTTCAGCAATGGTGCAGGTTTCGCGTCGTGAATTGATGTCGTCGGCCGTCGCGGCCGCCGCGGTGGCTTCGGTCGCCTCGGGCGTTCCGGCTTTTGCGCAGGCCGCCGCCGCGACTACCGGCGCCGTGCCGACGACCTGGGATTTGCGCGAGCTCTATCCGAGCGATGCGGCGTGGGACGCGGAACGGAAATCGATCCAGGCGGCGATCCCGAAGCTGCTCCAGTACAAGGGCAAGCTCGGGAGCAGCGCCGCGACTCTTCGCTCGGCGCTCCAGGACACGTCCGACCTCAACAAGCGGATCAGCCGGCTTTACACTTATGCGTCGCTGGCAAGTGACCTGAACCTCAAGGATTCGGGCTACCAGGAGAAGCGGCAGCAGGCGCAGGACGCGTTCAC
>Ga0207678_10001319_pt1 | contig 22904 bp, 25 predicted proteins | sample KBSC63metaG_FD_184319 | JGI IMG/M metagenome (GOLD analysis project Ga0207678, IMG submission 184319) | Corn rhizosphere microbial communities from Kellogg Biological Station, Michigan, USA - KBS C6-3 metaG (SPAdes) (version 2) | ecosystem: Host-associated > Plants > Roots > Rhizosphere > Soil ... | reverse complement strand
CGCCGCCGGAGCTTAGGCCCTGATGCTGGTCAAAGGGCCTGCAGGACGACTGCCTTCAGCTCGTCGTGGCTCAGCGGGACCGGGTTGCCCTGCATGCTGCTCGATGTCGCGGCCTTGGCCGCGATGCCGTCGGCCTCCCCGGGGCCGAGGCCGAACGCGGCCAGCCCGGGCACGCTGAGCAGGCTGACGGTCTCGCCGATCCAGGCCAGGCCGTCCTCGACGGATGCGCCTGGCTTCCCGGTCAGCAGCTGCGCCGCCTCGGCGTACCGGTCCAGCACCGAGGAGCCGGGGGCCACGGAGCGAAGGGCCCGCACGTTGGCCTCTATGACCGGTGCCAGCAGCGCGGCGCAGGCCATGCCGTGCGGCACGTCCGCGGTCCCGCCGATGACGCCGGCCAGTCCGTGCACGGCGCCGAGCTTCGCGTTGGCCAGCGCCATGCCGCCCAGCAGGGCGCACATGGCCATGTCCGTCCGGGCCGCCAGGTCGCCACCGTCGGCATGGGCAGCCCGCAGGCCCGTGGCCGCGCGGCGCAGCCCCTCGCGGGCCAGCCCGTCGGTCAGCGGCGTGGCCCGGACCGAGACGAACGGTTCTAGGCACTGGGTCAGCGCGTCCAGGCCGCTGGCCGCCGTCACCGGCGGCGGGCACGACACGGTGAGCTCCGGGTCGACCAGCGCCACCCGCGGGATCATCAGCGGGCTGCGCAGGCTCGCCTTCAGACGGTGCCCGGGGACGGCGAGCACCGCGTTGGCGGTGACCTCCGCGCCGGTGCCGGCCGTGGTGGGCACCGCCACGCAGGGCGCGGCGAGCTGGGTGATCTTCTGCCCGGAGCCGACCACCTCCAGGTAATCGAGCGGGTCGCCGCCGTTGGCCAGCAGCATGGCGACCGCCTTGCCGAGGTCGATGACGCTCCCGCCGCCGATCGCCGCGATCACGTCGGCGCCGTGCTCGCGCGCGGCCGCGGCGGCGGTCCGGGCCAGTTCGGCCGTTGGCTCGCCCGCCACCGGAAACACCGCGGCCGGCAACCCCAGGTCCGCCAGCAGGCTCCTATGACGCGCCGGGTCCGCCCCCGTGCACACCAGCACGCGCGACCCGAGCCCGGCCGCGATGTCCGGCAGTTCGGCGGCCCGCCCGGCACCGGCCACGATGCGGCCAGCGGTAGCGAACTCGAACGCCGCCGCCGTCATGGCGCGCTGCTCGCCCAGTTCTCGTCGTCCGCCGGGAACACCGCGGAAAACCGGGTCGACGCCCGTGGCTCGGCCATCATCTCGGCGACCGCGTCCCGCCAGGCCGCGTAGTGCGGTGTCAGCTTGTGCGCCGCCGAGGCATCGCCGTTTCGGTAGACCTCGACCAGCACGACGTGAGCCGGATCGGCCTGGTCCTGGATGACGTCGAACCGCAGCACCCCAGGCTCGCCCAGCGATGCCCGCGCGTTCGTCAGCGTCGCGGCCAGGAACTCCTCGACCTGTTCCGGCCGGATCCGCACATGCACGTGTACGACCAGCATGCACTCATCCTCCTACACGCCCCCCGCGTCCGCGCCAGGCCCCGACGCGAACCGGCGCGATGTGACAACGCGCCGGTTATAACCGGCTCAATGCCACTTTGGGCCGGTTTGGGCAGACGCCGGAGCTGCTGTCCTGCGGCCGACGGCGAGTCCACAGTGCACCAGACCAACTACTGAGACAGACGAGGCGGTCCGTAATCCGTCGCACACACCCCGTTTACGCGGATGCGGCTCGTGGTAGTTAGCGTGGACACTTCAGGTCGACCGAAGGCGGGTGCCGAGCCATGAACAAGCCCCCGAATTCCGCGTCGCGGCCACAGCCGGGCTACGAGCAGCAGCCGGCCTACGGCGAGCGCGCCCGTTCCTACGAGCGTGACACCGCGGCGTTCCAGCCCTACCGCCATGCGGTCGTCGAGGCGCTTCCGCTCCGCTCCGGGCACGTGGTCCTCGACGTGGGCTGCGGGACCGGCCTGTGCTGCGGCCTGCTCCGGGACAAGGTGGGGCCGGCCGGAGAAGTCGTCGGCATCGAGGAGTCGCCCGAGATGGCGGCGGTGGCGCGGGAGCACATCGCGTGCGAGGGCTGGGACAACGTCACGGTGGTGCAGGCGCCGGCCGAGGATGCCGAGATCGGGCCGGCCGCCGACGCCGCCCTGTTCTGCGCCGTGCACGACATCCTGCAGTCCCCGGAAGCGCTGCGGAACGTCGTAACCGGCCTGCGCCCCGGAGCGTGGGTGGCTGCCGGCGGGGGCAAATGGGCCGCGCCGATGATGGTGGCCCTGAACTCCATGGTCAGCCTGCTGCACGCGCCCTACGTGCGGGACTTCAGCGGCTTCGATCGCCCGTGGCGGCATCTGGAGCAGATGGTCGAGGACGTCCAGGTCCAGGAGCTGGCGTTCGGCAGCGGCTATGTCATGACCGGCCGCACGCCGGCGTAAAGCCGGAGTGAACCGGCCGGTGTAGCGCAGCCGCCACGCGCGTCAGTCCGCGAGCATATTCACCATCAGCCCGGGTAGAACCATAAGGTATCCGGGCCTTCGGTCCTGTCGCGCTGTGCGCATCCGGTACGCACGGTCCAGATGCAGTGATGGATCGTCGGCCGGGCTCCCGCCGACTGGCATCGCAGGAGAGTGAGCCGTGCGGCAGGTAGCAGGGATGGTCGCGACCGCGGGTACGCGCCTGGTGGAGCTGCCTGGCCGCGGCGTCACGCGGGTCTGGGAATGCCCCGGCCCCCGCGGCGCCGAGACGCTCATGCTCATCCACGGGGTCACCTTCACGGCCGACCTCAACTGGGGAAAGGTCTTCGCCCCGCTCGCCCCGCATTTCCGCGTCGTCGCCATGGACCTGCGCGGCCACGGCGACGGGATCAGCGCCGGCGGGCGGTTCCGGCTCGAGGACTGCGCCGACGACATCGCGGCGCTGGCGCAGGTCCTCGGCATCGGCCGGTTCGTCGCCGTGGGCTACTCGATGGGCGGCATGGTCGCCCAGCTGATGTACCGGCGGCACCCGTCGCTGCTATCCGGCCTGGTGCTGTGCGCGACCGCCCGCAACGTGCTGGGATCACCGGCGGAGAGGCTGGCTGCGCTCGCGCTGCCGACGGCGGCCGCCGCCATCCAGTGGAACCCGTTCCTGCAGCCGATGAGCGCCGAGCTCCTCGGCATGGCCTTGATGGGCCCGGTCGAGGACCCGGCCACGGCCAGGCTGGCCCGCGCCCAGCTGAGGCGGACGAGCCTCGGCACCGCCATCTCGGCCATCCAGGCCGTCTGCGAGTTCACCTCACACAGCTGGATCGGCCAGGTCGACGTCCCCGCCGCGGTGGTGGTCACGGCCCGGGATCACGTCGTCCCGGTCAGCCGCCAGCTCCGGCTGGCCCGCGCGATCCCCGGCGCCTCGGTGCACGACGTGGACGCGGATCACGCGGTGTGCGTGACCAGGCCGCAGCTGTTCACCCAGTCCCTGCTCCAGGCCTGCTGGTCGGTCACGGCGGCCCGGGCCGACGGCACCCAGCCGGGCCTGACCGGCACCGTGCTCTGAACCGGCGCGTATCCTCCGGCGTAGCAGGCATCAACGGTGAGGGGCCTCTGATGGCGAACGCACCCGACGGCCGTGACGGCCGCCCGGTCACGATCTTCGGCCCGGATTTCCCGTTCCCGTTCGACGACTGGATTGCGCACCGCGCTGGCTTGGGTTCGATTCCGGCCGAACGGCACGGGGAAGAAGTCGCCGTCATCGGCGCCGGCATCTCCGGCCTGGTCGCCGCCTACGAGCTGATGAAGCTCGGAGTCAAGCCTGTGGTCTACGAGGCGTCGCAGATGGGCGGGCGGCTGCGGTCGCAGCCGTTCGAGGGCGCCAAGGGCGTGGTCGCCGAGCTCGGCGGGATGCGGTTCCCGATCTCGTCGTCGTCCTTCTACTACTACGTGAGCAAGCTGGGCCTGCAGACCCTCCCGTTCCCCAACCCGCTGACCGAAGCCGCCGGGAGCACGGTCGTCGACCTGGAGGGCGAGACCTATTACGCGGGCTCGCTCGGCGACCTTCCCCCGCTGTTCACCGAGGTCGCCGACGCCTGGGCGCAGGCTCTGGAAGAGGCGCGGTTCACCGACATCCAGAACGCGATCCGGGCGCGCGACGTGGCCACGCTCAAGTCGCTGTGGAACGACCTCGTGCCCCGCTGGGACGACCGCACGTTCTACGACTTCGTCGCGACATCCCAGGCGTTCTCGAAACTCACGTTCCGGCATCGCGAGGTCTTCGGCCAGGTCGGGTTCGGCACCGGCGGCTGGGACTCGGACTTTCCCAACTCCATGCTGGAGATCTTCCGGGTCGTGATGACCAACTGCGACACGGACCAGCACCTGATCGTCGGCGGCGCCGCGCAGGTGCCCCGCGGGCTCTGGCGCTGTCCCGCGCCCCGGCCGGCCTACTGGCCGGCCGGCACCTCACTGGCCTCGCTGCACTCCGGGGCGCCCCGGCCTGGCGTCGCCCGGATCGCCCGCGAGCCCGACGGGCGGCTCGCGGTCACCGACGAGTGGGGCACGACGCGCCGGTACGCCGCGGTGCTGGTGACGTGCCAGAGCTGGCTGCTCACCACGCAGATCGAATGCGAGGAGAGCCTGTTCTCCGCGAAGTTGTGGACGGCGCTGGACCGCACCCGCTACATGCAGTCCTCCAAGACCTTCGTGCTGGTCGACCGGCCGTTCTGGAAGGACAAGGACCCGCGCACCGGCCGCGACGTGATGAGCATGACGCTGACCGACCGGCTGACCCGCGGCACCTACCTGTTCGACAACGGCGACGGCCAGCCGGGCGTGATCTGCCTGACCTACTCCTGGATGAGCGACGCGCTGAAGATGCTGCCCGAGCCGGTCGAGCGCCGGGTGCAGCTCGCGCTCAGCGCGCTGAGCAAGATCTATCCCGGCGTCGACATCGCCAGCCACATCATCGGCGACCCGATCACCGTGTCCTGGGAGGCCGACCGCCACTTCCTGGGCGCGTTCAAGGGAGCGCTGCCCGGGCACTACCGGTACAACCAGCGGATGTACGCCCATTTCATGCAGGACGACCTGCCCCCGGAGCAGCGGGGCATCTTCCTCGCCGGGGACGACGTCTCCTGGACCCCCGCCTGGGTCGAGGGCGCCGTCCAGACTTCGCTGAACGCGGTCTGGGGCATCCTGCACCACCTGGGCGGCACGACCCACGCGGACAACCCGGGGCCCGGAGACGTCTTCGCCCGCCTCGCGCCGCTCGAGCTCCCCGATTGAACCAGCCGATCGAGCTGACGGCCGGCGGGCGGCCCCGCCGCTTCGCGCTGCACCTGCCCCGGACCGGGTCCGGCGGCGGGATTGCCCTGGTGATCGTGCTGCACGGCAACCATCCGGACGCCAGCGGGCAGATGATGCGCGACTGGACCACCTTCGACGAGCAGGCCGGTGCGTTCGGTTTCGCCGTCGCCTACCCCGACGGCATCGGCGGCTGCTGGGCCGACGGCCGCGGCGTCACCACGGCCGACGAGGCAGGCGTCGACGACGTCGCGTTCCTCCGCGCGCTCATGGACACCGTGGCCGCACGGCACGGCACGTACCCCGACCGCGCGGTGGTGGCGGGCGTGTCCAACGGCGCGTTCATGGCCCACCGGATCGCGCTCGAGGCCAGCGAGAAGGTGGCGGTGTTCGCCGCCGTCGCGGGCGGCCTGCCGGCCAGCCTGCGCGACGGGCGGCCCGCCCACGCGGTGTCGGCGATGCTGATCCACGGCACCGCCGACCCGATCTCACCGATCGAGGGCGGCTACTCGCGGCACCGCGGCCCCAACGGCGAACTACGCGGCCGGACGCTCTCACTAGCGGAGACGGCCGGGTTCTGGCGGGCCGTCGACCGGTGCCCGCCCGGTCCTGGCGACACCCGCGCCACCGAGTTCTCCAGCCGGAACACGGCAGCAGGCGGTGTCGGCGGGACACGCGTCGCCGCCTGGACGGTGCTGGGAGGCGGGCACACCTGGCCCGGCGCCAAGCCGTTTCCCGGGGCCGCCCAGACCGGCCCCCGGGAGTTCGACGCCGCCGAGGAGGTCTGCCGCTTCGCCGAGCCGCTGCTCGCGCCCGCGGACAGCCGGCGGCTCTAGTTGTGCCGGGCACGCGGTGCCGTGCCGCGGCGATTGTGGCCATCGCCAAGGCCGCCGAGTCCCGGTCCTGATGCCCTTTCCCGGCGGCTCAGCCGCGTGTACTGAAGGTAGCGAGGGTTCCCGAGCACAACTGGAGGATGACGGTGCCGTACCACGCCGACGTGATCGGCTCGCTGCTGCGCCCGCGCTACCTCTCGGAGGCGCGGGCCGCGCTGGCGGCGGGCCGGATAGACAACACCGAATTCAAGCGGATCGAGGACCGCGCGGTCGATCAGGCGATCGCCATGCAGGAGGGCTGCGGGCTCGACGTCGTCAACGACGGCGAGCTGCGCCGGTTCTCGTTCCTCGACCACCTGCTGGGGGACATGGAAGGGGTTTCCGATATCCCAGGAGCGACGATCACCTTCCACGGCCCGGACCCGGCCCAGGACTGGGAGTGGCAGCCCCCGGTCACCGTCACCGGCCGGATCCGGCCTAAGGGACCGATGATGACCATCGAGGAGTTCAGCTACCTGCGCGGCCGGGCCCGCGTCCCGGTGAAGATTACGATGCCAAGCCCGCTGGTCATGTACGGCGCGTGGTCACCGGAGCATTCCCGCCCGGCCTATTCCGATCCGTTCGAGCTGTTCGCCGACGCCGCGGACATCATCCGCGCCGAGGCGGCCGAACTGGCCCGGCTCGGCTGCACCTACATCCAGATCGATTCGCCCGACTTCGGCACGCTCGTGGATCCTGAGAACCGCGCGCTGCGCGAGGGCCTGGGCATCTCCACCGAGCGCACGCTCACCGAGGGCGTGGACATCATCAATTCCGTGGCCGACGTGCCCGGGGTCACTTTCGGGCTGCACATCTGCAAGGGCAACAACAAAAGCACCTGGATCGCGACCGGCGGCTACGAGTTCACCGCCGACAAGATCTTCGCCCGTTCGGGAAATTTCGACGTGTTCCTGCTCGAGTACGACGACGAGCGGTCGGGCTCATTCGAGCCGCTGGCCAACGTGCCCGACGACAAGGTGGTGGTGCTCGGCCTGGTGTCGAGCAAGCTCCCGGAGATCGAGCCGGCCGGCGAGCTCATCGCCCGCATCGACGAGGCGGCCCGGTACGTCGGCAAAGAGCGGCTCGCGCTGTCCACCCAGTGCGGCTTCTCGCCGGTGTCCATCGGCGGGAACCTCATCAGCGAGGAGACCCAGCAGCGCAAGCTCGAGCTCGTCGCGGAGGTGGCCCACCAGGTCTGGTAGCCGCCGGTCAGCGCGGGACCAGCGCCGCGGGCAGCTCGCGGCGTGACCGGATGCCGAGCTTACGGTAGGCGCTCGACAGGTGCAGCTCGACGGTCTTGGGCGTCACGTACAGCGTCTGGGCGATGACCTTGTTCGCGGTGCCGTCCGCCGCCATGCCGGCCACCCGCCGTTCGCTGGGCGTGAGCGACTCCACGCCGTGCAGCGCCTCGGTGCGCGGGCGCGCGCCGGCCGCGTAGAGCTCGGCGCGCGCGTGCTGCGCGAGGCCGCCCGCGCCGCACGCCGTGGCCAGGTCGAGGGCCTGCCGCAGCGGCTCGCGTGCCTCGCCGGGCCGGCCCGATCGCCGCAGCGCCGAGCCCAGGGCGGCTAGTGCTTGCGCAAATTCGAGCCGGGCCGGGCTGCCGGCCAGGACATCGACCGCCTCGCGCTCGAATTCCAGCTGTACGAGGTGCCCGAAGTCTATGCGGGGGCGATGTTCTTCCCCTGGGACCGTTCGGCCGAAGTCCTCCGGGCCTGGCTGGACTGGACCCGCACGGTTCCCGACGAGGTCACCTCGGTCGGCCGGATGCTGCAGTTCCCGCCGCTGCCCGTGGTCCCCGAGCCGCTGCGCGGGCAGAGCTTCGCCGTGCTGGAGCTGGTCTTCCTCGGTGGCAAGGCCGCCGGGGACGAGCTGACCGAACCTCTGCGCGCGCTGCGCCCGGTCATGGACACGATCGGGATGGTGCCGCCGGCCGGCATCGCCGAGCTGCACATGGACCCGCGCGAGCCGATGCCCTACGTCGGCGAGGGCCAGCTGCTCGGCAGGCTCGACGAGGCCGGGATCGACGAGGCCGGGATCGACGCCTTCGTGGCCGCGGCCGGCCCGGGCTCGGGCCGCGCTGGTGTCTGCGGAGATCCGGCACCTCGGCGGGGCACTCGCGCGCCCGCAGGCAGGGCAAGGCTCGCTCGGTACGCTCGACTGCCAGTTCATGACGTTCGGCGTCGGCGCGCTCGCCCTCGAAGGAGCCGGGGCGGTGCACCACCGGGCCCTGGAGCGGATCGCGGCCGCGCTCGCTCCCTACGACACCGGCCGCCAGTACCTCAACTTCACCGAGGCCAGCACGGACCCGGCCCGGTTCTACCGGCCCGACGTCTTCCATCGGCTGCGCGCCGTCAAGGCGGCGTACGACCCGGACGACCTGTTTCGCGCCAACCACCCGATCCCGCCCGCCTCGTCGTGAACACCTAGCCTCCGGCCGCCGCTCATGCGGCGGCCGGAGGTCTGGTTACGCGCATCCGCCCGCCGGGCGCGCTACTGCTGTCGCTACGCTTGACCACTGTGACTACTGCCGCGCCGTCCGGGGAATTCCTGTCCATCGTCGTGGGCTACGACGGTTCTCCTCCAGCGACCCGGGCGCTCGACGCCGCGGTCAGGTTGCTGCGCGGCCGGGTCGGCCGCATCGAAATCGTGTGGGTGGCTCACCTGTCGAGCACCGTCATGATGTCGCCGGGCGCCGTCGCCGAGATGGAAGAAAGCTTCGACGAGCTGGCGCCGGAAATACGCGACCAGGCCGCCGCCCAGCTGGACGGCAGCGGTCTGGACTGGGGCTTCGAGCGGCTGCAGGGACTCATCCCCGAGGGGTTGATCGCCGTGGCCACCGGCCTTGGCGATGCCCGCCCCGGCCAGACCGTGGTGATCGTCGTCGGGAGCTCGTCCCACGCCACGCACCGCGTGGTCGGGTCCGTCACCGTCAGCCTGGCCCGCCACTCACCAGTCCCCGTCATCATCGTGCCCTAGCCCCCAACCCCCACCCCCCTCGCAGGCCCTGTTGATGACGTGGAGCGACCACTCAGCAAACTTCAAGGAACGCGCGCTACCGTTCTGGCATGGATGAATTCCGGGCGCGCCGGGTGGTCGACGCCCTTCGTGACCGCGGCGTCAACGCGCACTTGCTCCGCGGCGGTGTCGACCAGTTCGGCATCAGTGTCACGCTGACCGGCGGCCGCAACGCCGAGTGGGACACCGACGGCACGGCGGGCCTCGAGGCGCAGGTCATGCTCGACGGCATGCTGGTCGGATACGTGCCGCAGATCGAGGGCTCCGAGGACTTCGACGAGTCTGAGATCGTCGACGCCATTGCCCGTACCGACTACGACCAGCCCATCGCCCGGCAGCGAACCGTCGCGCCTGAGCCTGGTCCCCCCCTGACCCGTGAAGGCGGCGTCTTCCGCCGTTTCCTCGACGGCTTCCGCTACCGGTAACGAGGCGCTGTGCAGCATATCCTGGCCCTTTCCCGTTCAGCCGTCATCATCCGGCACTGGTTCGAGATCGACCTCGACGACGCCTCGATGGAGCACGGTGCCAGGATCGAGATCCGGGAGCTGGTTCGCCATCCGCATCGAGGCAGCGAATCAGCGTCCCAGCTCACCACCGTCGATCGCCCGCTGTGGCGGGCCGACCTGTTCGACCGGCTCGCGGATCCTCCGGGCAGTTTCTCCGTGGCGCACTTCCATCCGGTGTTCAACGGCAACGAGCCGTCGGCCCGGTGCTGGGACGCCGCCCTGAGTGCCGACCCATGGACCTGGCTAGGAGATCAGATCACCAGCCTGGGCGCTGCGGCCGGGGGAGCGGGCTGGCCGATCGATCCCGGTGACGCCGCGGAGCTCCCCGGCCTGGCTAGCGAGGTGGTAACGACGGCGCGGCGTTTCGGGCCGGCCGAGTGCCGGTCGGCGGCGGAGTGCTACCAGCTGACCAGGGATGTCCAGTCCGCCGTTCAGCTCATGATCGCCACATTGCGGGCACCAGATAATTTGGACCGGGACCGGGCGGCACCCTGGCTGGCGCGCGCCTGACCGCAGCCGGTCACGCGGTGCCAGGAGGCCGCGCGCTGGAGGGGAGCGGGTGTGCGGGTGGTCGTGGCAGGTGCCGGGTTCGCCGGCCTGCTGGCCGCGTACCGGGTAGCCGGGGCTGGTCACGAGGTGGTGGTGCTGGAGGCCCGGGACCGGGTCGGCGGCCGCGTGTGGTCGCAGGAACTGGTGCCTGGTGACCCGCGGACCGTGGTCGAGCGCGGCGCCGAGTTCGTGCTGGACGGATACGACCTGATGCGGGCGCTGGCCGCTGAGTTCGGCTTGCAGCTTGCCGAGATGGCCATGTCTTACTACGAACGGGAGCCGCGCGGCGGGGCAGCGACCTCGCAGCAGGAGATGGCGCGGTGCGCGGCGGTCGTGGCCGGCGCGGCCGCCTCGGCCCGGCCCGGCACGCCCCTTGCTGAGGTGGTCGCCAGCTGGCCCGGTTCTCCGGCTGCCCTGGCCGCGTACGTGTCCCGGATCGAGGTCACCCACGGCGTGCCGGCCACGGTCCTTGCCGCCGCGGCGGTCACCGACGTCACCGGCGGATTCACGCGGCGGCCGTGCTGGCGGGTGGCGGGAGGTAACCAGCTGGTGGCCCGGCACCTCGCCGGGCGCCTGGGAACGACCGTCCGGCTGCGCAGCGCGGTGCGCCTGGTCGAGCATGACCAGGAACAGGTACGGCTGCTCACCGATGACGGCGAAGTCAGCGGCGACGCGGTTATCCTCGCCGTGCCCATGGCCGTCCTGCGAGCCTTGCCGTTCGCTCCGGCGGTTCCCCGGACGTACCGTTCGGCCTGGCAGCGAGCCGGCCTGGCGCACAACGCCAAGCTGCACCTGCCGCTGACCGGGCCCGCGGCCGCCTCAGCCGTGCAGAGCGTGCCCGACAGGTTCTGGACCTGGACAGCGGCCGACGGGTCCGGCCAGGTCCAGCCGGTCCTGCATGCGTTCGGCGGTACCGAGGAAGGCCTGGCCGCCCTGGGCGTAGCCGACGGGCCGGCCCGGTGGGCGTCCCGCGCGGCGGCGCTGCGGCCAGAACTGCCGGCGGACCCCAGCCGGGCCATGCTCACCACCTGGAACGACGACCCGTGGACGGGCGAGTCCTACTCCGCGCTGACCGTCACCGTGGCCGACGGGGATGATGATCTCATCGCCGCCCCGCTAGGCCGGGTGCATTTCGCCGGTGAGCACACCGCCGGAGCCTGGGCAGGCTTGATGGAAGGAGCGCTGCGCTCCGGCGAACGCGCTGCCAGCGAGGTTCTCGCACATACCCGCCCCGGCCCCTGACCCTGATGCTGCTGCGTTGGTCAGTCCAGGCACAGGCAGAAGGGGTGCCCCGCCGGATCGAGGAATACCCGGAAGGAGGTGCCGGGCTGGTGCTCGTGCTTGGTGGCGCCGAGATCGAGCACCGCCGCCTCAGCGGCATCGAGGTCGTCGACGACCACGTCGAGATGCATCTGCTGAGGCGTCTCCTGACCCGGCCATCGTGGAGGGGCATAGCCCTCCACCTGCTGGAAGGAGATGCACTGACCGTAATCCGCGCGGACGTCAGCCCAGTCGGAGGAGACCTCGACCTTCCAGTCCAGCATCGCGCCGTAGAACGTCGCGAGAGCGCCGGGATCGGGACAGTCGATGACGATGCTGGGGAAGCGTGCGATAGCCATTCAGGCACGGTACAGGCAAGCGCGGACATTTTCAGTGCGCGATTCGCCGGCGAACATGTCGTCCGCCTATCGCCGGTTCAGTAGCTGCTGGATGACCGGCATGACGCTGCTCGCGCTGGTGGCCTGCAAGCCATCATTGTCGACGGCCGGATGACAGCCGACGAGGATGGAGACCAGGATCGGCGGGCCCTCGGGGTAGGAGAAGAAAACCTGGTAGGCCCCGGAAGGGCCGGGCGTGCCGGAACAACTGTGGGTCGAGGGGCGGGTCGGCAGCCGGTTGAGCGCCGAGACCAGGGCCTGGTAGCCAGAGGTGAGCGTGCGTGTGCGCGCCTTGGGTGCGCAGATGGTCACGGACGTCGAGCCCGCGGGAACCATCGCCGTGCCCTGGCCGAGCCGGCCGATGTCCTGGTAGGACCGGTTGCACGACACCGGCGTCCGGGCGGGCCACCGGCCGGAGGCGAACGCCGTGCTCGCGGCGGGGCCGATAATGCCGGAGCTGGTGAACTCGCCGTTGGAGGCGGCGACGCACTCGTTGGGCTCGTCGGTGGCGGCGACCCAGATCCTCGCGCCGCCCGGGTAGGCGAGGCCGATGAGGTAGTTGGTCTGCGGCCCGCCCACGGCCGTGCAGGCGATCGGCTGACGGGGACTGTGTGGTTTCCAGGTGAGCTGGCCGGCGAGGCTGGCGAGTCCGCCGGCCAGCGGCCGCTGCCCCGACAGCGCCCACCCGGCCTGCTGCCTGGCGGTGTTGCTGCCACGGTAGGCGCAGAGCACCGCCGAACTGGGCATGATCTGCGGCACCAGGCGCGAGCGGCCATCGACGCCAGCCGGCTTGGCAGGCACCCAGGGGGCCTGATGAGCGTAGCTCGCCGGGCAGGACAACAGGTGCTGGACCGGGATGGCCCCTCCGGAGAGCCGCGCCGGCTTGTGGCCACCCAGCAGGCCACCGGCCCATACGCTTCCCGCCACCACGGCGGCGACGGCGGCCGCGACCATGAACGGTACGTACCAGCCCGGGCGATGCCGGGGCGGGGACGCCTGTTCCAGAGCGCGGAGCAGATCCGCCGCTCGCGGCGCCTCGTCGTCATGCCCGGCCATCGCCCGGCTGATGTCGTCCTCGAGCTTGCTCACGTCTGCTCCTCCTCGGCGCTGACGGCCGCAACCAGCGGCCGCATGGCCGCGAGTCCTCGGCTGGCGAGGCTGCGCACCGTCGCCTCCCGGCAGCCGAGCAGGGCGGCGATCTCGTGGTCGGCGAGGCCTTCGTAGTAACGCAGCACGAGCACCGCGCGCTGCCGTTCGCTGAGCGCCGCGAGCGCGGCCCACAGCTCCGCCTGATCAGCGGCCCGGTCTTCCAGGCACCCGGCCGCGGGCCGTTCGGGCACCGCGTCGGTCACGATCTCGGTACTGCTGCGCAGCCGGCGCGTGCGGACGTATTCGTTGATCACCGCACGGCGCAAGTAGGCGTACCAGTCCTCCGGCGCGAGACCGCGATGGCGTACCGACTGGTAGACGCGCAGCAGCGCTTCCTGCACCAGATCCTGCGCCGCTGCGGCATCATGGGTCAGCTGATATGCCACACGCAGCAGCCGGTCACCGCAATGCTCGACCAACTCCGTCACCACATCGTCCAGATGCATGCCACCACCTCGGGCCTACCCTGAAGACGCGTCATCCGGCCGATCTGTTGCGACCCAACCCATTTCTCACCTCGGATGGCAGCCGACCCATGGATATCGCTGACTTCAGTCTTGACCTGTTCTCCCTCGCGGGGCGGAACGCTCTCGTTACCGGCGGCAACACCGGCCTGGGCCGGGCCTTCTCGCTTGCCCTGGCCAAGGCGGGCGCGGACGTGTTCGCCGTCGGCCTGGCCGACGACGACGGGACGACCCGCCGGCTGATCGAGCGCGCCGGACGCCGGATGGAGTTCGCCGTGGCCGACATCACGCAGGCAGGCGTACCGGCGGTCATCGTGCAGCGCTGTGTGGAGACGCTGGGCTCGGTCGACATCCTCGTCAATTCGGCCGGCATCAACCTGCTGTCGGACGTGGGGAAGTTCGGCCGTGAGCAATGGGACCCCATGGTGTCGGTCAACCTGACCGCGGCTTTCGAGTTCGCCCACGAGGCCAGCAGGTTCATGATCGGGCAGAGATCCGGCAAGATCATCAATATCGCCTCGCTGTTCTCCTTCCTCGGCGGTAAGCACTCGCCTGCCTACGCCGCGAGCAAAGCCGGGATCGTGGGCTTCACCAAGGCTTACTGCGACGAGCTGGCGACCTACAACATCCAGGTCAATGCCATCGCGCCGGGATACGTCGCGACACCGATCACCGAAGCGACCCGGGCCGACCCCGTCGCCAATCGCCGCGTCGTCGAGCACATCCCGGCTGACCGCTGGGGCGAGACCGCCGACCTGATGGGAGCCACCGTCTTCCTGGCCAGCCGGGCCTCGGACTACGTCAACGGCCACGTCCTGGTCGTCGACGGGGGCTACCTCGTCCGCTAGATCAGGTTCCCGGGACAATGGCGCAACGCCCGGACCGTTCGGAAAGAAAAGAGGGCAGTACTGACATGGCCCCATCCCGCTCCCCGCTGAACCGCCAGTCGATCGTCGCGGCGATGACCGAACTGCTCGGGCCCGGCGCCGTCGAGACCGGCGGCGAGCAACTGAGGGCGGCCAGCGTCGACCGGTTCAGGAAGTACACCTCCGTCCATGGCATCTATGACGGGCCGATCCCGGCCGCGATCGTCTATCCGTCCTCGACGGAGGACGTCGCGGCCATCCTGCGTTTCGCCGCGGAGAACCTCGTCAACCTCGTCCCCCGCACCGGACAGACCGCCACCGAGGGCGGCCTGGAGACCGTGATCGAGGACAGCCTCGTGGTCGACGGGTCGCGGATGAATGCGATCTTGTCGATCGATCCGGTCGACATGATGGCCACCACGCAGTGCGGCGTCCGCCTGCAGGAACTGGAGGACACCCTGCGCGCCCAGGGCCTGACCACCGGGCATTCACCCCAGTCCAAGCCACTCGCCCAGATGGGCGGACTGGTCGCGACCCGGTCGATCGGCCAGTTCTCCACCCTGTACGGCGGCATCGAGGACATGGTCGTCGGCCTGGAAAGCGTCTTCCCGGGCGGGACGGTCACCCGCATCAAGAACGTGCCCCGCCGGGCCGCGGGCCCGGACATCCGTCACGTCGTCATCGGCAGCGAAGGCGCGCTGTGCTTCATCACCGAGGTGACGGTCAAGCTCTTCCGCTACCAGCCGGGGAACAACCGGTACTTCGGCTTCCTGGTCGACACCTTCGCCGATGGCATCGCGGCTATCCGCGAGCTGATCACAGCGGGATACCGCCCCTCGGTGTGCCGGGTCTACTCGCCCGAGGACGCCCGGCAGCACTTCGCCGGGTTCTACCAGGGGAAAAACGTCGTCGTGCTCGTCGCGGAGGGCCCGAAAGGCATCGCCGATGCCACGGCGGAGGCGATCGAGGAACTCTTCGCCGAACGCCCGCACGAGCGCGTCGACAGCGGCCTGATCCGGCAATGGTTCGAGAACCTCAACTGGGGCCAGGACAAGATCGACGCCGAGAAGGCCGACATGCTCACCCGCGCCCACCTCGGATTCACCACCGAAGTCTCCGTCAATTGGTCACGGACCAGCGAGTTGTTCGACGCCGTCATGAGCCGGATCCGCAGCGAGTTCCCGCGGGCCGGTGACCTGACCATGCTCGGGGCGCACTCCTCGCACAGTTATCAGACCGGAACGAACCTCTACTTCGTCTACGACTACACGATCAGGTGCAGCCCTCGCGAGGAGATCGAGGTCTACCACAAGCCGCTGAACGCGATAATCGTCACCGAAGCCCTGCGGGCGGGCGGCTCGATGGTGCACCACCACGGGATCGGCAAATACCGCACGCCGTGGGTGCGACAAGAGCACGGCAGCGCCTACTACCTGCTGTCGACCCTCAAGCACGCGTTCGACCCCGAGGGCGTGATGAACGCGGGCACGATCTTCCCGCTGGAGCCGGAAGCCGGCGCGCACGATACCGCGAGCTGACCATGACGCCCTACCTGCTGGCCATCGACAACGGGTCACAGAGCACCAAGGTGACGATCTTCGACGTGCGCGGTCGCCCTGTCGCCTCGGCCCGCCGCCGGCTCAAGCCGTACGACACCTCGGTGCCGGGGCATGCCATCCATCCCGGTGACGACATCTGGGATTCCATCCGGGACGCCTGCCGCGCCGTCATGACCGGGTTCGCCGGCGACCCGGCTGACATCGTGGCGGTCGGGCTGTGCACCATCCGGTTCTGCCGGGCCCTGCTGGCGGCGGACGGCAGCCTGGCCGAGCCGGTGCTGAGCTGGATGGACGAGCGGGTCTCGCGTCCCTACGAGCCGGGCAACCCCCTGGTCCGCTACGTCACCACCTCCTCCGGCTACATCACCCACCGCCTGACCGGCCAGTTCGTCGACGCCGCGGCCAACTATCAAGGTGTCTGGCCGATCGACCAGGACACGGCCGCCTGGTCGGGCGATCCCGCCGCGTACGCCGCCACCGGCATGGCCCGCGACATGCTCTTCGACCTGGTCCCGCCCGGCGGCCGGCTCGGCGAGGTGACCCCCGCCGCGGCGGGAGCTACGGGTATCCCGGCCGGCCTGCCGGTGTACGCCACGGCCAACGACAAGGCCGTCGAGGCGCTGGGCAGCGGCCTGAAGGAAGACGGCGGCGTGCTGCTGTCGCTGGGCACCTACATCGCGGCGATGACCATCGGCTCCTCCTCCCGGAGCGCCGGCGACAGTTACTGGGTTAACTTCGCGGCGCGGCCCGGAAAATACCTGTACGAGAGCACGGGGATCCGCCGCGGCATGTGGACGGTGAGCTGGTACCGCACCGTGCTGGAGGGCTCGCACGGGCAGGAACCGCCAGCGGGAGCGGCACGCCTGGAGGACCTCCTCAACGCGGAGGCCGGCGAGCTCGCGCCTGGCAGCAATGGGCTGCTGACACTGCCGGACTGGCTCGCCCCCGGCCACGCGGCCTGGCGGCGAGGCGCGCTGCTGGGGTTCGACGGCAGCCAGGGCCGCGCCCACATCTACCGTTCGATCCTCGAGGGCATCGCCCTGACGATGGCGAACCACACCGCGGCGATGGAACAGGCGCTGGGGCGCCGGCTCTCGCCGGTCCTCGTGTCCGGCGGCGGGTCTAGCTCGGACCTGATGATGCAGATTGTCGCCGACGTCTTCGACCGCCCCGCCCGCCGCACGGCGGTCAACGACGCCGCCGGGCTCGGTGCGGCCATCTGCGCCGCGGTCGGCCACGGCGTCTACCCGGACTGGGACCAGGCCACCGCGGCGATGGTCGCCGTCGGCGACGAGTTCGCTCCCGACGCAAAGGCTGCCCGCGCCTACCAGAAGATCAACACGGTGTATGCGGCCCTGACCAGCTTCACTGATCCGCTGTTCCGCTCGATGGCCCAAGGACTCGAGGGACTGGAACGTGCCTAACGGGCTCAGTGCTCAGGCGAACGCGGCCGCCACCGGGGCGAGGCAGCCGATGTCCTCGGGGTTGGCTAGGTGGGGGAGGGAGACGAAGACGGTCTTCACGCCACGGTCAGCCAGCAACCGGTAGCGGCCGATGTGCTCGTCGGCCGTGCCGGCGTGGTGGCGCTGGGCGAAGGCGGCGGCGGTCGTCCGGCCGCGCAGCTTCTCCACGATCGCTGCGGCATCCTCACGGTCGCGGCCGATGACCGGAACGTCGAGCACGGTCACCTCGGCCTGCGCCGGGTCACGCCCGGCCGCCACGCAGTGCTCGCGGAAGACGGCGAGCTTGCGATCCAGCGTGCCGACGTCCGAGGGAAGGTTGCAGCCGTCGCCGAGCCGGGCGGCGATGGCCAGCGTTCGCTTCTCGCCGCTGCCGCCGACGATGACCGGGATCCGCGACACCGGCCGCGGGTAGCAGGTGGTTTCCGGCAGGAAGACCCGCTCGCTGCGGTACGGCCTGGTGCCAGGCTGCCACAGGGCGCGCAGCGTCTCGATGGCCGACTCCAGCTCGTCCAGCCTGGCCCGGGCCGGCGGGAACGGCAGGCCGAACCCGGCGTGCTCGCGCTGCCACCAGCCCGCCCCGATACCGCAGAACGATCGTCCGCCGCTCAGCACGTCGAGCGTGGCCACGGTCTTGGCCAAGATCCCGGGCGCGCGGAACGTCACGGGTGTCACCAGCGTGCCCAGGCGAAGACCCGGCTCCAGGCCCGCGAGCATCCCGAGCGTCACCCACGGCTCCGGGATCGGCTCCCAGGCCCGGCCAACCTGGGGAATCTGGATCAGGTGGTCCATCAGCGCGATTCCCTGCAGGCCCGCCTCGGCCGCGGCGCGCGCCACCGCCGCCAGCCAGCGCGCAGGCCCGGCCGGGTCCTCATCCCAGGGAAATCGAGACAGCTGCAGGACCAGGCCCATCCGGACCGGCCGCTGCCGCTGGCGGCTAGCCGCCGTCCTGGCGCCCGGGGTATGCGAGGCCTCGGGCCGGGCCTGCCCGGCGGTTGTCACCAGGTCCCATCCCTCGCCGCGGATCTCATCGGCGGCCGCCCGCATCCGCCGCAGCTGACCCGCCAGCGCCGGCGCCGGCACCGGCGTACCGCGGGCACGGTTCCGGCGGCGGCACTCCGCCGCATCGGTGTCGACCAGCACGGCGACGGCGGGCATGCCGCTGCTCCTCGCGAGCGCCAGGTAGCCACGGCGCCGCACCGGGTCGAGGCCCAGCGTGTCCACCACGGCGGTCAGGCCGCGGCGCAACCGGGCCGCGACTATCTGGTCGAGCAGGGCGAAAGCGTCGGCCGACGCATCCAGGTCGTGCTCGCCGCTCCCCACCACCGCGCGCAGCCGGTCTGACGAGACCACCTCATCCGGCCGGTAATGCTCCGCCGCCCAGGCGGATTTCCCGGACCCGGACGCCCCGACCAGCACCACCAGCGCAGGATCGGGCAGCGCCACCGCCGTCCCTGGTTCTCCCGGACTCACAGCCCCAGCTTGGCAGACCCGCGTACCCCGAGCGCCGGCCGCGACCTGCTCGAAGGCCACTCGTCCCTGGAGTCCTGGCGGGGGTGACAGGCGATGATGCATGATTGTTGCCGTACGCGGGAGGGGTGGGGATGTCGGGCGACGACAACAAGCGCGCGGTGGCTGCGTTCGTAGAGCGGTGCCAGAATCAGCACGATCTGGACTACGCCGACGAGGCATTTCACCCGAAGTTCGTGAACAACTACCGGCCGGAAGGGCGGGCGCTCCCGGAGACGGATCGGCCCGCGAGCGGCTTCCAGGCGTTCTACGGCGCGCTGCTGCAGGGGTTTCCTGATGCATCCGTGGAGATCAACGAGCAACTCGCCGAGCGCGACCTCGTTGCGACCCGCAAGACATTCCGGGGGACGCACCTTGGCGAACTCTGGGACCTGCCGCCGACAGGAAATCGGGTCGAGCTCGAGTTCATCGACATCTTCCGGGTCTGCGACGGCCGGCTGATCGAGCACTGGACGTCGATGGATATCAGCGCCCTCCGGCACCAGATGCGTCCCTAGCTTCGGCTGCGAGCGAGTGACGGTGACGCTTCCTGAGACGCGGTACGCGAGGAACAACGGCCTGCACGTCGCGTACCAGCTGGTGGGCGACGGACCGGTCGACGTCGTGCTGCTGACCCAGTGGTTCAGCAACGTCGACAGCCAGTGGGACGTGCCGCCGCTCGCGGAGTTCATCGGTCGGCTCGCGCGGTTCGGCCGCGTGCTGACGTTCGACAAGCGCGGCACCGGCCTGTCCGATCCCGTCCCGGCGTCGGAACTGCCGTCCATCGAGGAATGGATGGACGATCTGCGCGCCGTGCTGGATGAGAACGCGATCGAGCGGGCCGTGCTCGTTACCAACCTGGCCTCGAGCTTCATGGCGATGGTCTTCGCGGCGACCTATCCCGCGCGGGTGAGGGCACTGGTGATGGTGAACGCGTACCCACGGTTCACCCGGGCCGATGATTACCCGTGGGGATTCGACGCCGGGAATTTCGACATGGTGATGGAGCGCACCCGGCGTACGTGGGGCAAGGGGATGCTGCTGCGCCTGTTCGCCCCCAGCATGCTCGCCGACGCGGCGCTCGTTGAACTGGAGTCGCGGTACGAACGCCAGGCGGCGAGCCCGGGCACCGCCCTGGCGATGACGCGGATGATCAACCTCATCGACGTGCGGTCCGTGCTGCCGACGATCACGGTACCGACGATGGTGATATCGCGTGCCGACCCATCCGCGGTTCCGGCCGGGCACCGGCGCTACGTTGCCGACCACATCCAGGGCGCTCGGTACGTGGAGCTTGCCGGGGCGGATGAGCTGATGTGGGCCGGTGACCAGGACGCACTCGTCGGCGAGATCCAGGAGTTCGTCACCGGTGCCCGGCCGGTGGCCGAACCCGACCGGGTCCTGGCCACGATCTTGTTCACCGACATCGTCGGGTCGACCCGGCTTGCGGCTGAGCACGGTGATCGAGCGTGGCGGGAGCTTCTCGAGCGCCATCACGCCCTCGTGCGTAGCGAGCTGGCTCGTTTCCGTGGACGCGAGGTTGACACGGCCGGCGACGGCTTCCTCGCGGTGTTCGACGGACCCGGCCGCGCCGTCCGGTGTGCGTCCGCCGCGGTCAGGAGCGTGCAGTCGCTCGGAATCGAGATCCGGGCCGGCGTTCACACCGGCGAGGTCGAGGTGGTCGGCGACGGGGTCCGGGGCATCGCTGTCCACATCGGTGCCCGTGTGTCGGCCCTCGCGAGCGCAAGTGAGGTCCTCGTCAGCTCGACGGTGCGCGACCTGGTCGCAGGGTCGGGTCTGCAATTCGAAGACCGTGGTTCCCGCGAGCTCAAGGGTGTGCCCGACCCATGGCAGGTTCTCGCGCTCATAGATGGCCGACCGTGATCGGCCAGCGGTGCACGGGATCGGATCGTTCCGGACGGCGGCCGAACGGGCCGGGCTTCGCGTACCCACGCATCTGAACAGCACTAGCCGACCGGGCGCAGGGCCGGTCGGCTAGTGGCTGGTTCGTATCGGAGCGGGCCAGGGATCCGGCTCGGGGATCCTGGCCGCCCGCCGGGGGCTTGTTCCCCCGGGGTCAGAAGTGCTCAGGGGTGTTCCGCGAGCTGGTCAGCCGGGTCTGGGCGTAGTTGCACTCGGCGACGATAGCGGCAACGCGCCGGCCGATACGGGCCAGCGGACCCCGCACGTCCTGCGTCACGTTGTGGTTCATTGTTCCTCCTCAGTTCCGGCTATCTGTTCGCCGGTCACTATTGAGTCTCGCCGTAAGGCCCTGCCTAGGGCATCGGAGGAAATCCCTATTTTGCCTGCTGAGATGGGTCTTAGGCGACGCTGGAACCGGCTTAGCCTGGCTTAGTACGGCTCAGCAGGCTCAGGTGCGGGCGGCTGGCGCGGGCGGCTGCCAAGGGCAAGGAACCGCGGCCTACTCGGTACCTGCGACCTCGTAATGGTTCACGGTGAGGTCCCGCTCGATGAGAAACTGATCGTCGTCGGGATAGAACACGGCCGTGTTGATGTCCTGGCCGGCGAAGGCCTCAATGGCTTCCCGGGACTCCCAGAAGCTCACCGTGATGAACTCGGCACGATCGCCCTCGATCCGCCGCAGAAGCCAGGCTCCGCGGTTGCCCGGCGTGCCCTGGTAGCCTTCGATTCCGGTCCGCTGCACATACGCCGCATATGCGGCCGCATCCTGCGCCCGGACCGCTCCACGCCAGATTCTCGCGATCATCTGCAGCAACTGCCCGCCGGTAACGGCTCAAAACGAAACCTCCGGCTGGCGCTCCGGGCCGGGCAGGCGGGCGATCGGGAGGCCAGCACGCCGCGGGGCGTCGCCGGCCTGGAATGATGCCCGGGCGGCTCGCGTTGACGCGCTGGTGAAGAAGATCGGATTCTTGTCGTTCGGGCACTGGTCGGCGTCACCCGGCTCACAGGTGCGGTCGGCGTCGGATGCGCTGCTGCAATCGATCGACCTGGCTGTGGCCGCCGAGGAGCTGGGCGCCGACGGGGCGTATTTCCGGGTGCACCACTTCGCGCGGCAGCTGGGATCCCCGTTCCCGCTGCTGGCGGCGGTCGGCGCGCGCACCAGCCGGATCGAGATCGGCACGGCGGTCATCGACATGCGCTACGAGAACCCGCTGTACATGGCGGAGGACGCCGGCGCGGCCGACCTCATATCCGGCGGCCGCCTCCAGCTGGGGATCAGCCGCGGCTCGCCGGAGCAGGTGATCGACGGCTGGCGGTACTTCGGCTACCAGCCGCAGGAGGGCGAGACGGACGCCGACATGGCTCGCGGGCACGCCCAGGTGCTGCTCGAAGTGCTGCGCGGCGAGGGCTTCGCCCAGCCCAGTCCCCGCCCGATGTTCCCGAACCCGCCCGGCCTGCTGCGCCCCGAGCCGCACTCACCCGGGCTACGGGAGCGCATCTGGTGGGGTGCCGCGTCCCGGCAGACCGCTACGTGGGCGGCCGGGCTGGGCCTGAACCTGCAGAGCTCGACGCTGATCAACAACGAGTCCGACAAGCCTTTCCACCTGCAGCAGGCCGAGCAGATCCAGGCCTTCCGCGACGCATGGCAGACCGCTGGCCACCAGCGGGAGCCGCGAGTATCGGTCAGCCGGAGCATCTTCGCTCTCACTGACGACCGGGACCGGGCGTACTTCGGCCGCCAGAACCAGGACACCGACCAGATCGGGTTCATCGACGCACAGACCCAGGCGATCTTCGGCCGCACCTACGCGGCCGAGCCCGATGTGCTGATCCAGCAGCTCAAGGAGGACGAAGCGATCGCAGCCGCCGACACGCTGCTGCTCACCGTGCCGAACCAGCTCGGCGTCGACTACAACGCCCACGTCATCGACAGCATCCTCACCCACGTGGCACCCGCACTCGGCTGGCGATAAGCCAGCCGGCGACCAGCACGATCACCCCGGGCTGCGGCGAGATCTCCCGCCGTCCGTGGCTCGGCCCTGGCCGTGGCATGAGCGAGCGTTTCCGCGGAAGCGGCTTGTGAAATCGCGCACAAGG
>Ga0207678_10001315_pt1 | contig 22977 bp, 25 predicted proteins | sample KBSC63metaG_FD_184319 | JGI IMG/M metagenome (GOLD analysis project Ga0207678, IMG submission 184319) | Corn rhizosphere microbial communities from Kellogg Biological Station, Michigan, USA - KBS C6-3 metaG (SPAdes) (version 2) | ecosystem: Host-associated > Plants > Roots > Rhizosphere > Soil ... | reverse complement strand
TGGCATCCGGGGCAGCGGCTGCTGACGGTGCTCGTCGACGGGCGCAAGCGCATCGTCCAGGTGAAGCGCCTCGGCCGCGATTGGGAGCTGCAGACCCGCGGCGCATCCCATCGCGTGCAGGTCCTCAATCCGCACGTTGCCGCGCTCGCGCATTTCATGATCGAGAAGGAGCCGCCCGACCTCTCGCGCCTCCTCCTCGCGCCGATGCCGGGGCTTCTGACCAGGCTCGACGTCGCGGTCGGCGACAAGGTCGAGCCAGGCCAGCCGGTCGCGGTGATGGAAGCGATGAAGATGGAGAATATCCTGCGCGCGCCCAAGGCTGCGACGGTCAAGGCGACTCCGGCCAGGGCGGGCGACAGCCTCGCCGTCGATCAGGTGATCGTGGAGTTCGAGTGAGATGCACCCCGGCGAAGGCCGGGGCCCGGGAGCCGAAGGCTTGACGAAAAAGGTGATGAGAGCGGGCTTGCGCCCGCCCTGGGCCCCGGCCTTCGCCGGGGTACGTCACTTCGGCGGCAGCTTCTCGAGGAAGTAGGCGTCCGTCGCCTTCCACACCTTCTGCCAGCTCGAATGGCGGATGAAGTCGTGCGCTTCGCCGGGGAGGATCAAAGTCCGCACCTCGACCCCGCGCTCGCGCAGGCGCTGGGCGAGGTCGACGGTCTCGACCACGTCGACGTTCATGTCCTCGTCGCCGTGGATCAGGAGCACCGGCGAGCGCCACGTGTCGACATGCCCGACGGGTGACGAGGCGCGGGCCTGGTCGCGGTCCTTCTCGTCGACTCCGAAATAGGTGCTCGGGCTAAGATGGCCCTTGATCGGCGAGGGCCAGCTCCAGTCGTAGACTCCGTGGATCCCGACGCCGGTCTTGAACAGGTCGGAGTTGCGGCTGAGCGCCTGACCGGTGAGCAGCCCGCCGTAGGAGCCGCCCCAGATCCCGAGCTTGGCCGGGTCGACCCCCGGCTGCGAGGCGAGCCAGCGGCCGGCGGCGAGCACGTCCTGATATTCGCTGGCCGCCCGCCACGCGCGACCCGGCGCATCGCGGAACGCGCGGCCGTAGCCGATGCCCGAGCGGTAATTGATCGCGAGGACTTCATAGCCCTGCTCGGCGAGGCGGCGGTTCACGGCGTAATCGCTCGAATAATATCCGAAGTAGTGGAAGGACGGGAACATCTGCCTCTGCGGCCCGCCGTGGACGTAGATGAGGCCGGGGTGCGGGCCGGGTGTCGCGGGCACGAACAGCTGCCCGGTGAACGGCAGCAAGTCGAGCGAGGTCAGGTGCACCTCCACCGGCGCACGGCTGGTGAGGACATTGCGGTAGCCGTAGTCGGCGTAGCTCTCGCTCAGCTTCGCCTTTCCGGTTTTCAAGTCGAGGATCCTCACCAGCGGCGCCTGATCGACGTTGGCGCCGACGATCGCCGCATAATCGCCCGCGGCTCGCGCATAGGCGAGCACGGGGTCGTCCTGCGCCAGCGCGTGGACCGCGCCGGTGGCCGGATCGAACAGCGACATCTGGCGCGTGTCGAGGTTCGCGCAATTGTGGATGACGAGCAGGCCCTCGGCGGTCTTCTCGCTCTCGGCGACTTCGCAATTGGGCGGAGTGATCGCGCGCGGGGCGCCGCCGCCCCGTGAGAGCGCGTACAGGCGGCCCCACCCATCGTCCTCGGAATAGAAGACGAGCGTGTCGTTCGACGCCCAGCGAAGCGCGCCTTCCGGATCGTCGTCGCCGAGAGTCACCGCCGGCCCGCGCGTGCTCCACAGGGTGCGGACCGCGCCGCTGGCGAGGTCGATCAGGTCGATCGAATAGGCTTCCGCCTCGGTCTCGTCGGGCGTCGTGCTGTGCTTGCGGCCGGGAAAGCGCATCACCGCGACCGCATCGCCGCGCGGGCTCAGCACCGGCACTGCGAGCCGATCGACGCCGGTTTCGAGCCATTCGACCTGGTTGGAGCCCGGATGGAAGCGGCCGAGGAAGGAATAGCCGCGGCGGTCGTCCACGAAGATCAGGTCGCCGCTCTTCGTCCACACGAACTGCGACCAGTCGCCGCCGCCCTTGGCGAACAGCTTCGGTTTGTTGCCCGGTGCGCGTGTGTCGATCGCCCACAAATCGCCGTCGCGCTTGATCAGCACGGTGCGGCCATCGTCGGAGAAGGCGGGATCCGAGCCCTCTCCGATCGCGACCGGTTTCGCGCCGGCGGCGGTCGCCATCAGCCAAAGCTTCACTGCCGGCGCTGGAACCATCGCGGCAGGGTTGAACGCCTCGCCGGGCCTTGGAACTCCGGTCTGGTAGACGATGTGCGTTCCGTCGGGCGAGAGCAGGACTGCCGTGATCGGATCGCCGTTGTCGTCGCTCCGCGTCGCCAGCTGCACACGCCGAAAATCTGGAGCGCGTGCGAAATAGACCGTCGACTTGTCCGCCTGCCGCGCCAGCCACGCGAAGGCCGGGACCTTCGCTCCGCTGATCGAATCCACATAGGGGAAGTCGAGGAAATAGGTGTCGGACGGCGGCGCTGCCGAAGCGGGCGTTGCGGCGGCGCAAGCCGCGGCAATGAGGAGGTGACGGATGCGCATCTTGCGAAGGCTATGCGGCATCAACAGCCGTAACAAGTCGTCCGTCGAAATTGACCGCGGACATGCTCGCGACCCGTTGCGCGGCTCCCGCCCGCCGTTAATCTCGCGTGTCGCCGAATAGTCCCAACCGGAGGTTTCAAGCTGATGCGTCACTTCAGCAGGCTCGCCATTCTCGCCGCCGCGACGATCCTCATCCAGCCCGCGCTTGCCGCCGAGCTGCCGCGGGGCGTGCCGGTCTCGCAGCTCGTGAAGCAGGTCGAGATTCCCTACTCCACCTTCACTCTGAAGAACGGCCTGCGCGTCGTTGTGCACGAGGACCGCAAGGCGCCGATCGTCGGCATCTCCGTCTGGTACCACGTCGGCTCCAAGGACGAGCCCGCCGGGCGCACCGGCTTCGCCCATCTCTTCGAGCATCTGATGTTCGGGGGCTCGCAGCATAGCGACACCAGCTGGTTCGGGCCGATGCAGGCGATGGGCGCGACCGACCTCAACGGAACGACCAATTACGATCGCACCAATTATTTCGAGACGGTGCCCAGGGCCGCGCTCGAGCGCGCGCTCTTCCTCGAAAGCGACCGCATGGGGCACCTCCTTCCCGCGGTCACCCAGCAGAAGCTCGATATCCAGCGCGGGGTCGTCCAGAACGAGAAACGCGGCGACGACAACGAGCCTGGCGGGCTGCTCCAATATGCGATCCAGCAGACGCTCTATCCGGCGACCAACCCCTATCACCACACGGTGATCGGCTCGATGGGGGACCTCGACAAGGCGAGCCTCGAGGTGGTGAAGGACTGGTTCCGGACGCACTATGGGCCGAACAATGCGGTGCTGGTGCTTGCCGGAGACGTCAGCGAAGCCGAGGCGAAGCCGCTCGTCGAGAGATATTTCGGCGACATCCCCGCGGGGCCGAAGTCGACCGCGGCGGCGGCGACCGTCCCAACTCTGAACGCGAAGGTCACCAGCACCTTCCACGACGAGGTCGCCAACACCACGCTCTACCGCATGTGGGCGGTGCCGGGCGTCACGGCCAAGGACACGGCGGCGCTCGACATGGCGGCCAAGATCCTCGGCGGCCTCGCCAGCTCGCGGCTCGACAACCAGCTGGTGCGCGAGAAGAAGACGGCCGTCGGCGTCTCCGCCTATCTCGATCCGCATGAGCGCGTCGGCGAGTTCACCGTCGAAGCGACCGTGAAGCCGGGCGTCGATCCGGCGCTGGTCGGGAAGCAACTGGACGCGGTCATCGCCGAGATGGTCGCCAACGGCCCGACGGCGGAAGAACTGCAGCGCGCCAAGACCCAGGACATCGCGGGCACCATCCGCGGCCTCGAATCGGTCGGCGGCTTCGGCGGCAAGGCGGTGACGCTCGCGCGCGGCGCGGTCTTCGCCAACGACCCCGGCTTCTACAAGAAAGAGCTCGAGGAAGAGGCGGCGCTCACCCCGGCCGACGTGAAGGCCGCGACGAAGAAATGGCTCTCGCGGCCGGTCTTCGCCTTCACGCTCGCGCCCGGCAAGCGCGACCCTTACGAGGAATCGAAGCTCGCCCAGGACAGCGCGGTCAAGGGCGGAGGCGCGCACGTGACCGCCGCGCCCAAATCCGCCGCCGCGACCACCACCAGCGGAGTCGACCGTTCGCAGTTACCGCCGGTCGGCCAGATCGCCGACCTCGATTTCCCGGACGTCGAGCATGCCAAGCTCTCGAACGGGATCCCCGTCCTGTTCGCGCAGCGCTCGGGCGTGCCCGTGGTGCGCGTCGCCCTCGACTTCGACGCCGGCAACGCCGCCGATCCGAAGAGCGCGCTCGGCACGCAGGCCTTCATGCTCGGCATGCTCGACGAGGGCACCGACACATACAATTCGACCGAGATCGCCAAGGCCAAGGAGAATCTCGGCGCGACCATCTCGGCGGCTCCGAGCATGGATCGGTCGGGCGTCTATCTGCAGGCGCTGACTCCGAACCTCCCGCAATCGCTCGACCTGATGGCCGGCATCGTGCGCCACCCCGCTTTCGCCCCCGCGGAAGTCGATCGCGTCCGCAACCAGCAGCTCGCCTCGATCGCCGAGGAAGCCAAGCAGCCGGTCGGACTCGCGCTGCGCACGCTTCCGCCGATCATCTACGGCAAGGATCATCCCTATGGCGTGCCGTTCACGGGAAGCGGCGATCCCGCGGCGGTGGCAAAGCTCACGCCCGCCGACCTCAATGCCTTCCACGACTCCTGGCTGAGGCCGGACAACGCGACCATCTTCGTCGTCGGCGACACGACTTTGGCCGGGATCATGCCGCTGCTCGAGAAGAGCTTTGGCGACTGGCGCACGACCGGGCCGAAGCCGGCCAAGGACTTTTCGACGCCGATCGCTCCGCAGGTCGGCAGGATCATGTTGTTCGACCGGCCCAACACGCCGACCTCGCTCATCTTCGCCGGCCAGATTCTGCCGGTGAAGGGGACCGACGATCTCACCGCGCTGATGGAGGCGAACGACGTGCTCGGCGGGTCCTTCCTGTCGCGGCTCAACTCCGACCTGCGCGAGACCAAGCACTGGTCCTACGGGGTCGCGGGCTTCGTCAGCCGCGTCCAGCACCGCGTGCCGTACCTCATCTACGCGCCGGTCCAGACCGACAAGACGGGCGCGTCGATCGCCGCGATGCGCGACGACATCAGCGCCTTCCTCAATGGCAAGGGCGTCACGCCCGAAGAGATGAGCCGGACCATCGACGGCGCGGTGCGCGAGCTTCCCGGCCAGTTCGAAACCGCCGACGCCGTGATGGGCGGGATGGAGGCGAACGTCCTCTACCACCGCCCCGACAATTATTACGAGACGCTCGCCAGCCGCTATCGCGCGCTGACCGCGGCTTCGATGGATGCGGCGGCCAAGGCGGCGATCGATCCGGCGAAGCTCACCTGGGTCGTCGTCGGCGACGCCGCCAAGGTGAAGCCGCAGCTCGAGACGCTCGGGATTCCCGTCGAGGTGGTGAAGGCGCCGTAAGTTCTTCCCCATCGTCGAGCGATGGGGAGGGGAACCATTCAGCGAAGACGGAATGTTGGAGGGGTCTTGCGCGGTTACCCCTCCACCATGCTTCGCAATGGTTCCCCTCCCCGCGAGCTTCGCTCGCAGGGAGGAATTTTAACGCAGCACCCGCGTCACATGCCCCATCTTGCGGCCGGGGCGCGCCTCGCCCTTGCCGTAGATGTGCACGTGCGCGCGCGGGTCGGCGACCAGATCGGGCCAGCGGTCCACCTCGTCGCCGATCAGATTGTCCATGACCGCCCCGCGCCCAACCAATTCGGTCGAACCCGGCGGAAGATCGCAAATCGCCCGGATGTGCTGCTCGAACTGCGAGGTCACGGCGCCCTCGATCGTCCAGTGCCCGCTGTTGTGCACCCGCGGCGCGATCTCGTTGACCACCGGCCCGTCGCGGCTGGCGAAGAACTCAACCGTCAGAACGCCGATATGGCCGAGCGCTTCGGCGATGCGCAGCGCCGCCTCGCGCGCTTCGGCGACCTGAAGCGCGACCGCATCGCTGCACGGCACGGTCGAGCGGCGAAGGATCCCCTCGCCATGCTCGTTCTCGGCCGAATCCCACAGGGCGTGGCTTCCATCTGCCCAGCGCGCGACAATCACGGAGAATTCCGCCACGAAGTCGACGCCGGCTTCGGCGACCGCAGGCTCCTCGCCGATCGCGCGCCACGCGGCTTCCGCTTCCTCAGCTGATCGGATCCACGCCTGGCCCTTGCCGTCATATCCGTAGCGTCGCGTCTTGAGGACGACCGGCGTTCCGACCTCCTCGACCGCCGCGCAGAGCTGGTCGATGCTGGAAACCGCCCGCCACGACGCAACGCGCCCGCCGCTTTCTTCGATGAAGCTCTTCTCGCGAGCCCGGTCTTGCGCGATGGCCAGCGAGCGGGTCGAAGGGCGAAGCTTGTCGCCAAGCGTCTCGAGCGCCGCCACCGGCAGATTCTCGAACTCGTAGGTCGCGACATCGACGCTATCGGCGAACTTTCGCAGCGCTTCGACATCGCCATAGGCAGCGCGCGTGAAATAAGCAGAAACTTGCGCCGCAGGTCCGTTGGCATCGGGATCGAGGACGTGGCATTTGTAGCCGAGCTGCGCCGCGGCCATGGCGAGCATCCGACCGAGCTGGCCGCCGCCGATGATTCCGATGGTGCTTCCCTGCGGAACCGTCATTCGGGCGCTTCGGCTACCGACCCCGTCTGCTTCTCGCGCCAGCTTTCGAGCCGCCCGGCGAGCGCTTCGTCGTTCCCCGCAAGCATCGCGGCCGCGAGGAGCGCCGCATTGACCGCTCCGGCCTTTCCGATCGCGAGCGTTCCCACGGGAACGCCGGCGGGCATCTGGACGATCGACAGCAGGCTATCCATGCCCTTCAGCGCCTTGGTCTCGATCGGCACCCCGAGCACCGGCAGCGACGTCATCGACGCGGTCATGCCCGGCAGATGCGCCGCTCCGCCGGCGCCCGCGATCACGATCCTGAGCCCGCGCTGCTTTGCCGAATGCGCATAATCGTACAGGCGCTTGGGCGTGCGGTGCGCCGAGACGATCTTCGTTTCGTGCGCGATCCCGAGCTGGTCGAGCGTGTCGGCGGCGTGGCGCATCGTCTCCCAGTCGGAGCTCGAGCCCATGATGATGCCGACCAGCGGCTCGCCCATTGTCCCGCCTTGAAGCAGTGGAAGTGAGCGGGCTCGTTTAGGGTGCCGATTCCGGCTAGGCAATCGCAGGCTGGCCCGCCGACTCAATCGGCAGTCGGGCGCCGAGGCCAAGGTACTGCATTTTCAAGGCTTTCGAATCACGCTATGGCTGACATCGCAGACAAGAGCGGGGCTCCGGGGGCAATGTCTGATCAGGTGACCGACGTCACTGACGTCGAACAGCTTATTGCAGAAATCAGCGGGTTGCGCGGCAAGATCGCGCAGCTCCAGGAACGCGTCGAGCAACTCGACCTGCTCGCGCACGAGGACAGCCTCGTCGCGCTTCCAAACCGCCGCGGCTTCATGCGCGCGCTCGAACGGCTGATCGACCGCGTCGGCCGCTACGGCGAGAAGGCCGCGCTTCTGTTCGTCGATCTCGACGGCCTGAAATTGATCAACGACAGCTTTGGCCATCTGGCCGGCGACGAAGCTCTGATGCAGGTCGCGCGGCTGCTCGTCGGCGGTGTTCGCAGGAGCGACGTGGTCGCGCGAATCGGCGGGGACGAGTTCGCGGTCCTGCTGGTCCATTCGGACGAGGATTCGGCGCAGGAAACGGCGCGGCGGCTGATCGACCTGATCGCAAGTTCGGACTTCACGCACGGCGGCGAGACGCTTCCGCTCAGCGTCGCGATCGGCGCGGGGCCCATCCACGGCGACGACACGCCCGAAACCGCAATGGCGCGCGCCGACCAGGAAATGTACCGGCGCAAGGCGGCCGCCTAACATTCGGTCATTGCGAGCGTAGCGCAGCAATCCAACGGCTGGATCGCCACGTCGCTGCGCTCCTCGCGATGACAGCTACTCTTCGCCCAGATAATAGCGCCGCTCGACCGACAGGTCGTCCGCAAGTTCGTACACGATCGGCTTGCCCGTCGGGATCTCGAGCCCGACGATCTCCGCGTCACCGATGTCCGACAGATATTTGATGATCCCGCGCAGCGAATTGCCGTGCGCGGATACGAGGACTCGCTTGCCGGATGACAAAGCGGGCGCGATTTCCGCTTCGTAATAGGGCACGGCGCGGGCGACCGTGTCCTTGAGGCTCTCGGTCCTCGGCACGTCGACGTCCGCATAGCGGCGGTCGCCGCTCACCTCGTACGGGCTATCCTTGGGCAGCGGCGGCGGCGGGATGTCGTAGGAGCGCCGCCAGATCTTGACCTGCTCGGCCCCGACCTTGTCGATCAACTCCTGCTTGTTGAGCCCGGTCAGCCCGCCATAGTGACGCTCGTTCAGCCGCCAGTCCTTGGTGACCGGAAGCCACAGCCGGTCCATCTCGTGAAGCACCAGGTGGAGCGTCCGGATGGCGCGCGTGAGGACGCTGGTGAAGCAGCAGTCGAAGTCGAAGCCGCTTTCGCTCAGCAGCCGCCCGGCCGAGCGCGCCTCGTCGACACCCGTGTCCGACAGGTCGACGTCCCACCAGCCGGTGAAGCGATTCTCCAGATTCCACTGCGACTGCCCGTGCCGCAGGAGCACGAGCACCGGCATCAGGCTTCGACCTTCTCGCGCTTGGCCGCGCCGCGCTCGGCCTTCGCCTTCTTCAGCTCGGGCAGGATCGCGTGGAGCGCGTCGAGGCACGAATAAGCGAGATATTTGGAGCGCTGCGGCGACCAGCCGTAGGTCTCGTCCGGGAGGTTGAAATTGTCCTTGAACGGCATCTCGAGGGTCATCGACACGCAGCCGTAGCGCTCGGCGAGCTGGGTCGTGGACATGCTCATGTTCGCTTCGCCGGGAGCGGGAACCTCATAGCCCTGCTCGCGCTGGAAGTCGGGCGACAGCCGCTCGAGGGTTGTGCTGAACAGCTCGAACAATTTCTGCTGGCGATCGGTGAACGAGGGGATGCCCTCGAACCCGGCGAGGAAGTTCGCGGGGATCGCCTCGTCGCCATGGACGTCCATCGCGAAGTCGACGCCGGTCTCGTCCATCGCACCCCGGACGCACAGCACTTCGGGGCTGCGCTCGGCTGTTGGCGCATGCCATTCGCGGTTGAGGTTGGCGCCGACCGCGTTGGTCCGAAGATGCCCGCGCCGGGACCCGTCCGGGTTCATGTTGGGAACGACTCGGAACGTGCATTCCTTCCGGAGCACGCGCGCGACGGGATCATCCTCGTCAGTGAGCTTCTCGAGCGCGCCTTCCATCCACCATTCGGCCATGCTCTCGCCCGGGTGCTGGCGGGCGTAGAGCCAGACGCTGAGCGGCCCCTCGCCGATGGTCAGGCAGTCCATGTCCTGCCCGTCCAGGCTCTTGCCGAGCGAGCGATAGCTGATGCCTTCCAGCGCGGCGGTCTGGGTCACGAGGTCGTGATGGCGCTCCATCGAATAAGGCGCGAAATAGGCGATCCACACGACGTCCTGCGGCGGGGTCAGCTTCATGGTCAGGACGCCGTCGGCGTAGCGCGTATCCCGGATCCGCACCCAATCCTCGCGGTCGAGGCTCATCACGCCCTTGTAGTCGGGCCAGCCGTGCGGATAGGCCGAGCCCGCGCAATTCGTGATTCGAAGCGTCACCTCGCGCCCGGCCGCGCCGGACAGGCGGAAATAGAACCATTGGTAGAAATCGCTGAGATGGTCCTTGGCGATCTCGAGGTCCACGCGGTCGCCGTCCTGGGCCACTACGCGGATATTGCCGGCGTCGAACGAGCTCGAAATATTAAGGGCCATGCGCATCTACTCAGCCTTGGGAAGGAGTTCGGCGCGCCTGATAGCCGAAATCGTCCGACCCGCAACCTTGGCAGCCCGACCGCCCGTCGCTAGCGCCATCCCATGAGCAAAATCCCAGTCCTGGTTACCGGCGGCGCCGGCTATATCGGAAGTCACGCCGTCCTCGCGCTGAAGGATGCGGGCTGGCCGGTCGCGGTGATCGACGATCTCTCGAACGGCAATCGCGAGGCGGTGCCCGGCGACGTTCCCTTCTACGAAGGCAATATCGCCGACCGGGCGCTGGTCGAGCGGGTCTTCGCCGAGCACGGGATCCAGGCGATCATGCATTTCGCGGGCTCGATCGTGGTCCCGGAATCGGTCGAACATCCGCTCAAATATTATGCGAACAACACGCTCGCCTCGCACGCGCTGGTCAGCGCGGCGGTCGCAGCGGGGGTGAAGCATATCCTGTTCTCATCGACGGCCGCGGTTTACGGCGAGCCCGAGCGGGTGCCGATCGAGGAGGAAGACTCCAAGGTCCCCATCAATCCCTACGGCGCGTCCAAGCTGATGACCGAGCGGATGCTGGCGGACGCGGCTGCGGCGCATCCGTTCAACTATGGCGCGCTGCGCTATTTCAACGTCGCGGGGGCGGACCCGGCGGGACGCACCGGCCAGAGAGGGAAGGGCGCGACCCATCTCATCAAGGTCGCGTGCGAGACGGCGGTCGGCAAGCGCGAGCGAATCGCGGTTTACGGCACCGACTATGCGACCCCCGACGGGACCTGCATCCGCGACTATATCCACGTCAGCGACCTCGCCGACGCGCACGTCGCCGCGCTCGAATGGCTGGTCGCAAACCCGGGTGAAAATCTTGTCATAAACTGCGGTTACGGCAAAGGTCTGTCGGTTCTCGAAGTGCTCGACGCGGTCGACAAGGCCAACGGCGCCGCGATCGAGCGGGTGATGGAAGGGCGCCGCGCCGGCGACGCGCCCGAGCTCGTCGCTGGCAATGCCCGCCTGCTCGCGACTCTCGACTGGCGGCCGAGCCATGCCGGCATCGACGCGATCGTCGGCGATGCGCTGCGCTGGGAGCGGAAGCTCGCCGGCTCCGCCTAGTCCTGCCGGACGAGCACCGCCGCCGGCTTGCCGAGATGCTTCGCCAGCGCTTCGACGCAACCGAGATAGTCGGCGCGCTGCTCGGCGATCGCCCGGAAGTCGGGGTTCGCCCGCATGGAATAGCCCGAGCTCAGAAGCTGTTCGGCCGCCTGCTTCAGCTGCGGCTCGTCGGCAGCCACGGCCGCCGGCCTGATGCTGATGACCTGCGCAAGCTCGCGCGCCATCCGCGAGCCCTCCTCGCGCAGGAGCACGGCGGCCCCGCGCAGCGAATCTTCCTCCAGCAAGTGCTCACAGAGCAACGCGAGGTCGAGCAGCGCGCTCAACGCCGCCGGCCAGCCGCTTCCGGTGCCGACCGACTGGAAGTAGATCAGCGAGGGGTGGTTGGAGTGGCTCTGCCGGACAGCCGCGCACCAGTTGCGCCCTTCGCCCAGCACGTCGCGCAGTTCGGCCCGATTGCCGATCGCCGCGAACCGCTGGAGCAAAGTCAGCGCCGACGGGGGCTCGCCGGCCGAAGTGTTGAGCTTGATGATCCCGATGTCGCGCTTGGCGACGCTGCTCTGGACCTCCAGCAAATAGGTGACCGCCATGGTCATGACTGCAAGCCCGCAGAAGCCGGCGGCAAGAATGATCCAGCGGCCCGCGCCGAGCGCATTCTCCTCGCTGACTCCGATCGTCACGATTGAGCTTCCGACCATGTAGATTGCGTCCCACACGCTGGTCAGCGGGGGATCGAAGTGGCTTCGCATCGCATAGGCCATCAGTCCGAAGCCGATGGCCAGCAACGCAATCCAGGTGATGAAGCACAGCACGAGCACCACCGGCGCGAAGGCGCTGGAGAGCCCATGTCGCCTGCCTCGGATTAGCTTCCAAAGCGGCAGCAGGCCCTGGACGAGTCGCGTCGCGATCCTCAAGGATGCCCGGCTTCCGCCCGGAACCACGACCGTCTGGAACACGTCGAGAAGAGTCATCGATCCGAGCACGACGCCGGCGAGGAAGAGGAGAATGTCGAGAGCCACGGTCGCCACAACGCGCAGCTTGGGCGAAGTGCCCGAAACAGCGGTAGCGCCTTGACTTGGCGGCACCCCCTCTCTAGGTGAGCCGCCGGTTTACAACGACCAATCCGACAACAAGAGATTAGACAACGAGGCAGGCGCCCGGCCATGAAGATTCGCAATTCGCTAAAGTCGCTGAAGTCGCGCCACCGGGACTGCCGGGTGATCCGCCGCCGCGGCCGCACCTACGTCATCAACAAGACGAACCGCCGGTTCAAGGCGAGGCAGGGCTAACAGCCCCGCTCGCCGCGGACGCATTGCGTTCGCGCGCTCCACTACCCACCTTTCCCCTACGGGAAACCGGCCAAAGGGCCCGTTCCCGCGGGTGAATCGCGTCAGCGCCGGTTCACCTCATCCGGGGTAGAAGTGACCATGAGGAGCCGTGTAATCATGAAGAAGACCGCGAAAATCGTGCTGATCGTGGGCGCCGCCGCCCTCGGCGCGACCGCGGCTTATGCCGCGGCGCCGGCCCAGCAGCAGACGCCCAAGACGTGGAGCTGGACCAAGGGCAAGGACGGCAAGCGTGTCGAGCGTCCGTCGGAGGTGACGACGAACCCCGACGGAAGCACGCGCGAGGTGATCCGCAACGGCAAGTGCACGACGATCAAGGAAAAGTCGGCAACCGGCGAGTATCGCGAAACCCGCCAGTGCGACCCTAGCTAAGCCGCCGCTTATTTCTTCTCGTCAAACAGGAAGCTCCCCTTCGGCCGCTTCTTGATCTCGCACGGCGGAAGCCCGCTCGGCGCGACGTCCTTGCAGTCGCGTACCTGCGCGCCTCCGTCGGGCCCGGCGAAGATCGCCCAGTCGCGCGACGAGCCGTTGTCGTACACGCAATGCGCGGTCCACTCGTCGAGGTTCTCCCAGGTGCCGACGAAGCCCGCGTCGGTGACCTTCTTGCAGGTATAGCCCGCGTCGTAGATCGCGCGCTTGAGCCCGATCGCCAGGTTGAATGCGTCGAGCTGATGGAGCTGCTTCTGCTCTTCGCTGACGACCCTGATCTTCGGCTCGTTGGTCGTCTGCTGCTGCCCGCCGCTGCCGCAGGCTGCGAGGCCCAAGCAGGCGATAAGAATTAAGGTCGGCGTGCGGATCATTCGCTCCTCCTCATTTGGAGTAACGAATCTGGACGCGTCCGGCTGCAGACTTGGCCCGCGCCACCGCATCTTCGGCGCTTTCGCCGCGAGCGAGCGCGACTCCCATCCGCCGGTTCGCAAGCGTGTTCGGCTTGGCGAAGATCCGGAGGTCGACCGGATATCCCGGCGCTCCACGCGCAAGCGCTTCGGCCACCCCTTCGAAGCCGAAATCGTCGCTCTCGCGATCCGCCAGAATTACAGCCGAGGCCGACGGACCGATCAGCTCGATCGACGGAATCGGCAAGCCCAGCACCGCGCGCAGGTGAAGCTCGAACTCGTTCGGGAATTGCGAGATCAGGGTGACCATCCCGGTGTCGTGCGGGCGCGGGCTCAGTTCGGAGAAGATCGCCTGCTCGCCGCGGATGAAGAATTCGACTCCGAAAATCCCGTGGCCGCCGAGCGCCGTCACCACCTTGCGCGCCTGATTGCGTGCGGAAAAGAGCGCGCCTTCCGACAGGGCGGCCGGCTGCCAGCTTTCGCGATAATCGCCGAGATCCTGGCGGTGCCCGACCGGCGGGCAGAACAGGATCCCGTCCTTGGTCGCGACCGTCAGCATGGTGATCTCGCTGTCGAACTGGATGAACTCCTCGACGATCACCCGCGGCCGGTCGCCGCGCATCTTCTCGACCGCATAGTCCCACGCGGCGCCGACCTCTTCCTCGGTTTTCGCCGTCGTCTGGCCCTTGCCCGAGCTCGACATGACCGGCTTGATCACGCACGGCAGGCCGACTTCCCGCGCGGCGGCAATCGCTTCGTCGCGGCTTTCGGCGAAGCGGTATTTGGAGGTCACGAGCCCAAGCTCGCTTGCGGCAAAGTCGCGGATGCCGTCGCGGTTCATGGTCAGCCGAACCGCCTTGGCGGAGGGCGCGACTCGCCAACCTTCATTCTCCAGCTCGGCCAGGGTCGCGGTGTCGATCGCCTCGATCTCGGGGATGATGACGTCGGGCTTGTGCTTCTCGACCGCTGCGCGGAGCGCCTTGCCGTCGAGCATCGGGAAGACCTCGAACGTGTCGGCCATCTGCATCGCGGGCGCGTTGGCGTAGCGGTCGCAGGCGACGATCCGGCAGCCGAGGCGCTTGGCCGCAATCGTGAACTCGCGCCCCAATTCGCCCGAGCCAAGCAGCATCAACGTCGCGGTGAACATCATCCGGCGATAGCCGCGCGCCCGTTGTTCGTCATCCCCGCGAACGCAAGGCACCCAGCGGAAAAACAAATCCGGGTTCCCGCTTTCGCTGGAATGACGAATCTGGTTCATTGCGCGCATGAAAGTATCGATCCTGTTCGTCGCGCTGGGGCTGACCGCCGCTGCGCCCGCGAAGAAGCTGGAGACGCCGACCGACGTCGTCGCCTCGGCCCCGGCGAGCGCGTGGAAGACGATCCCCGCCGACGACCTCCTCGTCATGGACCTTGCCGGCGGCGGACGGATCGTCATCCAGCTCGCGCCCGCCTTCGCTCCCGTCCATGTCGCCAACATCAAGGCGCTCGCCCGCGGCCATTATTGGGACGGCGCGACGGTCTACCGGGTCCAGGACAACTATGTCGCGCAATGGGGGCTGAACGAGAGCGACAAGCCGTGGCCCGCCGGAGTGACGGCCAAGCCCCCCGCCGAATATACCCGGTCCCTCAAGGGGCTCGCGGTACGACCGCTCGGCTCGCCCGACCCCTACGCTCCGGGAGCCGGCTTCGTCGCAGGCTGGCCGGTCGCTTATTCGCCGAAGGGCAATTGGGCGAACCTCGCGCATTGCTATGCGAGCGTCGGCGTCGGCCGCGATCTTTCACCCGACACGGGCACGGGCGGCGAGCTCTATGCGGTCATCGGCCACGCCCCGCGACAGCTCGACCGTGTGATCGCACTCGTCGGCCGGGTAGTCGAGGGCATCGACAAGCTCAGCTCGCTCCCGCGCGGGACCGAGGCGCTCGGCTTCTACAAGGACAAGGCGCAGTACGTCCCGATCGCGGGCATCCGCCTCGCCAGCGACATGCCCGCCGCAGAGCGACCGTCCTATGAATATATGGATACCGCGAGCCCGGCCTTCGCGCGCTACCTGCACGTCCGCGCCAACCGGCACGACGATTTCTACATCCGCCCTGCGGGCGGCGTGGACCTGTGCAACGTCCAGGTGCCGGTCAGGAAGAAGGCGACGTAGCTCGTCATTGCGAGGAGCGCAGCGACGAAGCAATCCAGCTGCCAGAAGGTGGATTGCTTCGCTACGCTCGCAATGACTCGGCGATCAGGCCGCCCAGTCGTGGACGTCGCGGTTCTTGTGCTGGATGATCACCGGTCCGTTGTGCGAGCGCATGCTCGCCTCCGCGAGCGGCAGCGCGGTCGTGCAGAACGCGCATTCCGCCGAGACCCGGCCGATCAGCCATTGGGTCCGCCCGCAGCCGGGGCAGTGGTTGACTTCATGTTCGCGGTAAACGGCGTGATAGCCCCGCTCGTGCGGCTTCCAGTCGGCCCCGGAAGAGGTCAGCATGACGAAACTTCCTTTCGGCGCGCCCAACGAGCGAAGCTTGCGCCGGTTTCAACCGCTTGCGGAGCGGGGAGATGCCGCGGAGAGGGAAGCGCGCGACGAGGCGAGCCTCGCCGCGGATCAACTGCCTAGCCGGCGAGGCCCTCGAGCGAGATCGGCTCGGCGAACTCGGCGCCGATCTTGTCGCCCGCGATCCACTTGACGACCGCGTTGGCCCGGTCCCGACCAGGAAGCATCAGCCAGACGCGCGATCCCACTTCGAAATGGGCGTCGGTGGCGGCCATGAAGCCGCGCTCGGAAATGTTGAGGACTTTCGCTTCGACCCCGCTCGCGCCGAGCTCGCGCATCTTTGCTTCGAGCTCGACCGGCAGGCGCGACGCCTGGCGCCGGTCGCTCTCGTCCTCGGCAATGCGCGCCTTGATGGTCACGAAACTCATCTCCATTGGCCTCTACTCCGGCCGCGTGAAGGAGAGTCCGATCCGCCCGTCCTTCACCCATCTCACCTGTGACGAGACAAGTCCCTGGTCAAGAAGTTGAAGCGCCAGCCGCTCACCGATGTTGGGAATGTGGGGGAAAATCACCATCGCGCCCGACGAGGAGATGTTGATCAGGCGAACGACGTGCTTGCGCCCGCGGAAGTCGAGCACCGCGGTGCCCGACACGGCGGCGTGTCGCGCTTCGGCGCGTTCGTCGATCGTGCGTGTTGCCGTGCGCGGGATCATCCCGCCGTCCAGAAAGAAGCCCGACGCCACTGGTCCATTGTCCCCACTAAGGTTCCGCGGACAGCCTTATCCATCCTCGCTTAAGGATTGGTTTGCGACAGATCGTGCCGGATCGACCGCGATTGTTGCGCGCCGTCACTGGCGGCCTTTCGCGCGCCTGTGTATGGATGGGCCGGGAAGAGGGGGGTTATCTTTTGAAATGAACGGGTTGAAGTCGCGCCGGAGCAGGCGTTCGAAATCGCTGATCATGTTCACTTGTGTAGCCGCATTGCTTGCCGTTCCGGCCTCGGCCCAGGTTGCACCGGCGAGGCCGGCGGCGCCGGCCCCCGCCAGGCCGAAGCCGCCGGCTCAAGCTCCGAACGCCGCGCCCGACGCGCCGGTCCCGGGAAATCCCGATTTCGCGCCCGATCAGCCCGACGCTTCCGAAGCGCCCGCGCCGGCGCCGCTGCCGCCCGTGGCGTGGGACGTGATCAGCGCAGAGGACCTGCTCCATTACATCCAGCAGGTCGGCGCGGACGGCCTCAATCCCGAGGACTACGATCCGGAAGGGCTGCGCACGGCGCTTGCCGCGGGCGACCCGGCCCTGCTCTCCGCCGCCGCGACGCAGCGGTTCGACCTGCTCTCCTCGGACCTCGCGCTCGGCCATGTGAAGAAAGCCGCGCGGATCGACTGGTACATCGTGGACAAGGATCTCGACTCGGAGAAGCAGGACGCCCTGCTCCGCTCTGCGCTTGCGAAGCGGGACATCGGCGGCGCGCTCAACGGGCTGTTGCCCGTCCATCCGCAATATGCCTCGCTCAAGGAAGCGCTCGCGGTCACCCCGGCGCAGGACACGGCCGAGCGCGACCGGATCCGGCTCAACATGGACCGCTGGCGCTGGCTCCCGCGCGAGCTCGGCGAGAAGTACATCATCGTCAATGTCCCGAGCTTCCACGCGACCCTGGTCGAGGACGGCGCCACGCGCTGGAAGGAGCGGGCGATCGCCGGCAAGCTCTCGACCCCGACTCCGCAGCTCATGGCGGTCGCCACCGGAGTCATCCTCAACCCGTGGTGGGAAGTGCCCAAGAGCATCGAGAAGGAGGCCGCGGGCAAGAAGGGCTTCGTCGCCGTCAAGGGCGATGACGGAAAGGTCCAGCGCTGGCGCCAGCCGCCGGGGCCGACCAACGCGCTCGGGCAGCTCAAGTTCGTGATGCCCAACTCCAAGGCGATCTACCTTCACGACACCAACGCCCGAAGCCGCTTCAACGATAGCGTGCGAGCCTTGAGCCACGGCTGCGTCCGCACCCAGCATATCGTCGACCTTGCGACCGAGTTGCTCGGCGACGACGGCGGCACCTGGACTCCGGAGAAGGTCAAGGCGACCCTCGCCAGCAAGAAGACCGTGCAGGCGAGCTTCGTGAAACCGCTGCCGGTCTACATCGTCTATTTCAGCCAGGCGGCGCTGCTGAGCGGGCGGATCGTCGACTACAAGGACATGTACGGCCGCGATTCGAAGGCGGTCGCAGCGCTCAACATGAAGGACGGCGGCGCGAGCTTCGGCGCAAAGCCGAAGGAGCAGATCGCGGCCAAGCCCAAGAAGGACCAGGTCGCCACGCGCTAGTCTGCGCGCGGAGCGAGCGTTTTGCGGACATGAAAAGGGCTGCCCACGGCGGCCCTTTGATTTTTCGGTGAGCTGTATGCCAGCTCGCAGCGAGACTGTCCCCCGGACAGCCGCTTACGCGAGCTTGTCGGCGTAGATCATCCGGCCGCCGGCGAGCTTGCGCATCACCTCGTACTGGCTCTTCTTCGGCATTGCGAAGCAGCCTTCGGAGCGGCCGAGCATTCCGTGCTGCGCGATCATCTCCGGCTCGGCGTACCAGGCGTTATGGATGACGATTGCGCGCGGCTCGGCGTTGTTGTTGGTCCAGTCGAGCCCGCGGACGCGGAGAGAAAGTCCGTACTTGCCCTGATAATATTCGTCGGTGACGTAGGCGCCTTCCGAGGTCGCATAGCTTCCGAAGTCGTTGCTGAACCGCTGCAGCATGCCCGAATGGCTCGGGTCCGAGCCACGGCCGTGGGCGACCAGGTGGCTTTCGACAGTGCCGTTCTGAAGGTTCACGACATGGAAGCGCGCTTCGCTCGATTCTTTCGAGAAATCGGCGATCCCGATCGAGTCACGAGCCCAGATGCGATGCTGGTCGAGCGCGGCCTTGGCGCGCGCGAAGAGCGCGGCGTCGATTCCCGCGGGCGCGGCTGGAACTGCGGCCGGCTGTGCCGGAACGCGCGACAAAGGGTTTGGGGTGACCGGGCCGCTGGACTGCGGCGTCAGGACACCCGGCAACACCTGCGACATCGCCGCAGAAGAGAGGATGAGGCCCCCGGCGCCGGCGGCACCAAGGCGCAGCATTTCCCTCCGATTCAAACTCATTCTTTCCCTCCGCTCTGGGCCATGCCTTTATCATTCAACGGGTTAATGGCCGATAACCCTTTGATAGCAGTTGCCCGCCCCATCGTTTGAAGCGAACGGTTCGTCGCACGCTTCGCGATTGTTCGACGGGTTGAACGCTTCGGACCACGCTGCTAAAGGCCGCGCGCCGCCGAGGTTTGCCTCTGGAGGCCGCTATTCTATTGCCAGTGCGGTGGAACCGTTTCTTCCGCAGGCACGTATATGGGGCTTAAGCCTCTGATTTTAAAGACTTTAGGAGTGTGACGGGACCGTATGCAAATCATCGTTCGCGACAATAATGTCGAGCAGGCGCTGCGCGCGCTGAAGAAGAAGCTGCAGCGCGAGGGCGTCTACCGCGAGATGAAGCTGCGCCGTCATTACGAGAAGCCGTCGGAGAAGCGCGCCCGGGAGCGGGCTGCCGCCATCCGCCGCGCGCGCAAGCTCGAGCGCAAGCGCGCCGAGCGCGAAGGCGCGCGCTAAGCTCCGCCCCGCTTCCAAAGCCGTGTCCGTAGCCGAAGCCGCCCATCGACCCGCCCATCGCGGCAGGGCCGTCGCGCTGTGGCTCGGATTTCTCATCGTCATCGCAGCCGGGATCGGCCTCGCCTGGATCGGCGCGGGCTCGCTTCGGCCGGTCGTCACGCAGAGCGGGCTCGAGTTCCGAACGATCAAGAGCGGCACCGGCGATCCGATCACCCGCGCCGACGCCGCGCTCCTCGACTATATCCTGACCGCCGACGACGGCACCGTCATCGACAGCAGCCAGAATCACGGCGGCGCCCAGCCCTTCGCCATGGACGAGGTCTTCCCCGGATTCGCCGAGGCCATGACCCGCATGCAGGAAGGCGGCGAGTACCGCTTCTCCATGCCGCAGAGCCTCGCCTTCGGGGACAGCCCGGCGCCCCCGGGCTTTCCCAAGGGCAGCAAGCTCAACTTCGAGGTGCGCGTCCAGAAGGTCGTGCGCGGCGGAGCGGCGCTGCTGAGGCAGCAGATGCAGATGCAGGCGCAGCAGCAACAGCCGGGCGCCCCGCAGTAACGGCGTCGCCGTCCACGACCTCCGCCCCTTCGCCTTCCTTCGCCTCCTGACGTCGGCTGAGGTCGACCAGCACCACCTTCAAGGTCGCAAGGATCGGGTCGGCGAATAGCACTCCGAGAATCCCGAACAGCGCGCCCATCATCAGCTGCATCGCAAGCACCACCGCCGGCGCGAGGTCGACCGTCCGCCGGGCGATGTACGGGACCACCAGATAGCCGTCGATATTCTGCACGAAGAAATAGACGAAGATCGCAAAGACGCCCTGATGCGCTCCGGCGCTGAAGCCGACGGCGACCATCAGCACGCCCGAAGTGATCGCCCCGATGTTCGGGATGAAGGCGAGCACGCCGGTGACGAGCCCGAGCAGGCCCGCCATCGGCACCCCGCCGAGGCTCAGCATGAACCAGGTGAAGAAGCCTTCGAAGATCATTCCGACGAGGCGACCGAACAGCAGCCGGCGGAGCGTGAAGCCGACGTGCTCCGCGACCCGGTAGAATCCGGAGCGGAGCCGCAGCGGCAGCATCCACGCGATCCCGCGATCGTAGATCCGCGGCTCCGACGCGAGGAAGATCCCGATCACGATCATCGCGATGACGCTGGTGAGCGCGCCGATCGCGGTGCCGACCGCGCTGGTCAGCCGGCCGACGCCTCCCAGCAGCTGGCTCCCGAGGTTGCTGCTCATCTCGCTCGGCGGGACGAGCCCGAGCGAGCCGGCGAACTCCATCAGCCTGGCGAATTGCGCGGTGACCACCGCCCGCAGCGCCTCGGCCTGGGCAGCGATTGTCGTCCCGGCGAACCAGAACACCCAGCCGAGGAAGCCGAAGCCGATCAGCAGCACCAGCACCAGCCGCCACGGGCGCGGGATCGGGAGAAAGCGCCCGAGCAGACGAGCGCCGCCGTCGAGGAACACGGCGAAAATCGCGCCGCCGACGATCAGGAGGAGCGGCTGGGCAAGAACGATGACGCCGACGATGGCGAGCGCCATTCCGAACCATACCGCCGCCCTGGCCATCTCGCGGCGGACCAGCGGATCGCGGAACTCCGCCGGCCCCGGCCGCTCCAGGTGCGGCTCAATGGTCGGCGGTTTCGCAGGCATTCGGGCGCCTAATTATCCCTCAGCGAATCCCCGGCCCGGCCGGGGCGAAGCGCCTCGACCCAGCTGATCGGGTTCCACCATTTGGACGTTCCGTCGAGCGAGAAGGTGATGAACTCGGCGCGGCCGCCGATATTCTCCCACGGAACCGGGCCGCCGAGTCCGCCGAGCCATTCGGCCACGCGGCTGTCGGCGGAATCGTCGCGGTTGTCGCCCATCAGCCAGACGTGGTCGGCGGGAACAGTGACCGGACCGAAATTGTCCTCGGTCGAACGGCCGAGTTCGACCGTCTCGTAGCTATGGCCGTTGGGGAGCGTCTCACGAACCACGGGAACGCGGCAATACATCTTCCCGTCGGCGCCGCGGACGCGGAAGTCGTAGAGCGCGGGATCGCTCGGCGAGCCGCAGGGCGAATTGACGTCGATCGGAACCATGTCGGGCTTCAATGCCTGGCGTTTGACCGGCTGGCCGTTGATGAACAGCTGTCCGTCGATCATCCGCAGCGTGTCTCCCGGAAGCCCGATGACGCGCTTGATATAATCGGTGCGCGTGCCCGGCGGAGTGACGATGACGATGTCGCCGCGCTCGGGCATCCGCCCGAACAGCCGGCCCTTCATCGGCCCGATGACGTGGAAGCTGGGGCTGACCCACGACCAGCCGTAGGGATATTTGGTGACCACCAGGCGGTCGCCGGTGAGCAGCCCCGGCATCATCGATTCAGACGGGATGTAGAATGGCTTGGCGACCAGGCTGTGGAAGGCGAGCACCGCGAGCAGCACCCAGAACAGCCCCTTGACCTCGCGCCACAGAGCCGAGCCCTTGCTCTCCTTCTCTTCCGGGGGCGCCTCGTCCTTGGGGGTGCTCGCCTCGGGGATCGTATCGCTCAACACTCAGGGCTCCAGCTTGCGGGCGGTCAGGATCACGAATGCCTGCGCCCAGGGATAATCGTCGGTCATCGTCAGGTGAATGTCGATGGCGTGGCCTTCCGGCGCAAGGGCGTCAAGCCGCGCCCTCGCTCCGCCGGTGAGCTTTAGCGTGGGCGCCCCTGAGGGGAGATTAACGACTCCGATGTCCTTCATGTGGACCCCGCGCCTGAAGCCCGTCCCCACCGCTTTCGAGAAGGCCTCCTTGGCGGCGAAGCGCTTGGCGAGGGTGCCGGCACGGGTGTGGGGGCGAGAGGCGGCCTTGGCCTGCTCGACCTCGGTGAAGACGCGCATGAGGAACTTGTCGCCCCAGCGCTCGAGCGATTTCTCGATCCGCTCGACGTTGCACAGATCGGAGCCGAGGCCGACGATCAATTCCCCTCTCCCGCTCGCGGGAGAGGGAGGGAGGCGCGAAGCGCCGGAAGGGTGAGGGTCTGTTCAACCTCACCGCACACACCCTCATTCTCCCACTCGGCTGCGCCGAGCGGGCCCCTCGCTCTCCCGAGGGGCGGGAGAGGGGTCTTCATCGCGCGCTGTCCATCAGCTCGCGCATCCGCCTCACGCTGGCTTCCAGCCCCGTGAAGATCGCTTCGCCGATCAGGAAATGACCGATGTTGAGCTCGGCGAGCTGCGAGATGGCGGCGACGGGGACAACATTGTCGAACGTCAATCCGTGGCCCGCGTGCGGCTCGATGCCGTTCTTCGCCGCGAGCGCTGCGCAGTCGGCGATGCGTTGGAGCTCGGTCGCACGCTCCTCCCCCTCGGCATGCGCATACTTCCCGGTGTGAAACTCGACGACCGGTGCGCCGAGGCGGACTGCTGCGGTCACCTGCTGTTCTGTGGGCTCGATGAACAGGCTGACCCGGATCTTCGCGGACCCGAGCTTGTCGACAAAATAAGCGAGGTGGTTGTGCTGCCCGGCGGCATCGAGCCCGCCCTCGGTTGTCCGCTCCTCGCGCCGCTCGGGCACGATGCACGCGGCGTGCGGCTTGTGCCTGAGCGCGATCTCCAGCATCTCCTCGGTCGCCGCCATTTCGAGGTTCAGCGGGAGACCGATCTCCGCCATCAGACGATCGATGTCGCGATCGGTGATGTGGCGCCGGTCCTCGCG
>Ga0207678_10001309_pt1 | contig 23057 bp, 24 predicted proteins | sample KBSC63metaG_FD_184319 | JGI IMG/M metagenome (GOLD analysis project Ga0207678, IMG submission 184319) | Corn rhizosphere microbial communities from Kellogg Biological Station, Michigan, USA - KBS C6-3 metaG (SPAdes) (version 2) | ecosystem: Host-associated > Plants > Roots > Rhizosphere > Soil ... | reverse complement strand
TCGTAGATGCGCTGCTGCTCTTCGTCGCGGTCGGCGTAGAGCATGTCGTATGCCCTGTCCTCCTCGGCGAGCACCGCTACCGGGTCCCAGTCGTCACCGATGGCCTCGAGCACTGCGGTGCGTCGGCGGGCCTCGTCCAGCGTCATGTCGTAGGCAAAGTCGACATCGGCCATCGGGCACCTCCCGTCATTCAGTCAGGCGATTTAAAGAAGTTAGGGTGCCCTGCGCCGCGCCGATCGGCAATGAATTACGTCACGGCAATAGTGCGAAATGCGTCACACTTGGTCGAGCAGCCACTCCTGTTGACGACGCACGAAGCGGGAGTCGACGACAGCGCCGTGCCCGGGAACGAACATCGCTTCCGGTCCACCCGCGTCGAGCACCCGGTCAAGCGTCGACGGCCAGGCCTGCAGGTCCGAGTCCCGGTCGAAGGCGGGATCGCCGGACTCCTCGACGAGGTCGCCGCAGAAAACGACAGGAGCCTCGGCGTCCACGACGACGATCAGGTCGTGACGGGTGTGCCCGGGACCTGGATGGCTGATCGCCACAGTGACGCCGCCGAGATCGACGTTTGCTCGGCTGACCGGGTTTTCGGGCGTCCGAAGCGCCGAAACGGCGTTCGCCACCTCGGCGGGATCGGCCCCATAACGGACCGCCTCGGCACGCAGATGTTCACTGCGATTCGCAATGGTCGCCGCGACATCCGGTGCGCAGTACACGGTCGCGCCCTCAAAAGCCGACGAGCCGAGAATGTGGTCGAAATGGTTGTGCGTCAACACGATATCGCTGACTTCACCGTCGGCGATGTCCGCGACGTCGGCCTTGACCAGGGCCGCCTCGGTCAACGTCGTCCCGGTGTCGATCAGCAGTGTGCCCGTCGCGCCGTGCACCAGACCGATAGTGACGTCGAGGAACGGCAGACGGCAACGATGAATTCCGTCGCCCAGCTGTTCCCAGACGAAGTTCACAACTCAGGTCTGACCCAGCGTCAGCGGCTGCGCCAGCCGATACCGGTCGAGCACCTCGGGTGTCGGGTCGGCGGCGAACATCCTGGTGATGCCGAACGACCATCCTGGCGGCGAATCCGATTGCGACAGCGCCCAAGCCGCCTGCCGGGCCGCGCCAAGCGCCACATACTCCGCGGGCGTGGGCACCAGCACCGGCTTGCCGAATATCGCAGGCGCGACAACCCGCACCGCCTCGGAGCGCGCCCCGCCGCCCACCAGGATGATGCGCTCAGCCTCGACGCCATGTGCCGCAATCTTGTCGAGGCAGTACGCCAACGAACACAGCAGCCCCTCGACACCCGCTCGCGCGATGTTGGCGGCGGTGAGGTTTCGCGCCGTCATGCCGTGCAACGCACCCGCGGCGTTCGGCAGGTTGGGAGACCGTTCGCCCTCGAGATACGGCACCAGCACCAGCCCCCCGGCGCCGGCAGGCGCCGACAATGCCAGCCGGTCAAGATCTTCGTAGTCCACCCCGAGCATCGCCGCGACGGCGGCCAGCACCGGTGCGCCGTTGAGGGTGCAGACCAGCGGCAGCTGGCGCCCTGTCGCATCGGCGAAGCCGGCCACGATCCCCTCGGCGTCGTGCGGCGCGGCATGCCCGACCGCGCTCACCACGCCGGAAGTGCCCAGCGACACGATGCAGTCGCCGGGTTTGGCGCCGAGACCCAGCGCGGCGGCAGCGTTGTCGCCGGCACCGGGACCGAGCGTCGCACCACTCGGGGTCTGGCCGGCGCTGTCGTGTGGGCCGAGCACCGTCGGCAGCACGGGTCGTCGCCCCCGCATCGCCAGCTCGAGCAGATCGTCCTGGTAGGTGTTGGCCTCAGCGGAGAAGTACCCGGTGCCGCTGGCGTCGCTGCGGTCGGTGCACAGCGCGCTCACATCGGAGTCACCGCGTAGCCGCCACGTGAGCCAGTCGTGCGGCAGGCACACGGCGGCGGTTGCGGCGGCGTGCTCAGGTTCGTGATCGGCGAGCCACCGCAGCTTGCTCACGGTGATCGCGGCGACGGGCACAACGCCGATGCGTTTCGCCCACTCCGCTGCCCCGCCGAGTTCGCCGACGAGTTCGGTGGCCGCGTCACTGGAGCGAGTATCGTTCCACAGCAACGCATCCCGAATCACCTCACCCGAATCATCCAGACACACCATGCCGTGCTGCTGCGCGGCCACCGAGACGGCGGCGACGTCGTCGAGTCCACCGGCTTTCTCGATGGCGGTCTGCAGCGCAGCCCACCACAGTGCTGGGTCGACCTCGGTACCGTCCGGGTGCGGCGCCGTGCCCGAACGCACGATCTCCCCGCTGTCCCCGTCGCACACCAGCACCTTGCACGACTGAGTTGACGAGTCGACGCCTGCGACGAGGGACACCTTTGCGAAACTACCCCCAACCTCGGCCGAAAACGACGATCGGCCCAGCCACGCCGACTCCCCTGCGAGAATGTGCCCCGTGCACATGCAGCAGCCGGGAGCGGAAGAGCGCTGGGATGCGGATCGCAACGAGACGGAAGCCCAACGGCTGGACCGCAACTGGTCAAGCCTCCTGCAAGAGCTGAGGGTCACCCAGACGGGTGTTCAGCTGCTCACCGGCTTCCTGCTGACCCTGCCCTTCCAGACCCGCTTCACCCAGCTGGACGGCCTGATGCGCACCGTCTACCTCTTCACCGTCGCGTGTTCGCTCGGGGCGACCGTGTTGCTGGTTGCGCCCGTCGGCATGCACCGCATCCTGTTCCGCAGACACCGGCTGGACGCCCTCGTGTCCGCTGCGCACGCCTGCGCGATCGCCGGACTGGTCCTGCTCGGCCTGGCGCTCGCAGGCGTCGGTGTCGTCGTTTTCGACACGGTTGTCGGGCGCACAGGTGCATGGATCGCGGGTGGCTGCACCCTGACGGCTTTTGTCACCCTCTGGTTCCTGGTACCACTGCCGCTACGCCAAAGGACAGACAGCACCTACTAGGGTTTGTGATCCCTTGACCAAGGGAACACCTGGCCCATGCTTATCCGACGAATTGCACGCCCCCTTCTTTCAGTGGCTTTCATCGGGCAAGGGGTGGATGCCCTTCGTAACCCCAAGCCCGCCGCCGACGCCGCCCGCCCAGCGCTCGATGGGATGCGCCAGCTGCCCGACCCCATCGGACCGAACGTGCCAACCAACGCCGAGACTTTCGCCCGGGCGAACGCCGCGGTGCAGATCGGTGGCGGTCTGCTGCTCGCGACCGGCAAACTGCCGCGGCTGGCTTCTGCGGCGCTGGCGTTCACCGTCATCCCCGGCAGCGTCGGCGGCCACATGTTCTGGAACGAGTCCGACCCGCACCGCAAGGCCGACGAGCGGCGCGCCTTCATGACCGACCTCAGCCTTCTCGGCGGGCTGATCATCGCCGCAGTCGACACCGAGGGCAAACCGTCGCTCGGTTGGCGCGGCCGCCGCGCAGCCCGCAAGGTATCCGAGGCTGTCAGCTCGGCGCTGCCGGTCGGCGCGGCCTCCGGTGGCACTCTGGCCGACAGCGCGTTCGCCGAGAAGCTGGGCCACGGCCTGCATGCTGCTCGAGAACGGGGTGCAGAGTTGGCCGACGTGGCCCGCGACCGGGCACCTGAAATCGCCGAAGCCGCCCGCGAACGTGCAGCGGTGCTCGCCGAGATCGCCCGCGAACGCGGACCCGAGATCGCGGAAGCCGCCCGCGGTCGTGCGGCGGAATTCGCCGAGGTCGCGCGCGAACGCGCACCCGAGTTCGCCGACGCAGCCAGGGGACGCGCCGCAGACTTCGCCGAGGTGGCACGCGATCGTGCGCCCGAGTTCGCCGACGCAGCGCGTGAACGCGCCGAGGCCGCCCGTGAGCGGGCCGGCGACCTCGCGGTGACCACTCGTAAACAGACGAAGAAGCAGGCCAAAAGGCAGCGTCGCCGCTTGAGCTGAGCCACGCCACGGCCGCGGGCCGGTCGGTAGATTGGCAACCATGACAACCGATCCGGCGCAGGGACCGTATGGCAACGACCCGCGGGGCTATCCACCACCGTTTCCTGCGAACCTCGAGCCGGGCGGATTACTTGTCCGGTTCCTCGCTCGCTTGATCGACGGCATCCTCGTCGGCGTGGTCAGCCTTCTGCTGTTCCTGGTCACCGACACGCTGTCGAACTACTGGGTGACCGGCCTGTTCACCGGGCTACTCACATTCATCTACTTCGTTGCGTTCGAGACAACCCAGGGCTGGACGGCCGGCAAGAAGGTTCTCGGTCTGCGCGTGCACGGCCCCGGAGGCGCGCCGAAGCCGACGGCGCAACAGTCGGCAATCCGTAACGCGTGGACCCTTTTTCCCATCATCCCCATCATCGGCGGCCTACTCGGCTTCATCGCCATCATCGTGATCGCGCTGACGATCAACGGCAGCCCGACAAAACAGGGCAAGCACGACGATCTCGCAGGCGGCACCCAGGTCGTGAAGGGCTGATCGGCGTCAGATAAAGATCCCGAGCACCAGCACCAGCACCAGACCGGTGACCGACAGCACGGTCTCCATCATCGACCAGGTCTTGATCGTCTGACCGATGCTCATCCCGAAGTACTCCTTCACGAGCCAGAAACCGGCGTCGTTGACGTGCGAGAAGAACACCGAACCAGCACCGACCGCGAGCACGATGAGCGATATCTCGCCGGTACTCATCCCCTCGACCAACCCGAGCATGAGGGACGAAGCGGTGATGGTCGCCACCGTCGCCGAACCCGTGGCGAGCCGGATCAGCACCGCCAGCACCCAGGCCAGCAGGATCACCGAAATGTGGGCGGCCGTCGCCCATTCCGCGAGTTTCGTGCCGATTCCGGTGTCGACGAGCACCTGTTTGAACCCGCCGCCGGCGGCGACGATCAAGATGATGCCTGCGACGGGCGGCAAGGACGTCTCGAGGCACTTGGCGATCTGGTCGCGGGTCATGGCGGCGCCCCTGCCGAGGGTGAACATGCCGACCACCACGGCGATCAGCAAGGCCATCAGGGGCCGACCGATGATGTCGAACGTCTGCCGCAGCAGGTTGTTCTCATCGTCGATGAAGATGTCGACGAGTGCCTTGCCCATCATGAGCGCCACGGGAAGCAGAACCGAGAAGAGCGTCACGCCGAATGACGGGCGTTGACGCTGCGTGCGCGTGGCGGTTTGCGTCGCGGCTCCCGATCCGCCTGCTTCCACCTCGCCGGCGGCGGCCCCCGCTCCCCCGTCGCCGGAGAAGTCGTCGGCGTCGAAGCGATCCGGCACATCGAGGACGACCCAGCGGCCCGCGAGCTTGCCGAACAGCGGACCGGCCACGATCACCGTCGGAATCGCGACGGCGACGCCCAGTGCAAGGGTGATGCCCAGATCGGCGCCGAGCAGGTCGATCGCGGTCAGCGGCCCGGGGTGCGGCGGGACCAGGCCGTGCATGGCGGAAAGGCCTGCCAGCGCCGGGATTCCGACCGTGACCAGGGACAGCTGAGAGCGCCTCGCCACCAGATAGATGACCGGCATCAGCAGCACAAGGCCGATCTCGAAGAACATCGGCAGGCCGATGATCGCGCCCACAAGGGCCATCGCCCACGGCAGCGCCCTCGGTGACGCGTGACCGACGATGGTGTCGACGATCTCGTCGGCGCCACCGGAGTCGGCGAGCAGTTTGGCGAACATCGCGCCGAGCGCGATCAACACGCCTACCCCGGCCGCGGTCGTGCCGAATCCGTCGGCGAACGATTCGAGAACGTCACCGATGTTCACCCCCGCGACGATGCCGACGGTGAGACCGCCGAAAATCAGCGCCAGGAACGGGTGCAGCTTCGCCACCGTGATCAAGACCACGATGAGCGCAATGCCTGCGAGTGCGGCCAGCACCAGTTGCCAGCCCGCCGCGACGGGCTCGGCCAACTCGGTATCGGCCGCCAAGACGGTGAGTGCCGGGGTCATTTCGTCTCCTGTTCGGTTGTGCGCGTGGCAGATAGAGCGAGATACGCTTCAATGATCGAGTCAATGTCTTGGTCGACGTCGATGGTGACGCCGCGCTCGTCGGCCCCAAGCGGCTCGAGGGTTGCGAACTGAGAAGCCAGCAGTGAGGCGGGCATGAAATGGCCGGGCCGACTGGCCTGCCGCCTGCCGATCACCTCCGGCGAGCCCGCGAGGTGAAGGAAGATGACATCGGGGCAGTGTCGCCGCAATTGGTCGCGGTACCTCCGCTTCAGCGCCGAACAGCTCATCACGCCGCCGTCGCCGCAATGGCCGCCCAGCCACACACCGATAGCGTCGAGCCACGGGTGGCGGTCGTCGTCGTCGAGCGCCTGTCCCGACGACATCTTCGCGATGTTGGCCTGCGGATGAAAATCGTCTGCGTCGGCGAACGGCACTCGCAGCCGCTGACCCAGTGCGGCGCCAACCGTCGATTTACCGGAACCGGATACGCCCATGACGACGATCGGTGACCCCATCCACTCCACCTACCCTTTTGTGCTTGGTGTCACACAGCATGCATCAATAGGCATACGATTTCAACCCTGTAACGGAAAGATATGTTCTAAGTCGACTCCAGCAAAGGTATGACAAGATGTATAGATGGCTGCGCCATCAAACGTCGGCGCCTTACACCGCAATCTGCTGGAGGCGCTGGGCACCGCGATTGCGTCGGGGCACTATCCGGCAGGTGAGGTGCTGACACTCGACGGCGTCAGCGCCGAACACGGCGTCTCCCGCAGTGTCGCTCGCGAAGCGATCCGGGTGCTCGAATCGATGGGCATGGTCGCGTCCCGGAGGCGGGTCGGCCTGACGATCCTGCCGTCCGAGAAGTGGAACGTCTTCGACCCGTTGGTCATTCGCTGGCGACTCGAATCCGACGACCGTGCAGCGCTTTTGGTCTCGCTCTCCGAGTTGCGCCGCGGCTTCGAACCCGCCGCCGCGGCGTTAGCCGCCCGTCGGGCCGATCCACACCAATGCCGAATCATGGCCGCGGCGGTGTCAGACATGGTGATTCACGGCCGATCCGGCGACCTCGAGTCGTATCTGTTGGCGGACAAGGTATTTCATCGCACACTTCTCGAAGCCAGCGGCAACGAGATGTTTCGTGCGCTCAACGACGTTGTTGCCGAAATCCTGACCGGCCGGACTCATCACCACATGATGCCGTCGAATCCGAACCCGGTCGCCATCGAGTTGCATGACGAAGTCGCCCGTGCGATCCGGCTCCGCGATGAAGCCACCGCGGAACGCGCGATGCGCGCAATCATCGACGAAGCGGCTGCGGCGGTGTCCGATGAGTTCGCCTCCGACCTTGATCAGCGCTCCACGTCAGCTTGACGGTCGGACCGGCCTCGACCGCGTGCGCGCTGGATCCACCTCGAGATCCATCATCAGTCCGTTGACGGCGGAAATCCGGATGGTGCGACGTGCCAGGAGGCCGGTTGCCTCCACGGCACAGTTCACCATCGCTCCTACCCTTCCCTCGATCCCCGACTCGCACGACACCGCCGTGATGCCACGCGTTCCGGCATCTGCGATGAGCCTGGCGACCACGCCTTCGAGTTGTCGCCGCGATAAAGCAGGCATCATCTCGTAGTCGACCGCCGACCCGTCGACGGCGGTGACCGTGACGATCGGCTCGAAGGTGTTCGTCGCGCTCACTACGACGTCGCAGCGGGCCGACGCGCCCACTTCACCGACAAGGTCCTGTTTGCACGTGACCGACTCCGGCTTTTCTCCGGCATCGGCCAGCCGGTGCGCGATGTCCTGCTGCAAGGCGGTCCTGGAGACCCTGGGTAGATTTGTTCCGCCGCCGTTCGCGCTGCAACCGGGCAGCACACAGCACACCAGACCGGCCGCAGCAACAACTGCCGTCGACCGACGCATCCGCCCTCCTGATGTTTGCTAAATCTACCTACGTCGTAGGTTTCGAGAGACCATATCAGGACATTTACGAATCGAGAACTTAACTGTGAGGGAACCACAACTGGCGCGTCGCTTCTTCGACCGTTTCGAGCCGGTGCACGCCGTCACCTACTTTTCGCCGGAAAGTCGGGCCGCATTCGACGCGCTCGGCTTCCGCGGCTTCTGGATGGGTTACTTCGCGGGTCGCTCCGCGCCGCTCGGAGTCGTCCCGCCTGAGGTCGTGACCGCGATGTTCTACAACTTCGCTCCCAGCCGAGTCGCCAAAGCGCTGCCCGCCGCGTGGGACGTCGCCACTCCCGCCTCGGCACTGCGCGCCCGCGAGGCTTCCGCGGTCGCCTCGCTGCGGCGGTACGGACTGAGCGACGAGCGCGCCGGCGCGGCCGCAGACCTTGCCGCCAAGGCGGCACGCCATGCACCGCTCGACGGCAGGCCACTGTTCGCCGCAAATGCCGCGCTCCCCTGGCCCCGTGATCCGGTCGCTCGGCTGTGGCATGCAACGACCCTGCTCCGCGAGCAGCGCGGCGACGCGCACGTGGCGGTCCTGGCGTCGTCGGGGTTGTCCGGGCGCGAATGCAACGTGCTGCATGCGGCGGCGGGCCGGGTGCCGGCCGAGATGATCATGCGCAGCCGCGATTACGACGAAGAGCAGTGGCGCGGACATCAAAATCAGCTCACCGAACGCGGTCTGCTCGATGGACACGGCACACTCACCGACGCGGGTCGCACACTCAAACAGCACATCGAGGACACCACCGACGCGCTGTCGCTAGGCGCTCTGGACGCACTCGACGACGGCGAAGTCGAGACGCTGTTCCGCGCTCTGACACCGATCACCAGGATGGTGGTCGCCGCAGGCGATGTGCCCGCCGCCACGCCGATGGGCTTGTGCCGGGACGACCTCGACGACGACAGTGCCCACCTCGGCTGAGCTGTGCCGGCTATTTCGTCGGGTCGTGGCCCCAGTTCATCAGTGAGTAGCGCCAGTCGGTTTCCTTGATGTCGCCCGAAGGGCGCTGCGCCAGGTGGCGTTTCGTGTAACCGACGACCTTGCGCATATGCGCGTAATCGTTTTCGGACAGGTCCGACTTCTTCGCCTTGAGGATCTTGACGATATGTCGACCGCTCTCGTGGCCGGTGGACTCCCCGCCGCCCGACTTCTGGCCAACCGACTTGGACTCGTCGGTTCCCAACCACTTCTCGAGTTCCGAGGCCGTCATATTGACCGCGTCATCGAACTCTTGCTTGGTCTCATCGTCGTGGTCGGACATCGCCCGTCACTTCTTCTTCAACGCATCAGGCTTGTGCACGGCGTCACCGCCGCTCTTCTCGCTGCGCACCTTGTACTGCGGCTCATCCTTGGAGGCGCGCACCTTGCGACCCGCCTCCTCGGTGTCCGACGTGATCTTCTTCTCGACCTTGCCCTCGGCGGTACTGCCGTGGCTCTGCCAGGTCACCTTGTCGCCCTTCTTGAATTCATCGCTCATGCCGGGGGGCTACCCCATGCCCATCAAAAAATGCATGGCCCCACGAGCGACCGCAAAATGTCACTTAATCAGGCGGATCACCGTTGGTTACGATTCCACTCCAGCCAGCCGACGCCGGCGCGGCCGTCGGCGGTCGTCACGGTGGCCCAGGCGCGCGGAAAGTGGCTCACCCGGCCGTCGGTCGCGGTCAACAACACCGGTGCATGGCCTCTGATCTCCACGGTGGCGGTGACATCGCCGGGGGCGAGCGCCAGCTCGGTTGCCACCGGCAGACCGTTGTCGCCGAACTCTTCGTGCGCCGACACCGACTGCAGTTCGACGAGCGGACCGCCCGGCGACTGGATGTAGCCGACGCCTATCGGCGGCGCTCCTGGGATGCGCAGGTCGACGCCGTGCAGATGCGTTCCGTCCGCCAGGTGCAGCGCGCTCCACACCCAGTCCATGCTCCACCAGTCCCGCACTCCCCACGAATGGTCGCGCTGACCCGGCACCGATGCCAGATCGAGCACGCGTCCGTCGGCGACCACCGTCCCCGACACCGTGCACGGGATCTCATACCTGGGCGTCAGCCGGTACTGGTAGGGCGTGCCGGCCGTGGTCCAGGTGAGGTCCATCGACAGCTCGACCGGTCGGCCGGATTCTTCCCGCAGCAGGGCCGAGGGGTCGTCGTACGCCTGAGCCGCACCGCGCAGTCTCACGTGGTAGGTCTGCAGGGGCTCGGTGGCCCCGTGGGTGAGCTCGATCGCAGCCGTGCCGACCGCACAGGCGTCGTCGGGCAGTGCCACCTCGAAATCGTTCACGGCCAGCGTGGGGATGCCCGGTCCGCACAGCAGCGCGTTGACCCACGCCCTGTTCTCGTTGGGGATCATGCCGAGCCGGAACCAGCCGCCGACACCGTGGGCCTCGTCGACGAAGTCGGCGTACCAGCTTTCGCTCCACATCGGCTGGGTGCCCGGTTCATGTGCGTCTTCGTCAACGGCGGACGGGCGCAACGGTTCTGGAGCAGCCGGTTCGGGCAGCGTCGCCAACGCGTCGGTGTCGATGACATGCTGGCTGTGCCTGCGCAACATCGTCATGAACATTTCGTCGCCGCGCGCCGTGCGCTCCACGAGCATCGACGAGACGATTGCCATCATCACTCCGAAGAACCCTTGCCTGCGAACGCCTTCGCGGACGTCATCCAGCCGCAGACCGGCAGCAGGCCCGAGTGCGTCGTGATAGGCGCCGAGCAGCGCGTCGTAGTTGTCGCGGCGGATGTCGTCGGCCAGTGCGCAACCCAGGAAGTAGGCGACGTCGGTCGTGGCCGGGCCCCAGGTCACGGTCTGCCAGTCGACCACGGTCAGCGGTCGGTCGGCCCCCTGCTGCCCGAACAGCATGTTGTCCAGCCGGTAGTCGCCGTGCACCAGACCGTGAATGCGATCCGCTGCCGCCTCTTGCGCGAGGAATGCGTCGAAGCCGCCGACCAGCCGCTCGCACACCTCGCGATGCGCGGGCGCGATCTCGTCGCCGTACCGGTCGATGAATCCGGTGTACAGCTGGGCGATCAACGCCTGGTTCATCGGGGACTCGCGGTTGAGCCACTCCAGGTCGGCCATCGCCGATTGTCCGAGAAGTGGCGCGTGCAGCCGCCCCAGCTCGGCCATCGCCAGCGTCGCCTGTTCCACTGTCGCACCGCGAATCTCGTCGCCGACGACCGCGGGAGTTGCATCACCGAGCAGAAGGTGGAACATCCCGCTTTCAGCGTCGAACCCGGCGCTGTAGCAGGGAGCGACAGGCCCACCGATGCGCGGCGCGATGTCGGTGTAGAACCGCACCTCGCGTTCGTAGAGACCCAGAGCAAGACCCGTCTGCCGACTCGCCGGATCGGAGGCCGCGACCTTGAGCACCACCGACCCGGGGCCGGCAGCCCCTCCTGCGTACGTCAGGGCGACGCGGTAACACTCGCTCATCTGGCCGGTACCGATCCGCTCGGTGCCGAACCGTTCGACGGTGCCCGCGCCGATCGCGGCCGTCAGCCAGCCGGCGGTCAGGTCCTCCGGCCGCTCGATGTCAGTGACCGGCACTCGTGCTGTCCGTGTGGCAGGTGTCCGGCGGAGTGCCGACGACGTCGAGCGCGGGATTGCGGTCGAAGAAGCCGTACGGCTTGAGCCAGAACGACACCACGTCGACCGGCATCACCGGCCAGTCCTCCGGTCGGGTGATGTGGTGGATACCGAACACGTACCAGAGCACGACGTCGGTGTTCTCGATGTTCCTGTCCGCCTTCGTCCATTCGGCGAGTCCGGTGTCCTTCGAGGACTGATTGACGAATTCGCCTGCCGGCCAGCGTTCGTCGGGGCTGTTGGGTGTCACCCACAGTGTGTGTCCGATGACGGAGGCACGCTGGAAGACCGGCGATGCCGGGTCGAACATCATCGGGATTGCGCCACTGGGCACCAGTTTGTACGACGGGTTCGTCCCGAGACCGTTGACGACGTTCGTGTTGACGACCTTCCACGCCCGCTGGGTCGCGAAGTTGACATCCTGTTTGCCTTCGCTCTCGGTCTTCAGCGGGACGTTGCGCAGCACCACGGAAAGGCCGTACGGGTTGTCCGGTCCGATCGGCTCGGCGTGGGACTCCGACATGTAGACCGTGTTGTCGGCACCGTCGACATCCATATCCAGCCGGGCCACCAGAAAGTGTTGGTGGAACGGTGCATACGTGCGTTCGTCGACCAGTGTTCCGTTCGGATGTGGCTGACCCTCCGCAACTGGCGTGGTCACCATGATGCCGGTGGCCCGGATCTCGCATTCGATGTTGCCGTCCTGATAGAACCGCCAATAGACGAGGTACTCATAGTTGGCGACGGTGACGTGGAACGAGATCGTCAGCCTGCGCATCCGCCGCACCTCGGCGCCCGCGTCATGGTCGACGTGCTTCCACAGCACCGCGTTGTCTTCCTCGTGGATGCAGACGGCGTTGGTGATGGTGTACGGCTCGCCCTTGCTGTTGTGCAGCACCGCATCCAGATAGCGGATCTCGCCGAGGCAGTCGCAGCCCAATTCCAGCGACGTCGTCATGAACCCGAGGCCCCACTCGCCGATGTCGAAAGCGGTGCGCCGGTAGTGGTCCTCGGACGAGTCGCGGTAGGGCACGATCATCTCGGCGAGCGAAATCCGGTGTGCCACAGAACGGGTCCGGTCACCGTCGCGATATCTGATCGTGTGCAGCGTCATTCCCTCACGGTGGTTGAACCCGACCCGCAGTGACCAGTTCTGCCAAGCCAGCAGGTTGCCGTCGAGGGTGAACGACACACCTTCTGGCTGGGCGAGGTGCAGCGGCTTGAGCGGCTCGCGTCGCGAAGCCGCGCGGATCCGCTCGGGGATGTGTTTGGGCACGTACTCGCCCATCACGTTCGGCTCGTCGACCCCGCCGTTGTCCTCGACCCGCAACACCTCCATCGAGTTGACGTCGATGACGCAGTGCAGGCCGCTGATCGGGTGGGCGTAGGGACTCTGGCCGGGGCCGTCCTTGCGCCACGTGTCAGACCAGCCGAGGCGACGGTCGCGGAACTCGGGCGGGGCGACCGCATCGCCGTAGGTCCAGGTGTCCACGAACACCAAATCCAGATCGGTGATGCCCCGTTTGGTGAGGGCCGCGATGAACTCCGGATGCTTGCGCACCAGCTCGTCGCATTCGAGGAACTCGTCGACGGTGAAGTTCGCCTGCACGCCGGGAATGTGGTCGAACGACTCGACCCGGTCGCCGTCGAGAGACACCACGCCTTTGTAGGTGGCGTTGTTGGCGCGCTGCAGGCAGACCACCTCGGCGCGCCGGGCAGGCGGTTCTCCTCCGCCGTCGAACCGGGCCAGCTCGGCCTTCGTCGGTTCGACGAGTTCGATGGAGGCGATCCGCCAGCCCAGGTCTGATGTCGCCGGCCCCCCCACCCCGTGCTCGCGACCCAGGATCGCTGCCACCGCGGTGAATTCGTCGGCCGATAGCGGATCCAGGGGGTAGCTCACCCGATCACGCAATCACATCAGCCGATTGCGCGTGGCCGGTTTGGGTGACCCGGCTCAGCGCTCCGCCAACGTGAAGCCCTGCCACGCCTCGCGGCGTTCGGCATGCGGGTCATACACCACATGTGACCGGCGGTCGAACACCATCACCGCACGGTCGGCGTGCGTGTAAGCGGGCCAGTCGTCGCCGGGCACACCGGTGCGGCTGAACTCGCGCCAGCGGGACTGCACGTCGTCGCTGACACGGCGCGCGGATCGCCCGTCGGCGGCTGCGGTGAGCAACGAGCCGAACCTCGTGCGGTACACGTCGAAGACGGCGAAGAGCTCTGTGCCGTGTGTGGCGCCCAGCCCCGACCAGTTGAAGGTTCGTGGTGCGTAGTCGTAGCGGTACCGATAGGGCGGTGCGTGGGTGCTGTGCGCCTCGGCGATCTGCCACGCCGCCGTACCGAAGGCGAAGTCGCCGCCGAGACGAATACAGGCGCCCTCGTCCGGGTAGCCGGGGTATGCCGAGGTGATGCGTTCGCGCTGTTCGACATCGAGCCCACCGAGCATGGCTTCGATCATCGCCTCGTTCGTCGGCAGCAGCTTGAGCCATCGGGTGAACAGCCGACCCTCGTGCGCGTTGTTGCCGACGATCAGGGGCACGGCGTGAGCAGCGCCGGTTCGCATCGCCTCGACCGGGTCGAGCGGCAGGTAGTCGGTGCCGCTGGTCGGGCCGACGGCGAAGGCGCCGAGCATGCCCGTCTGGGCATTCTTGATCAGCGCGTCGAGGGTGTTCACCAGCGCGACAGGCTTGGCGGCCAGCAACGCCGTGGCCGCATCCTTCCCCTGCGCACCGAGCAGGTGGACGAACTGGTCCGCGTATGACGCTCTCACATCGGGGGTGCCCACCAAGCCGCTGGCCGGGCTCTCCGAGATCGCATGCGCGAAAAGCCCTTTCGCGGCAGGCACCGCGAGCAGTGTTGCCACGGCCTGCGCACCGGCGCTCTCGCCGAAGATCGTGACGTTGTCCGGGTCACCACCGAACTCGGCGATGTTGTCACGCACCCATCGCAGCGCCATCACCAGGTCGCGCAGGAACAGGTTGTCCTCGATGGTGACGTCCCGGGTGGACAGCGACGACAGGTCGAGGCATCCCAGCGCCCCCACCCGGTAGTTCACCGAGACATAGACACAGCCCTTGCGGGCCAACGCCGCGCCGTCGTAGATCGGCGTGGCGGAACTGCCGAGGAGGTAACCACCGCCGTGAATGAAGACCATCACCGGCATCGGTTCGTCACGTCGCCGTTTGGGCGTGGTGACGTTCAACGTCAGGCAGTCCTCGCCCATCGACTGGTACTTGCCGACGCCCAGCGCGGTGTACATGCGCTGCTGGGGAGCGCAGTTGCCGAACCCGTGGCAGTAGCGCACGCCCCGCCAAGGCTGCACAGGCCGCGGCGCCTGATACCGCAGCGGACCGACCGGGGGTTGGGCGAACGGAATCGAACGCCACCGGTGCACGCCGTCACGGGTGAAGCCCTCGACGGTGCCGGCGCCGGTCGTTGCTCGGACGACATGTTCGTGCATGAAACGACCGTAGCGAACGAACTCACCACCCGCGCCTCGCCGGTATCGAGTCGTCGGCCCGCTAGCCTGGCCGATATGCGGATTGCTGTGCTGATTGCGGCGTCTGTGCTGGTCGGGGGTTGTTCACAGGGGGTCGGCGGAGAAGCCGAGCAGACGCAGACCTCCCCTTCGGCTCCGACCAGGACGACGATGTCGACGCCGCGCACGACCACCCCGACATCGATGACGCCGGCCAAGGCGCCGGAAGCCGGCGCCGACATCGCCGACGTGATCGCCTTCGTCGAGTCCGGCCAGCCCGCCGATGCGGGCCAGTTCCATTCGGCGACGCGCGACGGAACGACGACACAGTTGGGCGACGACGTCGCCTTCACCACACCGTCGGGCAAGTCGAACTGCATGACCGACTCGAAGAACTTCGGCGGCGCGCTCGCGTGTCTGGTCGATCTGACCATTCCGCCGCTGCAACCATCCGACGTGTATGGCCAGTGGAAGGGCAATTGGGTCGACTTCGGCGGTCCAAGCATCGAAATCGGTTCTGCGCACGGCGATCCCGGCCGGTTTGTCAACGGCACAGGCCCAGAGTTGCCGTACGGCGATGCCCTCGCCTTCGGCGACTACCGCTGCAGGTCCGATCCGGCAGGGCTGTACTGCGTCAACTACGCCCACCAGTCGGCAGCGCGATTCAGCGACGCGGGCGTCGTCCCGTTCGGCTGTCTGCAGAAGGTGACACCTCCCGCCGATATCGGCGAGAAGTACAGCTGCTGAGCCGATCTCAGGCGACACCCTTCTGGCGGAGCAGCGGCAGCACACCCTCGGCGAACCAGTACGCCTCTTCCAGGTGCGGATAGCCCGACAGGATGAACTCGTCGAATCCCACCGAGTGGTATTCGTAGACCAGGTTGGCGACTTCTTCATGGCTGCCGACAAGTGCGGTCCCTGCTCCGCCTCGGACCAACCCGACACCCGCCCACAGATTGGGGTAGATCTCCAGTTGGTCCACCCGCCCGCCGTGCAGGGCCGTCATTCGACGTTGCCCCTCGGACTCCGACTTGGCGTGCAGTTCCGTCTGTTTCGCGATCTGCTCCGGTGACAGCTCGGCGAGCAACTCGTCGGCCACTGCCCACGCGGCGGCGGATGTGTCGCGACTGATCGTGTGCAGCCGAATCCCGAACCGCACCTTGCGACCGCGCTCTTCGGCGAGCTTGCGTACCCGCTCGATCTTGGCGGCCGCGGTCTGCGGCGGCTCGCCCCAGGTGAGATAGACGTCGACGTGCTCGGCGGCGATCGGAAGTGCGGCGGCCGACGACCCGCCGAAATAGATCTGCGGCAATGGATCCGGCGGCGCGGACACTCGAGCGTCCTCGACCGTGTAGTACTTGCCCTCGAAGTCCAACGAATCCTGGCGCCACAGCGAGTTCACGATGTGCAGGAACTCACCGGTGCGGGCGTATCGCTCGTCGTGGTCCAGCCGATCGCCGAATCGACGCTGCTCGACGTCGTCGCCGCCGGTGACGATGTTCAGCAGCACGCGGCCTTCCGAGAATCGCTGCAGCGTCGCGGTCTGCTGGGCCGCCAGGGTCGGCGGTACCAGCCCGGGCCGGAAGGCCACCAGGAACTTCAGCCTCTCTGTCTCGGCGAGCAGTGCCGAGGCGGTCAGCCACGCGTCCTCGCACCAGGTGCCCGTCGGCGTCAGCACGCCTTCGTAGCCGAGCCGATCGGCGGCACGGGCTATTTCCGCCAGATACCGGCGCGACGGTGCTCGATAATTGCCTGGCACGACGTGGTGTGAGGAGGCGTGCGAGGCACCGACGATCGAACGGCTGTCACCGTTGGTGGGCAGGAACCAGTGGAATTTCGCGGACACATCGCTCCTAACGATTGATCAGCAGCGGGTTGAGCGCGTCGCTGTAGCGGCGGTCGACCCAATTATCGAACTTCGGGGCGCCTGCGATCTGCTTGGACTCGGCGAACAGGTCGGCAAGCTCCTGTTCGGACCCGACCAGCTCGTCGGAAAGCGCGGTGGGCAACCGCAGGCTGCGCGCCTGCGACGCGGCGGCGACCTGAGGGTCGAGGCCGACGGCCGCCGCGTAGTCCTGTGCCCATTTCTCCGGATTGTCCTTCGCCCACCGCACTGCCTTGGCATAGCGAACCAGCAGATCGCTCAGTGCGGTATTGCGTTTGGGGTCGGCGAGCGCTTCGTCGGACGCGATACCGAAGCCGGCACCGTTGGTGACGCCGGTCGCCTCGGCGATGCTGCGAACCGGAACATCGGCTTCAGCCTGTGCCGTGTATGGATCCCAGATCGCCCACGCATCGACCTGGCGCTGCGTGAACGCGCCCAGCGCGTCGGCGGGTTGGAGAAAGACCAGCGTGACGTCGGAGGGTGAGAGCCCGGCCCGGTTCAACTGCGCGAGCACGTTGCCGTGCGCCGAGCTGCCCTTGCCGACCGCGATCCGCTTACCTCGCAGATCGGCTACGGCGCGAATCGGCGAGTCGGTGTGAACGAGGACTTTGTCCCCGCGGCCGCTTCCGTCGTAGGCGGAGACCACCTTCACCTTCGCGTTCGACGCGGCGCCGAAGATCGGCGGCGTGTTGCCGGTGATCGCGAAGTCGATCTTGCCCGCGGTGGCGGCCTCGATCTGCGGGGGGCCCGAGGTGAAGGTGGAGAACGCGATCTTGTACGGCAGCCCGTCGAGCGCCCCGGCCGCCCGCAGCAGCGATTCGGTGCCCCCCTTCTGGTCGCCGACTTGCAGTGTCAGACCGGCCAATTCGGACAGTGGGACAGTGGCCGGCGCTTCCTTGGCGCCCGAGCTGTCCTCGCGCGATACGCAGGCGGCCAACAGCCCGACCAGGATGGCCAGAACGGCGAGGCGAAGCGCCAACGGCCGTCGTGATGTCGACATCAGAATTCCCTTCCAGCAGTCGTCTTCTACAGTCGCACGCCGAGCTTGTCCAGCAGCTCGGCGCGGTGATGCTCGGATTCGGCAGTGCCCTCACCCATTGCGGGGCGTGGCTTCTCGATGGTCAGCGAGTGGATCAGCCGACCCTCGTCCAACACGAGCACGCGGTCGGCGAGTGCGACGGCCTCGTCGACGTCATGTGTCACAAGCAGCACGCCGAATCCGTGTTCACGCCACAGATCGAGCAACAGCCGGCGCATCGTCAGCCGGGTCAGCGCGTCCAGTGCGCCGAACGGTTCGTCGAGTAGCAGCAGCTCCGGTTCGGCGACCAATGCGCGCGCGAGCGAAACGCGTTGCGCCTGACCACCTGACAGTGTCGAGGGCCAGGCGTCCGCGCGATCCTCGAGGCCGACGTCGGCAAGCGCCGTTTGAGCCCGAGACCTGGCCTCCTCGCGGCCGAGCTTGCTCCGGTTGAGGCCGTAAACGACGTTTGTGCGCACATCCCGCCACGGGAACAGGCGTGGCTCCTGGAAAGCCAACGACGGTGAACTGGCCACAGTGCGCTCTCCGGTGTGGTCGGTCGACAGGTCGGCGAACACCCGAAGCACTGTGGATTTACCGGAACCGCTTCGGCCGATCAGCGCGACGATCTCACCGCGGTTGATCGCTACGGAGACGTCGGTGAGAACCCGGCGCTCGCCGTACCACTTGCTGACGGACCGCAGTTCACCGGCGAGCTCGGTCCGCCGGTCGGTGATGACAGTCATGTGCGATACCTCAGTGCTCGAAGTTCCAGGGCGCGGACGATGGCGTCTGTGCCGATTCCCAGGAGTGCGTAGACGATCAGCCCGAAGATGATGATGTCGATACGCAGGAAATCCCGCGCATTGTTGATCAGGTAGCCGATTCCCTTGTCCGCGTTGATCTGTTCGGCAACGATCAGCGTCAGCCAGGCGATCGCCAGCGACTGTCGCAACCCGACCAACACCTGCGGGGCGGCGCTCGGAACGATGATGGTGCGGAACCGCTGCCAGAACGAGAAGCCAAGCACCTGAGCCGTTTCGAAGAGTTTCGGGTCGACTTGGCGGATCGCCGAGAACGTGTTCAGGTACAGCGGGAAGCTGACACCGAGCGCGACGAGAAGGACCTTCGGCAGCTCGCCGATGCCGAACCAGATGATGAACAGCGGGATGAGGCCAAGGTGCGGTAACGCTCGAACCATCTGCATCGGGGGGTCCACCGTGGCCTCGAACCACCGCGACAACCCGACCGCGACGCCCAGAGCGACCCCGAGTACTCCCCCGAGCAACAGTCCCTCGACCACTCGAACTCCTGACACTGCGAGGGCGTCGACGAGTTGCCCGTTCTCGATGAGTTCGACGCCGGCCTCGGCGATCAGGGACGGCGCCGGCAGCACGGCCTGTGGGATCAGGCCCAGTGCGCTGCCCAGCTGCCACAGCGCCAGCAGTACCAACGGCGACGACCATCGGATCAAAGTCCACGTGCGGTCGCTTCGCCGTGCGGGGGTGGCGCGGGCACGCGCCAACTCTGTCGGTGTCGTCACGGTGCCCCAAACGCTATGGGGCGCCCGATCGGGGGTGAAGGTTTGAACTCTGCGTGAAGATAACGAACCCTGCCGCAGCGAGCGTCGAAACACTCACTCCGGCAGGGCCGTTGCGCTGCGGGCTAGGTGGTTGTGGTCACAACCGGAAGTTGCCGTCGACGACGACCGGCGTCACGTCCTGGCCGTTGATCGTCGAGCGTGCCGAGCGGTTGGCCAGCACCTGGATCTGCTGGGCCTGCTGCAGTTGCCGCTTGTTGCGCACGCTGTTGCGGAACTGCAGTTCGTTGAGCTGCTGCAACTCGGCCTGCTCGAAGTCGCGGCCGCTGATACCGCCGTTGAACTGCACGCCGGTGGCGCTGCCGTCGGGCCGGACCACCCATGATGCGCGCACGCCGTTCAACTCGGCGGTGTACATCCCGGCGGGCGCGGGGACCGCCGGAGCACTGAACGTGAACGCGACGCCGTTCATGGTCAGATCGCCGACCACGTCCTTGCCGTCGAACTCGGCCTTCAGGGTGTCCTTGAAGCGGGAGGTGATGTCGATCTTGCCGTCCTTCTGATTGCCGAAGAACCACGCCTCGTCGTCGGTGCCGTTGCAGGCGTACGCGGCGATCTGGGTGCCGTCGACGGCGATGCCGATGACCATCGGCTTGCCGTCGGCCGACTTGACGTCGGCGATGTACTTCGCCGACTGCGGAAACGGTGATGCGGTAGCAGGTGCGGGGGCGGCGGAAGTCCCGGACGCCTCAGTGGTGTCCGTCGCTTCTTTCGTGCCGCTCGAGCATGCGGTCAGAGTGCCGAGCGCGAGGATCGCGACGACACCTAGTAGCAGGATGCGGATGTGCTTTTTCATGTGACCAGCATGGATGGCTCACAGCCGACGCACATGAAGAATGTATGGAGATTGCGTGGAGATCTCAGCGCCCCGTCGCGCCACATCGTGGCCTCACTCCGCGAGGAATCGCTCCACTTCGTCGAGGAACACCCGCCATGCGGGTTCGGCCGCCGTCAACAGGTGGTTGTTGCTGTCGAGTGCGACCAGGCGCGCAGCGGGTATCAGCGCGGCGAGCTCCTCCGCGGCGGGTAGCGGCTGCCGGTGATCGTCACGCGAGTGCAGAATCAGCGTCGGGCAGGACACCTGGCCTGCCTCGTCGCGCACATCGATACGACCGAACTCCTCCAGGAACCGCACGGCGTTGTCCGGTGAGGTGGTGCGTCGCTGCAGTTGGTCGAAGGCCGCCCAATCGGCGCGGGTGCCGTCGGGAATGAACTGCGCCGCGAACACCTGTCTGAACGCGGGATCGTCACGCCCCCAGCCCACCCGGGCCAGCTCGAGATCGAGTGCCGCCGCCCGCTTCTCCTCTTCGTTGACCGCCCTGGTTCCTCGGCCCCGCGCGTACGAGCCGCAGAGCACCAGCTTGGTCACCCGATCGGGGTGCCGTGCGGCGTAGGCGACGGCCACGGCGGCACCCTGGGAAACCCCGAGCAGCGGGAAGCGCTCCAATCCGAGCGCCTCGACAACGGACTCGAGGTCGCTGACCCAGTCATCGAAGCTGAAATCGGTGACGCTCCAGTCGGATAGCCCGCAACCCCGTTCGTCGTAACGGATGAACGTGTGCCGCGACGAGAGGTCACGCACCCAGTGTCGCCACACCGGGCTCTCGATGTCGTCACCGAGGTGCGTCATCCAGTTGGCGGCACGCATCAGCGGCGGACCCTCCCCCGCAACCGCATAGGCCAGCCGCACGCCGTCGGCTGCCCGACAGAACGCGATGTGCTGTCGCGGCGGGGGCGGTTCGTCCTGTGGTGCCGGTGCGTCCGGCGTCGCCGGTGTGTCGTCTGCCACGGTGGCAACGAACTGGTAACCGCGACCGCGCACCGTCCTGATGAAGCGCTGCGATTCGCCGTCGTCGCCCAGCGCCCGCCTGGCCGCCTTGATCCGGCTTGTCAGGGCCGCCTCGCCGACAAACCGTCCGCCCCAGACCGCGTCGAACAGCTCTTCCTTGGTGACGCAGCGCTCGCGGTTGCGCACGAGCTGGGTCAGCACATCGAACACCTGCGGCTCGACGCGGACCACCTCGTCACCGTGGCGCAGTTCGTAGCGCTGGGTGTCGAGGACGAATCCGTCGAAGCGCCACAAGCCGGGGGTCCCCTATCGCCAGCCGTCGGCCGCCTTGGCCGCGCGGATCAGAGCGTCGCACAGTTCTTGCAGCTCTGTGGGTGCAGCGCCCTCGTCGACCGCGGTGGCCACGTCCTCTGCGGCGCACCGAACCTGGTAGACGCGGTCGGACAGCTGGGCCGCCTCTTCGGCGCTGAGCACCACCGAATCCGGAGAAAGCGTGGTGCCCTTCACCTGGGCACGCTGCTCGTAGGCGCGCTGCCGACACGACTGCCTGCAGTACTGCCGGCGCCGCCCGAGTCCTGCGTCGTCGACGTCCCGACCACACCATCGACAGGGTTGCGTGCGAGCTCGCCTTCTGGTGATGGTTTCCACGAAATCAGACCTTAGACCGGCTATGGCCTCGATCCCGGTATCATGGGCGGTCGAGTCGGGAACTTCTTTGCGCGCCATCGCGTTGCTATTCCGGACCAAAAGCTGTGAGGAGTGTTGACGAAATGGCTGATCGGGTTTTGAGAGGTAGTCGCCTCGGCGCCGTGAGCTACGAGACCGACCGCAACCATGACCTGGCGCCGCGTCAGGTCGCCCGCTACCGCACCGACAACGGCGAGGAGTTCGACGTCCCGTTCGCCGACGACGCCGAGATCCCCGGCACCTGGCTGTGCCGCAACGGCATGGAAGGCACCCTGATCGAGGGTGATGTGCCTGAGCCCAAGAAGGTCAAGCCGCCGCGTACCCACTGGGACATGCTGCTCGAACGCCGTTCCGTCGAGGAACTCGACGAGCTGCTCAAGGAGCGCCTCGACATCATCAAGACGCGGCGTCGGGGCAGCTGACCGGCTGCTAGCGCACCACGCCGCGGGCGCGATCGAGGCGTCCGCGGACGCCCCACTCCGCAACCTTGAGCATCGCCTCGCGGATGTTAGACCCGCTCATCTTCGATACACCGAGCTCCCGCTCGCTGAAGGTGATCGGTACCTCGACGACGACGAACCCGTTGTTGATGGCGCGCCAGGTCAGGTCGATCTGGAAGCAGTAGCCCTTCGAATCGACGGCGGCAAGGTCCATCTTCTCCAGTACCTCACGCCGATATGCGCGATAACCCGCCGTGATGTCGTTGACGTTCACGCCGAGCAACACCCGGGCGTAGGTGTTGGCGGTCTTGGAGAGAGCGAACCGTCGCCGCGGCCAATTGCGGATGGCACCGCCCGGCACGTAACGCGATCCGATGGCCAGGTCGGCGCCGCCGTCGACGGCGTCGAGCAGGCGGTGCAACTCCTCGGGTGCGTGGCTGCCGTCGGCGTCCATCTCGACCAGCACCGAGTATTCGCGGCCCAGCCCCCACGCGAAGCCAGCCAGATACGCAGCACCCAGCCCGTCCTTTTTTGCGCGGTGCATGACATGGACCCGATCAGGGTCGCCAAGCGCCAGCTCGTCGGCGAGCTCACCGGTGCCGTCGGGGCTGCCGTCGTCGACGATGAGAATGTGCACCTCGGGCAGGGCTTTGTGCACCCGGCCGACGATCAACGGCAGGTTC
>Ga0207678_10001307_pt1 | contig 23097 bp, 16 predicted proteins | sample KBSC63metaG_FD_184319 | JGI IMG/M metagenome (GOLD analysis project Ga0207678, IMG submission 184319) | Corn rhizosphere microbial communities from Kellogg Biological Station, Michigan, USA - KBS C6-3 metaG (SPAdes) (version 2) | ecosystem: Host-associated > Plants > Roots > Rhizosphere > Soil ... | reverse complement strand
CGCCATTTCGAGCGTCGCCCCGAAGGAACTTGCGAGCGCAGTGCGCTCCTCCTCGCCCCTGGGCAAATATTGCTCCAGGAAGAGATCGAGCTGAGCCCAATCGCCGGCCGTCGCCCCGACCAACCTTTCGAGGCGTTGCCGCGCCTCTTTGATCGACCATACGCGCCGCGCCTTGACCACGTGCACGTGGCGCACCGTGCGTTTGCGCTGGTCCGCGTAAGCCTTGAGCAGATCATAGACCGTCGCCGTGTACGTCGTATCGCGGCTGACCTTGATGCTCTCGGGCAGACCGCGTGCGAACACGTCCCTGTCGAGCCGTCGCCGCGTCATCAGCGTCGCGGCGGTGCCGCGCATCGCCTCGAGACGCATCAGACGGAATGCCAGGCGCTGTGCCAGCTCTTCCGCCGATGTCGTATCGACGTCGTCCTTGTCCTTTGGCAACAGCAGGCGCGATTTGAGATAGGCCAGCCACGCCGCCATCACCAGATAATCGGCTGCGATTTCAAGCCTCAGCTGCTGTGCTTGGGAGATGAAACCCAGATACTGCTCGACGAGCGCCAGAATTGAAATCTTGGCGATATCGACTTTCTGCGTGCGCGCCAGCGCCAGCAGCAGATCGAGCGGCCCCTCGAAGCCGTCGATGTCGACGACGAAGGCTTCACCCGGTGCCGGCATGTTTTCAAAGCTCGGCGCGTCCCAGTCCGGCGCTGCCGTTTCGCTCTGAGCTGCGGTCTCGATCATAAGGTCTCGACTTGATTGCGTGTGCGGCGTCCCGTCGCGGGTGCCGATCCCCGACAGTACACTGATTCAGACGATCGGAGTCGGCTCGCCCATGAGGCTCGCGAGAAGTTGCAGCGCCTCCGCCCTATCGTAGGCATCGCGACGCGTCGCGCAAGCCGAGGCCGCCGCGAAACGCTCCGCGGCGCGCCCCTGGAGCCTGGGAACACCGGCTGCAGCGGCGCGCATCTCCGCAAGATCGCCGTTGCAGTGGAGCGCCAGATCGGAGCCTGCGGCAATGACGGCCTCGGCTCGCGCCCGCATCGGCCCGCGCAAGGCCTTCATGCTGAGATCGTCGCTCATCAGCAGGCTGTCGAAGCCGATCTCGCCGCGGATCACTTCACGTGTCACATTCTCGGACGTGCTCGCCGGGTGTTCGGCGTCGACGGCCGAATAAACGACATGCGCCGTCATCGCTGCCGGCAAATGCGCCAGCGCCTTGAACGGAGCGAAGTCGGTCGCCGAAAGCTCTTTGCGCGACGCGGTGACGACCGGAAGGGCGAAGTGGCTGTCGGCGGTGGCGCGGCCATGACCCGGAATGTGCTTGATGACGGGCGCCACCCCACCGGCCATCAGGCCCTGTGCCACCGCTTCTGCGAGCACCACCACTTGGTCGACGTCTCGCCCGTAGGCGCGGTCACTGATGATCTCGTGTGCGCCTTCGACCGGCAGGTCGACGACAGGCGCGCAGTTCATCGTGATTCCGAACGTCTGGAGTTCTTCCGCGGTCAGACGCGCCACGGCGAAGGCCGCACGCTTAGCTTTTTCCGCGTCGCTGGAAAAAAGTCCCGCATAAGCGGCGGCGGCAGGAAGATTACGCGCCACCGGCGGCTTCAGGCGCTGCACGCGCCCGCCTTCCTGATCAATCAAGACGAGGAAGTCCGTTCGGCCGACCGCTTCGCGAACTTCGGCGACGAGGCGCTTCAACTGCTCGGCCGCCACGACGTTGCGACGAAACAGAATCAGACCCGCAGGTCGAACCTCGCGGTAAAAGTGCCGTTCTTCATCCGTCAGAGTTAGGCCCGAGAGGCCGGTGATCAGAGCCGCGACCATGCAGGATAATTCGTTGCAATCGTCACAAAAGACAACCGGCCAGCGCGGGTGCGCCAGCCGGAACCGAGCAATACTTCGGATCTGACATCAGTACGACGTGACCCAGCAGCCGTTGTAACCCTCAGCCTTCAGGTGCACGCAAACCGCGCTCGCCTGCTCACGCGAACCGGGCGGGCCGACGATCAGCCGGTGATAGTTGCCCTTCGAGCCGAGATTGGCTTCCGCCACGTCGGGCGTTTTGCCGGCCAGAGCCGTGCTGTACTTCTGCTGCATATCTGCGAACCGCTTCAACGCGTCCATGCGGCTCGTCTCAGACCGCGGCACGGACGCCAGAACGGCCACAAAACCGGCACCGCCACCGGATGCCGTAATGGGCGCCGGCTCGGGATTGGCGTCGGTCGCCGTCGTCTCGGCACGGGCGACCCTCTTCGGCTTCTTGGCCGAAGGAGGTGCCGCCGCATCGTCGCGTTCCGCGATGCTTCCGGTCGTCGATGCCGCCGGCTTCGAACTGGTAGAATTGACTTTAGCAATCTTGACAGGCGTCACCTTCCGCGGCGGTTCGGGCGTATCGTCTGCGGTTACAGGTCTTGCCGAGGCGGATTCGTGATCATTCCCGGATGACGACGCGGCGGATGGTCCGCCGGCGTGCCCCTGCCCTCTATCGGCGCCGAAGACATCGACGAGGGCGGTGCCGGGCACGCCAGCGCCCGCGGTCGGTGGAGATTCCGAAACCGGTTCCGCCGGCGGTGGCTGTATCGAGCCGTCGCGGCCGACAACGAGAGTTGCGACCTTGCGCGCGCCGCCGTCATCGGTCGAGTCACTGGCCGAGTCAGCTGACGGTGCATCTGCGGCGGCGCTCGCGGAGGCGGGCGCTTCGGCGGCGGCAGCCGGCGACGTGCCGTCGCCCAGCCGGCCCATGATCTTCGTATCCGAGTAAGGGAATTGCTTGCCGCCGGCATCGGCGGGCTTGGTCTTCGAGGGCGCCGCTTCGCTCTTGATTACGGGCGGCTCGCCCTGAGATCCGCCACTGACGGCCAATTTTTTGTAGCCGTAGGCCATGCCTCCGCCGATCAGAACGGCGCCGATGAGCGCCGCCGCGATCATAAGCGGGCGGCGGCCGCGTGGCGCATAGTCGTCCTCGTAGTCGGCGTCTTCCTCGCCATAGGCTGGATCAAGTTCGCCGTTCTCGGGCTGCGCGAAGCCCAACTCGGCGCCACCCTGCTGGCTGTAGGGATCTTGCCCAAAGCCACCAATCTCTTGCTGAGGCGGCCAATCTCCGTGACCGAGGTCCGGTTCCTGATAGGGCCGCTCGAATGACCCCGCGCCATGAGCAAATTGCTGCATGGCTTGCGGGCCGGCATGACCGGGCGCAATCGGAGCGCCTGCGTCGAAGCCGCGCGGGTCGCTGCGCGGATCGGCACCGCGCTGAGACCACTGAGACGATTGCTGGGCGCCGTAAGCCGGCGCCGGCTGCTGATGGCCATAGGCCGGGCGTGTCGGAACGTACGGTTCGAATTGCGGCGCATACGGGTCCGCATGTCCCGCGGCATGGCCGCCGGTCTGCAACTCCCCCCAATGACCATAATCCGCCTGAGCATTAGGCGTCGGCGCGCCATAGCCCTGCTGCGCGAAGCCGCCCTGTTGGGGTTGCGCCGGCTGCTGTTGCCAGCCGTTCGCTTGCTGCGGCGGCTGCGCAGCTTGAGCCTGCGGGTGAACCCAAGAGGGCTGGCGCGGACGCTCCGGGTTTGTGGGGCGGGCAACTGGCCTCCCCGTGTTCGGCCCTGGAAAAGCGTTCTGCGAGGACATCGCGAAAACCCCCTAATACCGGCCGCTGGCACAGCCCGCGTCCGTTTGATGATTCGTGACTTTAACGCATCGCGTCGGGCGCCTCGACACCGAGGATCTCAAGACCCGCCTTTATCACCGACTTTGTCGCTGCAATCAGCGCCAAGCGCGCGGAAGTCACAACCCCGTCATTTGATTGAATAAATCTCAAATGTGGCGAATCGTTGCCGCGAGTCCACTGCCCATGCAGGCCGCTTGCGAGATCATAAAGATAGAACGCGAGGCGATGCGGCTCGTGCGCCGAAGCGGCGCCTTCGATGAGACGGGGAAAGGCAGCAAGCCGCTTGATCAGGTCGATCTCGCCGGGATCGACGAGCTTCGTGAGATCGGCATTTTGAAGCGTCGCGTCCGATACATCGAGGCCCGCGATCTGATCTACCGCGTTGCGCAAGACACTCGCGGCGCGGGCGTGGGCATACTGCACGTAGAAGACCGCGTTGTCTTTCGACTGCTCCGTCACCTTGGCGAAATCGAAATCGAGCGTCTCCTGGTTCTTCCGGTAGAGCATCATGAAGCGGACCGGATCGCGTCCGACTTCGTCGACGACATCACGCAGTGTCACGAACGTGCCCGCCCGTTTCGACATCTTGTAGGGCTCGCCGGCTTTGAAGAGCCGCACGAGTTGTACGACCTTGACGTCTAGATCGGCGGCGCCGTCGGAAAGCGCTGCGACCGCCGCCTTCATCCGCGAAATGTAGCCGACGTGATCGGCCCCGAAGACGTTGATCAGATGACGGAAGCCACGCTGCAACTTGTCGTAGTGGTAGGCGACGTCGCCAGCGAAATACGTGTAGCTGCCGTCCGACTTCTGGATGGCGCGATCTTCATCATCGCCGTAGGCCGTCGATTTGAAGAGCGTCTGAGAGCGATCTTCCCAATCGGCATCGTCGTGGCCCTTGGGCTTCTCGAGCTTACCCTCATAGATCAGTCCTTTTTTTCTGAGTTCCTCGACGGCGGCTTTGATCTGATCCCTGCCGCCTGAGGTCAAAGATGCTTCCGAAAAGAAAACGTCGTGACGGATGTTGAGCGCCGCGAGGTCGTCCTTGATCATGGCCATCATCTTGCCGATGGCGAATGAACGCACGATCGGCAGCCATTGCTCTTCCGGCATGTCGAGAAGTGCCCGGCCGTGCTCTTGTGCCAGGGCCTCGCCGACCGGCTTCAGGTAGTCGCCCGGATAAAACCCGTCGGGAATCGCGATCTCTTCGCCCAGCGCCTCGCGGTAGCGCAGGAATGCCGAGCGCGCCAGAACGTTGACCTGGCCGCCGGCATCGTTGATGTAATACTCGCGCGTGACGTCATAGCCCGCGAAGGTAAGAAGGTTCGCGAGCGCGTCGCCAAAAACGGCCCCGCGACAATGCCCGACGTGCATCGGTCCGGTCGGATTCGCCGACACGTACTCGACGTTGAGCTTGCCGCCGTTGCTCCCCGAGCCTGCACCATATTGCACACCGCTCTGCAGGATGGTGCGCACCAGATCGTGCCAGACGCCGGGCTTGAACGTGATGTTCAAAAACCCCGGCCCCGCGACCTCGACCTTGGCGACATCGGGATAGCATTCGAGCTTCTTCTTGAGCGCTTCGGCAATATCGCGCGGTTTCATTTTCGCGGACTTCGCCAGCACCAGCGCCGCGTTGACGGCGACATCGCCGTGGGTGGGATCGCGCGTCGGCTCGGCTTCGAACTTCGGCAGCGCCAAGTCGGCCGGCAGCACGCCCTCTGACTGCAAGCCCGCCAGCGCCGTTCGCGTCCGGGATTCTACTTCGGCGAAAATGTTCATGGAGGTCCTTCGTTTCGCGCCGGCGACTCTCCTTCGTCGAGCCGGGCGCCGGCGCGGGCGGGTGCTTTCGGTCGCGCTTAGCGCAAATCTGGCGTTGCCGCAAACAATCGCCGGTGCTCGGCGAGCGCGTAGCGATCGGTCTGGCCGGCAAGATAGTCGCAGACGAGGCGCGCCCGCCCGCGCGGATCGAGCTTTAGAAAAGCCTCGCGCCAGTCGTCCGGCAATAGAGCGGAACCCGCTTCGGAATTGTATCTGTCGAAGAGATCGCGGACGATCCGCTCGGCGTCCTCCATCACGTCCAAGATGCGCCTATTGTGATAGACGGTTTCGAACAGGAACGCTTTGAGGCGCGCCATGTCGCGGGCCATTGCCTCGGAAAACGCGACCGTGGCTTTGCCCGCGCCGCGAATATCGTCGGCCGAAGCCGGAGAAAGCCTGTCGAGCCGCCTGCGGCTTTCGTCGACGATATCCGTCACCATCGCCGTGATCATCCGCCGCGTGACTTCGTAGATGGCACGGCCCGGCTCGGCCCCGTGCGCCAGCGCTTCCACCTCACGCGCAATCGGACCCGCGAGCGGAACATCGAAAAGAGCTTCGAGCGAAATGAGACCGGCACGAAGCCCATCGTCCACATCGTGCGAGAGATAAGCGATATCGTCGGCAAAGCTCGCGGCCTGCGCCTCTGCCGACGGCCATTGATTGAGATTGAATGGTTGCCACGTCTCCAGTCGGCGCACGACCTTGGCAATTGGTGCGTCCGATTTGGTGACCGGCCCATTGTGTTTCGTCAGCCCTTCGAGCGTCTCCCATGTGAGATTGAGCCCGTCGAACGCCAGATATTTTCGTTCGAGCGTGGTGACGAGGCGGACAGACTGCGCATTGTGGTCAAAGCCGCCGGCCGTGCGCATCGCGGTATCGAGCGCCCGTTCGCCAGCATGCCCGAACGGCGGATGCCCAAGGTCATGGGCGAGCGCAATCGTCTCGGCCAAATCCTCGTCGAGCCGAAGCTGCCGGGCGATCGTCCGAGCAATTTGCGCGACCTCCAGCGTGTGGGTGAGCCGCGTGCGGTAATGATCGCCCTCGTGCGGCAGAAAGACCTGCGTCTTGTACGTCAACCGCCGGAAAGCCGTGGCGTGCAGCACGCGGTCACGGTCGCGCTGGAACGGGCTTCGCGTCGCGCACGGCGGTTCGTCATGAAAACGCCCCCGCGACGGAATTGCACTCGCCGCATGACGCGCGGGCGCCCGCTCGCCGGGTTTCAGATTTCGCCCGTAATTCTTGTTCTCGCCGACCGCTCTTAACCGGATTGCCATCGTTTCTGACGCTTTAGTATTTGACTTCACCCCCGGCATTCCTATCTTTTCAACGCAGCCGATGCCAGTGAATCGGCCAACGCCGGAATACAACGCCTTGCAACCCATGTCCGTCACCGTTACCGACCGCGCCGCAACGCGCATCGCAGAAATCGCAGGCAACGAGCCGGCATCGCCGATGCTGCGCGTTTCCGTCGAGGGGGGCGGCTGCTCGGGCTTCCAGTATAAATTCGACCTCGTCGGCGGCCGGGCAGCGGACGATTTCATCATCGAGCGAAACGGCGCCGTCGTCCTCATCGATCCGGTTTCCCTTCAGTACATGGAAGGCGCCGAGATCGATTTCGTCGACGACCTGATCGGCGCGGCCTTCAAGGTCTCCAATCCCGTGGCGACGGCATCGTGTGGCTGCGGAACGAGCTTCTCGATCTAAATTCCCGACGATTTGATTTGCGCGCCCGGGAATGGCACACCTGAGCGCATGATCATCACCACCTGGAACATCAACGGCATTAAGGCCCGGCTCGAGTCGACGCTGACTTATCTGCGCCAGCATGCGCCGGACGTCGTCTGCCTGCAGGAAATTAAAACCGTCGACGAAGGTTTTCCTAAAGCCGCCTTCGAGGATCTAGGCTACAACGTCGCGACGCACGGTCAAAAAGGCTTTCACGGCGTCGCGCTGTTATCCAAGCACCCGCTCGAGGATGTGACGCGCGGGCTGCCCGGCGACCCCCAGGATGTGCAGTCGCGTTGGATCGAAGCCGTGGTGCCGTTCGGCGAGCGCGTGGTCCGCGTCGTCTCGCTTTACCTACCGAACGGCAATCCAATTGCGTCCGAAAAATTTGGCTACAAGCTTGCCTGGATGCAGCGGATGCGAAACCGCGCCACAACCTTGCTTGAGCAGGAAACGCCGCTCGTCCTTGCCGGAGATTTCAACGTCATTCCCGAACCGGTCGACGCCAAGCGTCCGCAGGCCTGGGTCAACGACGCGCTGTTTCAACCCGAAAGTCGGGCGGCGTGGCGGACGCTCGTCAACCTCGGCTTCACCGATGCGACGCGTGCCTGCCATCCGGGCCCCGGCGTCTACACATTCTGGGATTATCAGGCCGGTGCGTTTCAGAAGGACGACGGCATCCGGATCGACCATATGCTGTTGTCGAGCCAGGCTGCCGATCTGCTCGCCGCATCAGGCATCGATCGGGCGACGCGCGCGACGGAGAAACCATCGGACCACGTCCCGGTGTGGGTCAGGCTCGCGGCCTGACTGCTCGCTCTAATCAGCGAGCAGTTTCGGCCGGACCAGCCAAGCCCATTGCCGGCGCCGTGGGTCCCGAACTCGCAATTCCGGAGTTCGGCGCGAACATCTTCGCTCCGGCCTTGATACCAAGAGTGCGATTGGGCGCTGGAATATTACCAATCTGGACCGACGGCGGAATAGGCGCCGCGACGCCCATCGGACGCACCAGTTCGCCATTGGCGCAGGTTCGAACCGGCTCTGCCGATAGACGGTCGAGCCCATTCTTATTGTCGGGCACGTCAGGTCTGCGGCCATAGAGATTGTGCCACTCGGCCACCCGCCCCGTTGCCTGCTGACGCACGCCCTCGCCGGCACTGCAGAAGATGTTCTGATAAATGTCCTCGATCCAGACACGCTCGCTCGGCGGTGCATTCGCGACCGCGACGTCGATCAGGTTGAGGGCGCTGATCTGATCCTTCTCGACGAACTTGCCCCGCCACAGAAGATCGGCGAGGAACGCTTGCGCGCCCGCATGCCCAATTCGCGAAAGACGCGAGAGCCAGTGGCGGCCATTCTCGATCTTGCTCGCGGGATCTTCGAACCCGGCCATCTTGATGTCCGGACCTTCACCGCGCAGCAGAACCTTAGCGAGCTCGAACTGTGCGTCCTCATCATTGAACGTCAGAGCAGCACGCTGCAACGCTCGATCGGCGGCTTCAGGGTCTGGGAGGACTCCCGCATCGCGAATGCCGTCGCGCAAATACAGCGATACGGCGGTCAATGATTTGGCGGCGATCGGCGCCAAGTCGTCGTCGTCGGGATCGATGTTCTGCAACCCATCGGCGAGCGCCTTATAGAGCGCAAAGGCTTTGCCGTGGTTCGTGTAGGCGCCTTCGTTATCGCCGTAGATGCGGGCCATATAGAAATGCGCGATTTGTGGCTTTGTCCGCTCGAGCGCCTCGAACGCCGGCAACGCCAATTCGTAATACCCGCCGTTGTAGGCTGAGATACCTTGCTTCATGGCATCATCAGGCGAACGGAACGTCACTTCTCCTGCCATCGCGGCACCGAGTGTGAAGAGGGCCGCGATACTTACCGCTAGAACAAGCTTAAATGTCCGCATAGCAGTGCACTTCCGCCTTTCCTCCCGCGTGGGTTACAGCCCCGTATCTCGCAGGCCCGACTTGGTCCGCGAATTTCCGCAGTGCCCCCGACTGATACATATTCGCCGGCGCCTTCCAGACGGCGCGCCGCCGTTCGAGTTCTTCGGGACTGACCTCGAGATCGAGCGTGCCGTTCTCGGCATCGATCGAAATCATGTCGCCGTCTTTGAGAAGGCCGATCGGTCCGCCGACCGCGGCCTCCGGCCCGACGTGGCCGATGCAAAGCCCGCGCGTTCCGCCAGAGAAACGCCCGTCCGTGATGAGTGCCACCTTGTCACCTGAACCTTGGCCGTAAAGCGCTGCCGTCGTTGACAACATCTCGCGCATGCCGGGGCCGCCCTTCGGGCCTTCGTAGCGGATGACGATCACGTCGCCGTCCTTGTAATCGTGTGCATCCACGGCGCGGAACGCATCTTCTTCGCAATCGAAGCAACGCGCCGGGCCGCGGAATTTCAGCGTCTTCGAACCCGCGACCTTGACGATCGCGCCATCGGGAGCAAGCGTCCCCTTGAGGCCAACGACACCGCCCGTCGGCGACAGCGGATTGGAAACCGGATAGACGACCTTCTGATCGCCATTGAATTCGACCTTCTCGAGATTTTGCGCCAGCGTCTTGCCGGTGACGGTCAGGCAATCGCCGTGCAGCACGCCACCCTCGAGCAATGCCTTCAGAATCTGCGGCACACCGCCGATGTCGTAGACATCCTTAGCGACGTATTTGCCGCCGGGCTTCAAGTCGGCGATGTAGGGCGTGCGCTTGAAGATCTCGGCAACGTCGAACAAGTCGAATTCGATGCCGACCTCGTTGGCCATCGCCGGCAGATGGAGCGCACCGTTGGTCGATCCGCCCGTCGCGGCAATGATGACCGCGGCGTTCTCGAAGGCTTTGCGCGTGCAGATGTCGCGAGGACGGATACCGTCGGCGATGAGGCGCATGACGGCCTTGCCGCTTTCGAGCGCATAGGCGTCGCGGCTTTCATAGGGAGCGGGCGCCCCGGCTGAACCCGGCAGCGCCAAACCGATCGCTTCGGAAACGCAGGCCATCGTGTTGGCCGTGAACTGGCCGCCGCAGGACCCCGCGGAAGGACACGCGACGCACTCGAGTTCGTGCAACTCTGCCGCCGACATTTTTCCAGCCGAATGCATGCCGACGCCTTCGAACACGTCGACGACCGTCACGTCACGGCCCTTGAATTTTCCCGGCAGGATCGAGCCGCCGTACATGAACACACTCGGCACATTGAGGCGCAGCATCGCCATCATCATGCCGGGCAAACTCTTGTCGCATCCCGCAACGCCGACGAGCGCATCGTAGCTGTGGCCGCGCATCGTCAGTTCGATCGAATCGGCAATGACCTCGCGCGACACCAGGCTCGACTTCATGCCTTGGTGGCCCATCGCGATGCCGTCGGTGACGGTGATGGTGCAGAACTCGCGCGGCGTGCCGCCGCCTTCCTTGACGCCGGCCTTCGCCGACTGCGCCTGACGCATCAATGAAATGTTGCACGGAGCGGCCTCGTTCCAGCACGACACGACGCCGACGAACGGGCGTTTGATGTCCTCTTCCTCGAGACCCATCGCGTAGTAATACGATCGATGCGGTGCCCGCGACGGCCCTTCGGTTACGTGACGACTCGGTAGCTTCGATTTATCGAACGTCTTCGCGTCCATTAATTTCCTCTTTGGGCTCCCTGCCCTGATCTGATGTCTGTTGCCATCCGGTTTTTCCGGATGCTGCAGGGATGCCAGTCGCGTGGCCTCTGTGAAAGGATAATTCATAGAAAAAGCGCCGCAGCCTAGCTGCGTCCAGCCTTCTTCAGGTGCGCTGGTCTTTGTGGCTCGAAAGTGGCGTCGCTACCTTGAAAAGTTGCTTAACGGCAACAGACGCGGAAGAAGTCGATGGTTGTGCAAGGCTCGAAAATTACGAGCATTTCGCCCCGCTCGACACATACGGCTTATTCGGGCAGGCGGTTCATACGTAACCTCACCCGAGCACCATGACAAAAGAGTTTGCCGTCACGAGGGCCCGACTTTGGCGGCCCAAAGACATTCCTTTCGCTAAACTCAGTGATTAGATGACCGTTCGGCGTGCCGGCTGGCGTCGCGTCGTTAATGCCTCGAGACCGCACTCCAATGTCCCAAAACACCGCCAGCCCCCCGAATGTCATCCGCAGCTATTGCCGCTTCACCGCGAGCCCATCGTCGGGGTCCGTCGATGCGACGGCGACGCTTCGGCCGGCAGGCATCGAGATTGATCTCGAGCGGGACCTCACACGACGCCTCTGGCAGTACGCCAACCTCGAGGCCTTGGAGCCATTGCGCCCGAACACGATCGATGTGCTGCTGTCGACGACCGACGAGCCCGGCGCCCGGCTCTTCGTCCAGGGCCGCGAGTTCGCCGCCGGCCTCAAAGAACAGGCGCCGCATTTGACGGCGCGCGCCGAGAGTTGGCGCGGCGCTCGGCCGTGGCTCTTCCTTTTTTTAGCGCTGCTTGTCGGCTTCTCGATCGTCACGTACGCGGCCGGTTGGAGCCCGATCAGATCCCTGGCCATCGCGCTGCCCGACGGCTGGCGGCAAAGGCTCGGCGACGCCGCTCGCCAATCTATGACGGAGGGACACAAGCAGTGTTCGGATCCCGCCGGCCTCGCGGCCTTGGCCCAGTTGACCGATCGCGTGTCGAAAGCCGCTTCGGTCAGCACGCCGTTTAGGGTCCGCGTCTACGATTGGTCGTTGATGAATGCCTTTGCCGTGCCGGGAGGTCAAATCGTTCTGACCAAGGGCCTCATCGATAAGGCCGAAACGGCGGACGAGGTCGCGGGCGTCCTCGCCCACGAAATGGGACACGGCATCGAGCTGCACCCGGAAACCGGAATTATCCGCAGTATTGGACTCGCCGCTGCCGTCGAGGTGATGTTAGGCGGGTCCGGCGGGGCGCTGGCAAACGCCGGTTTGGTTCTGGCGCAGCTCGACTATTCGCGCGGCGCCGAGCGTCAAGCCGACCAACGGGCGCTGGAATTGCTCGAAGGCGCCAGCATAGCGCCGAAGGGATTGGCCGATTTTTTCACCCGCGTGATGAAGATGGAGGAGGATGATCGTTCGTATGCAGCCACGGCCGGCAAGATCGGCTGGCTCCGCAGCCATCCGCCCGCTGCCGAACGTGCCGAAATCATCAGGCACCAACACGACTATCCTTCGACGCCCGCGCTCGACGCGCAGGCATGGCAGGATTTGAAGTCGATCTGCCGGACGACGCTGGAAGCGGACAAGGGCGATGGCGACAGCTAGGATCTTTCCGCACGTCCACCCGGCGAATGGCTGGGCCGTGGCGGGTGGTCCGACGATGGCCGGATTTTTGTGCCACACGACATTGCAACGTAACGCGCCGAGTTTTCAGGACACCCGCGCATGAAGTCGATTTCTATCAAAGTCGCTCTCGGCGTATTCGCGGTGACGCTCTACATCGCTTCGCCGTTCGTTTCCGCCTGGTTCATTCGTGAAGCTGTCCGCAACGGCAACTCCGATTATCTCGCTCGCGCCATCGAGTGGCCTAGCGTGCGCGAGACGCTGAAACCCTCGATCGTCCGTATTGCTCTGAATTTGCCCTACCCCGAGGAACAACCGCAGGCGAGTTCCGGGCTTTGGCAGCGCCTCAAGACAACTGTCGGACAAGGCGCCGTCGATCGCCTCGTCGACACGTACGTCACGCCGGAAGGCCTGCCGAAGCTATTCACACTACGCAAAACTTATCGCGATTACACTGCCAACGATGCCGATGAAGCCAAGACGACGCCGCTGCTCGAAAGAATCGAGCGCGCCTGGGCGCGCGTCAAACGCGCCGAGTTTACCGGCTTCACGACATTCGAGATCGACATGGCGGACAAGCAAGATCCGGCGCGCATCTATCTCGGCAAGCTGAAATTGACACCGCTCGGATGGAAACTCGCCGAACTTCGCATCAAGTTTTTAACGGCTGCAAAGAACACGAACGAGATGTCCACCGCCGTCGAGAACGCGCTTTGATGCGCAGATGACCTTCTCCTTTCGGGGAGAAGATGGCTGTCCGATTGTACGCTAAGCCGCGTCGCTGAGCCTCTTCAGCGCTGCCGAGAAGCGTTTGATCTCGGCCTCGAGTTCGGTCTTGCGATCTTTCGTCTCTTCGATGGCTTCCTCTTTCGCCCGTTCCATGAATTGCGGGTTGGAAAGTTTGGCGTCCATTTTTTTCAGATCGCTCATCGCGCTCTCGATTTCCTTGGCGAGCCGTCGCTTTTCCGCGGCCATGTCGATGATACCGGCAAGCGGCAGCGCCGCCGTCGTTTCACCGGCGACGACCAGGGCCGCACCTTTCGGCGCACTCTTCGCGAAGTCGATCGCATCGATGCGGGCAAGCCGCTTCAACGTCTCGTCGTTGCGCCGGACCCGCGCCCGGATGACGTCGCCCGCCCCGATCATCACAAGTGGAATTTTGGCGCCGGCAGGTACATTCATTTCCGTCCGCACGGAGCGAATTTCGGAAATGAGCTCGACGACCCAATTCACTTCTTCGGCCGCCTCGTTGTCAACGAGCCCATCGAGCGACGGCCACTGGCTGAGGCAAAGCAGATCGTCACGTTTGACGCCGTGTTCCACCATATGCGCCCACAGCTCTTCCGTGATGAACGGCATGAACGGATGCAGCATTTTCAATATCTGATCGAGCGTCCACGCAGTCACCGCGCGCGTCTCGGCCTTGGCCGCGTCGTCATCACCCGAAAGCAGCGGCTTGATCAGCTCAAGATACCAGTCGCAGAATTGCCCCCATACGAACTCATAAATCGTCAGCGCCGCCTCGTTGAAGCGATAGGCTTCGATCGCGCTCGTGACGGTCTTCGCGCAAAGCTCCGCTTCGCCGATGATCCACTTGTTGAAAGTCTGCGACGCTGACTTCGGATCGAAATCACGAAGCCGCACGCACTCGTTCATCTCGGCGAAGCGCGAGGCGTTCCAAAGCTTGGTCGCGAAATTGCGATACCCCTCGACGCGGGATTTCGCGAGCTTGATGTCACGGCCCTGGGCGGCCATCGCAGCGAGCGTGAAGCGGAGCGCGTCGGCGCCGAACTCGTCGATCAGCACCAAGGGATCCATGACGTTGCCCTTGGACTTCGACATCTTCTGCCCCTTCTCGTCGCGGACGAGGGCGTGGATGTAAACGTCCTTGAAGGGCACTTCTTTCATGAAGTGCAGCCCCATCATCATCATCCGGGCGACCCAGAAGAAGATGATGTCGAAACCTGTGACGAGCACGCTCGTCGGATAATAGCGGTTGAGCTCCGGCGTCTCATCCGGCCAGCCAAGCGTCGAGAACGGCCACAGTGCGGATGAGAACCATGTGTCGAGCACGTCTTCGTCGCGTGCTAGCGCGACATCCTTTTTGTAGTGCTTCTTCGCCAGCGCCTTAGCTTCGCCTTCCGTCGCCGCAACGAAGTAATGACCATCCGGTCCGTACCACGCCGGGATCTGATGACCCCACCAGAGCTGCCGCGAAATGCACCACGGCTGAATGTTGCGCATCCATTCGAAGTAGGTTTTTTCCCAATTCTTCGGAACGAAATCGGTCTTGCCGCTCTCGACCGCCGCTATGGCGGGCTTCGCCATTTCGGCGGCGTTGACGTACCACTGATCCGTCAGCCACGGCTCGATGACCGCGCCGGAGCGGTCGCCGTGCGGAACCGTGTGGCCGGTCGGCTCGATTTTTTCGAGAAGGCCCAGCGCGTGGATATCGTCGACGACCTTTTTGCGCGCCTCGAAGCGGTCGAGACCGCGATAGGTTTCCGGTGCTTCGCCGCTGATTTTGCCGAAAGCATCGAGCACGTTGATTTTTTCGAAATCGTGCCGTTTCCCGACTTCGAAATCGTTGAAGTCGTGCGCCGGCGTGATCTTCACCGCGCCCGTGCCCTTATCGGGATCGGAATACTCGTCCGCGACGATTGGAATCTCGCGCCCGACCAGCGGCAGTTTCACTTTCGCGCCAGCCTTGACCAGCCCCGCATAGCGCTCATCATCCGGATGCACCGCGACGCCCGTGTCGCCGAGCATCGTCTCCGGCCGCGTCGTGGCGACGACGATGTAGTCCTTGGCGTATCCCGCAACCTTCTTCGTCAGCGGATAACGGAAATAGTACAGGTGGCCGCTCGGATCTTTCGCCAGCACCTTGGCCAGCGCCTCCGCATCGAACGGCTCGCCGCTCATCTTGTCCCACTTGAAGCTGCCGTGCTTCTCGATCTGCACGACTTCGAGGTCCGAAATCGCGGTCTGGAATTTCGGGTCCCAATTGACGAGGCGCTTGTCCTTGTAGATCAGCCCTTCGTTGTAGAGCTGCACAAAGACCTTCACGACGGCCTTCGACAAACCTTCATCCATCGTGAAGCGTTCGCGCGACCAGTCGCAGGAAGCGCCGAGGCGTTTCAGCTGATTGATGATCGTGCCGCCGGAGTCTTCCTTCCACGACCAGACGCGCTTCAGAAACTCCGCCCGGCCAAGCTCGCGCCGCGACGGTTGCTTGTTAGCGGCGAGCTGGCGCTCAACGACCATCTGCGTCGCTATACCGGCGTGGTCCGTGCCGGGCTGCCACAGCACGTCGCGTCCGCGCATGCGCTCGAAGCGCACGAGAATATCCTGCAGCGTATTGTTGAGCGCGTGCCCCATATGCAGCGAGCCCGTCACATTCGGTGGCGGGATTACGATCGCGTAGGCAGCGTTTTTTCCACCCGAAGCGGCACGGCCGGCCTTGAAGGCTTGTGCCTTCTCCCATTCGGAATCGATGCGCGGCTCGATCTCGGCCGGCTGGAACGTCTTTTCAAGCATCAGAGGGGGCGTCGCTCATCAACCGGGGTTGCTCGACCCCGGTCGTAAGGCTGACCTTCCACGGCTGTCAACCTACGTGCCCTTGCCGTCTGGGCTTGTCATTCCGGAAGTCAGTACCGCGACGACCCGCCGAAATCGTCGTCGGACTCGCTTCTCAATGCCTTCTCGACGATTTTCGGCATATTTTCCGTCAGCCACTGCTTCAGGATCGGACGCAACAATTGCGCTGCGGCATCCTCGACGCCGCCATTGTTGAATCCATCCGAAGCAACTTCCGGAAGCCTCGGCAGTTGCGGTGGGTCCGCAACCGGCGGCCTGGCGGCAACGGGCGACCTGGCGGGTGGCGGCGGCTCGATCGTGACGGCCTCCTCCGCCGGGAGGTACGACATTCCGCTCATGCGATTGAGACGGGTGTCGAAAAAAGTCGGCATAATGCGCTTCACGGCGCCGCTATCGGCCCCGGTTCGGGCGGCCGTCCTCGATTGCGCGTCGCTTGCGGTATCGCGAGCCACCGGAGGTGGCGGCTCGATCATGCGGCCGTGCGCCGGACCGAACGGAATTACCGTCCGCGGGCGATCCCAGTCATGCTGACCGTTCGCCGACAGAACTTCGCTGAGGCGACCGAGAAGATTAGGCCGCTCTGCAACGGGTTGTGCCGATGTTTTGAATATTGCCGGCAACTCAAACTCCATCGCTTCTTCTGCAACGATGCTGCGCTGTCGCAGCGCCGTGACATGTGCATCCCGCCTGTCCATTTCATACCCCGGTGATCTATCAGCGATACTCGTGCGGATCGATGCGAGGATATCCTCGACGTCGTGTTTCGCTCCGTTGAACATTGTCATGACGCTTCCTCTTCTGCGTACAAACTTCAACTCGCAGAACCGCGTCGGCACCCCGTTATTGCCCCTCCGGTTCGTCGACTCTGGAAAAGGAATGGCCGCATGTTTCAATGCGTCTCGTCTCCCCCAGTGACGTCGCGAGCGGCCCTGACCACATATACGCGTGATGCAGCACTACTCGCGCAGGAGGTAAGGCTTACGGCGCAGTCGAGGCAGCCGTGTGGCGAAAGTCACGCGCAAGAAAAAATCGGTGAAAAAAAATAAAAGCGGGGGAGACCCGCTTTTTTTCGCAGCCTGGGCTCAGCCAGACGATTAGTCGAAGGGGCCTTTTTGCCCAGGGGGCAACAAGCGGTCAGTCATCTCGCGGCGAAGCGCGCGCTCGACGATCTTCGGCATGTTCTCGGCAAGCCATGTGCGCAGCAGCGGCCGTAAAAGATCGGCGACCGCATCCTCCATCACGCGATCCGGCGGCGCTTCCTGAACGGATGCAGCCTGCAGCATCCGTTCGAGCCGTTCACCGCGAAACTCGGCGCGCACGCTGGCATCGCGTGCATTTTCTCTTTGAGATGCGATTTCCGGCGCCGCTCCATTCGACCGGCGTTCGAACGATCGATCGTCAAACGATCGATCTTCGTAAGAGTGATTTTCTATTGAGCGATGCTCGGACGGTGCCGGTTTGAATGCCGCCGACAAAGGTTCGAGAGTACGATGAGGCCCAAGCGTGGCAGCGACGCTCGGCACGGCGAAAGGTTCACTCGGCCGTGCTGCAGACGCCGATGCCGACGACGTCGATTCCGGCGTTGCATGCGCTGAACTGCCGTTGCTTTCTGAATGTCTGTTTTCAAGACGCAACGGCTTCTTGGACAACGGCTCAGACGCAGCGGGACCGTGACGTTCGAAGTCCTCCGGCGAATGAGACGAAAACGGTGACGGACCAAGGTCGAATGAAAACGGATCGACGCCGTCGCTTGGTTCGGCCGAACCGTTCGTGAAGCCGATGCGCGATACCGTGAACCCAGGGCGGGGTTCGGAGGCGGCAGGCTCGTCGGCCGCCACTGACGCGGAAGCCCCTTCATAACCCGTCTTGATCCCGGCATCAGCGTCGCCGTGCTGCGCCCCGTTGAGCGCTTGCAGTTCGTCGCCGAGCAGATCCGCGAGTTGCGCCTCGATACTTTTTGTCTCGGGCTCCGTAGCCATTGTAGCTTTGGAGTCCTCTACCGTTTTCGCGACGTGTCCGGCGCCGCTTTCGTCGGTGGAGTTGAAGCTTCGCTCGGCGGGCGACTTATCGTGCCCGTTGGAGCTTTTCGAAAGAGCAGAATTTTCGGAAGGCTTTTGCTCGTGGCCAGCAGCAATGAGCGACGGCTCAACTGTGCTTTTAGCCTCCGACGACGGCTCAGATTTTGGCGTACTGGAAGCGGCTTCGCCGTCATCGGCGTCAGCCGGCGCCGATGACCGCATAAAGGCTTCGCGCGACATGAACCCGCGTTGCGGCGTAGGCGCCGGCGACGGCGCACCCGCACGCGACGCAGAAGGCGTCGCCCTGGACCCCGGCGGCTCTTCCGCAATGATCTTGCGGATTGAGGCTAGGATCTCCTCCATGCTGGGTTCGGCGTTCATTCCAAGTCTCGACATACCGCACCTTCTCGCAACAGAGACGCTCAAGTCCCCGGGGCAAGGCCCTCCAGACCTAACGATCGTAGCCTAGGCCTCATCCCGAGTGAATGAACGGCCTCGATACCCGATATGGTGGCAGGTTGCAAAAAAACCGGCAACGATCGCGACCCTGTTATCCCCGGAGAGCGGCACTCTCAAGGCGAAGACGGAACGCCGAAAAACGTTTCAAAACGAGGCAAAGACGATACCGGCCCGGCGCGAGGCGCGCCGATGCCCGTCATTTCATCGGTGGACCGCCGGGGTCCCGGACATCCATATGCTCATGTCGACCATCATCGTGGGTTATGTCGATCCCCCACCACCGCCTGCGGGTCTCGTCGTAATTGACCTCAGGATCGTAAACTTGGCTTGCTGCGCCGACTTCTGAGACGCTGAGCCGCCCGATCGCCGAGACCAGCGTGTAAGACGCAACAAGGATGTTGCGCTTCGTCGTTTCGAGGTTGACCTGCGACTGCAATAGTTCCTGCTGCGCATTCAAAACATCGAGAATGGTGCGCTGACCGACCCGCTCTTCTTCCCGGACGCCGTTCAAAGCGGTGGTGTTGGCTGCGATCGAAGCCCGATCCGACTCGCTTTGAGCCTTGAAGCCCACCAGCTGCGACCACGCCTGCACGGCCTGCGACTGAGCCGTCGCGCGCGCAACCTCGATTTCCTGCAACAACGACACGTGCGTATGCTTGGCTTGGCGAACGCGCGCATAGACTTCGCCGCCGCTCGGATAAAGCGGTACGTTCACGCGACCCAGGACTGAAGCAGTCGAAGATCGATTGATACCTTCGCTTTCATCAAAATTGTCGGTGTAACTCGCCTCGAGCTGGGCCTGAGGAAGCAGCTCGCCGCGAATTTGGTCGACCGTATAGCGGGCTGCCTGCTCCGAATAGAGCGCCTGGACAACCAGCGGATTTTCCTTCGTGCCAATCGCGACGGCTTCATCGACGCTGTGGGGCACGAGCTTGGTGTTTGGGTTGGGCTCGACAAGATGCGATGGCGGATGGCCGATCACCTGCTCGTAGATCGCCCTGCTCGATTTCAGGTTGGCGCGCGACAAATCGAGGTCCGATTGTCCCAACGCACGTCGGGCCTCGGCCTGGGCGACGTCTGTCTTCGTTACTTCGCCAACATTGAAACGATCCTGCGTCGCTTTCAGCTCGGCATCTAGAAATTTCAGGTTGTTCTCGTTGAGGCGAACGATCGCCGCGTCACGCACGACATCGCCGAAGGCCGTCACGGCATCGAGCAATACCTGCTGCTCGACCTGCCTCAGTGACTCGCGACCTGCCCGATCCTGGGCCTCAGCCGCGTTCACGGCGTTTGTCGTTTGAAAGCCCCGAAAAATAGGTTGCACGAGATCAATGGAGTACCCACGCGGCGACGTGATACTTTTCCGGTTGCCGGCGTTCAGGATGCCGGACTGCGTCTGCGTAATGGTCTGCTCCCGGCCAACGACCGATGTTGCGCTGATGTCCGGCCGATAGCCGGAATTGGCACGCGCGATGTCTTCATCCCGCGCCCGCTGCCGGGCACGTTCCGCATCGATCGTCGGGCTGTATTGGTAGGCCCCAGCGAGTGCGTCCAGCAGCGTTTCTGCAGCACATGGCTGAATTTCAACGACAGCGCCCATGAAGACAGCTGTAGTTGCAATGGCAAATCGTGCTGCAATGGCCGCACGCCTGCCTGACGGCCTAGATACCGTTGTTTTCGCCAAGTGGATGAACCTGAAAAGCCGCTCTTAACCCCGACCCAACCGAGCAGCTGTGACCCCTAATAATCAAACGTTTACCCGATTCGAAGCGCTTCGGCTAAACCCGATTCCCATCGACAACACACTAGCGGATAACTGTTGGTATCGAGCCATCCGTCGCTCGGAAATGGAACATTTCCTTCGGAGCGTTGCGCGAAGTACACTATTGAAGCGCACGTGCGAACGGCAATTCCCGCAGAACAGATCTGCTGATAGCGATCCCGCGAACTGTGACGGCAGACGAACCACTTTTCACGCGTGAGCGACAAACGCCGATCGACGAAAACTCGCAATCGCCCGTCGGACTATTGCCGGCTACAGTTAATCCTCAGTGCGAGTTTATACAGGAGTTCAAAAGACGAACGCGGGCCGGACGGCTTCAAAACCCGGCAGCAGCGGAGCCGAAGCTTGGAAAGCGTCGCGACGCGCAATCAGCTTGCCTCTCTTATGCAGCAGAAAGGCGTGGCCGATATCGCCGCCAACACCGATCGCAACCAATCGTCCGCCGTCGCCAAGTTGGTTTCGCAACGCGTCCGGCACGGTCTCGACGCCTCCCTCGATCAGGATCACGTCATAGGACGCCTTAGACGGACACCCTGCCGTAAGAGCACCCGCCGTGGTCTCGACGTTGTCTACTCCGACGGCGCTGAGCGCCTCGGCAGCCGCTGAAGCGGTTTCGCCATCCGGCAATAGGGCCACGACCTTTGCGACGAGTTGCGCGAGAATGGCGGCCGCGTACCCGCAGCTACCTCCGACGACAAGAGCCTTGTCGCCCGCTTCCGCTTCGGCGAGTTGCATGAGTTTGGCGAGCAGCCGTGGGGCCAGCATTGCCTGGTTGGCCGCAATCGTCAGAGTTTCGTCGCTATAGGCAAAGCTCGCGAGATGCGAAGGCACAAATCTGTCGCGAGAAATTTTCATCATGGCTGCTGTGATGCGCCTGTCGGTCACGTCGCTCGGACGAACCTGGCTTTCGACCATGTTTTTGCGTTGCAAGGCGGTATCTGACATCGCTCGTCTCCGCAATCGAGCCGCGGTCCCGAATTGCCCGAGTCCGCGCCTTCCCCCAAGACGCATCCTATACGCGAGCCGCGCCGAAGAGGCGACGGGAATGCCGTCGCACACCGTAACAGCTTGTAAGAGGTTGCCGCCCTATGTTAGACGGCCGATCCTCGGTCGGAAACATCGCCGTTCTCGACATCGGCACGTTTCGGGCCTACCGGGACAAAAGCATTGAGGCCACGTGGCGGAGTGGTGACGCAGCGGACTGCAAATCCGCGTACCCCGGTTCAATTCCGGGCGTGGCCTCCACAATTTTGACGTCGGCAGCCAGCGCGGTTTCCGCATTTTGACAGAAGAACTTATGCAAAACCTGCGGAACTAAAGAAAAATCTCGAAGACCCTCGCCAGGACAGGCGCGTTCTGCTATGGCGAGCGCCTTCCGGCTTTTTGCACGGCATTCCGCGGTAGCTCAGTGGTAGAGCGTCCGACTGTTAATCGGATGGTCGTAGGTTCGAATCCTACCCGCGGAGCCAAGTCCGACCGATATATATCTGATACGAAATGTTTTTTCGGCGGTCGCTGAGAACCTAATAACTCGCGCCGTGACGCTAACGCCGATCTTGGCGCTCTTCTGCCGCTTCTAGGACAAATCGAAAAGATCGCCGCCATGAATGAGTGGCGTGCGACAGAGAATGCGCTCCCTTAAAGTTCGCGTTGACGTTTCGCGCTCTTAGAAAGCTGCAATCTCGGCTGGCGTCAGTTTCTGCCCAAATCGCATTAGGTCCGCTGCTCATCGCCTTAGCCTGTTGAACACTTCCCCGCTCCGCACAACCACTATGTAACCTATGCACAAGATATCAGCCATATGAAAATCAGCATGCGCCCGACTATAGGTTGCAAGAAAAAAATCGCCCATATGGACAATTAGTGTTGCATCTAACGTATTGAAATGTCTTGACGCAGTTTTCCATAGGCATTGCTTCTAGATCGGATCGATCTTACGAACAGGCGGCGTTCCATCGTTCAGGATTGTTCGTTCCGATACACCTGTCAGCGCCACGTTGTCGGTCATGATCCCGCGTGGAGTACGGCGGTGCGAAAGTTTCTTTTTCCGTTAGCACAGGCCTATTGTGACTTCGGGAGGACCAATTGGGTCGGCCGGGTGTCGCTGTTGCTATCATGCCGGTCGGCCAGCCTACCGACATCGAATCGTCGTATGAACCTATCCTTGCCCCTCCCAAAACGCGTCCACGATAAAATCGGTCGATCACTCCACTGCATAAATCGCGTCCGGAGTCGGATGCCCGCTCTGTCGTTGTTGAGCGTCTATCTTGCAGCGAGATGAGCTCAGGGAACGAAACACATGCGTCGCTTCGGCCTCTCCAAGTCAAAAATTTCAGCGTTCGAGCAATGCCCGAAACGGCTATGGCTGTCGGTCCATCGCCCCGAGCTCGCCGAGCAGGATGAGGGTGCCAAAGCCCGCTTCGTGACCGGGCATGATGTCGGCACGATCGCCCGCGCGCTTCTGCCGAACGGAGTGATGATAGAGGCCGACCCTGATCTATCGGCAGCAATCGCCACCACGCAGGCGCTCCTGGACGACGGACACGAGCAGCCGATCTTCGAGGCCACATTGCGACCGTGATGCGGTCCGTTGCCCACCTTTTCCAGATGATAGCCTTTGCTCTCGGCGATGCGGCCGACGCGCTTCTCCTCTGCATTTGTCACGAGCCGCGTCCCGAACAGCAAGGGCGAACTCTACACGTGAAGAGCTTGCACGGATACTTTCGGTTCATCCTGGAACAGGCCAATGACTCGTTCCCATCCGGCTGCGAT
>Ga0207678_10001306_pt1 | contig 23107 bp, 21 predicted proteins | sample KBSC63metaG_FD_184319 | JGI IMG/M metagenome (GOLD analysis project Ga0207678, IMG submission 184319) | Corn rhizosphere microbial communities from Kellogg Biological Station, Michigan, USA - KBS C6-3 metaG (SPAdes) (version 2) | ecosystem: Host-associated > Plants > Roots > Rhizosphere > Soil ... | reverse complement strand
GCGATGCTCGGCGGCTTTCTCGTTCCGGCAATAATCGGGAACGTCATTGGCGGCGTCGTGCTCGTTGCGATGTTGAATCACGGGCAGGTCACGTCCGACGCACAGTAACAATCACAGGAAATCACCGATGCTTCTTCTCGAACCATATCATCTCGGGCCCATCACGATGCCGAACCGCATGGTGATGTGCCCACTGACGCGTAATCGCGCGCCAGGTGGAATCCCCAACGCGCTGATGGCGCAGTACTATACGCAACGCGCGACTGCGGGCCTGATCATCACCGAAGGGACGCAGGTCAGTGCGCTCGGACAGGGTTATCAGGACACGCCGGGCATCTACACCGATGCGCAGCGGGACGGGTGGCGAAATGTGACTGACGCAGTGCATCACGCTGGCGGCAGGATCTTCGCGCAGCTCTGGCACGTCGGGCGTGTGTCGCATTCGTATTACCACGGGCAGCAACCAGTCGCGCCCTCCGCGATTGCACCCGCCGGCAAGGCATACACACCCGACGGAATGAAGGACTTCGAAACGCCGCGCGCGCTGGCATCGGAAGACGTGCCCGGCGTTGTGGCCGAATTTCGGCGCGGCGCCGAGGTTGCGCGCGAGGCCGGCTTCGATGGTGTCGAGCTGCACGGCGCCAACGGTTATCTGATAGATCAGTTCTTTCAGACCGGAACCAATCAACGCACAGACAAGTACGGTGGCAGCCCGGCCAACCGTACCCGCTTTCTACTCGAGATACTCGACGCGGTGACTTCGGTCTGGCCGAGCGAGCGTGTGGGAGTCCGCGTGTCACCGGCCGGCGGATCGAACGGAATTCATGACGCCGATCCGGTGGAGACGTTTTCACATGTGGCGACCGTGCTGAACGATCGTGGACTTGCATATGTGCACGTCGTCGAAGCACCCGTTGGTACGACTGGTCCGGACGAGAGACAGGTCTGTTCGACAGCCCTCGTGCGTGAATCGTACGGCGGGACGCTGATCACTGCGAGCGGCTACACACCGGACACGGCGGAGCGTGCGCTGGAGAACCACTGCGCCGATCTCGTGGCGTTCGGGCGGCTGTTCCTTGCGAATCCGGATCTCGTCGAGCGCGTCAGGCGAGGAGCTCCGCTGAACGAGCCGGATCGCACAACGTTCTACACGAGCGGACCGCACGGATACATCGACTACCCGACGATGGCAGGATAACGCAGCGGAAGTGTGCCGGCGACGCGCGCCGGCACACTGGAAACGTGCGGACTAAGTCTTGGCGCCGCTCATCTTCTTCTGGAACGCGAGCCCCTGATCCAGATGCTTCTGATACACCGCGCCGGCTGACTTCATGTACTTCTGATAGGCGGCGTTCTGGGGAGTGTTCTTGCCCGCCCAGTCGAGTACGGCCTGATGGATTCCGACTTCCTGCGCGATGTAGGTCGAGTCGTACGCCGCGCCCTTGGACAGCGGGCCGAGCGCCGCCTGCTCGGCCTCGACGGCCGGCTTGAAGGGGTCCACCGCCGGCAGCGCTGGTGTGATGTTCTGCGCCTTCTCGACCTGCATGCCCTGAACGTGGAGCGCATGGTGCTCGCCCATCATCAACTTGGCAAAGTCTCTAGCGCCTGTGCTGGTGAGCTTGGGGAGCGCCGAAGCCGCGAGCGTGCTGTCTGCCATGTTCACTTCATCGACCAGTGCGGCAATATTAGCGTCCGACAACGCAGCACCAGCTCCCGGCGTCGTGTCTGCAGCCTTCGCTGCCCCACCCATGGCAGACGTGTCGCCTGTCGTTGCGGTCGCACTCATTGCCGACGTCGTGTCTGCGGCGGGATTCTCCTTCGCCTTGCATCCGCCGAGCACCGCGCACGCAGCGAGCGTCGCAAGACCGACGTATCGCGATGGATCAACGTGCATACACCCTCCGTAAAGTGATGGGACACAGAAGGCAGTCCCACAGACTCATATCGACGAGCAAAAAGCACGCCGGGTGCGCCTGTGGCATGCGGGTGAAAGCGTCGAACCCACCTGATGAAGCGATGGCGCTCGCCGCAGCTAACGACCAGCGGTTCGAGGTTGCCTGAACGAGCGGAACGGTCCCACGGCCGCTACGTCGGAAGCCGTCCTTCACGGTCGGACGGGTGGATGGATGTTGCAGAGCCGATGAGCCGTTTGGCGCCGTCCACCAATCCGAAAATGTTCCAGATCAATACCCCGCGCACGCGGCCTTCGCGCAAGTAGTAGATCACCCCTTCCCTGCACGGAGTCTTCCAGTCAGTGATCATGTCCAGCCGGCTGTCCACCTCGCCGACGGCCTCGTAGCCCATCTCGAAGATGTCGGAGTAGAAGAACGGCCGGTGCTCGTATGACACAGTGCGTCCCGCCATGGCGACGCCCGCGTGCGCGCCCATGGTATTTGCGCAGTCCTCGTGTTCGACGCGGCGCCATTCCTTGAGCAAGGGGTCGAAGATGCTCGCGACATCTCCCGCGGCATAGATGTCGGGATTGTCAGTGCGCAGAGATGCATCGACGCGGATGCCGTTGTCGACGCTGAGGCCGGCGGCCTGGGCCAGTTCCACATTCGGTTGAACGCCGATGCCTGCGACAACGCCATCCACGACGATCTTCCGATCGGCCCCGCTCTGGTCGTTATGAACCGTCAACGTCGACTCACCCGCGCGCGATTCGCAGCCGGTCACTTTCGCCCCCGCTATGACTTCAACGCCTCGTTCGCGGTACAGTTCGGTAAGTGACCTGGCGAGCTCCGGCGGATACATGCGACTCCCGACGAACTCGTCGGGGAAGATCCAGGTAACCTTCTTTCCGTTCATTGCCAGCGCGGCTGCGATTTCGGAGCCGATGAACCCGCCGCCGATTAGCGCGAAGCGATCGAGATGCGCGGCTTCGTTGCGTAGCCGTTTGTAATCATCGACGGTTCGAAAGTAGATGATCTCATCCTGGCCAAATGGAAACGTTCGCGTTCTGCATCCGGTGGCGAGCAGCAGCTTTTCGAATTCGTGCACGGTGCCACGATCGTCCGTGACTCGCTTGCCCTGCGCGTCCAGATTACGTGCGGTGCGGCCCTGGTGGAACGTCAGATTGTCGTCGGCTGCAGCCCGCCAGATGCTGTCCAGAGACGCCCCCTTCCAGAGACCCTTGGACAGCGGTGGCCGGTTGTACGGCTGATGCGGCTCGGACGCGATGACTCCAATTGAGCCAGCGAGATCCAGCTCGCGGATTCCACCGATGGCAGCAGCGGCCGTCATTCCGCCGCCCACGATCAGGTATTTATAGCTCGGCATTGTGTCTCACAGTGCCGTCCTTACCGCCTGCGCGATGTGCTCCGCATCGATCCCCGCGGCGCTCAGCAGCTCCGCCGGTTTCCCCGACGTCGGCATCGCGCGCACGGCCAGCTTGATCACCCTGCGCGGAATTTCCGGTGCGTCCGCCAGCGCACCCAGTACAGCGTCGCCGAGTCCGCCCTCGCTCCAGTGATCTTCCACCACGACGATGCAGCCTCCTGTCACGCGCGCGGCTTCATGCAGTGTCTCTACGTCGATCGGTTTGACAGAATACGCATCGATCACTCGCACCCGGATGCCTTCGGACGCGAGTTGCTCGTACGCGCGCAGACTCTCGTGCAGCGTGACGCCCGCTGCAACGATCGTCGCCTGATCTGCGTCCGAACGCCGGAGCACCTTGCTCCCGCCGACCGGGAACCTTTCGCTCGATGGATAGATCACCGGCAACTTGCCGCGGGTTGCCCGCAGGTACGAAATGCCGGGCAGATCCGCCATGGCCGCCACGAGCTGCGCAGTCTGGTTGGCATCGCACGGGTACAACACGGTGGTGCCGTGGACTGCTCGCATCATGGCCATGTCTTCGAGAGCCATCTGCGAGGGGCCGTCCTCGCCGATGCTCACACCGGGGTGCGTCCCGCAGAGGCGCATGCTCACGCCCGACACCGCAGCCATGCGAATCTGGTCGAACGCGCGGCTGAAGAAGGCGGCGAAGGTCGCCGCGAATGCCGTCTTCCCCAGGGCGGCAAAGCCGACCGCGGCAGCGACGAGTTGTTGCTCGGCGATGTACATCTCGAAGAATCGATCGGGATACGCGGCGTTGAACTCCTCCGTGAATGTTGAATTCGACACTTCGCCGTCCAGCACCACGACGTCCGGGCGGTTGGCACCGATGGCGACGAGCGCGTCACCGAACGCCTTTCGCGCAGCTTCTTCGGAACCGACTTCATAAACAGGCAGTTTCAACGGCCTGGCAGGTGGTCGCGCCGCTGGCGCCACTGACGGTGGCTTCGCAACAGTCACTGTGATGTGGCGCTCACCACCAAGCTCCTCGATGGCTTGTTTCGCTTGATCCGGACTGAGCGGCTTGCCATGCCAGCCGTTCTTGTTCGCGACCAGCGAGACACCTGACCCCTTTACCGTCTTCGCGACGATGCACGTCGGCTGCCCGGTTTGTGCGAGCGCTTCCGTGTACGCATGATCGACCGCGTCGATGTCGTGGCCGTCGATCTCGATTGCGTGCCATCCGAACGCGCGCGCGCGTTCGGCATAAGCGGGTGCGTCCCAGCCGAGGTCGGTCGGTCCGCGTTGACCCAAACGATTCATGTCCAGGATCGCGATCACGTTATCCAGCTTGTAGTGGCCAGCCTTGTCGAACGCTTCCCAGATCGAGCCTTCGGCCATCTCGCTGTCGCCGAGCAACACCCACACAGTGAACGGTAGTTTGTCGACGCATTTGCCGTTCAACGCCATGCCGACGCCCACTGGCAAACCCTGTCCGAGCGAGCCGGTAGCCGTATCCACCCATGGCAGGCCTTGCGGTGCGCCATGGGCTTCAGCGCTCTGCAATGGCTTTGGATGTCCTTCGAGACGGCTGCCGAGTTTGCGCAACGACAACAGTTCTTCATCTGTGATGACGCCAGCCGCCTTGTACATGGAGTAGAGCAGCGGACTGGCGTGACCCTTGGAGAAGATGAGGCGGTCGTTGCCGGGGTTGTGCGGATGAACCCAGTCGTACTTCAAGTACTTGATCAGAAGTACGGCCATGAGATCAGCGGCCGACATCGACGACGTTGGATGGCCCGAGCCAGCGGCCGTCGTGCATCTGATGCTATCAATTCGGAGCTGGGCTCCCAGCTCTGATGCGCGTGAGAGCAAATCATCCATTACGACAATCCATCCAGAGAAGGATCACTCGCAGTGACGACAGCGGAAGGCCGGCGCCAGGCGAACATATCAAGTGGTTCACGTTCCATGCCAGCATCGGCGCGATCCATGCACTCACAGGGAGCGACAACAGGAAGGAGTCAACTCACAGCAATGCAATCAACAACCGTCGGCCAGGTGCCGCAGCTCGCTCGTCTCTGCTCATGTCCGACATCCTGAAGTGACGATGCTCGACTTTCCGCTCTGGCTGCGCGCGACGCACTTCCTCAACCTGTTGTTTGTATCGCTCCTGGTACGCAGCGGGCTGGAAATACTGAGTGCGCATCCCAAGCTCTACTGGAATGACGACTGCACACCGGGAAGCGAGTGGCTTAGGCTCACGCGCAAACGGATGCCGGTAAACGAGCTCTGGACGTCGCGCGACGAGGAGGAGTCGTTCTCGCCGTGGATTGCGCTGCCGGGCCGCAGGAATCTCGGACTTGGGCGACACTGGCACTTCCTCGCAGACGCCGGTTGGCTGCTCACCGGTCTGCTGTACGTTCTGATGCTCTTTGTCACGCCAGAATGGCGGCGGCTGGTTCCCACATCCTGGTCCATAATTCCGGGCGCCTTTCACGCGCTTCAGTCGTACGTGACTTTGCATCTGGTGGTCACGCCGGGTCGCTACAATCCTCTGGAACAGCTTGCGTATTTCTCGGTGGTCTTCCTGCTGTCGCCGCTCGCAATCGCCACGGGATTGGCCATGTCGCCTTCGATCGCAGCGCGCTTTCCGTGGTACATCCGGATCTTTCATGGCAGGCAGGCGGCTCGCAGCATTCACTTCCTGTGCCTGTGCGCATTTCTGGCGTTCTCTGCTGCGCACCTGGCGATGGTGATCCTGCATGGCGAGGTCAGCCAGATGGCGTTGATAGTGCTCGGCGACGTCCGTCACGTGCACGGTGCACTCGGCCTGATTGTTGGGCTCGCCGGCCTTGGCGGAGTCATTCTGATTCACATCCTCGCGACATGGTATTCGCTGCGTTACCCGCGAATGGTGCAGCGCCGCACACAGGCCGTCACGGACCGCTTGCGTCATGCGCTGTTCGGCCACGGTCGCTCGGCGCAGCAATATTCGCCATCGGAGATATCACCGTATTTTCGAGTGAACGGGCGGCCGCCAGCAGAAGCAGCATATGCAGCGATGGCGCGGGAAGGCTTCGTCAACTTCGTGCTCGAGGTGGACGGGCTGGTGGAGCATCCGCTGCGATTGTCACTCGAGGAGCTCCGGCGCTGGCCCAAACAGACGCAGATCACCAAGCACGATTGCATCCAGGGCTGGTCGGCAGTCGCGAGCTGGGGTGGCGTGTCGCTGACGAGCATAATGGAACGCTGCCGGCCGCTGGAAGCGGCGCGCTACCTGGTGTTCCATGCGCTGGATGATAAATCGACTTCGGAACCAGACGCTGCTGGACCAGGTCAATTCTACGGAACGATCGACATCGGGCTGGCCTCCGATCCACAAACCATCCTCGCATACGAAATGAATGGCGACCCGTTACCGGTGCCGCATGGTGCCCCGCTTCGCGTGCGTGTGGAGACACAACTTGGTTTCGCAATGGTGAAGTACGTGCGGCGCATAGAATTCGTGCACGACTACAAGCACATCGGTGCCGGCCAGGGCGGCTGGCGCGAAGACCATCAGTACTACAGTCAGGAAGCGGGCATCTGACGACCGCGTGCAAGACGCTTGTAAAGCGAGCGCCGGCGGATCCGCATATTGCGATCACGTGGAGAAGCTTGTCGGCAAGCAGCAACGCGGATGCAAATCGAGCGGAGCACGGTGCGCATGCAGAATACTGACCCGGCACGGATGATTGATGAGCAGCGACTCGACCAGCTGCAGCACGACGCATTCAGCTATTTCCTGCAGGCCGTAAATCCAGTCACCGGGCTCGTCGCTGATACCACGCGCGAGGATTCTCCCTGCAGTATCGCAGTGGTGGGATTCGCTCTGTCGGTATATCCGGTCGCGGTGGCGCGCGGTTGGACGCAGCGGGCCGACGCGGTGGAGCGCTGTCTCAAGGTGCTGCGCTTTTTTCGCGATAGCGATCAGAGCGGCGCCCCGGATGCGACCGGGTATAAGGGCTTCTACTACCACTTCCTGAGCATGGACACGGGCGCTCGCGTCTGGCGATCCGAACTCTCGATGGTCGACACGGCACTGTTGATTGCCGGAGCACTGACGGCTGCCCGTTACTTCACCGCGAGTACGGCGGCCGAAATCGAATTGCGCGAACTCGTGGAACTGCTGTACCGGCGCATCGACTGGCGCTGGGCGCAGGACGAGCAAGGCGTCATCCGCCAGGGCTGGAAGCCGGAATGTGGTTTTTTGCATTACGTGTGGCAGGGTTACAACGAGGCCATCGTACTGTACGTGCTCGCACTGGGATCGCCAACGCATCCAGCTGATGGCAGTGGGTACGAGGCGTGGACCGTGACGTACCAGTGGGAGAATATGTACGATTACGATGTGCTGTACGCTGGCCCGTTGTTCATACATCAGTTCTCGCACGCGTGGGTTGATTTGCGCGGCATCCAGGATCGCTTCATGCGCGAAAAGCACAGCGACTACTTCGAGAACAGCCGGCGTGCAATCATGGTTCAGCGTGCGTATGCGGAGCGCAACCCCAACGAGTTCGCCGGCTACGACGACTGCTGCTGGGGGCTGACCGCTTGCGATGGTCCCGATCGCGGCATCCCGGAGCTGGCCCAGAGACTCGATCCGCGACACCACCTGTTTGGCTACGCCGCGCGCGGTGTTCCGTTCGGGCCCGACGACGGAACGTTGAGCGGGTGGGCGGTGCTCGCTTCGCTTCCGTTCGCGCCGGAGATCGTCTTGCGCAGCGCAGGCACGATGTTGGAGCGCTATCCCGGCATGCTCTCCGACGGGCGTTACACCACTAGTTTCAATCCGACGCTTGCACCGAATGACCCACACGCTGATTACGACAGCAGTAGCCGCAGTAGCAGCGCGTGGTATTCCACGGGCCACTTCGGGCTCGATCAGGGGATCCTGGTCATGATGATCGAGAACCATCGCACCGGATTGATCTGGCAATTGATGCGCGGGTGCCCGTACATCGTCGCAGGTTTGCGCCGTGCGGGTTTCCGTGGCGGGTGGCTGAGTTGAATACGAGTACCGCCCCGCAGGACGCATTCGAACGCGAGCGACTGGACAACGTGCGTCCGCCGGACTGGCACAATCCACCGCCGGCGGACCGTTACGGCTTCGTGGTCATCGGCGGCGGTACTGCAGGTCAGGTCGCGGCATACGAAGCGGCGGCGCTGGGCGCGCGCGTCGCGTTGATCGAGCACGGCCTGTTTGGCGGCAACTGCCTGAACGTCGGCTGCGTGCCATCCAAGTCCATCATTCGCACGTCGCGGCTGTACGCCGAGATGCGCAATGGAGAGCAGTACGGCGCGCAGGTGCCGCTCGACATTCGCGTCGATTTCGCTGCGGTGATGCGACGAATGCGCGGAATACGAGCACGCATCAGTCGCGAAGAATCGGTGCGCCGACTGGTTGCTGCGAACGTCGATGTGTTCTTCGGCGATGCGCGCTTTACTGGTACCGATACGCTGGCAGTGGATGGAACTCGACTTCGCTTCAATAAGGCGCTCATCGCGACCGGCGCGCGTCCCGACACACCCTCGATTCCGGGTCTCGCCGAAGCCGGATACTTCACCAACGAGACTGTCTTCAATCTGACTGAGGCGCCACGCCGACTACTGGTCATCGGCGGCGGTCCGCTCGGCTGCGAAATGGCGCAGGCGTTCTGCCGCCTTGGCGTGAAGACCATCATCGCGCAGGAGCGTCCGTTGTTTCTTCCTAGAGAGGAACGTGACGCGGCGCAGATTCTTGCGGATTCGTTCGCGCGCGACGGCATGGAGGTAAGGCTCAACGCCAGGGCCGTCGGTGTCAGGGTGGAAAATGGGCAGAAGGTCGTCGATCTGGTAACCGACGGCGAGACGAGCACAGTAACTGTCGATGCGATCCTGACCGGCACGGGGCGTGTACCCAATGTCGATGAGCTGAACCTGGAGGCCGCCGGCGTGAGCTACGACAATGCGATCGGCGTACACGTGGACGATTTCCTGCGGACCGGCAACCGGCGCATCTATGCCGCCGGCGATGCCTGCCTCGCGGACAAGTTCAATCACACGGCCGATGCGTCGGCGCACCTTGCAGTTCGGAACGCACTGTTGTCCGGCCGCCAACGGGTCAGCGCATTCGTGATTCCATGGTGCACGTACACCGATCCCGAAATCGCGCATGTCGGCCTTTACGTTCGTCAGGCACTGGAACGCAAGATTCCAGTCAAGACATTCACCGTACCGATGCACGATGTGGATCGCGCTATCACGGATGATGAGGAGATGGGCTTCGTGAAGATTCACGTGAAGGAGCGAACGGACCGCATACTCGGCGCGACCATCGTCGCCCGGCATGCCGGCGAGATGATCAACGAGATTACTCTCGCAATGGTCGCCGGGATCGGGCTGGAAACCATCGCTCATACCATGCACTCGTACGGCACCCAGGCGGAGGGAATCAAACTGGCAGCGGACGCTTTCAGCCGCACGCGTGTGAAGAGAGAGATCCCGTCGCCGCTTCGACGCTGGCTCCAGAGATGAGGATGCAAGACATGACCGAGCACTGTGCCTGTACGGTGCGCTGCTTTCGCGTAACATCAGTCCGGCGCCGTCGATCACTTCCGATCCGGAGCCACAACCCCAACCCGAACCACACTGGAACTTGACATGGAGCTAAACGGACCGGCCGCCTCCGAAAGTGTCGTCGAGGCTGCACATAGAATTCACGCCGCGCGAACCGCAGAAGTCGCCCCGTATTCTGCTCTTTACCCGCTGCTGTTGGGTCAGGTAGGCGAGATCATGGCCGACTGGGATCTCAACACCCAGGAACTACCGTGGGCGGCAATAGAACAATCGGAGCGGCAGAACAACCTCGCGAGCGTGATCACCCGCGTGATTGACTGCGCGATGAGTGATGCGACGCGCGCCAGTCGCGTCGATGCGTTGCTCGCCGCAGCGTGTTCGCACGGCGAGAGCCGCCGGGCGCAGGGGCTCGACGTACCGACCCTCTTCCGTGAATATGACCTGCTGCGCTCGGCAACGTGGGGTCACCTCTCCATGATGGTCGGCTCCCCGACGTCCTTCAGCGCCATCTTCGTCATCGACGGACTGCTATCCATCGCGACCCGCGCGACCGTGCTGGGCTACCATCGTGCCGAGATGGAGGCGAACGGACTCTGGGCAACCCACCTCGAAGAGTTGAGCAAGACCGTCCGGTCCTGAGAGCGGGCCCCCCATGGGACGGCTTCGGTCGGCGGGGACGTCGGCGGGCTGCCGTCGGCATCTCTTCGTACGCTATCGCTCCAGCGGTGGCACGCTATATTCGGCGACTGACGTGCGAGCCTGTGACATCGGCTCGCCTGCGTTCGCTCATGCTGCATTCTCATCACGGAGATACATGCGTACGAACCTCTGCACGCGTCTCGCGCTCGCCACCGCACTCGCGGTCATTTCTTCATCGACGCTTGGCGCGCAGGCAACGGCCGGCACCGACATCGCTCCCGATACTGCGCGAGGAAATCTGGCCGTGATCAATCCCTTCGGTGTCGTCTTCAGCTTCTTCAGCGGTGAATACGAGCACGCGCTATCGCGGAGCGCGAGCGTTGGGTTTGCGGGGACGTATTACGCTCCGACCGACTTCAAGTACGTCACCGGCGAAGTCAAGCTCCGGTACTATCCGTCGGAGCACGCACCAGACGGATTTTCCGTCGCACTGTCCGCCGGCGTGACGCACGTGAGCGGTGACATTCTCTGTTTCGACGTGTGCAACAACAGCGCGACGGACCGTCCCACCGCGGGTTTCGAACTGGACTACAACTGGCTGCTCGGGCCATCTCGCCGGTTCGTAGTTGGAACGGGAGTCGGTGCAAAACGCCTTTTCGGGAGCAAGACTTCCGGTTCTGCCGATGGACTGCCGACGGCGCGCGTGGTGCTTGGCCTGGCGTTCTAGCGCAATATCGAGTGCCCGCGTGCCCTGTCCGCGACGCGCCCAATGCCGGGACAAGCGATCCTCCAGGTGCCTGGCGATCGAGTCCGTGCGTGCGATCCCAGGTGGCTGGGAAAATGCGAGTACGTCAGGCGTGAGGGAGTGATGATATGACTAAGGAAACAAAGGCGTTCGAGACAATCCCCGTTGGCACCAAAGTATCATGGCATTACCGCAGCGCCATCGGCCATGGCACAGTAACCGGTGTGCACAAATTGGGAACCAACGCAGATAACACGATGTACAGCGTGCGCCAGACTGACCACCATCCTGGCGAACCAGCCATCGTACACCACTCAGGCAAGGCACTCAGCCGCGTTTGAGTGCGCGCCGCTAACAGCATCGAGACGAGTCTGGGAACGAGGCCCTTGATCAGCACCAGACGCTCGCCCACTGTGGGTCGTCCGTGACAGCTTCGTACAGCGACCGTGGGCGTAGTGGTAAGGCAATGCCCCCGGCGTGACTCGAACACGCGGCCAACAGTTTAGGAAACTGCTGCTCTATCCACCTGAGCTACGGGGGCGAAACTTGTAAGTCGTGTTATCGCAAGTTGTTGCAACGCAACGTTGATCCATCTTGTCGCCGCGCTGCAGCCGCTGATATGCGGGGTCAATATAACCACACATCGACAGCACTAGCCAATCATCCCGATGGGAGCCTTCCTTCGACGGGACGGGGTCATACGATCGGTCACGATACCTGGCCCCCACCGCTACTCCCAGAGCGCTGCCTCGAACAGATTCGGCAGGTCGACGAGCAGCGGCGCCACGGGAGCGTCCGGCGTCCACTCGAGCCTGTCACTGATCATCTCCGGCCGCTCGTCTTCCGGACGCCATCTCTCCACGAGCCGCGCATCGCCGTCAACTATCCAGTATTCCGGGACTCCTTCCCGCTGATACCTGCGCCGCTTCACAGTACGATCGGCATGTGCAGTGCCCGGCGACAGTATCTCGATTACAAGCAGGAGTCGACGTACGTCCGCCCATGATCGCGCCGGTCTGCCCTCGACGAGCGGCACTACGAAGAGGTCCGGTTCGACTACCGTATCATCTGCCAGCGTGACGTCTGCCGGTGCTGAGAGAACCTCCCCGAGGCGATGCGTTCGTAGATAATCGCCGATCAGCCGCAGGAGTTCTCGCGTGAGACGCTGATGCCCCCACGACGGTGAAGGCGTCACGAACAACTCGCCGTCGATGATCTCGTACCGATTCCGGTCGTCAGGAATCTCCTGCCGATCAGCCGCTGTCCAGTGCTTGTGGCCTGTGTCGATAACGACTGCCATAGACATACAATAGGCTCCTCGGCGCCGAGTGGGCAAGTGCGCATCCGGCAAGGTGCGCTGAGCCGATGAAAAGCGATGTAGCGCGGTGCACCGCGCTACATCAAAATCGCGCGGCGGGGGCGCCGCGAGCCGCGGCCTGAGCTACTTTCTGCCCTGCTCCGACAGCAGTGCAGCGAGCGCGGCCACGAGTGCGGCCTCGGGTCCCATCTGCTTGCTGCCACGCACCTCGAGCTCGCCGGAGCGCACGCGACGCGAGACCTGCGCCAGCTGCGCCGCAATGTGGTCCTGCATCGATCCGCTCGACCTGTCCCACTCGGTGGACGACCACTCCTCCGCGGCGCGCTGCTCCTCTGCCGGCGGTACCGTGAGATTGGCAACTGCATGCCAGTCGAAGGCGTCCCGTTCCTCGGATACCCAGACCTCCGGCGCTACCGGAGATGGGTGCGCCACCTGCGCAGCCGATCCGGCGTCTGGCGTTGCGCTGGCTGTCGGCTCGGAGCCGCTGCCGGCGGTTGCGGCCCACGCATCGGCCGGCTCTGCCGTCTCGTTTACAATCGCTTCCTGCGATCCGGACGCGGGCGCGTGATGGTCGTCGATCGGGAGGAGGTCCGGCTCCAGCGCCGCTGCCGGCGTGGCTGGCAACGGGGTCCCGTGATCGACCTCATGCTCGGCCTCGTAGGTCCCCCATGGACTGCGCGAAGTACGCTGCATGAATTCATCATCGGCACGCTGGGCCGATTCTGGCTCGTGCAGGACGAATTCGTCGATCGACGGGAGCGTCGCCGTCGCCACGGCGCCCGACCCGCCCGACAGGTTGAACGAACTTTCGAACGAGTGTTCGATACGATCGACCACGAATTCCGTGATCAGAGGAAGCGTCTCGCTCGAGACACGCGCCGCAGGCGGCACGAATGGTGGAAGCATTCCGGCCAAGTTAACTCTCCCAACTCTCTTTGCCCAGCAGGGGCACGAACCGCACAGGGCCCGCCTCCACCTGCTCCAGCGCGTCGCCGCGCCGAGTTATTACGTTGAGGACCTGCTCCTCACGCTCGCCGAGCGGGATCAGAAGACGACCACCCTCGGCAAGCTGCTCCACATATGCGGGTGGAACCGTCGGAGCGGCGGCGCTTACCAGAATCGCGTCGTAAGGACCGTATTGCCGCCAACCCAGCGTTCCGTCTCCCAACAGGAAGGATACGTTGCGGACGCCGATCTCGCCCAGAACGTCACGAGCCCGGTCCAGCAACGCGCCAATCCGCTCCACGGAAAACACCTGTGCAACCATTCGTGCGAGAAGCGCGGTCTGGTAGCCAGAGCCCGTACCTATCTCCAGTACACGCTCCTCGCCGGTCAGGTGCAACAGCTCCAGATAGCGCGCGTGAATGCTCGGCTGCGAGATGGTCTGGCCGCTGCCGATCGGGAGCGACGAATCCTCGTAGGCCCGGTGCCGAACCCCGGTCGGGACGAATCTGTGGCGCGGGACCTCGTCGATCGCGTGCAGAACCGCCAGGTCGCGAATGCCCTGCTCCTGCAGCAGCTGCACGAGATGTCGTCGAGCGCCGAGGTACTCGGTTTCGGCTACCGGCGCCACCAACTCTCCGCGGATTCTATCATCGGGTTATTGGTCAGGTCGAGGTGAAGTGGAGTCACTGATATGTAGCCTTCCTCGACGGCGCGGTAGTCCGAATCCTCGCCGCCGGTCCACGACATGGCGCCCGCTCCGATCCAGTACAGCGGCCGCCCCCACGGATCGCTCATGGGGCGAATCGAATTGGTGTACTGACGCCGTCCGAGCCGCGTGAGCTTGACTCCCTTCACATCCGACCCGAACACGGGCGGAAGATTCACGTTGAACAGCGTAGTGCTCGGCACGTCGAGTGAAATGAGCTCGCGCAACAGATCGACGACCGCCGGCATGTGCATCTCGAGCTTCTCCGCCTCGGATCGCATCTCGCCACCCGCAAACGACAATGCGATCGACGGAACGCCGAGCACGAGACCTTCCATCGCTGCGGCAACGGTTCCGGAATACAGCACGTCCTCGCCCATGTTCATGCCGTGATTGATTCCACTCAGCACCCAGTCGGGTCGCTCGGGCATCAGGCCTTCGATGGCGAGCATCACGCAATCGGTGGGCGTGCCGTCGACCTGATAGCGTCCGTCAGGAAGATGAACGGGGCGCAATGGACGATGCAGGGTGAGCGAGTGGCTTGTTGCACTCTGCTCGCGATCCGGCGCGACCACGGTTACGTCGCCAAGCTGCGACGCTGCGCGAACGAGTACATCGAGTCCGGCGGCGAATACGCCGTCGTCATTGCTGCAAAGGATCTTCACAGAGTCTTCACGTGATTGATGACATCAGGAGCGAAAAGCAGAAGCACGATGGCTCCACAGCACGCGCGCGACGCGCCAGCTGTCGACCAGCTCGCGGAAGTGACTCGGCGGCCCGTATATCGTTGGAACGGATACCTCTGCGATGCGATAACCGCGGTGCGACGCGCGTACGATGAAATCGGTTTCGTACTCGTACCGGTCGCCCTGTGCTTCGATCGCGGCAACCACCTCGGGACGGAATGCGCGGAAGCCCGACTGGCTGTCGGTGAGACGCAACCGGGTAACCGCGCGCGTCGCAGCAGTCGATACGAAGTTGGCGATGCGGCGATGCGGGGGAACCGACGGCAAGCCGATCTCGCGCGTGCCAATCACGATGTCGGCGAGGTCGAGCGCCGCGAGCAGGCGCGGAGCGAACGCCGGGTCGTGTTGGCCATCCGCGTCGAGCGTGACGACCTGACTCCGCGGAAAGTGCTCGGCGGCATGTGCGAACGCGGCGCGCAACGCAGCGCCCTTGCCACGATTGGAGTCGAAGCAGATGACATGATCGCACGCACGCTTGAGCACCGAGCGGGTCGCGTCGAGCGAGCCGTCATCCACGCCGAGCACGAACACGGCGCCCATGTGCCGGCGCACCGACGCGACGACGGACGCAACCGTTGCATCCGCATCGAACGCCGGGAGGATGCACACCGCCACGCCAGTCACTTCCGGCGTATCGGTTCGGTCGATCACTCTGCGACCTCTTCTTCCTGCTCGCCCACGGTCTCTTCGACGTCGACGCCGTCGAGCGCGCTGACTATCCACATGAGATCGCGCTCCAGCGCATCGACGCTGCTGGATGCGAGTGCATCGCGCGTCGCAGCCTTGAGTGCGCCGTTCTTCCTGAATTCATCGACACGCGCACGCGCGCCTTCGATGGTGTACTTGTCGACGTAGAGCAGTTCCTTCACCAGCATGATCAGCTCGACCTCGCGGCGCTGGTACACGCGGTTGCCGGAGCGGTTCTTTGCGGGATGGAGAAAGCGGAACTGACTTTCCCAGTAGCGAAGAACGTGCGGTTTGAGATCGGTAAGATCACACACGTCACCGATCGAGAAGAACTCACGGACTGGTATGGTAGCCACGGTTTCTCCCTTCACTCGTCGCGCTCGGCGCGCGGATCCCGGTTCATCAAATCGACGATCGCGTCACGCGGTGCCTGCCCGTCGAACAGGACGGAGAAGACCGCTTCCACGATCGGCATGTCCACTCCAGCGCGTTCGGCGAGTTCCCTGGCCGACCGCGTCGTGATAACGCCCTCCGCCACCGTGTCGCGGCCGGCAAGTGCCTCATCCAGAGTCTTGCCGCTACCGATTTCCACACCCAGCGAGCGGTTACGACTCAGCTGCCCGGTGCACGTTAGCACCAGATCACCCATGCCAGCGAGTCCGGCAAATGTAGCAGGATCGGCGCCAAGCGCGAAACCGAGCCGCGTCATCTCGGCGAGGCCTCTCGTGATCAGAGCGGCGCGCGCGTTGAACCCAAGCCCGAGTCCCTCGGCGATCCCAGTCGCGACGGCCATCACATTCTTTACCGCACCGCCCAGCTCGACGCCTACGACGTCGTGCTGGGTATAGACCCGGAATGCCGGTCCGTGGAATAGTTGCTGAACCTGCTCCGCAGGCGCTCGCTTGTTACAAGCCGCCACGATCGCAGTCGGTTGGTTCCGGGCGACCTCGGCGGCAAAGGTGGGACCGGACAGCGCGACGATGCCGGCTCGATCGAATACGTCTGCCGCGATTTCCGTCATGCGCGCGAGCGAATGTTGCTCGATGCCCTTGGACGCAACGACGACGACCGCCTCCCGTGACAGATGCGGCTGCGCTGCTTCCGCGACCGCACGCGTTACGTGCGAAGGAGCGACGAGCACGACGAATTGCGCGCCGTGCACAACATCCTTCATCTCAGTCGATGCGACGATCGAGGGAGACAGCTCTACACCCGCAAGAAAGCGATTGCGATGCGTGTCGTTGACTGACTGCGCGACGTCAGGCTCATATGCCCAGAGCCGCACGTCGTGGGCATTCCGCGCCAGCCGGTCGGCAAGCGCGGCACCCCATGCACCGGCACCCAGCACTGCGCACTTCATCGTGACGCTCCTGTCACGTTGTGCTCTTCACGTTGTTCGGGGCGGTTGCTGGCCGACACCGTTGCTGCTCGCGCTCTTGAACCGGTGCTCCTCGCCACGTCGCAGTCGCCCGATGTTGGCGCGATGCGTGAAGAACACGAACAGTGCGACGATGATCGAGGCGATGAAGAACGGATCCGAGATCGCGACACCGCTGAAGAAGAAAGCGAACGGCAGTGCGAGAGCGGCGCTGAGTGATGCGACACTCACGTAGCGAGACGTCGCGAACACCACAATCCACACGGCGAACGCCACGATTGCCGGCAGCCACGCAACGCCCAGAAACACACCACCAGCGGTCGCAACTCCTTTCCCGCCCTTCTGGCCAAGCAGAAAGACCGGACGCACGTGACCGATGATCGCTGCACCACCCACTGCAAGGCTGATCAGCTCCGGCTGCGCGGCGCCCGTGAGCGCCGGCAGAAAGAACACCGGAAGAAATCCCTTCAACGTATCGACGATGAACACGACCGCGCCGATGCGAATGCCGAGCACGCGCACGACGTTGGTTGCACCAAGATTACCGGAGCCGTGTTGCCGCAGATCGATACCGCGCCACTTCCCCGCCAGGTACGCGGATGGAATAGAGCCGGCGACGTATGCGATCACTATCGCGACGACTACCGGAAGATGGATGGAACCCATCTACGCCGATTTACGCCGCAGGACGATGTTGAGCGGATTGCCGGTGAATCCGTAGGCCGCTCGGAATCCATTGTGCAGAAAGCGTATGTAATGCTCCTGTACAAGCTCGGGATGATTGCCGAACACCGCGATCGTCGGCGGTGATGTTTCCACCTGCGTCGCGTAGTTCAATTTGATCTCGCGACCCGCTGCCTGTGGCGGCTGTCTGCGCGCGAGCAGGCTCTGCAAGGTGTCGTTTATGTCGGAGGTCGAGATTCTCTTCTCGCGCTCGGCCTCGACCTGAAGAACAAGGTCGAAAAGTTTCGTGACCCGCTGTCCCGTGAGCGCGGAGGTGAATACGAAGGGGACGAAGCCGAGATACGGCACTTTCTCGACGATGTCCTTCTCGAACTTCGCGGCAGTGTTGTTCTCCTTCTCCTTCAGGTCCCACTTGTTGACGACCACGATCAATCCGCGACCGGAATCCCACGCCATCGTGGCGATCTTGAGGTCTTGATTGTGCAGACCTTCGACCGCATCGATTACGAGGATGCACACGTCGGCGCGCTCGATTGCGCGGCGCGTCCGGAGAGACGAATAGAACTCGATGCCGTCGTCGATCTTTGCCTGACGCCGTAGACCAGCGGTGTCGATGAAGACGAAATCGCGGCCGTGATACCTGAACGGCGTGTCGATGGCGTCCCTGGTCGTACCGGCGACCTCTGAAACGACGAGACGCTGTTCGCCGAGCATGCGGTTCACGAGCGAAGACTTCCCGACGTTCGGACGACCGACGACTGCAACGCGGATTGCATCGGTCTCTTCTTCGGTAGTCTCCGGGAGCAATTCAGTGATTGCGTCGAGGAGATCTCCCGATCCCTTGCCGTTCGTCGCTGAAACCGGGATCGGCTCGCCTGCCCCGAGTCTGTAGAACTCGTAGAAGTCGGCGCTGGCGGGATCGTCGACCTTGTTCGCGATTACCACCCAGGGCTTCCCGGATTCGCGCAGCAGGTCGAGGACTTTTGCGTCGTTGGGATGCACGCCAACCTGCGCATCCACCACGAATGCCAGCAGGTCAGCTTCTGCGATCGCCTCGAGAACCTGCTTGCGAATCTCGCCGTCGATCGCCTCGCGCGTATTCTCCGGCAGGCCGCCTGTGTCCACGAGCCAGAACGATCTGCCATTCCATTCGGCGCGTCCGAAGTGGCGATCGCGCGTCGTGCCGGCCTCGTCACTTACGATCGCGGTGTTTCCACCGACGATTCGGTTGAAGAGGGCAGATTTGCCGACGTTGGGGCGTCCGATGATCGCGACGACGGGAGTACCGCTCACGCTGCAACCCCGCTCGGCTCGGACGCGAGAACGTCTATGAAGTCGTACGAGGGAAATACAGGCATGGGTAGCGATTCGCGAACAGCGATGAATGAGGCGTCGTCCAGAAAAATTCCGTCTTCGTTGATTGTTTCGGCGGGTATCAGCGCCAGGTCGAGGTCGTGCCGGTCAGCGAGCGAGCGCCGAATGTCCGCGCCGACGAGCAAGCCCGACGCCGTGGTGGTTGGTCCGAACAGCGAATTCTCCGCGACGATCAGCTCGAAGTGCGCACCCGTGGCTTGCGTAAGCTGGTCGAGCAGCGGCGGCATCAGAGCTCCCATCGATACGCCCGTCACGACGCCGATGCGCCGGCCCGGCATGGAAGGCAGTTGTGACAACCCGTCGCGAACGCGAACGCGGAGCAGCGCGACAGATCCGATTCCATTTTCTATCTGCGCAAAATCTCCGTAGTGCTCCTCGCCGGGAAGCTCGCGCTCGGCCAGCAGGTACAGCTCGTCCGAGCCCACAACCCACGACATCCCGCGCTCGCGCATCCCGCGCTCGCTCCACCGCTCGACGTGCTCGAGCAGACCGCGCGCAGTGTCACGGTCCATCGACTTGCCCGTGTACAGATGCGAGAACTGCGTGAGTCCCACGGGGATCACGGCTGCAGAGATTACGGAGTCGCCCATGTTCCAGAGATCCTGGAGCGACTCTTCGAGCACCGCGCCGTCGTTCAGGCCCGGAACCACGACCATCTGACAGTGGAACTGTATTCCACCTTCGCCGAGGCGCGTGAGCTGCTCGATGATGTTCGGGACCTTGGGGTTGTTGAGAACTACCTTGCGGGTTTCCCAGTTGGTCGCGTGCACCGATACGTAGAGCGGCGAGAGGCGGTATTCGAGGATGCGCTTGATATCGCGCTCCTTGACGTTCGAGAGCGTCGCGAAGTTGCCGTACGCGAACGACAGCCGATAGTCGTCATCGCGCAGATACAGCGGCTTGCGGAGGCCCGTCGGGAGTCCTTCGATGAAACAGAACTCGCAGCGGTTGGCGCACTGACGCACGCGCGGTGGCTCGAGCATGATGCCCCACGGCTCGAGTTCCGGCCGCTCGACTTCGAAGATGACCGTCTCTCCGTCGGGCTGCCTGACCTCGATCGCGACTTCATCCTCGGCGGATAGAAATTCCCAATCGAGGAAGTCGGCAATGGCACGCCCATCGACGCTCAGAATCTCCGTCCCCGGAACAATTCCAAGCTCCGCGGCGACGCTATCTGGCTGGACCCGGGCGACTCGTACCATAACCTGATAAATTTAGAGGCTGGAGGCCCGAAATCCAAGCATTACAACGAGTTACGGCCCTCGAGATGTGAGATTCGTGACGGGCGCCACCCCCGGATGCAAAAAATGCAACGCGGCTGGCTAAATTGCTCGCTGCCGGGTGTGTCGCTCGATCTGGCGATATTCCCAGGCAGGGGCGCTTTAGGGCTCCCGGAACTCCTGTGGCAGGCGTAAGCAGACAAAATCGGAGCACTGTTGAGCAAAGGCAAAGATGGCGGCGCGGCGATCGCGACCAGGGCTGTGAAAGCCGACAAGGCGGATCGCACCGGCGTATTGAGGGATTACGAAATCGCGTACACGAGCCGCCAGGTGAGCACGCTGGCTCGCGGCGAAGTGATGCTTGGCAGGGCGATGTTCGGAATTTTCGGCGATGGAAAGGAAGTCGCGCAGGTCGCGCTGGCCAGATCCTTCGAGCCGGGTGACATCCGGTCTGGTTACTATCGCGATCAGACGCTGATGTTCGCACTCGGCCTGCTCACCGTTCAACAGTTCTTCGCGCAGCTCTACGCACACGCCGACATCTCCGCCGATCCGGCATCGGGTGGCCGCGGCATGAATGCACACTTCGGAACTCGGATGCTCGACGACCAGGGGCGGTGGAAGAACCTCACTGAGCAGTACCAGTCATCCGCCGATAGCTCGCCCACCGGCTCGCAGATGCCGCGCCTCCTCGGACTCGCGTACGCATCCAAGCTGTATCGCAATCTGAAGGAGCTGCACCAGTTCACCCAGTTCTCGCACAACGGCGACGAGATCGCATTCGGCACCATCGGCAATGCGTCGTGCGCGGAGGGAGTCTTCTGGGAAGCCGTGAACGCCGCGGGCGTGTTGCAGGTCCCCATGCTTCTGTCCGTATGGGACGACTGGTACGGCATCTCGGTTCCCAACGACATGCAGGTGACCAAGGGGAGTATTTCGGAGCTGCTGCAGGGGTTCAAGCGAACATCCGAGAAGAAGGGCTTCGAGCTCGAGGTCGTTCGCGGCTGGGATTACCCGGCGCTCGTGGAGACCTTCCAACGCACGGCCAACATCGTTCGCCGCGGCCACGTCCCCGCTGTCGTTCACGTCATCGAGATGACACAGCCGCACGGCCACTCGACCTCGGGCAGCCATGAGCGCTACAAGTCACCGGAGCGGCTCAAGTGGGAGAAGGATCACGACGGCATCGCGCGCTTTCGCGAGTGGATCATCAAGGAGAAGATCGCGACCGCGGCTGAGATGGACGCGCTGCAGGAGCGTGCGACGGATCAGGCGCGCGCGGGACGTGATGAGGCATGGCGGGCGTACCAGTCGCCGATCAACGCCGAGAAGGACGAGCTGCACGCTCTCGTGACGGCAGCCGCCAAGAATGCACCGGACGCGTCCGCGACGGCACTCGCCACGATTGCGAAGGACCTTGCGGCCCGCTCCACGCCGTTGCGACGCGAGATCGCGGCCGCAGCGCACGAAGCGATCGTCGCCTTGCGCGACACGCCATCGCTTGCAGAGCCACTGATCGAGTGGAAGCGCGCGCAGGAATCGCTGATGAACGACCGTTATCACGCGGAGCTGTATTCGGAATCCGCCGAATCGGCGATGGCCGTGAAGATAGAAGCACCGAACTATCCCGACGACGCACCCGACATCGACGGCTACATGGTGCTCAATGCCTGTTTCGACGCAGCTCTCAAACGCGACCCGCGTGTCATCGCGTTCGGTGAGGACGTCGGCAAGCTAGGCGACGTGAATCAGGGATTCGTCGATCTGCAGGCTCGCTACGGCGAACTGCGTGTGGGAGACACCGGAATTCGCGAATGCACGATCATCGGTCAGGCGATAGGGATGGCCATGCGTGGCCTGCGGCCGATCGCGGAGATCCAGTACCTCGACTATCTGCTGTACGCACTTCAGGTGATGTCGGACGACCTTGCGACGCTACGCTACCGCACGCGTGGCGGGCAGAAGGCTCCCGTGATCGTGCGCACGCGTGGCCACCGCCTCGTAGGTGTGTGGCATTCCGGCTCGCCGATGGCCATGATGCTGGGCACGCTTCGCGGAATGTACATTCTCGTCCCGCGCGACATGACACGCGCTGCCGGGTTCTACAACACCCTGCTCCAGGGAGATGATCCGGCGATCGTGGTCGAGGTGCTCAACGCATACCGCGTGAAGGAAAAGCTTCCATCCAACATCGGAACGTTCACGCTGCCGCTCGGAGTGCCCGAGATACTGCGCGAGGGCTCGGACGTCACGGTGGTTACCTACGGCGCGTGCTGCAAGATCGCGCTGGATGCTGCGCGCCTGCTTCAGGACAACGCAGGCGTGAGCGTGGAAGTGATCGACGTACAGTCGCTGCTCCCCTTCGACATCAACGGTGTCATCGTCGAATCGCTCAAGAAGACGAACAAGGTGCTCTTCCTGGACGAGGATGTCCCGGGTGGCGCGACTGCGTACATGATGCAGGAAGTGCTCGAACGGCAGGGCGGATTCTACTGGCTCGATGCGGCGCCACGTACGCTCTCGGCAGCCGCACATCGCGCTGCGTACGGACGGGACGGCGACTACTGGTCCAAGCCCAACGTCGAGACGGTATTCGACGCCGTGTACGAGATCGTGCGCGAGACGAACGTCGCGAGGTTTCCAGCGCTCGGCGTGTAGCGCTGACGCCGGCAGCAACGGGGCCCGTGGAAAGGCGTCGTTCCGGGATGCGGGTCCGTGCAGGTTGCCGTAGTGTTCCACCGAATCCGATTGCGGGTAAAGGGGCCGGGGGTGCGCGACGGGGTGGC
>Ga0207678_10001302_pt1 | contig 23136 bp, 17 predicted proteins | sample KBSC63metaG_FD_184319 | JGI IMG/M metagenome (GOLD analysis project Ga0207678, IMG submission 184319) | Corn rhizosphere microbial communities from Kellogg Biological Station, Michigan, USA - KBS C6-3 metaG (SPAdes) (version 2) | ecosystem: Host-associated > Plants > Roots > Rhizosphere > Soil ... | reverse complement strand
TCAGCCCTGGGCTTCCCGCAGCCTTTCATGATGCCGGATCACCTCGTCGATGATGAAGCGCAGGAATTTCTCGGTGAAATCGGGATCCAGATTGGCATCGGTGGCCAACTGGCGCAGGCGGGCAATCTGGCGCTCCTCCCGCCCCGGATCGGCGGGGGGCAAGTCGTGGGTCGCCTTGTGCTCGCCGACGGCCTGCGTGATCTTGAACCGCTCCGCCAGCATGAAGACGAGCGCCGCGTCGATATTATCGATGCTCTCGCGATAGCGCTTCAGCGTTTCGTCCACTTTCATCCTCCGCAAGGCATCGCCATGGCGGCGGCGTTGCGCCCGAACGATGCATCGATCAAAATATCGGCGCTTTTTGCCGTTTCCAGACGCCCGCGCAAGCTATTCCCGCTTGCCTTTAGCATTTTGCGCCGCCACATGGCCCTTGTCATGACAGCATCCGCCACCGGCAACGTCCACCCCATCGGCCGCGCCAGCAGCGCGCCTTCGCTCGCCTCCATGATGGCGCTTGTCGCCGAGGGCATGAACCAGGTGAACGCCGTCATACTGGACCGGATGCAGTCGCGCATCCCACTGATCCCGGAACTCGCCGGCCATCTGATCGCCGGCGGGGGCAAGCGGATGCGGCCGATGCTGACGCTCGCCTGCGCCGATCTGGTGGGCTATGCCGGATCGCGCCACTACAAGCTGGCCGCAGCCGTTGAGTTCATCCATACCGCGACGCTGCTGCATGACGACGTGGTCGATGGATCGGGGCTGCGCCGGGGACGCAAGACCGCCAACATCATCTGGGGCAACAGCGCGAGCGTGCTGGTGGGCGACTTTCTCTTCTCCCGCTCCTTCGAACTGATGGTCGAGGCGGAATCGCTGAAGGTACTGAAGATTCTCTCCAACGCGTCCGCCGTGATCGCGGAGGGGGAAGTCAACCAGCTGACCGCCCAGCGCAAGATCGACACCAGCGAAGAGCAATATCTCGACATTATCGGCGCGAAGACCGCCGCCCTGTTCGCCGCCGCCTGCCGCATCTCCGCCGTGGTCGCCGACCGGACGGAGGCGGAGGAGCAGGCCCTGGACGTCTATGGCCGGAATCTTGGCATCGCCTTCCAGCTTATCGACGACGCGATCGACTATGAATCCGACGGCGCGACCATGGGCAAGGATGCGGGCGACGATTTCCGCGACGGCAAGGTGACGCTACCGGTCATCCTCGCCTATGCGCGCGGGTCGGAAGAGGATCGCGCCTTCTGGAAGCAGGCCATCGCCGGCAACCGGGTGAGCGACGAGGATCTGGCGCATGCCACGGCTCTGCTGCGCGGGACAGGCGCGATCGCGGACACGCTGGCGCGGGCGCGGCATTATGGACAACGGGCCATCGACGCGCTCGGCATGTTCGACAATGGCAAGGCAAAGGCCGCGCTGACCGAAGCGGTCGAATTCGCCATCGCGCGGGCTTATTGAGGGTTTGGCAGGCCGGTTCGTTTCGACCATACTGTTCCTGTGGAGGCAGGAGCACAGAGCGCTTCGTTCGGCCAGGACCTGTCGCCCATGATCCTTTCCCCGGAAACCATCGCTTTCCTCATGACGGCTGCCCTGATGGCGGGGTGCATCGACGCGATGGCGGGAGGCGGCGGGCTGATCGCCCTGCCCGCCTTGCTCGCTGCCGGAATCCCGCCTGTTCCGGCGGTGGCGACCAACAAGCTGCAATCCGCGCTCGGCACTTTCGGCGCCTGCCTCGCTTATGCCCGCGCGGGGCATATGGATCTGAAGGCCTATCGCTGGCCCATATGCGCCGCCTTTGCGGGATCGGCCGGCGGAGCGTGGCTGTTGCAGCGGGTCGATTCCTCGATCCTGGCGGGGCTGATGCCCGCGCTGCTGATCGCGCTCGCCGCCTATTTCACCTTCTCGCCGAAGGTGGGCGAGATGGACCGGCGTCAGCGCGTCGGGCTGGGGCTGCTCAGCCTGCTGATCGGCGTCATCGGCTTTTACGACGGCTTCTTCGGGCCGGGTGCGGGCACTTTCTACACCACGATTTTCATTGTGCTGGGCGGCCTCGGCCTTGTCAGGGCTACTGCGCAGGCCAAGGCGGCCAATCTCGCCAGCAACCTTGCCGGCCTGCTCACCATGATGGCGGGCGGCCATGTCCTCTGGATCGTCGGCCTTGCCATGGCTGTGGGCAGCATTACCGGCGGGCAGATCGGATCCCGGCTCGCCATGCGCTTCGGCAGCCGGCTGATCCGCCCGCTGCTGATCATCATGTCGCTGGCGCTGACGGCAAAGATGCTGATCGATCCAAAAAACCCCATCCACGCGCTGCTGTTCGGCTGATCCTTGCGCTCGGCCCGGAATGACGCGAGAGGGACAGGCATGACCGCCCTGCCCATCCATGCCGTGCTGCCCGACCTGCTCGCCGTCCTGCGCGAAGGCAGCAATGCCGTGCTGGTGGCGCCGCCGGGTGCGGGCAAGACGACCGCGGTCGCCCCAGCCCTTCTGAACGAGCCCTGGTGCACAGGACAGGTGCTGCTGCTCTCCCCCCGCCGGCTTGCGGCGCGTGCGGCGGCGGAGCGGATTGCCGAACTGATCGGCGAGGAGCCTGGCGGCACGGTCGGCTATGCGACACGCATGGACTCGCGGCTTTCCGCCCGAACCCGCCTGCTTGTCCTGACCGAAGGGATTTTCGTGCGGCGGATCCAGGACGATCCGGAGCTTTTGGGCATCTCCGCCGTCCTCTTCGACGAAGTGCATGAGCGCAGCCTGGACAGCGATTTCGGACTGGCACTGGCTCTCGACGCCCAGGGCGCCTTGCGACCCGACCTGCGGATCGTGCCCATGTCCGCTACCCTGGACGGCGCGCGCTTCGCCACGCTGCTGGCCCATGAAGGGAATGACGCGCCGGTGGTGGAAAGCGAGGGCCGCATCCAGCCGCTGGAACTGCGCCATGTCGGACGCGCCGCGGAAAGGCGGATAGAGGATGCGATGGCGGCCACCATTCGCCAGGCGCTCAGCGATGAGGCGGAAGGCGACCTGCTCGCCTTCCTGCCGGGCGTGGCGGAAATCGAACGGACGGCGGAGCGGCTGGAAGGTGCTGGGGCAGAGGTCCACAAGCTGCACGGCTCGCTGGAACCCGCGGCGCAACGGGCTGCGATCCGCCCCTCACGGGAGGGACGGCGGAAGGTGATCCTGGCCACCTCCATCGCGGAAACCAGCCTGACCATCGAGGGCGTGCGCATCGTGGTCGACAGCGGGCTGGCGCGACGGCCCCGCTACGACCGGGCGGCGGGGGTGACGCGGCTGGTGACGGAGCGGGCGAGTCAGGCGGCCGCAACCCAGCGGGCCGGCCGTGCGGCGCGACAGCGGCCGGGCGTGGCCTATCGCCTCTGGGAAGCAGCAGCGACGGCGGGCATGCCGCCCTTCGACCCGCCGGCGATATTGGAAAGCGACCTGTCGGGCCTGATCCTGGATTGCGCGCTCTGGGGCGTGGACGATCCGGCTCGCCTGCGCTGGCTGGACGTGCCGCCGGCTGCCGCCGTGGCGGAGGCGCGCAAGCGGCTCATGGCGCTGGAGGCGCTGGATGCCGACGGCCGCATCACCGCGCATGGCAAGATGCTCGCCACCCTGCCGCTGGAGCCGCGCATCGGCCATATGCTGGTGCGGGCTGGCGAGATGGGACTGGCAACGGTCGCCGCAGAAATCGCCGTCCTGCTTGGCGAACGGGGCATCGGCGGGCAGGATACAGACCTTTCGCAGCGGCGAATCCGCTGGCGGCGCGAGAGCGGGAAGCGGGCCGACGCAGCGCGGGCGATGGCGAAGCGGTGGGCGAAGCTGGCCCCGGCAGAAGCAGCCAGGACTTCGCCTCTGGTTGCGGAAGGGGGCCATGAAGCCGGTCTCTGCCTCGCCCTTGCTTTCCCGGACCGGGTTGCCAAACGCCGCTCCGCGGACGGGGCCGATTGGGCAAGCATCGGCGGACGCGGCTTCCGGCTCGACCCGCTCAGCCCGCTGGCAAGGGGGGAATGGCTGGCGGTGGGCGAAGTGCAGGGCAGTGCGGCGGGCGCTCGCATCCTTTCCGCCGCGCCGATCAGCGAGGCGGAGGTGATCGCCCTGTTCGCCGGCCGGATCGCGGAGCATCGCACCGTGCGGTTCCGGCCCGCCAATGGCGGCATAGAGGCGCTGCGTGAAAGGCGGCTGGGCGCGGTGCGGCTTTCCTCCGGCTCCGACGACCGGCCCGATCCCGACGCGGTCGTCGCCGCCCTAGTCGAGGGCGTGCGGCAGGGCGGGCTGGAGCTGCTTCCCTGGTCGGACGCCGCGCGGTCGCTCAGGATGCGGGCCGCCTTTGCCGGGGTGGAGGCGCTCTCGGACATCGCGCTGATGGAGATGCTGGACGACTGGCTCCCGCCGCTGTTGCAGGGCAAGCGGCGGCTCTCCGACATCGACCGATCGCAACTTTCCGGCGTGCTGGAAGGGCTGATCGGCTGGGACGGCAAGCAGCAGGTCGACCGGCTCGCCCCACCTGAATTCCGTTCCCCCGCCGGCAGCGGCCATGAAATCGACTATGCCGCTGAGGGTGGACCCCGCGTCGAGCTGCGCGTCCAGGCCCTGTTCGGCCTCGACCAACATCCGGTCGTTGGCAGCGGGCGCATTCCACTGGTCCTTTCCCTCACCTCCCCGGCCGGCCGGCCGATCCAGACGACGCAGGACCTGCCCGGCTTCTGGGCGGGCAGTTGGCGCGCCATCGCCAAGGAAATGCGCGGCCGCTACCCCAAGCATCCCTGGCCGGACGATCCGGCGGCAGCCAGCGCCACGCTGCGCACGAAACGGGCCGATGCCAAGGGGAAGCCTTGACTTGGGTCCATTCGCTGGTGCAACGCAACCCGATCTTCCCTCAGGAGTCTCCATCGCGATGAGCGCGCGCATCTATCAGATCCAGAAGAACGCCCTGCAGTCCGGCAAGGCGCTGACCCGCAAATGGGTGCTGGAATATGTGGCGGCGGAAGCGAAGAAGCCCGACCCCCTGACCGGCTGGGCGGGTTCCGGCGACACCAGGCAGCAGATCAGGCTGACCTTCTCGTCCGAGGAAGCCGCCCGCGCCTATGCGGAGCGGGAGGGGATCGCCTATACGGTCATTCCGACCGCGCCCAAGACGTTGAAGATCCAGGCCTACGCCGATAATTTCCGGTAGGGCGCCGGAAGCAATTTCCAGGCGGCCGGGACCGATCGCTGGCTTCCTTATCACCATCCCCAGGCCAGGTCGGCCACCAGCGTGGCGAAACTGATCACCACCCCGGCCAGGAACAACCGATAGGCATAGCCCAGCCAGCGATATTTGCGTCGCTGGAGCACCTGACCATTCTGATACATGTCGCGCAGCATCGCCCGGCACAGCGCGTCGTCATCCGCCACCAGCCGCATCATCCGCGCACTGAACTCGGCTTCGCTGAGGCTGGTGAAGACGCCGAAAAACAGCAGATTGTCATCCTCCGTCACACCGGCGCGCGACCGGCCGACATTCGGCAACACCGCCAGGATCGCACAGGTCGCGGCCAGAAACACGCCGAGCGCCAGCACCGCCACTGGCCAGACCAGCGCACCCGACCGCAATTGACCAACGCAGAGGGTGAAGACCACCATCGACGCGCCGATCAGCATGTTCGCCTTCTGATCGGCCATCTGGCTGAGTTGCATGTTGGTCTGGACCGCGGTGCGCAGCAGGTGGATCGCATTGGGCACCGGCGCATCTGTCGCCTGGGTCATCATCCCCTCCCCTTTTTTCGCGACACTCATGCCCGATTGCCGCCTTATTCCCTTGCCAAAGAGCGACGCTTGAGGGCAAAAGCCGCTCTTTCACGGAAAGCACCAGGGATAATGACGGATCGCCAGCAAATTTTCGACAGCGTTCTGGGCCAGATCGCACCTTTCAACAAAAAGGACGTCGCACTGACCGAGGCGACCACCTTCGCAGGGGATCTGGAGTGGGACAGCCTGACGGTGATGGATTTCGTCGCCGCGATCGAGGATGAATTCGACATCATCATCACCATGAACATGCAGGCCGAGATCGAGACGGTGGGCCAGCTTGTGGATGCCGTGGCGAAGCTGAAGGGCTAAAGGCCGCCCTGGAGCGATTTCCGGTCGGATGGCGTCATCCGACGGTCAGGAAATCGCGGTAAAATAAAGGAATAGAGTGGCCGATCTGATCCAATCAGATCAAAAGTCGCTCCAGTGATTATTTGCCGTTCGTGCCGAGTAGCCATCAAGCGTGTCGAAATGGCGGATCTAGGGAGCGGGGAACAGCATGACGGGCTTCGAGAGGGGCTTTGGCTGCGCCCGGTCCGAACTCAGGACGAACGGGTTAAGGGACCACATATGACGACCAATACCCGCGACCTCTTCTCCAAGTTCGATTCCCTGATCGCAGAACGGGAGGCGCTGCTGGCGACCGGCGTGCGCGATCCCTTCGCCATCGTCATGGATGAAGTGAAATCGCCCACCCTGGCCGTGATCAAGGGCAAGGACACGATCCTGCTCGGCACCTATAACTATATGGGCATGACCTTCGACCCGGAGGTGATCGCCGCGGGCAAGAAGGCGCTGGACGATTTCGGCGCGGGCACCACCGGCAGCCGCTTGCTGAACGGCACCTATCAGGGCCACCGGCAGGTCGAGGACGCCCTCCGGGACTTCTACGGCACCAGCGGCGCGATGGTCTTCTCCACCGGCTATCAGGCCAATCTGGGCATGATCTCGACGCTGGCGGGCAAGGGCGACTATGTCGTGCTGGATGCCGACAGCCATGCGTCCATCTATGACGGCTGCTTCCTGGGCGATGCGGAGATCGTCCGCTTCCGCCACAACAGCGTGGAGGATCTGGACAAGCGCCTGGGCCGCCTGCCCGCCGACGCCCTGAAGCTGGTGGTGCTGGAGGGCGTCTATTCGATGCTGGGCGACGTCGCCCCCCTGCCCGACATGGTCGCCGCGGTGCGCAAGCATCCCAATTGCATGATTCTGGTGGACGAAGCCCATGGCATGGGCTTTTTCGGCCCCAATGGCCGGGGCGTCTATGAGGAGCAGGGTGTCGAGAAGGACGTCGATTTCGTGGTCGGCACCTTCTCCAAGTCGGTCGGCACGGTCGGCGGCTTCTGCGTGTCCAACCACCCGAAGTTCGAAGTGCTGCGCCTCGTCTGCCGTCCCTATGTCTTCACCGCATCCCTGCCGCCGAGCGTCGTCGCGACCGCAGCGACATCGATCCGCAAGCTGATGCACGCGAGCGAGAAGCGCGCCCATCTCTGGAAGAACAGCCAGCGGCTGCACAAGGGCCTCTCCGACCTTGGCTTCAAGCTGGGCACGGAAACCCCGCAATCCGCGATCATCGCCGTCATCCTGACCGACCAGACGCAGGCCGTCGCCATGTGGCAGACGCTGCTGGAGCTCGGCCTCTACGTCAACATGGCGCGCCCTCCGGCGACACCAGCTGGAACTTTTCTGCTGCGCTGTTCGCTCTGCGCTGAACATAGCGATGAACAGGTTGGGCAGATCATCGGCATGTTCGAGGCGGCAGGCAAGGCGACCGGGGCGATCGGCTGAACGCGTCCTGTCATCGGCTTTACGACCGGACGGCCGATTAACGAGACGGAATCCGCCGCAAAAACGGAACCTTTCACCTGCGGCATTTCTCGCTTAACATTGTTCATCTAGTGTAACTGTCGATGACGGACGGGTTTTTCATGGATGAACATGCGACCGGTTGGCGAGCGTTCGTGGCACGCTTTCTGCCGCTGGTGCTCGTCATCCTGCTGTTCGGATCGCTCGGCACGCTGCTCTACAGCGCCAGCCATGCCGCGCGCGACCATGAGCGCGCGCTGCAGGAACAGCGGCGCAGTTTCGAGATCATCGCCCTCGCCCGCGCGTTCGAGGCGAAGACCGCCCGCGCGGAAGTGACGCTGGCCCGCTATGTCATCAGCCTTGATCCCGATACCGGCCGCCTGTTCCAGGACCAGTGGCGCACCGCCGGGAGCCAGCTCAAGGCCCTCAATTACACCACCCGCCATTCCGACTGGCAGCGCGGCAATGTGATGGCGCTGCAGGCCGCCTTCGACCAGCGCGGCAAGACGCTGAGCGAGATCGGCCTGCGCACCACCTACGACCAGAAGATGGCAGCGCTTGCCCAGTTCCATCAGGCGGGCAAGTCCCGCGACCTGATGCGCATCACGGCATTGCTGGATCGGGTCATCCAGGCGGAAAACGCCCGGCTGCAGGAGCGCAGCGAGGCCGTGTCGCTGGCAGGGGATCGCAACGCCTGGTTCGGAAAGACATCCCAGCTTTTCGGACTGGTGCTGCTGGTCTGCGTGCTGTTCGCGCTCTGGTTCGCCAATGCCGCCTATAGCGAGCGCCGCAATGCGCGCAGGCAGGCGGATGACGAGGCGGAGCGCGCCGACCGGCTGGAGGAGGCCGTCACCGCCCGCACCGCCGAATTGTCGGATGCCTATGAACGGCTCAAGAAGGAGACCGCCGAACGCGCCGTCGCGGAGGAAAATCTGCGCCAGATGCAGAAGATGGATGCCGTGGGCCAGTTGACGGGCGGCATCGCCCATGATTTCAACAACATGCTGGCCGTGGTGGTCGGCGGCCTGGAACTGGCCAAGCGCAAGCTGCGGCTGAAACCGCAGGAGGCGAACCGTCATCTCGACAATGCGATGGAGGGTGCCAATCGCGCCGCCGCGCTGACCCGTCGCCTGTTGGCCTTCGCCCGGTCGGAACCGCTGCTGCCTAACGCCGTCGATCCTGATGCGCTGGTCGCCGGACTGTCCGAACTGATCGATCGGTCCATCGGCGACCAGATCACCATGGCCTTTGAAAATGAGGCGAAGGGCTGGCGGATCTTCGTCGACCAGCATCAGATGGAAAATGCGATATTGAACCTGTGCGTCAACGCCCGCGACGCCATGGACGGACGGGGCCGACTGGTCATCAGGACAGGACAGGCCCAACTGGCGCAGCACGAGATCGGGGAATGCGCCGCCGGCGAATATGTGATGCTCAGCGTCACTGACGACGGGTGCGGCATGACGCCCGAAATCCTGTCGCGCGTGTTCGAACCCTTCTTCACCACCAAGCCGGTCGGCAAGGGCACCGGGCTGGGCCTCAGCCAGATCTTCGGCTTCGTGCACCAGTGCGAGGGCGAGATCCGCATAGAATCGGAGCCCGGCAAGGGCACGAGCGTCCATCTCTACCTGCCCCGCCATGTCGCGGCGGGAGGCGAAGGTGCGATGGACGCGCCTATGCCGGACCGGGAGCCTGTGCTCCATCCCCCGATGCGTATCCTGGTGGTGGAGGATGATCCCCGCGTCCTCAACCAGACGATGGCGGCGCTGGCGGAACTGGGCCATCTGCCGGTCGCCTGCGATCATCCGTCCAGGGCGGCGAAGCTGCTCACCAGCCATCGCGACATCGGCCTGATCGTCAGCGACGTGCTGATGCCGGACATGACCGGGCCGGAGATGATACGCACCCTGCCGCCCCTCTATGCGCATCTGCCGGTACTGTTCGTCACCGGCTATGCCGGCGATATAGCGGAAAGCACCGATTTCGGGGGCCATGAAGTGTTGCGCAAGCCCTACACTCTGACCGGGCTGGCACAGGCGCTGTCCAATGCGCTCAGCGGATCGCACCACCCCGGAACAGCCGCGGCAGCAGAGTAAGCGCGCCGATCAGCGGCCAGCGGCGCTGCCAGGGCCTGATCTGGATCGTGGTGCCCGCATGGCGATTGATCTTCCACGCCAGATAATCGATGCCGCCAGCATAGGTGAAGCTTGCCTTGGCCAGGCGGATGACGGACAGCCATTTGCCGCGCCTTTGCAACCGCCGCCAGCGGGCAGCCGCCTGCTCCGGCGATGGCGGCAGGCCCTGATCCAGCGCGGCCTCGCCAAAGCGCGCGTAGCGCTCCGGATCGGCATCGACGATGGAAAGCGATCGCCCCTTCCGTTCGGCCCGCAATTCCGCGCCATAGGTCAGGGTGAAGCCGGTCCTCCACAGCGACAGCGCATCCTGGGCCTGCGCCATTGGGCGAGCAAGCGAGAGCAGCGTCGGGGCAGCGCCGGCAACGGCTGTGATGGCGCGCTGGCGGGCAAGGTCATCCGCCGCCCAGAGCAGCCGCGCGGGCTGGGCAAAGCGGGCCCAGACCGACACATTGTCGGCGGCAGGGCTGTTGAGGCGGGCAAAGTCACCCTCCGACAGCACAGCATATTTGGCGATCAGGCCATTATGCTTGAAGGGAAAGACATTGGGCGGGATCAGCCGGTTGGCGGCCGCAAGCCAGCGCTTTCCATAAGCGGCGCGATAGTCGGAGACGATCAGGTAGAAATCCAGCATCAAGCCGTCGAGATTCTTCTCCCGCAGGCAGGAACCGTAGAAGAGCACCGCCCGCGAGGCATCGGGATATTGCGCAGCCAGCGCGCCCGCCATCGCCGCCGCGCGCGGATCGGCGGGCGCGGCCAGTTCGGCGGTGACGAGGGAGAGGAGAGAATGAGGCATCGGTCCTGCTACGGGTACAGCATGCTCCCGCAAAAACACTCGAACGAGCGGTCAGCAGGAGCGCGGGTCAAACGGCCAAGATCAGGCTCCTCCCTTCGCAGGAGCGCCGCAGTCTTTCAATCCCGCCGCCGGAATATCAACGACAGATTGTTCGCGGGCATTTCGAGCAATCGGCGAAGCACCAGCCCCTCGCCCTCCGCCGCGGCAATCACATCCTCCACCCGGCGCAGCCCCCATTGCGGATCACGAGCCTTGAGGGATGCATGGAATGCAAGATTGCTCGGCGCTGTTTCGACATTTTCCCGCAGATAGGGCCCGTAGAGGTAGAGCAAGCCGCCCGGCGGCAGTACGGCCCCCGCCCCCTTCATCAACCCCAGCGTCGCTTCCCAGGGGCTGATATGGACCATGTTGACGCACAGGATCGCGTCGGCCCTTTCCACCGGCCAGTCGGCGCTCGCGTCGAGCCTGAACGGCGGTCGCACATTGGGAAGGCCCACCTCCTGCCGCCACGATTCTATGGATACCAGCGCCGCCGGGTCGGGATCGCTCGGTTGCCAGTCGAGAGCAGGCAGTGTGGCGGCGAAATGAACGACATGCTGTCCGCTGCCGCTCGCCACTTCCAGCACGAGACCGGAGGACGGCAGTTCATCGCGAAGCACCGCCAATATGACATCGCGGTTCCGTTCCGTCGCGGGCGCATGGCGCTTGCCGGCGGCGGCAGGGCCGGAACCGGGTTCCCACGGCGCCGGCCTATCCGTCATTCGGCCACTTCCGCCAGTGCCGGCTCGGTCCAGGCGAGGACCGGCCTGCGCGCAGCCAGCGTTTCGTCCAGGCGGCGGCGCGGCGCGAAATGGGGCGCGCCCTTCAATTGCTCATCGCCCGCCTTGGCGCGTTCGGCCACACTGCGCAGCGCCAGGATGAACTGGTCAAGCGCCGCCTTGCTTTCCGTCTCCGTAGGTTCGACCAGCATCGCGCCATGGACGACCAGCGGGAAATACATGGTCATCGGATGGAAGCCCTCGTCAATCAGCCCCTTGGCGATGTCGAGCGTGGTGAAGCCTTCGGCCAGCCCCTTGTCGCTGAACAGCGCCTCATGCATGCACGGGCCGCTGCCGCCAAAGGGGGCATCCAGCACATCGTCCAGGCTGCGCAGGATGTAATTGGCATTCAGCACGGCGTCGCCAGCGACCTGCCGCAGGCCGTCCGCACCATGGCTGAGGATATAGGTCAAGGCGCGGGTGAACATGCCCATCTGACCATGGAAGGCGACCATGCGGCCGAAGGTCCGGCCATGATGGTCTTCCACCGTCTCTTCCTCGACCAGCACGAATTTGTCGCCCTGCTTTTCCACGAAAGGCAGCGGCGCGAACGGGGCAAGCGCCTCCGACAGCACCACCGGGCCGGAGCCGGGACCGCCACCGCCATGCGGCGTCGAGAAAGTCTTGTGCAGGTTGATGTGCATCGCATCGACGCCCAGGTCGCCGGGGCGGACCCGGCCGACAATGGCGTTGAAATTGGCGCCGTCGCAATAGACGAAGGCCCCGGCGGCATGCACCGCGTCGGAGATCGTCCTCATGTCCCGCTCGAACAGGCCGCAGGTATTGGGATTGGTGATCATCACCGCGGCGACATCGGGCCCAAGGCGGCCTTTCAGCGCATCCAGATCGACGCGACCATCCGGGGTCGCCGGAATATCCTCGACCTTGTAACCGCAGAAGGCGGCGGTCGCAGGGTTGGTTCCATGGGCGCTTTCGGGCACCAGGACGACGCTCCGCGCATCGCCGCGCGCTTCCAGCGCCGCCCGGATCGCGAGCAGGCCGCACAGTTCGCCATGGGCGCCCGCCTTGGGACTCATCGCGACCGAATGCATGCCGGTCAGCGTCACCAGCCAGCCGGCCAGTTCATGAATCACTGCCAGCGCGCCCTGCACCGTCGATTGCGGCGCAAGCGGGTGGACATCGGCGAAACCGGGCATCCGCGCCACTTTCTCATTGAGGCGCGGATTATGCTTCATCGTGCAGGAGCCGAGCGGGAAAAGGCCAAGGTCGATGGCATAATTCTGGCGGCTGAGACGGGTGTAGTGGCGCACCGTTTCCTGCTCCGACAGGCCGGGCAGGCCAATGCTGTCGGTGCGCGCCAGATTGCCGAGGCGGTCGGCAACATCTGGCGCCTGCGCAAAATCGACGCCGGTGGTCTCGGCCGAGCCGATTTCGAAGATCAGCGCTTCCTCCAGCATCAGCGCGCGGTTGCCGGTGGCGGTGGCAGGCACGGGCGCGGCATCGGATTCGGCCAGAGCCTGCGGCGTGGTGGGGCGGCCTTCCTTGAGCATGGTCATGCCAGTTCCTCCTCCAGCGCCTTGGCAAAGGTTTCGATATCCTCCGCCGTCACGGTTTCGGTGACGGCGACGACCAGCCCCTTGCCGATCGCCGGTGCATCCGGGAACAGGCGACCGAGCGAGACGCCGCCCAGAATGCCCTTGTCGGCTAGGTTGCGGACGACCTCGCGGGCATCTTTCGACAGGACCAGGGTGAATTCGTTGAAGAAACTGTCGTTGAGCAACGCTACGCCCGGCACCTGCGCCAGACGGTCGGCCGCCTGGACGGCGAGGCCATGGTTGAGGGCAGCCATCTTCCGCAGCCCCTTTTCGCCCAGCAGCGTCATGTGGATGCTGAATGCCAGCGCGCAGAGGCCGGAATTGGTGCAGATGTTCGACGTCGCCTTTTCACGGCGGATATGCTGCTCGCGCGTCGAAAGCGTCAGCACGAAGCCGCGCTTGCCCGCCGCGTCCATCGTCTGCCCGCAGAGGCGGCCCGGCATCTGGCGGACATATTGCTGCTTGCAGGCGAAAAGGCCGAGATAGGGCCCGCCGAATTGCAGGCCGACGCCGATGGACTGCCCCTCGCCGACGACGATGTCCGCACCCATATGGCCCGGCGCCCTGATCGCGCCCAGCGCAACGGGTTCCGTCACCACCGCGACCAGCAGCGCGCCCGCCGCGTGGGCAGCGTCCGCGAGCGGCGTCAGGTCGGCGATGCGGCCCAATATGTCGGGATATTGAACGACGACGCAGCTCGTATCCTTGTCGATGGCCGCGATCAGCGCATCGATGTCGGTGGCGGCATCCAGTGCCGGCGCCTCATGCACCAGCGCGTCGCCGGTGAATTTCGCCATGGTGTTGGCGACCGAAACATAATGCGGATGCAGGCCGGAAGACAGGACCGCCTTCCCCCGCCTGGTGATGCGACGGGCCATGCCGATCGCTTCCCAGCAGGCGGTGGATCCGTCATACATGGAGGCATTGGCGACGTCACAACCCAGCAGACGGGCCACCTGCGTCTGGAACTCGAACAGCACCTGGAGCGTGCCCTGCGCGATTTCCGGCTGATAGGGGGTATAGGCGGTCAGGAACTCGCCACGCTGGATCAGATGATCGACGCTGGCGGGAACATGATGGCGATATGCGCCCGCGCCCAGGAAGAAGGGCGCCTCCCCTGCCGACAGATTCTTCCGTGCCAGAGCGGCCATGTGACGCTCGACCGCCAGTTCGCTGGCATGGTCCGGCAGGCCCGCGATCTTGCCCGGAAGGCGGGCTTCGGCGGGAACGTCCACGAACAGGTCGTCGACCGACGACGCACCGATGACGGAGAGCATCTCCTGCCGGTCGGCGTCAGTAAGGGGTAGGTAGCGCATTCAACAAATCTCCCCCCTCCCCAAAGCGGGAGGAGCTTTCATGGGATCAAAGGCTCGCCACGAACTTCTTGTAGGCCGCTTCGTTCATCAGGCCTTCCAGTTCGCCGGCATCGGCAACGCGCAGCTTGAAGAACCAGCCGTCCTCTTCGGCATCGCTGTTCACCAGCGCAGGCTCATCCTCCAGCGCGCCGTTGGTTTCGATGACCTCGCCCGAAATCGGGGCATAGACGTCCGAAGCCGCCTTGACCGATTCGACCACGGCAGCGTCGTCGCCCTTTTCGAAGGACGTACCCTCGGCGGGCAGTTCGACGAACACGATGTCGCCCAATTGCTCCTGCGCATAATCAGTGATGCCGACCGTGGCGATTTCGCCCTCGACATCGATCCATTCATGTTCGTCGGTGAAATAACGGCTCATAATTTACTTCCCTCCGAGTGATTTGCTTGAAAATCACGACCAATCAGAAACCAGAAAGGACTCAGGCCTTTCGACGATAACGGTGCGGAACGAACGGCATCGACGCGACCTCAGCCGCGATCCGCTTGCCGCGCACTTCGATTTCGAGCGCGGTGCCGATCGCGCTGTGCGGCAGGCTGACCCAGCCCATGGCGATCGGCGCGCCCACCGTGGGCGCGAAACCGCCGGATGTGACCTCACCCACCCGTGCACTGCCAGCATGGATCGTTGCGCCCTCCCGCGCGGGCAAACGACCCTCGATCCTGAGGCCCACGCGCTTCGAACCCGGGCCGTCGGCCAATTCCTTCATCACCCGCGCATGGCCGATGAAGCCGCCTTCTTCCCGCCTGCGTTTCTGGATGGCGAAGCCCAGGTCGGCGCCGATGGCGCTGACGGCGGGCGTCAGGTCATGACCGTAAAGCGGCAGCCCCGCCTCCAGGCGCAGCGAATCGCGCGCGCCAAGACCGACAGGCTTCACCTGCGGCAAGGCGCAGAGCGCGTCGGCGAGAAGCGTCGCCTCGGCGGCGGGGACGCTGATTTCGAAACCATCCTCGCCAGTATAGCCCGACCGGCTGATCCACAGCGGAACGCCACGCCAGGTGAAAAGGCCGGACTGCATGAAGATCAGATCGGCGGTTTCCGGGATCAGCGTGGCCAGCGCCTCCCCTGCCTCCGGCCCCTGCAAGGCGAGCAGGGCCTGCTCGTCCATATGATTCATCACGACTTCATCGGGCAGATGCTCGATCATCCAGCCCATGTCGTCATATTTGGTCGCGCCGTTGACGACCATGTAGATGTCCGCGCCATCGAAGGCGCCACCCCCCAGGCGGGAAACCATCAGGTCGTCCAATATGCCGCCCTCTTCGTCGAGCAGCATCGAGTAGCGCTGGCGAAAGGGCTTCAATCCCCTGATGTCGCTCGGCAGCAGGAGTTCCAGCGCGTCGTTCACGCCCTCGCCGGAAAAGCTGAGCTGGCCCATATGGCTGACGTCGAACAGCCCGGCATGTTCGCGGGTCCAGCCATGCTCGGCCATGATGCCTTCATATTGGATCGGCATGTGGTAGCCCGCAAAACCGACCATGCGCGCACCCCTGGCCCGGTGCCAGCCATCCAGCGGCAGGGCCTGCAACGGCAATTCTTCTTCGATATGGGCGATGTCGTCATTGCCGGACATGGGAGGCGGGCCTTTCCGTGCGAGGGTCGTTGGCGACAGACGCGCCGTCCCGGAGTCGGACTGATCGCGTTTGCCACCCCCTCTGTCACGGAACCTGAGAGCTTTGACCACCGGCCGAGCGACCGGATGGCTTACCCCTTCGGTGGGACGGGATGATCCGTCCGCTTTCCAGAGTGCCTGCCCATGATGCGGTCCTTTGGCCTGAGAGATTCCGGGGCGGTTGCTCCTTCGGCGACGGGGTGGCCTGAAAGGCTTCCCATGCTCTCCCGCATCAAGTCCGATGACCGAATCCACGGCACCGGCGACAGTCCCGCATTGCGTGAAACGCGCCGCGCCGTCAATCGCTCAATCCGCGCCTTCCTCTTTTGCCAGCCGTTCGGCCAAAATGCGGGCGGCCTGTCGTCGTTCGATCAGCCGCTGATTGGCCGCCGCATCGCTCAGCACGAGAGCGCCAAGCCCCTCCTCCCCTTCGAACAGGCGCAGGAAGCGTTCGACGCCGGCGAAATTGGAGTCCGCGACCAGATGCCGCACCAGGTCGATCCGTCCCGACCAGAGCCGGTCGTCTTGCGCGCGCAGCAGTTCGGCAAGATCCTCAAGCTGGGCGGCGAGCGCGGCGATCTGCGGATGAAGGGCCATGGCCCAGCCTTAAAGCATCGTGCGCGAAAGTGGGAACCGATTTTGCGCAAAACGATGCGACATCAAAAGCATAAAGCGATTCCCGGGCGATAGGAACCATCATGAGCAGCAGATCGCGGAAAACAGCGAATCGGGAGCGCATGGAGGACAAGGGAAATGCTCAGGCCAGCGCCAGTTCACCGAAAATCTCGGCATGCCGCTTTTCGGCATAGCGATCGGTCATGCCGGCGATGAAGTCCGCTATATGCCGGCTGCGCTGAGGTTCCAGCGTCGCGCAATCATCGCGCCACTCCGGCGGCATCAGCTTCGGATCTGCCTGATAGGCGCGGAACAGATCGGTCACGATCACCCGCGCCCGGTCCGCCGCCGCCAGTTGCGAAGGATGGTGATAAAGCGTCGCATACATGAAACGCTTGAGATCGCGTTCCTGCGCGGCGAGTTCGGGCGAGAAGGCGACCAGCGTGGCACCGGCCCTGCGAACGTCGTCGACCGTCTCCACCCCAGCGGCGGCGATATTGGCGCGAGTGGCCGCGATCAGGTCATTCGCCATCACGCCGATCTGTTCCCGCACCAGTTCGCGCAGCAGGCGATCCTGCGGCACATCGGGATAGCGCGCGCGAACCCGGTCCCAGCAGCCTTTCACCAGCGGCACGCTCAAAAGCTGGTCCAGCGTCAGCAGGCCCGCGCGCAGCCCGTCGTCGATATCGTGATTGTCATAGGCGATGTCGTCCGCAATCGCCGCAAGCTGCGCCTCCAGCGAGGCATGGCTGGCCAGGTCGAGCGGGAACAGCGCATCCACCGCCTGCATGGCCCAGCCGGGCCGCGTGACCGGACCATTGTGCTTTGCCAGCCCCTCCAGCATCTCCCAGCTCAAATTCAGGCCGCGAAACAGCGGATAGGGGCTTTCCAGCAGCATCAGCGTGCGCAGCGTATGCGCATTATGGTCAAAGCCTCCATGCGCATCGAGCGCTGCCTCCAGCGCGTCCTCCCCGGCATGGCCGAAGGGCGGATGACCGATGTCATGCGCCAGGCAGAGCGCTTCGGTCAGATCCTCGTTGAGGCCCAGCGTCCGCGCCGTCGTGCGGCCGATCTGCGCCACCTCCAGACTATGGGTCAGGCGGACGCGGAAATGGTCGCCGTCGGGCGACACGAACACCTGCGTCTTGTGGCGCAGGCGACGGAAGGCAATGCTGTGGATGATGCGGTCGCGGTCCCGCTGGAACATGTCGCGCGGCCCCCGCACCTCCCCGCCTGGTTCGGGATGAAGGCGACCGCGGCTCTGGCCGGGATCTGAGGCATAGGATGCAAGCAGCGTCATGCCGCGCCCTTTAAAGTCGTTTTCGGCCCTTGCCGAGTCGTTCGATGTCCCGCCGGATGGGAAATCACTATTTGGCCGGGAGGCGCTCGACCTCTTCCCCGGCGTCACTCTTCCAGGCGAAGGCGTCCGCCCCCGCCGCCTTCAACTTTTCCTCCAGCGTCTTGGCCCGCGTGAAGCTGCTGAACGGCCCGACGAGCAGGCGATTGGTGCGGCCCCAGCTCGCGACCCAGGCCTCCTGTGGTTCGAGCGAGTCGTATTTCTTGCGCAGCCCCTTCATGGTAAAGGCCAACGCGCCCTTGTTCGCACCCGTGCCGACCTGAAGCCAATTGCGCGCGGGATTGGCGGCAAGGCGCGCCTTTTCCTCGGCCGCCTTCTTCTTTTCCTCGGCCAGTTGCTTGGCCTTGGCGTCCGCTTCGGCCTTCGCCTTGGCGGCAGCGGCCTTCTTCGCCTTTTCCGCGGCGGTGGCGGCAGCAGCGTCCCGCTCGGCGCGGCGGGCGGCCTGGATCTGGGCCACCTCCGACAGGTCGACCGCGACGACGCTCGATCGGCGTTCGGATTCCGGCACATCGATGGCGTGAATGATGTCGGCCAGCGAACGGGTGACGGCCGGGTCGATCTGCTGCTGCTGCGTTGCCGGCGACGGTGCGGGCGCCGGTACCGCCGACGGTGCGGGCGGCGGAACGGCCGGTTGGGCCGGGGACGCAGCCTGGACCTGTGGCGGGGCCGTCGTTCGGGGCACCGACGCCTGGGCGAGCGTGATCGCGTTGAGCTGGCTCGGGGCCGGATTGGCGGGCGCAGTGTTTTGCGCGGGGACGGATTCGAAGCCGGGCGCCGGCGGACCCTGCACATGGGCAGCGGGCGCGGCCGCCTGCATAGTGCGCTGGGGCGACGGCGCCTGTATTTGCGAAGCGGCCGAGCCCGGAGCGGGCTGGCTCTGCACCGGTGCGCTGCGGGAAGGCGCTTCCACCTGGGCGAGCCGCGTGGCAGTCTCCGTGCGACGAGAACGGCGGTCCTGCTTCGTGGACCGGGAAGGCGGCATCTGCGTGGCGGGTTGGCTGGCCGGCGGCGGCGCAGGCGTCACCGACGCGAATGCGGGCGCGGTCGGGGTGATGGGTGCGATCGTGGAACCCACATTGGCCGGGAAATGTCCGAAATGCACCGCCGCCGCCTTCTGGGCCGCGGTCAGATAGGGCATTTTCTGCATATAGGGCAGGATGGCCGAGGCAAGCTGCGATGGCATGGTCTGCTCCGCGATCTTTTTCGCGTCCGCCTGTCGGTTGTTCATCGCCAGGATGAACGCCCGGTAGCGCCAGGCCGCCCGGTCACTCTTGTAGAGCAGCGGTTTCAGCACCCGTTCCGCCGCGTCCACCTGACCGGAAATACCGAGCGACGCAGCATAGCGATGGGCGAGTTCGACATCGTCCGGCGTCCGCTGGAGCGCCGCCTGATAGTCGCGCTGCGCCCCCGCCTGATCGCCGGTCATGTCCTTTGCAAGGCCCCGATCGGACAGCAGGGTTGCTTCGGGAAAGCCCAGCCGCGTTGCCTGGTCGAACAGACGCAGCGCTTCGCCCGGATTCTGGTTTTTCAGCATGACGCGGCCCAGGCCCGCCTTCACCTTGCCGTTGTTCGGCGCAAGCATGTCCGCCCGCGCGAAGAAACCCGCCGCCGCCCGCGCATCGTCCATGTCCAGCGCCGCTTCTCCCGCGCCGATGAGCGCCGTCACATCGCGAGGATTGGACGCCAGGCGCGCGAGATTATTGTTGAGGTCTTCGGCGCTCGAGGGACGAATCGCCTGCACCTGGGCAGGCTGCGCCAGAACCGGTTGTGCCAGTGCGGTGCCCGCTAGAAGCAGTCCGCGAACAATCCATATGTCATAACGTCTCACAGACAGCCCTTTAGCGGATGAAGGCGGTGCAAGGGAATATGTCGAAAGAAAAAGCGCGCCCGGTTGCCCATGGCAACCGATGGCGCGCTTGTCCTGATCCGTGCGGGGCGAACCCTGCTGCCTGTTTACTGATTGCTCTGACGATTGAGGAAACGCGGAATGTCCGGCGTTGGCGTTCCGTCATCGCTCGCGCCGGCGCCCTTGTCGGCGCCACGGGTCAGCCCCGCCATGCGCTCGAACAACGTGCCTCCGGTGGCGACGCGCGGTGCGGCCTGCGACGCCGGAGCGGGCTGAGCCGGCACTGTTTCGGCCGCATCCTCACCCAGCAGCAATTCGTCCTGCGAAGGATCTTCGTCGGAGAACACCGCTGCGGGGCGCGGCGGGCTGAAGGGCGCGGGCTTTGCCGCGGCAGCAGGCGCTGCGGCAGGCGGCGTCAGCGGCGCGGGCGCAGGCGCGGCGGGCACGTCCAGTTCCAGCGTTTCAGGCTCTGCTTCCGGCGCGGGAGCAGGCGCGGCGACCGGAGCCGGAGCGGCCTGCGGCGCGGGCTTGGGCGCGGCGGCGGTCGGCACGGCAACGGCCGGACGGCTCGCGAAGCTGAACGGCTGGGTCAGCGGCGCGGCACTGGCGCTGGCATCGCTGTCGATGCCGGTGGCGACCACGGACACCCGGATCTTGCCGTTCAGATTGTCGTTGAAGGCCGAACCCCAGATGATGTTCGCATCGGGATCGACCAGTTCGCGAATATGGTTGGCGGCCTCGTCCACTTCCATCAGGCGCATGTCGTCACCGCCGACGATGGAGACGATGACGCCCTTCGCACCGCGCATCGACACGCCGTCGAGCAGCGGATTGGCGATCGCCTTCTCCGCCGCCTGGAGCGCGCGGCCGTCGCCTTCGGCTTCGCCGGTGCCCATCATCGCCTTGCCCATCTCGCCCATCACGGAACGGACGTCCGCGAAGTCGAGGTTGATGAGGCCTGGCATGACCATCAGGTCGGTGATGCCGCGCACGCCCTGCTGCAACACCTCGTCCGCCATCTGGAAGGCTTCCTTGAAGGTGGTGTTCGGGTTGGCGATCAGGAACAGGTTCTGGTTCGGGATGACGATGAGGGTATCGACATGCTTCTGCAGTTCCTCGATCCCTGCCTCCGCCGACTTCATGCGGCGATTGCCCTCGAAGGTGAAGGGCTTCGTCACGACGCCGACGGTCAGGATGCCTCGGTCACGGGCGGACTTGGCAATGACCGGAGCGGCGCCGGTGCCGGTGCCGCCACCCATGCCCGCGGCAATGAAGCACATATGCGCGCCGTCGAGCGCCTGCTCGACCGAGGCGATGGTCTCTTCCGCGGCCGCCTTGCCGATTTCCGGGCGAGAGCCGGCGCCCAGCCCTTCGGTGATCTGCGGGCCAAGCTGGATGCGCCGTTCCGCGGGCGAAGCGTTGAGCGCCTGCGCGTCCGTATTGGCGACAATGAAATCCACGCCCTCGACGGAGGCGGCGATCATGTTCGCAATGGCGTTGCCGCCCGCGCCGCCGACGCCGATCACCGCGATGCGTGGCTTCAACTCGTCCACATGCGGCGGGCTGATTTCAATGCTCATAAATTCTAGCTCCCTCCAGCTTCGGTGACGTGAGCGAAACTGTCATCGAAGGTTAATGCAAGATGATGGCGTATTTCACCAGTAAATTTCGTCTGACCGTGTTTATTTCAATAGTTCGTCTTCATCGCCTTCACCATCCTCTGCCACCATGCTGGCGCGCCGATACGGTGAACGGTCTGGGGAGCGGGCGCTATCGTTCTAAGATCAACCGGGTTTGAAGCGCCATAAAGCGCAAGACCGGCCAATGTCGCAAAGGCCGGACCGCTATGTGCCTCCGGCATGGCGGCGAGGCCGCGCGGCCGCCCGATCCGCACCGCGCGGCCCAGCGCACCCTGCGCATAGTCGGCAATGCCCTTCATTTCGGCGCCGCCGCCGGTCAGCACGACCTGCCGCCCCGTGGGGGTGTTGAAGCCCATGCCGGCGAGCGCCGCATTCACCTCCACCATGATCTGGTTCAACCGCTCGCAGATCACCGCCACCAGAGCGGCGCGGGTAATCTTGCCGCCATCGGCGTTGGGGCCCGCGCTTTGCCCCGGAATGGCGACATCGCCATGCGGCGCCGCGATCTCTATCATGTCCCGGAAATCGCGGCGGTTCTGCATCGCGGATCCGTAGAAGCATTTGATCCGCTCCGCCTGGCTGCGGCGAATGCCGAAGGCCGACGCTATGTCGTCGGTGATGTCGGACGCACCGATGGGAATGCTGTGCAGCCCGACCAGCATGCCACCCGCATAAAGCGAGACATTGGTGACGCCCGCGCCCAGTTCCACCAGCGCGACGCCCAGGTCGCGCTCTTCCTCGGACAGGCAGGCAAGGCCCGTGGCGATGGGAGAAGCGACGATGGAATTGACATTGAGATAGGCGCCGCGCACGCAAAGGTCGAGATTGGCGAGCGGCGCCCCGTCGGCCAGCACAACATGGATATCGACGCCCAGCAGGTCCGCATGCATGCCCAGCGGCTTCTTCACCGGCACACGACCATTGATGGTGAAACAGGTCGGCTGCGCATGCAGAACCACGCGGCCGTCCGGGTCAATCCCCTGCTGTCCGGTGGTCAGAAGGTCATCGATGTCCGCCTGTTCGACGCGATAACCGCCCATGTCGCGCTCGACGGTGACGACATCGCTGACCAGCGAACCGCCCGAAAAGCTGACCCACACATCCTCGATATTCGTGCCCGCGACGCGTTCCGCCTGTTCGACGGTTTCCCGTACGGCGAGTTCGGTCCGCTCCATATCCGCGATGAAGCCGCGCCGAACGCCCCGGCTTTCACGCTGCCCGGTGCCCAGGATCGCCAGTTCGCCATTTTCGGTGCGCCCCGCGATCAGCGCGGACACTTTCCACGATCCGATGTCGATCGCGGTGACGAACTTCTCGACCTTGGGTTGGGCCATGGGGGTTCAGCCTTCCTCGCCCTTGGCAGGCGCTTCGGCGCTCGCGGCGGGCTTGTCGTCGGACTGGCCGCTTCCCTGCCCCTGCGGCAGGCGCAGCACGAAACGATCGGGATCGCGCATGTCGAACTTGACGATACCCCGGCCCAGCAGGCGGTTCACCCCGTCCATCCGCGCGAAATTGACCAACGCCGTGGCCGACGGCTTGTCGCCTTCGGGCAGGGACAGCGTCTCGCCCGATTGAAAGCGCAAGTCCCAGCGCCGGTTCCCGACCCAGGTGGCGCCCGCCAGCATCGGTTTGAGCGCAGGCGCATTTTCCATCAGCCTGTTGAGACCCGCGGTCTGCAGATTGGCGTTGGGGCCAACGACCAGCGGCAGGTCCGGCATCGCCCCTGCCGATACCGATTGCAGCACCACGCCGGCCACGTCGATCAGATGAAGCTGCCCATCATGCTGCCAC
>Ga0207678_10001301_pt1 | contig 23137 bp, 20 predicted proteins | sample KBSC63metaG_FD_184319 | JGI IMG/M metagenome (GOLD analysis project Ga0207678, IMG submission 184319) | Corn rhizosphere microbial communities from Kellogg Biological Station, Michigan, USA - KBS C6-3 metaG (SPAdes) (version 2) | ecosystem: Host-associated > Plants > Roots > Rhizosphere > Soil ... | reverse complement strand
TTCCAAAGATCGCCAGGCTCGTGGTGGATGCAGCCGCCACGCTCTCGACGCAACTTGGATACCGAACCAAACGTCCCGGAAACGCGGCGCCCGAGGCTGAAAGCGCCCGCAAGGTGCGGCAGAAGCCCTGATTGTCTCAGGGGTAGTCACGCTGCCGGATCAGAATCGCCGGACGAGAAAGTCGTCCGTGAACTCGCCAAGGGAAATCTTGACGGGAATTTCGTCTTCCGCACCCAGTTCGATGATCTCGGATCCCGATCTATTGTGCGCCGGGGTGAGAAGCTCGATACGGCTGGCGATCTCGCTAGCCTGCCAGGCATTCAGGCCCCACCGAAAACTTCCGGATCCATCAGGCTTCAGCCCATAGTTGCCCGCGCTACCCTCTTCTGGAACAACGGTCAGCTTCACTTTCGAACGAGAACCGACCAAATGCTCACCGACATTGAGCGGCCTCGGATTCTCTGCAAATGCACGAAGCAGACCGGCCAACGCAGCAAGGTCTTCGCTCTCACCCAAAAACAGGAACAGCGGGTGAAAGTCGCTTTGCATGTAATCGAAGCGTAGCATGGATCGATTCCCAAGCCTCGGCATTGATCAAGTCGCGTTCAATATCTTAACGATATCTTCCGCGTGGCAGAGCTCAACGGCGCCGACCTCTGCCGGGTTTCGCGGGACTTCAAGGTAACGGACCTGCACCCACATCCCGTCTTCCATATTCTCGACAACCTCGGCGGTCGTCCCGTCCTCAAGCTTGAGGCGGTCACCAGCCTTGAGGGTCAGAACATCGATCATCAGCGTTCTCTAGAAAAATACCGACAGGTTCTTTGCCAGAAGAATGTTCTGGTCGAGGATTATCTCGCGCCGGGCAATCTTCCAGCCGTTATCCGTCATGCGTAGCACGTCGGTGCGCTTTCCGACGAACGTATACGTCTCGTACTCGACCCTGTTCTGGTAAACCAGAAAGCGGCACCGCGTTTCGACCTCGCGCGGATCATCCAGCGACGGCAGCACTTTCCTGATCTGGACGTTGCTGATCATATGGCAAACGCGCGACAGCGGTTCCTCGGCGAAGTGAACGCCAGTCAGGATCTGATCGACACGTTTTGTCAACGTCCACTTGTCCTCGTCGAACCAGCTGATACCCATTCCCGTGCGGGTGTTCTCCCGATCGTTATGCTGGCCGAACTTCACGTTGCGGCGGATCGGCATGAAATAGCTGATGTCATCGGCAAGCAGATTGAGCCAGTCGCGAAACCGACGCTCATCGAGCAGATCAGCTTCCGAATAGAGGAAGTCTTCGACATCCGCCCTCAGCCGATAGTACGCGTCGGTGCGGGGAAGCTCGGCTGATCCAGCCGGCGACGATGAGGCGGTTTCAAGCACGGCGGCCATGCTGTTCTCCTTGAAGGGCTTAGACGGTGTGCGTCGCGGGCTTCGCTGGTACCGGGCCGCCCTGATCGGCAAAGCAGCCCACATCGATGATCGTTCCGGAGATCGTCTCCGCCTCCGGCGAGATCAGGAAGGCAATGACATTGGCGATGTCTTCTCCGTTCACGGCGCGGCCGGCGGCTGTCCCCGGCGCGCCCTGCCCGAATCTTGACCGGTCGCCGCCGACCCGGCCGAGACTCATGCCGGTCACGATGCCACCCCCGCCGGGCACGACCGTGTTTACGCGAATGCGGTGATGCAGAAAGTCGTAGGCCGTCGCCGCCCCGAGGGCAACGAGTCCACCCTTGCTCGCGCTGTAGACCGCCATGTTCGGCTTTCCCCAGCCGGCGCCGGAGCCCACATTGACGATGGCGCCGCCACCGGCCTTGATCATGTGCGGAAGCACGGCGCGGCTGCACAGATACGGCCCCTTCAGATTCACCGCCACGATGCGGTCGAACAAGGCTTCATCGGTGTCGAGCACGGTGCCGAGCGGACCGATCGCGGCATTGTTCACGAGCGCGTCGATTCGTCCGTGCTTCTCGAGCGTCTTGTCGACCACACGGGCGACGTCCCGGGCATTGGAAACATCCGCCTCCATCAACGTGGCCTGAAGACCGCGCTCCTTGAGCTCAGCCTCCAGGTTCGGAATGCCGTTGGCGGCGATGCTCGAAACCTGCGCGCTCTCGAGACCGAACGCCACCACCGAGTGCCCGCGTGCAGCAAGGCTAAGCGTGACGGCGCGTCCGATCCCGAAGGTTCCGCCGGTCACGATAACGACGCGCGCCGGATTCATTCTGCCGCCCTCTGAGGCAAGTTTGCATTTCCGCCGAGCAGTTCATCCCAACCGGCGCCCCTGAGGTAGGACTTCCAGCGCGTGTAATAGCCGCGCGCGATCTCCTCGGTGATCTGGAGGCTGACCGTGCCGCCGAGTGCGTGATCACGCGTCCAGGCGCCCATCGACTGCTGGTAGTTGAACGGATAGCGGCGCGCGACCGTCCCCATGCTGGCCGCGGTGGCATAGAGCCAGTTCTCCATGTCGTCTTGCTCGGTCATGCCGGCCGGACCCGAGTAGCGCATGTAATAACGGCGCAGATAGTCCTTTGCTTCCTGCGGCGCGTCGGCATCGACCAGGAAGAAACGCCAGCCTTCGGTGGAGGTCGGGCTATGCGGGTGCCAGGCGCAGAGACCGCGAGGTTGCCGCCCGTGATAGGACGTGTTGGGGAAAATCGTGCCCACGAACGGCAGCAGCCTCGCCTGCTCGCCAAGGCGCCGCTTGCGCTCCTCGAAGCAGTGACGGAAATATTGCTCCAGCACCGGTTGATCGAGAAACGATTCAATATATTCGTTCGCTTCGGGCTGGATCGCGCTATGAACGCCGTGCCCTTCCGGAAAACTGATCCAGACGTGCTGCGCCTTTTCCAGCTCGTCATCGCGGCGCCCCTTCTTGCCGGCCGCGGCGCTCGGCCCGATGCCGATAAGATCGACGGAGCGGTGACTCGGGTTGTGGTAGGTGTCGCCGAGGAAGTTCTCGGCGGCGAACTTCCAGTTCGCCGGAAAAATCCACTTGTGGACGCCGATCACCTCCGATCCCCCGCTCCGGCCATCGCGGCAATCAAGCGCCTGGTCGAGATGAATCTTCGCGTCGCCTAGATACGTCACGAACTCGGGCGCATCCTTGTCCCAGGTGGCCCAGATCGTTCCCTTGTAGATCGCAAGCTTGGCAACCGAGGCAAGCGAATTGGCCTCGCGATCCAGCCCCTCATACAGCGTCCTGAAATGCGGCACGCCCTGGAGCTTGCCGTCGGTGGTGTAGGTCCAACTGTGGTACGGGCAGGTAAACAGCGAGGTATTGCCGGACTCGTAGCGGCACACCTTCATGCCGCGATGACGGCACGAATTCAGGAACGCGTGCACGACGCCCTGCTTGTCCCGGCAAAGAATGACCGACTCCTCGCCCATTCGGGTGGTGTAGAAATCGCCGGGCTTGGGGATGAGACTCTCGTGCCCGATGAACAGCCAGGCGCGCGTGAAAACCTTCTCCAGCTCCTCCTTGTAGAGGTCCGGATCGACGAAAATTTCGCGGCTAATGAAGCCCCTGTCCGTGTCAACGAGCTTGTCAGCATCATCAAAGCGGCTGTTGAGGGGCATGATCGTGTTCTCCACGTAATTGGGCCGATTGGCCTGACCGGCCGGCAGAAAAAATCAGTCTGTCGAGAGCTTGGCGTCGGTGACGACGTTGCGCCACTTGGCGAGGTCCTGAGCGATATTGGCGGCGTATGCCTGCGGCGTATCAGGAGCGGACCTCAGCCCTTGCTTTGCCAATCGTTCCGTCACGTCGGCAGAGCGAAGAATTTCGCTGATTTCCGCATTGTAGCGGGCGACGATTTCCGGCGGCATGTCCGGAGGCCCGAGAACGCCGTAGCGGATATCGGCATCAAAGCCGGAGAACCCAAGCTCGTCCAGCGTCGGCTGATCCGGCATCAGCGGCGTTCGCGCCTTAGTGGCTACGGCAAGAATCCTTACCTTCTCCGGTGCAAGCGGAAGCGCCACGTGAACGGGCAGGAACATCGCGCTGACATGACCACCAAGGAGATTGGAGATCGCTCCCGCCGAGTCGCGGAACGGCACGTGCATCAAGTCGATCTTTGCCGTGAGCTTGAAGAATTCCATGGCGAGATGGTGCGGCGTGCCGACCCCCGGCGAGGCATAGTTGACCTCGCCTGGACGGCTCTTCGCGTAGGCGATCAGTTCCTTGACCGAATTCGCCGGCAGGGACGGATGCACCACCAGAGCCAGCGTTCCCACGGCAGCCTCGATGATGGGAGTGAAGCCCTTGACCGGATCGTAGATGACCGACTTCATCAGGCTGACATTGGCCGTGAACGGCGGGTCGGCAGTTACCATCAGCGTGTGGCCATCCGGAGCGGCGCGCGTCACTGCCTGCGATCCGATGCTGCCGCTGGCCCCAGTCTTGTTGTCGACGATGACCGGCTGCCCGAGCTTGGGCTGCAATTTTTCGGCAATAATTCGCGCAATGATATCGGGGCCGGTTCCGGGCGAAAACGGTACGACGATCGTAACGGGACGTCGCGATTCCTGCGCCTCGCCATGCGCGCCGGCCAGCACAGTGAACAGCGCCGCCAGAAGACCCGCGATGCTGGAACGCAGCGGGAGCCACCATGATGAATTAGACCGCGGCCGAGTGAGGCCGGCAGGGCATGATTCAAGCATGTCGGGCGCCATCATCCGATTTTCTCCCTGAGTTACGTGTCCATCTAGTGGACATTATGTTCAATTTTATCATGCCAAGAAGACCGGTCAAGTAGCGCCGGCTTTCGAAGAAGGACCGGTGCGATCACCTCATGGTTTGCACCTATGTCCGAGTGGTGGACATCTATCTCATATCGACATAACGTTCCCGACGCTTGTCGAAGGCCGCATCGGAGAAAATCAAAATGAAACAGACCGGCGGAGACGCGCTTGCGCGTCAACTCGCACTGGAGGGGGTTACCGATGTCTTTGGCGTGCCGGGCGTTCAGCTCGACTGGGCGGTCGATGGCCTGCGCAAGATGCAGGACAGAATTCGCTACCTGGTGGCGAGACATGAGCAGGCGGCCTCGTACATGGCCGACGGATATGCCCGCTCGAAGAACGGAATCGGCGTCTGCATGGTGGTGCCGGGCCCCGGCCTGCTCAACGCAATGGCGGGCCTTGCCACCGCCTATGCCTGCAACTCCCGCGTCCTCTGCATCAGCGGCGATATTCATTCGTCGGCCGTCGGGAAAGGACTCGGACTGCTACACGAAGTTCGCGGCCAGTCGAAAATATTGAGCACGGTGACGAAGTGGAACGGCCGTGCCTCCCGCGCCGAGGACATACCGGCTCTCGTGAGACAGGCATTCCACGAGTTAAAGACCGGAATGCCGCAGCCGGTCGGCATCGAGATCTCGCACGACCTCTTGAGCGCGACTGCCGACATACCGCTGATCGATCCTGCTGATGCGACCGACACAGATAGCATTCCCGTTGCGGAAATCGAACGCGCCGCCGAGCTGCTTTCGGCCTGCAAGTTTCCCGTACTGTATGTCGGAGGCGGCGCGATCGCGTCGGGCGCTTCCCGCGAACTGCAGGCCCTCGCTGAGAAACTTCAGATGCCTGTGGTCATGAGCGAGAACGGCAAAGGCGCCCTGTCCGACCGGCATCCGCTCGCGTTCAGTACGCTTGAAGGCCGCGAACTCTTTCCCCTGGCCGACGTAGTCCTTGTCGTCGGCAGCCGCTTTGTCGAAACGGCAATGGGTAAGCCGGCCTGGCCACCGGACGACAAGACCTACATCTTCATCAACCTCGACGAAGATGTATTGGGCGCGCCGAGACGCGTTGATATCGCCATAAAAGCCGACTGCCGGGCAGCGCTTGCGGCGCTTGAGGCGGCCTGTTCAAAGCGTCAGCCCGGCGATGTCAGCTTTGAGAAACTGAGAGCCTCCGCACGCGAGCAGATGTCCCGGATCGAGCCGCAAGGTGCGTGGGTTCGTGCCCTGAGAGCTGGAATTCCCGACGACGGCGTGCTGGTCAACGAACTCACGCAAGTCGGCTATTTCGCTCGGCTCGCCTATCCGGTGTATCAACCACACACCTTCCTGACCCCCGGCTATCAGGGCACGCTCGGATACGGGTTTCCGACTGCACTCGGAGTCGCCGCGGCAGACCCCGAACGGATGGTCGTCAGCATCAACGGAGATGGTGGGTTTGGCTGGGGACTCCAGGAATTGTCGACGGCCAGGAAGTACGATCTCAATGTCGCGATCGTAGTCTTCAACGACGGCCACTTCGGCAACGTGCGCAAGATGCAACAGGATCAGTTCGGGCAGGAGTTTGGCGTTGATCTCTGTAATCCAAGGTACGATCGGCTCGCAGCCGCCTTCGACATTCCCTACAAGTCTGCCGAAGCGCCGTCTGATCTGGAACGATTGCTGCTCGAACGCCCATCGAATCGCGGGCCGGTATTGATCGAGGCCAAGGTCGGCGCAATGCCCAGTCCCTGGCATCTGCTTCGTCTCGTACCGCCGCCTTTTGCTTCCAAAAGGTAATCCCCTCATGCCCATGACGAGAATCATGGAACGCGTGCTGGTTTGCGAGCGCCGCGGATCAGCCGATGACAGCAGACCGCTCTACTCTGTTCAGGAACTCACCTTTGGCTGAAATCGCATCCTTTGACGTACTTATCGTAGGCGCAGGTCCGGTAGGACTCACACTGGCGCTCGATCTGGCGTCCCGCGGAATTGACGTCGGGATCATAGAGAAACGCCCTGCCGGCAAACCGCCGAGCGTGAAATGCAATCATGTCTCGGCGCGCTCCATGGAGATATTCCGCCGCCTCAAGGTCGCGCAGGACCTGCGGAATGCCGGGTTACCGGAGGACTATCCCAACGACGTCAGCTACAGGACCACGACCCTCGGCATCGAATTGGCGAGGATCAAGATTCCAGCCCGCAAGTACCGTTACTCGGACAAATCCGGCCCCGATGGCTGGTGGCCTACGCCTGAGCCGCCGCACCGCATCAATCAGATATTCCTTGAGCCGATCCTGTTTCAGCGCGCCGCTGCCACCGGTGGCATCACCATTTTCAATGAGACGTCCTATTCGGGATTCAAGGAGGATCAGTCCGGCATAACTGCGCTTGCCATATCGTCATCCGGCGACGAACAGCAATTCCGAGCGAAGTTTCTTGTCGGTTGTGACGGCGGCAGTTCGGCAGTGCGCAAGGAGATTGGCGCCACGTTCAAGGGCGACCCCGTCGTTCAACGCGTACAGTCCACCTACATCGAGGCACCGGACCTCATCGGAAAGATGGCGGTGCCGCCGGCGTGGGCGATGTTTTCGCTCAACCCAAGACGCAGCGGAAACGTCTATGCGATCGACGGGAGGCGGCGCTGGCTGATCCACAATTATCTGAAGCCCAGCGAAACCGATTTCGAAAGTGTCGATCGGCACGCATCCATATGTACCATTCTCGGCGTTGGTCCCGACTTTGAATACGAGATTCTCAGCAAGGAGGACTGGATTGGAAGAAGACTGGTCGCGGATCGATTCCGCCACGGCCGCGCCTTCATATGCGGCGACGCCAGTCACATCTGGGTGCCCTATGCCGGGTATGGCATGAATGCCGGGATTGCAGACGCGGAGAACCTGGGATGGATTCTTGCCGCCCATCTGAAAGGGTGGGCCAGCGATGCGATACTCGACGCCTATGAAGCCGAACGCATGCCGATTACAGCCCAGGTCTCTCACTTCGCCATGAACCACGCACAGGCGATGTTTGAGCAGAGAGGCGCAGTGCCAGCTGACATCGAAGCAAGCGGAGAGCGCGGCGACCAACTAAGGGAAGCTCTGGGCAAGGCCGCGTACGAACTGAACGTTCAACAATATTGCTGCGCCGGCCTTAACTTCGGATATTTTTACGCGAGCTCTCCGATCATCGCATATGACGACGCCACAGCGCCGGAATACACGATGGGAAGCTTCACCCCGTCGACCGTGCCTGGGGCGCGGCTGCCGCATTTCTGGCTGTCCGAGGGTGACTCCGTTTACGACCGCCTGGGTAATTATTATACGCTGGTTCGATCGGACCCCGCTGTAGACGTGGCTGCCCTTCTGAAAAGCGCAGCGGCGCATGGCGTGCCGCTTGTGCTTCTCGACATTGAAGGAGAGCAATCCGAACTGGACCACAAGCTGATCATTGTTCGCTCTGACCGGCATGTAGCGTGGCGATCCAACACGTCGCCCACGGATGCGTCAGCCCTTCTGGAAAAGCTGACGGGCAGAGCGCAGTTCTGAAATCGATCGGATCGCTGTTCCGCGTAAAGACCGTCGCGCCAACGCGCGCTTGCCGTTCGCGCCGAGTTGAACGGATGTGAAGATTCTGCCCCTTTTAACTTCTGCCGCTCATTCCACTTTTTCGCGAGGGAGCCAAACGTTCAGGGATTCTCACATAAGGAGATACTGAATGACGACGATCAAACTGCTGTCCGCTGGACTAGTCGCTACCGCCATGTTCATAGCCCCGGCCATGGCCCGCCATCACCACGTAACTCCGCGGCATCAGATCGAGAGCACCGACGCCGACGCCCCGGAGGGCGCTCGCTACTTCGGCGGAGCCTATGCGCCCTACGGTGCTTATGGAGCGTATGGAGCTTACTGCAACCCCGCTCCTCGCGTGGGTGCTTTCGCCACGCAGCCCTGGGATCAGGCTACTCCTTGCGAACCCACGTATGGGTACTACTGACCCTCGCGCATCGCGCCAGGTTCTCTGATGTCGGCCGGGCAGCGAAGCTTGGCTGACGCCTGCGCGTAGCGTGTGAGACAACAGACATCAAACATGCCGGGCTGGAGGACACCCATCGGCCCGGCACATCTTTATGCGTGGCGCTTGAAGGGAACTGCTCGGGCCACAAAAATTGCGACCGTAACGCATTTTCCCAGATGGGTGATGCTGACGTAATAGACGAGCTTCATGGTGCCCGCGGATCTTACCGGAGCGTTCGGTGAAAATGCTCTGTTTGGAATCGAACAAGACACGGGTGCGCAAATGACGATTTCGGATGTAGCATACGACCTGTTCATGGCCTTCCATGCTCTCCGCCTCGCTTGCTATCTGCCGCAGATCTATAAGATCGCGTGTGATACCACCGGCGCTGTGGCTATTTCCTATTCGACCTGGATGCTCTGGGCTGTGGCGAACAGTTTGACGGCCATCTATTCCCTCGCCGGTCCCGGCCATATCATGCCGGCTTGGTCCAATGGGCTCAACGCGTTGTGTTGCACCGTAGTAATCGTGCTGACGGCGTTCAAACAACGCCAATATCATGCGCGAATGATCTCATAGAGATATCCAATGGAGATATTCAACGGCATTCAACTGCACTTCGCGACGGCAGCGCTACCTGCAATTTTAGCCATAGCTGTAACTACTCCTTGCAAAGGACGCCGCCAAACACCGTGACAGTGCACCGGCAAGCTCCCCGGACACGAGCGGATGATGGACAAGTTCCGTTATTCCGGAATCTGCCAACAAGGGCGCACCCAGATCCGCGGTCGACGGCGCCGCCAGAACGATCGGTAACGTCGGCGCTGCATCATGTAACACTGCCGCGAGATCCAAAGCCGCACCTCCAGGCAAATGACACACCAGCGCCGCATCGAAACGGGTCCGCGCCGCTTGACAGGCTGCTACCGCATCGGAACTTCTGGTGAAACCGACCGGCTCGTAGCCGAGTGCCGCCAGAATTTCCTCGTGGCGCAACAAACGTCTGCGGTCCGCCTCGAGCACAAGCACGGTCTCACCCGCGCCACGAAGCGCCAGTTCCGGCGCGTACTGAACCGATACCGGCTCATTGAACTGAACGGATGGCAGCCAGACGTCGAAGCGCGTTCCGCCACCGACAGCGCTTTTCACCTCGACCGCTCCGCCATGATCTTCAACGATCTCGCGGACCGTTGCCAGCCCAAGACCGTTGCCGTCGGGGCGCGTGGTGAAGAACGGCTCGAAAATCCGCTCGACCGTCGCCTCATCCATGCCAGCGCCCGGATCGGAAACCGAAACAACCACAAATCGGCCGGGATCGACCTCGCCTCGCCCAATGCGCGTCGGCTGCGCAACTTCTCGCGCCTCGATGCAAAGCTCGATCAGGCCCGGTTCATTCATGGCTTGCGCCGCGTTGTTGCATAGATTCAGGATGACCTGCTGCAACTGCGCCGGCTCTGCCCAGACCGTCGTCGCCTTGGTTTTCTCGTTCACGGCAAACTTGACATGCGAAGGCAAGGAGGCGGCGAGCAGTTCTCGCGTTTCGTCAACCAGTGTCCTGACGGACAGCCGTTCCCGCCTGCCTTCGCCGCGGCGGCCAAACGTCAAGATCTGACCGACCAACTCCCTCGCCCTTTCGCCAGCGCGACGGATTTCCGTAAGACTGGCGGCGGGGCCGCCGCTCGATCTGAGGCGGGCATCGGCTATTTCCGTGTAGCCGAGAATGGCGCCCACGATATTGTTGAAGTTGTGCGCAATGCCGCTCGCGAACGTCCCGATCGTCTCCATCCGCCGCGCCTGTTGCAGCTTCACCTGCAGCCGCTCCTTCTCCTGTTCGAGCTTCACGCGATTGACGGCGTTGGCGATGGCGTCAAATGCCATGCGAAACACCGGGAAGTCAGCCCATGGGACGAGATTGCCGGCCCGCACAACATCGAAGCCGAGGATAGCGGCCCGCTCCCCACCCACGGACGGGATGCACAACCAACCGCGAACCCCTGCATCCGCGAGCAAGTTCATCGTAGCGTGACCGTGAGCCGGCCTGACCTTGGGAATACAGATGATGCCGTTCCCGTTCCGCTCAAAGCGCGACACAGACTTCAACGCGAGGTCCGGCCAGCCCTGCGGGAACGCGACACCCTCCCGGGCCCATCGGCAGGTTTTTGCAGAACTGACGAAATACGCTCGATCCGCGCCGATACATTCGGCCAATCGCTGGAGCGCGATCTCGACGTGGCCCGCGATGTCATCAGGACGCGAATTGATAAAGCGCGTCGAGATACTGGCGGTCACATGCTCAAAAGCCGCGCGGCGCCGCAATGCCAAGGCTCCCGCCCGCAGTCGTATTCCGAGATACACCAGCCCGGCCAGCAGCAGCAACGATGTGGCGTATAACAAGAGGCGGTTTCTTCGGGCCAAAGCCCGCGCATCTAGTTGACGTTCCATGATCGAGGCCAGGATCGTATCCTGCTCGCGGTTGTTGGCCTCCGCGATCAGCGATTTCAGGATGGCATCAACCCCGGGGAGAACGTCATGCAGCATCCGCCCATGTCCGAGAATCGCGCGGATCGAATCAGCTTCGCCGGGAGAGCTTTGCAGGCGCGACAACGCGTCCAGCTTCGCCTCGACTTCGCGGGCCGTCCCCGGTGACGTATCAAGCGTAAGGTGCAGCATCGCGGCCGCCAGCGCTGAAGCAGCTACGACAACCGCCTTGTCTTCTGAAGCCGCAAGCCGGGCGCCGAACAGGCCGAAATAGGCAAACGAGTTCTGCAGTAACGCGTTCTTGGTCTTGAACTGCTCGATCAGTTCCTGGTGCCGGTGCACACGCGCAGCCAGAACCTCGACGGCGGCACTCTCCTCGGGATCCGAAGCCGTGGCTTCGCGCAATCGGGCCAACGCATCATCATAGGCATTCGACAGCCGCACAAGTCCGTCGTAGTTCCGCGACAGGCCGGCACGCGCGGTCAGAACTTCCCGGCTGATCCCGCGCTCGAACCTGGTGAAATCGCTGAGCGCCTTCTGCTCGCGATCGAACCGGGCCGAATTCATATTCAGCCCGCTCCACAACAGCCAGGTCAGCAGCGCGAGCAGACACAATGCGCCAACCGCCGCGAGGACACCTTTCATGGCGGACCTCCGACCGGCACGCCGCGATAGTTGCCGGTCAGGCTGTGAAGAAAGGCGACGATCGCCGTGACCTGCGGATCGGTCAGCAATGTGTTCAATTGGGCCTTGCCCATTTTGCGTACCGCATCATCGAGAGTTGGTGCGCTGCCGTCGTGAAAATAGGGAGCCGTGGTCGCGACGTTGCGCAAACTCGGCACACGCAGAATTGCAGGATCCGGCGACGCCAAAGGATGGAATATGCCGTGGCGCTGGAACAGGTTGCCGCCGATATTGACGCCCTGATGACAGGAGACGCAGCCCAGAGATTTGAACAGAGTGTACCCGTCCAGTTCGTCGGTCGAAAGCGCACTGGCATCTCCTGTGAGCCAGCGATCGAAACGGCTTCCCGGCGTGACCAGTGTCCGCTGAAAACTCGTGATGGCGTCGACGATATTATCGGCGTCCGGACCGCGCCCGTAGGCGGCTGCGAACTTGCTGCGCATTTCGGGATCGGCGCCGAGCTTTTCGGCGGCTTCGTCAGCGCTGCTAGCCATAATCTTCGGGCTTTTCAGCGAAGAACCGACGTCCGACTCGGCGGTACGGACTTTTCCTTCCCAGCCGAACCGGAAGCTGAGCACCGCATTGAAGACGGTAAGCGTGTTGAGCGGGAGCTCCGAGCCATCGACGCCGACATCGTATCGTCTCGAGCTGGCTCCGTTTGTTCTGAGATCGTGGCATGACGAGCAACTGCGCGAGTTATCGTGCGACAGGCGAGGATCATCGAACAATCGTTCTCCGAGCTTGACCTTGAGCGGATCTATCGCGGGCGGGCTCAATATGGCGGTGATCGGCTCCTCTGTGCCGTTTGATACAGGCGCCGGGCCGGGCGGCTGCGTCTGCGCCGACGAAAGCTGCAAGCATCCTGATATAATGGCAAAGACCACGAGCGTTCGCCGCCAACGTGCACTGCGAACAATTCCGGTGTCATCAGGTCTGGGTGAATGCCGCGAAGGCGTTACGCACAACATCGCGCCCAATATGTAGTCTGAAGGGAAATATTCTTCCCTTCTCAAGAATTCTTGATCGAGGCGGGACAGTTTGGCTGGAACTGGCGCCGTCCTCGAGTCCAGGCTCGCGGCATGATAGCAGCCACATCGACCTTCAATCTGCCGGAGAAGATCGATCGGCCCGCGGCATGACAGAAGTCGATCCCCGCGAGGGTGAAATAGACGGCATCAGCAATCACGACAATACCTCACGACCTGCTCGATCTCGGATCGGCTGCGAATTCCCATATCCCGCAGCGACCGGTCATCGAATTCCGCCAACGCCACAACCGCCCTCCTGATCTCCCGCTCCCGGCGCCAATGGGCCCAGAGCGCAACAGCTCTGTCATACATCGATGCCGGCAAATTCCGGTACCATGGCGTCGGTGCATCGAGCGCCGAACCGCCGCCAAAACGGACGTTCTCCGGCGGCAGATCGGCTTCACGCGCACGCCCGGCCACGGCCGCTTCGGGGCTTCCAGGATGCTGCAGGGTTTCCCTTCTCTGCACGAGAATGGCCTGAAGCGGAAAGTCCGCGGTCGGATACATCGCCATGCCATAGGCGCCGAAGCCTTCCGTGAACGCGGCCAATACCGACAGGCAAAGCGAGGTCTTGGCGTAACTGTTTCTCCCGCTCGTCGATGCCACGGCGGGACCGGATTCCGCCAGATCGGACCTCGCTGCCGGGCTCTGACGGGCCACGCCGGATCTATCATCCGACGGAACGACGCGAAAAGTTGTGGCTCTCCGCGTATGCAACCCATCGAAATTATTCACAGCTCTCGACGCGCGCTTCGTCAGCATGAAAGTTCTCCTACAACTTGTTTGCAGGAGAACCTTGAAGCCCCGCTGTTACAACGCGGTCACCGCTACAAGAAAAACGGTTACAGCTGCAGTCCGGTAGCGCCTTCGTTTCGCCACCGCGAGCGGCGTTGCCTATCCGAAAGGCAATTTTGTTTGGAATGGTTCTAGAACGGCTCCACCGGCAACGCGAACACGTAGCCCACGCCGCGCTCGGTCTGAATAATGCGTGGCGCGCTCGGATCGGTCTCCAGCTTGCGCCGCAACCGCAGCACCTGAACGTCGATGCTGCGGTCGAAAATATCCTCGTGGACGCGCGTTGCCTGCAGCAGGTGCTCACGGGTCAGCGGTCGCTGCGGCGCCTCGAGAAACGCCAGCAACAGGGCATATTCCCCTTTGCTCAGTGCAACCTGTTTGCTATCCGCATCGAGCAATTTTCGGCCACGGCGTTCGAGCGTCCAGCCGTTGAATCGGTATCCGCCGCGTTCGGGATCGCGGGCGCGAGCGGCCCTTCCCATTTCCTGCCGCCGCAATACCGCGCGGACGCGCGCGAGCAGCTCCCTGAGGCTGAATGGCTTGATGATGTAATCGTCCGCACCAAGCTCCAGACCGACGATGCGATCGATTTCATCCGGGCGGTGGCCGGTTGTAATAATCACTGGTACATCGGAATAGGAGCGGATTTCCCTCAGGAGATCGAGCCCGTCGTCCTGACCAAGCCTCAGATCGAGAATGATCAGGCTCGGCTCCGCGCCTTCGAGAAGACGCTTCAGTTCCTCCTTGCTGGATGCTGCCCTGGTAGGAACATCGTGATCCTCCAAATATCTGATCACCATCTGTCGTAACGTAGAATCATCGTCGACGACGATGATGTGACCGGCTTCAGTTGACATAAATCGATCCCGCAAACTCTTCGTCGCTAACCGAGTTGTGATGTCTGGATTGGTACGAACGTCTATCATCGCCAGTAGCTCTCTGATCGATTGAAATAGGATTCCGAAAGGCAAACGACTTTCTTGACAGGCGCTGTTGGCATTGGCCAGGACGCCGAGGGACCTTCAGATCTAGATTTTTCTTACGGGGTTACCAGCGAACTCTCATAGTTGTGATGGACCGTGATGCTACCCGTGATCGTCCGCGCAAGAGCTATTTGACGGCGATCACACCGGTAGACGCAATAAGCTGACCCACACCAAGCAATAGGAATTCTGCCGTCACTGACGGATTGGTGTCGTCTCCACCTGACTACGGAGGCTGGGTTACCGGGCCGCTTCAGCGTCAGCCGCTCGGGCTACAATTGTAACTGCGCTCGCGTGCGCAGGCTCTAATCCGCCGGCGCATCAGCTACCGCCATCATACACTGCAGCCGTAACAGGTTAGCGCCGGTCGGAAGCCACACTGTAACAGCAATGCCCACACTCTTGTCCTGCTTCAGCCAATCGGCCGGAGGGACCCGGACAGCCGGCAGTCCTCCGCCATCAGAGGACAGGACCCTTATGAAAATTCTCATCGCATCGACTCCCGCGACGGGCCATCTCAATCCGCTGCTTGCGATCGCGCGCATCTTGATGAGTGAAGGCCACGAGATCACCTGCCTGACCGGGACCGCACTGCGCCGCAGGGTCGAAAGCAGCGGGGCGAAATTCCGCCCCCTACCCCCAGAAGCGGATTTCGACCCGAATGATGTCTTGGCGCGGGTTCCGTCGCTCAAGACCATCCCGCCGGGACCGGAATGGCTACGCGTCGCCATCGAGCGGCTGTTCGTTGACAACGTCCAACCGCAACACGATGGCCTGCAAGACGCTCTGCAGGACTTTCCGGCCGACGTCATCGTGGGCGACGATATGTTTTTCGGCGTGCTGCCGATGCTGCTTGGCCCGCGCGCGAAACGACCTCCCGTCGTTCTGTGCGGCACGTCGTATCTGCCCTGGCGTCGCCAGGACGGCGCGCCGCATTTCTCCGATCTGCCACCGGCAACGACCCAGGCGGAGCTCGACAAATGCAAGGCCATCGCAAAGGAATTCGACAGGATCGTCGATCAGCCGATCGCCCGCCGCTTGAACCCGATTCTCAGGGATTTGGGTGTTGGGCCGCTGTCGGTCCCCCTGTTCGATTCCGTGGTCGAACTCGCGGACGCCTTTATGCAGCTGACGATCCCGAGTTTCGAGTTTCCACGCGACGTCATGCCGCCATCCCTGCATTTCATCGGCACGCCACCGCTGATTCCGAACCAGGCGCCGCTGCCGCCATGGTCACATGAACTGGACGGCTCGCGCAAGGTCGTGCTGGTCACGCAAGGAACGGTGGCAAATCACAATTTCGGCCTCCTGATTGCGCCGACTCTCGCGGCACTTGCAAACGAGCCCGACGTACTCGTTGTCGTCACGGCGGGTGGCCGGCCGATCGAGGCGATTCCGGGCTCGATTCCCTCCAATGCGCGGCTGGCAAGCTATTTGCCGTTCGAGTGGTTGTTGCCGAAGGTCGATGTGTTCGTCACCAATGGCGGTTATGGCAGCGTCAATCAGGCCATGAGCTTTGGAATTCCGCTCGTCACGGCCGGTTTGACGGAGGACAAGGCCGGCGTCAACGCGCGCGTCGCGTGGTCCGGCGTCGGTATCAACCTCGCAACCAATGATCCAACCCCGGAAGCTCTGCGCGGAGCGATCCGTACCGTGCTGGATCAGCCCGGGTATCGCCTGCGTGCATCGCAAATGGCCGACGAATACGCCGCAATCGACACACGATCCGAGATCCTTGGGATCATCGGCGACATCGCCGTCGACGAGTCGACCAGAATTGTCGTGCAACGCCGCGGTACTATGGTCGCTGCGCGAGGTCGGCGCGCCGCCCGCTAACGACGCTCCTGATCAACATTGGCGGAGGGGAGCACAATTCTCCCCTCCACCCGGTCCGCCGACGACGGAAGCGGCGAGCCACATTACGGCTGTAACCAAATTTTCCTCGATTAACACAGATTGATAGCGCAGCATCCGAATCTTGCACGGGACAGCGCGGAGGTTTGCATGAAACAGTTCAATTCAGCGAGACGCTTACCCGGCATGCGTATCGCAGTTAGGGACAGATTGAACGGTGGCTGCATCATCAACACGACTGCGCCGTTCACCGGGGCAACGGCAGCCTCGTTGCCACCACGTGCGACCGTCGGGATCGGGGCACGATGAGAGGTGACGCTTCTGGCACGGCTCCTTGTGCTGGTGGCTGTCGCGCTGCTGCCTGCGATCGGCATCCAAGCGTACAATGAGTATGAGTTGCGCCATACGCGCCAGATCGAAGTGCAGAACCAGGCTCTCAACCTGGCCGAACTCACCGCGGCAGAGCAGCGGCAGACGGTTCAGGGGATCCATCAGGCGCTGATCGCGCTGTCGGAGCTTCCGGCGATAAAGGCAAAGGACTCCGCAGGGTGCAATGCCTATCTCGCCGAGATCAAGCAACGATATCCCGGGTTCATCAGTTTTATCGCGGTCGACATAAATGGTAACTCGTTCTGCGATGCGACCGACGATCACAGGGCCTCGACTGCGGCCGGCAGGCCCTACTTCGCCGAGGTTCTAAGAACCCGAAAATTTACAGTCGGCGTATTCGCCATTGGACGGCAGACCGGCCGTAACGTCCTTCATTTCGCGGTACCTTTCTTTGCCGATGATTCCCGCCTCGGCGGCGTGGTCATCGCCGCGCTCAGCCTGGATTGGCTCGCCGACTCGCTCGCCCGACGGAATGTGCAGCCTGGCGCTGCGCTTGCGATTGTGGACCGTGAGGGCACCTACCTCGCCCACTATCCCGACAACGCCCGCTTTGTCGGCCGGAAGATGGCCGGTGACAAAGATCAAGGCCGTGACGATGGCAACACGACAGACATCGTCGACATCGATGGCGTGGAGCGGATCGTTGGCTATTCGGCGCTGCGAGATGATTCCGGAGGGCTGCTCATCAGCTTTGGCCTAGACAAGGCCCGGGCATTCGACGAGATCCAGCGCGGCACCCAGCGCGGGATTTTTCAGATCATGCTGAGCACCGCGCTGGTTCTGGTTCTGACCTCATTGGGCGCCCGGCGGTTCATCCATCGTCCGCTTGGGCAACTGGTGGAAGCCGCCAATCAATGGCGGTTCGGCGAATTCTCCCAGCGTGTCCACATCCGCGGAACATCCGAAATCGCCGAGGTTGCCGACGCATTCAACACGATGGCCAATGCGCTGGAGCACCGTGAGCACGAATTGTCCGAGGCGAAGGAGAAAGCCGAGGAAGCCGCAGCCCGGATCACGATGATCTTCGAGAGCACCACCGACAGCGTGATGATCATCGACCGCGACTGGCGCGTCAGCTACCTCAACGGACCGGCCCGGTTGCGGCTGGCCCAGGACCGCGACATCCTCGGCTTGCCTCTTACGGAAGCTTTTCCGGCCGCAGCCGACATGGAAGTGCTCCACCAGATTCGCGAGGCAACGCTGGAACAGCGTCCGATCTTCGTCGAAATACTCTGTCCACGCACCCAGGTCTGGTACGCGGTCAATGCGTTCCCTTCGAGCCAGGGTCTCGCGGTCTTCCTCCGCGATATCACCGAACACAAACATGCCCTGGAGGCACGCCGCGTGATGGAAGAGCAACTCCACCAGAGCCAGAAGATGGAGTCCGTCGGGCAGCTTACCGGCGGCGTCGCGCACGACTTCAACAACCTTCTCACGGTGATTTCCGCAAACCTCGAACTCATCGAATGCGCAGCGGATAACGACGAGGTCCGCCGGTCCACCGCGGCCGCGAGACGCGCCGCCGATCGGGGCGCAAAGCTGACGGGACAGCTTCTCGCCTTTTCCCGGCGGCAGGCATTGAAGCCGAAACTGGTCAATGCAAACCAACTCATTTCCGAATTCGAGGTCCTTATTCGCCAGGCTGTCGGCGACGGCTGCGAAGTGAAGCTGCGGACGGATGAAGAATTGTGGCCGTGCCACGTCGATCCCTCGCTGCTGGAGACGGCTCTCCTTAATCTCGCGCTGAACGCGCGCGACGCCATGGCAGACGGCGGCATTCTCCGTATCGAGACGCGGAACATCGAGGAGAAAGAGGAGGAATGCGTGACCGGGCGCGCGCCGGGATCATACGTTCGCCTCTCCGTCACCGACAACGGCAGCGGCATGCCTCCCGAGGTGCAAGAGCGCGTATTTGAACCTTTCTTCACGACCAAGGAGGTCGGCAAGGGTACCGGACTTGGCCTCAGCATGGTCTATGGTTTTGTCCGGCAGTCCGGAGGGCACATTGCCATCGAGAGCGCGCCAGGCGCAGGTACCACGGTCGCGCTGTACCTGCCGGCAAGCGCACGAGAGCCCGTTGCAGAGCAGGACACTACCCAGACACAAGTCCTGCCGGCAGGCTCCGAGCGAGTCCTCGTGGTCGACGACAACGAGGATCTCCTCAACGTCACGTCGGCAATGCTGTCCACCTTCGGCTATCAGGTTTCTTGCGCGAGCAATGGCGCAGAGGCGCTTCGAACGCTCCAGAGCGACCAGCCATTTGAACTTCTATTCAGCGATATCGTGATGCCGAACGGAATGAACGGCATCGAGCTTGCCCGCGAAGCGAAACGGCTGCGCAAGGACATCAAGATACTGCTCACCTCGGGCTACGCTGAAGGCGTGCTGCAACGAAACAAGGCGGTGGGCGAGTTTTCCATCATCGACAAACCTTTCAGCCTGGCGGACCTGGCGCGACGCGTTCGGTCGACCCTGCATGAAGCATGACCGCCGGAGCATTGCACTGGCATGACATTCGTCGAGTATCCAATTGGCATCGCTGCAAATCCCCCGGCGCACCAGGGCGGCATTCTGCGGTGTTTTCGTTCACCGGTGCTCTCCGATATCGTCGAGGCGATCTGGGACTGCGACATTCCGGATGGGGATTTCGCAAAGACGGTTACAATCAAGTGCGCGCCAGGCACTTCTCTTCAGTTGATCGGTCAATATCGAACGCCGGCCAAGATACATCAGCGAACCGAGCCTCTGCCGGCGAAGTGCGCGACCCATATCCAGTCCCATGCCGTTACGCTACGTCCCGCAGGCCCCCTCGGCCTCGTCATTGTCTGTCTGAAATCTGACGCGGCGAGCCGCATCGTCCAGGCTCCGCTCGGCGAGTTCGCGAACGCTAATCGCCATCTTGGGGACCTGTTCAGCGCTTGCGAAGTTGCGACCTGTGACGACATGCTCGCAACGGCACAGACAAGCCAAGAGCGGATTTGCGGCGTGCAGTCCTTCTTGCTTCGACATCTTCGCCCGCATGCCGACAGTCTCGCCAACCGCGCCGCGCGGTATCTCAGGCACGATCCAACCATGCAGATGCATTCCCTTGCTGCGCGACTGGACTCCAGCCCGCGTCATCTTTCGCGCGTCTTCAAGGCTGTGTTTGGCATCGGTCCGAAGCGGTTTTCACGCCTGGCGCGGTTTCAAAAAATCTTGGCGACACGGCGGACCGGCCGGTCGTGGGCGCAGATTGCCCAAGCCTGTGGCCTGACCGATCAAGCACACCTCGTCAGCGAATTCCGCGACATCGTCGGCGAGTCACCGACGGATTTCTTTACTCACGAGCTTTGCACCGGCGCGCAAGGAATGGAAGACGCCAACCTCATAATCCAGCGCGCCCCCACGATGGATCGTTCGCTCACGAAAGCTGAAGCAGGTGTCCGAAAACACCAATACCAGCAGCGCCGAGATCGCCAGACTCATGCCCGGAGTTAATCGATTTCAGCAAGGGCGGCACAATGAGTTCAGCAGAGAAGGTTGCGATCGTAACGGGGGCGTCTCGAGGGATTGGCGCTGGAATAGTCCGGCAATTGCTCGCGAGGGGCTACCGTGTAGTCGCCTGTTCACGAACGATCGCATCCACCGATCAGCCGAATTTGGTCGAAGTCGCCGGCGATATCTCACAGCCGGAAGTGGCCTCGCTGGTCATTCAAACAGCGAAAGAGCGCTTCGGACGCGTCGACACCCTGATCAACAATGCGGGCGCTTTCCTGCCAAAGCCTTTCACGGAGTACACCGGGAGTGAATTTGCGATGCTCGTGCAGGTAAACCTCGGTGGCTTCTTCCACGTCTCGCAGAGGGCGATAACTGAAATGCTTCGCCGGGAGAGTGGACACATCGTCAACATCACCTCCAGCCTCGTGGCCGAGCAGCCGTTGAAAGTCCTGCCGGCAGCCTTGACCGCGATCACCAAGGGCGGGGTCAACGCAGCGACCCGCGCACTCGCCATCGAATATGCGGACAAGGGTATCCGGGTGAATGCGGTGGCGCCCGGAGCGATCCGCACGCCCATGCATGCGAGCGATACGCACGGTTTCCTGGCGAGGCTACATCCGATGGGTCGCATCGGGAAAATCCAGGAGATCGTCGACGCGGTCCTCTATCTAGAAGACGCCGCCTTTGTCACCGGCGAGATCCTGCACGTCGATGGCGGCGCCCACGCCGGGCGCTGATGATCGCGTCAAAGCCTCCAATCGAATCAAGCCAGCGCGAGACAACAATGAACTCCCATCCTCGATCCATCACCGAGTTGTTCGGAATCGAACTGCCGATCATTCAGGCTCCCATGCTCGGCATTGTCACGGCATCCATGGTTGCGGGAGTTGCGGAAGCGGGCGGGTTGGGCTCGTTGCCGCTTACCCATCTGAGCCGGCAAGCGGCCTGGACAATGTTTTCCGAGATACGGCAACGGACATCGAAGCCCGTCAACGTCAACTTTCTCTGCCATCGGGCGCCTGAGCGGAATCCCGTCTCGGAAAATGCCTGGAACGGCTGCTTGATGCGATACTACGCCGAGCTCGGCCTTGCGTCCGACCAAAGTCTCCACGGCGTTCTCGTTCCGACGTTCAGCGATGCCCATTGCGATCTTCTGGATGAGATCAGACCGGAGATCGTCAGCTTTCACTTTGGGCTTCCGCCCGAGCCCCTCCTCGCGCGCGTGCGCAAGACCGGCGCAAAAATCGTCTCGTCGGCAACTACCGTCGAAGAGGCGGAGTGGCTGGAGCAAGCCGGTTGCGATGCCATCATTGCCCAAGGGCTCGAAGCCGGCGGGCATCGGGGAACGTTCCTTCACGACGAGGTCGATGCGCAGGTGGGCACGATGGCGCTGGTGCCGCAGATCGTCGATGCGGTGAAAGTCCCTGTCATAGCCGCCGGAGGCATTGGCGATCAAAGAGGCGTTGCCGCCGCATTCGCACTGGGAGCGTCAGCCGTACAGGTCGGCACAGCGTTTCTGTTTTGTGAGGAAGCAAATGTTTCCCCTTTGTATCGCAAGGCGGTGAGAGCTGCGCGGCCGGAGCAAACGCTGGTCACAAATGTCTTTACCGGGCGGCCTGCCCGCGTGCGCGAAAACCGGATCGTTCGAGAGCTTGGGCCGATTGCAAAGAACCTGCCTGCCTTTCCGCTCGCCGCAACGCCGCTAGCTCCGTTGCGCGCCGCATCTGAGCCGCACGGCTGCACGGACTTCGTACCGTTGTGGTGCGGTCAGGCCGCATGCCTGAGCCCGGAACTGTCAGCCGCCGAACTGACAAGATGGCTGTCGACGCCTCACCAGCAGCAATTGTAGGCGCTCGGAAACCACAACTCGCCGATCCGTCACACGGAGCGAAACCATGCCCTGCAACTTTCTGGTGGCCTCCTGGGGAGGCCCCGGCCATCTCGGTCCGACTCTGACTGCCGCACAGCAATTGCGCGCGCATGGCCATGGTGTTCGCTTCATCGCGCGCGCAGACGCGCGTGAACCGGTCGAGGCGGCGGGCTTCGGCTTCGCCACCTGGCAGCGGCAGCCGCGTTTTTCTCCCATCGCCCGGAGCGGCGCGCCGCTTGAGCACGCATATGATGACCTCCTTTTCGGTCCTGCTGCCGCGCGGGGCGTAGACACGCTGGACGAAATCAAGCGCGCCCCAACCGACGCCGTGTTGACCGATTCCGGCCTGTTCGGCTCGGTGCTGGCTGCGGAAGCCGCACGCGTTCCCTGTGCACTGCTTTCGCCCACGATCAGCTTGCGGCCGTTGCCGGGAATACCGCCGATCGGCAGTGGTTTGGGGCCGCCTCGTACACCGGCAGAGCGTGTCCGGGTCGAGGCCGCAAACAGCCGGTTCGTCGCTGTCATGAACAACTGGCTGCCGATGCTGAATGAGGCGCGTGCACATCTGCAGATGGCCCCCTGTAACCATGTGCTGGACCTGTTCGACCGGCCCGCCCGGCTCCTGATAGCGATGAGCGCAGCCTTTGATTTTCCCGCCGACTCCCTGCCCGGCAACATCAGGTATATCGGGCCTTTGCTGGATACCTCGGATTGGTCCAGGCCGTGGATTTTCTCCTGGCCTCACGAATCCGACCGTCCGCGCGCGCTGGTTTCTTTCAGCACAACAAATCAGGACCAGGCCGATGCACTGCAACGCACTATCAGCGCAATCGGGCAGATCAA
>Ga0207678_10001299_pt1 | contig 23141 bp, 26 predicted proteins | sample KBSC63metaG_FD_184319 | JGI IMG/M metagenome (GOLD analysis project Ga0207678, IMG submission 184319) | Corn rhizosphere microbial communities from Kellogg Biological Station, Michigan, USA - KBS C6-3 metaG (SPAdes) (version 2) | ecosystem: Host-associated > Plants > Roots > Rhizosphere > Soil ... | reverse complement strand
CGCCAGCCGCTGAGCTGGACCGAGGATGTTGTTGGGCAGGCGAAGACGAACCTCGATCGGCTGTATCGGAATGCCGGCGATGTCGAGGCGCGGGAGCCGGACTTGGGCGTGGTCGAGGCGCTGTCAGACGATCTCAATACGCCGCTAGCCGTGACGCGCCTGATGGCGTTGGAGGATCCTGGGGCGCTCAGGGCCAGTGCTGCACTGCTTGGCCTTCTGCAGGTTTCGCCGGATGAATGGTTCAAAGGCGGCGGGGATGAGGGCGCAATCGAGGCGCGGATCGCGGAGCGCGCCGCGGCGAAGAAGAACCGCGACTTTGCGGCCGCCGACCGAATCCGCGACGAGCTGAAGGCCAAGGGCATCGTCTTGGAAGACGGGCCGGCCGGCACCACGTGGCGGCGGGAATGAACGCGCCGCTGTACACGACCGAAATCCTGCGGCTCGCGGCGTCGCTGAGCGACCCGCGTCAGTTGGCCGACGCGGACGGGCGGGCCGAGCTTCGTTCGCCGGCCTGCGGCAGCCGGATTGTGACGTCGGTGAAGCTCGACGAGCGGGGGCGGGTGGAGGCGCTTGCACAACAGTTGCACGCTTGCGCCTTCGGCCAAGCCTCGGCCGCATTGCTCGAACGCGCTGCGGCCGGCCAGACGCGCGACGACGTGGCCGCCGCCTTGGCCGAGCTCGACGCCTGGCTCTCGGGCGCCGAGACCGAGCCGCCGTGGTCGCTCAGCGCGCTTGCCCCGGCCCGCTCGCGCAAGGGGCGGCACGGCGCCATCCTGCTGCCGTTCCGGGCGCTGCTCGCGGCGATCGAGGCGGCGCGGTGACCACCCCCGCCGAGACCGCCCAGACAACCAGCGCGATCCTCGAAAGCGGCGCGGTCATGCTTGCCGCGGCGCTGGTGTTCGTCGCCATCTTCCGCAAGCTCGGGCTCGGCGCGACACTTGGCTACATCGTCGCCGGGGCGTTGATCGGCCCCCAGGTCATGCGCTTGATCCGCGATCCCGGGCAGCTGCAAAGCGTCAGCGAGATCGGCATCGCCTTCCTGCTGTTCATCGTCGGGCTGGAGCTTCAGCCGCGCCGGCTGTGGCGGCTGCGCAAGGACATTTTCGGGCTTGGTTTCGCGCAGGTCGTGCTGTGCGGGCTCGCGATCAGCCTGTTGCTCTACCTCGCGCTCGGGGTTTCGGCCGCTGCGGCGCTGGCGATCGGACTTCCGCTCGGCCTGTCGTCGACCGCGCAGGTATTGCCGATGCTGCGCGACGACAATGAGCTCAACACGCCGCAGGGCGAGCGCGCATTCTCGATTCTGCTGTTCCAGGACCTCGCGATCGTGCCGATGATCACGATCATCGCGGCGATGGCGCGCGTGCCACCGGATCCGACCGCGCCGACCGGGTGGAAGCTGGCGTTGCTGACGCTCGGCGCGGTGCTCGGGCTGGTGATCGTCGGACGGCTGGTCCTCGATCCGATGTTCCGCCTGGTCGGGCGGATTGCCGAGCGTGACCTGTTCATCGTCGCCGGCCTGTTCACGGTGATTGGTGCGGCCGCGGTGATGCACGCGCTTCACCTGTCGGTGCCGCTGGGCGCGTTCGTCGCCGGTGTGATGCTCGCCGAATCGCCTTACCGGCATGAGCTCGAGACCGACGTCGAGCCGTTCCGGTCGATCCTGCTCGGGCTGTTCTTCCTCTTGGTCGGGATGCTGCTCGACCTGTCGCTGATCGCGCAGCGGCCGCTGTTCGTGATCGGAATCGCTGCAGGGGTGATCGTCACCAAGGCGATCCTGATCACGATCCTCAGCCGCGCATTCCACTGCACCTGGACGCTCGCCGTCCGTCTCGGCCTGCTGCTCAGCCAGGCGGGCGAGTTCGGCTTCGTCCTGTTCGCAATGGCCGCGTCGGCGCAGCTGATCACGCCCGCAGCGGCGTCGCTGTTCGCAGCGGTCGTGACCCTGTCGATGGCGACGACTCCGTTCCTGATGAAGTTCATCGATTTCCTCGAGCGCCGCGAAGGCCGGCGCCACCGCGACCTCGACGGGCCTGAATTGTCGCCCGAGACCAGCGCGATCGTGGTCGGCTACGGCCGCTTCGGCCAGACCGTCGCGCAGATGATGCAGGCCAAGGGAATCGGCGTCACGATCATCGACAAGAAGCCGAGCATGATCGAGACCGCCGAGGAGTTCGGCACCAAGGTCTATTACGGCGACGGGCTGCGGCTCGACCTCCTGCGCACCGCCGGGGCCGACAGCGCCCGAGTGATCGCCTTCTGCAATGACAATGAGGGTGGCGAGATGAGCCGCGCCGCGGTCCGCGCCGTGCTCGAGGCCTTTCCCCAGGCGGCAGTCATGGTCCGCGCCTACGACCGGTTGCACATGATCGAGCTCGACGGTCTCGACGTCGCCTTCGCCGAGCGCGAATTGTTCGAAAGCGCGGTTGCGATGGGGCGCGCGGCGCTGAAGGCGAGCGGGATCGACCCGGGCGAGATCGACCGCGTCGAGCGCGCGTATCGCCGCCAGGATTGCGAGCGGCTCGAGCTCCAGAGCGCAACCGGCGACCTCCACGCGGGGCAGGACCGCGCGTTCGGCGCCGACCGCTCGCTTCCAGACCCGGAGGCGCGCACCACCGCCTAGGCGGGGCGTGGAAGATAGTCGTCGAGCGCCCGCACGATCGCTTCGACGACGTCGCGATGCGCGCCGTTGCCGCTGCGGATATGGATATGCGCTTCCTCGTAAGCGGGGCGGCGCTGCTTAGACAGTTTTTCGAGCGTGCCCTTGGGGTCGCCGTTGCGCAGCAGCGGGCGGGTATCGCGCCGCGCCGTTCGTTCGGTGAGGACGTCGACCGGCGCGTCGAGCCAGATGGTGACCGCGCGCTCGTTCAGCAGCTTGCGCGTGCGCGGATCGACATAGGCGCCGCCGCCGGTCGCGATCACCCGGACGGCGCCATCGATCAGGCGCGCGACAAGCCGCCGTTCGCCATCGCGGAAATCGGCTTCGCCGAACCGTTCATAGACTTCGGCCGCCGACAGGCCGGAGGCGTCGGCGATCGCCGAATCGCTGTCGACGAACGGCAGGCCCAGCCGCCTGGCGAGCCTCCGTCCGACCGTCGATTTCCCCACTCCCATCAGCCCCACCAGCACGATTGGCCGGTCGAGCCGCTTGATTAATTCCTGCACCGGAAGGGCTATACAGCGCCCGCCCGTCTCGGCAAAAGCGCCCGCATGCCCAGATTAGTCGTTTTGATCGTCGTTCTCGTCCTCATCGTCGGCGCCCTGTTCTACCTTTCGACCGTGCCGAAGCAGCAGCCGACCAAGACCATCGAGGTCGCAGTTCCGCAGGGTAATGCGCACTAGGACCATCCTGATTGGCGGAGCTGCGATGCTTGCGCTCGCTCTGCCGGCGATCGCGCAGCAGGCCGCGCAAGTGCCGCCGCAGCCCGCGACTCCGCCAGCGGTCACGCCTCAGCCGGCGCCGACGCCTGAGTCTCCGGCCAATTCGCTGTCGAGCGCGCCGGAGAGCGACACGGGCGTCACCGAGCTCAACCTCGACAAGCTTCCGCCGCCACCGGCGCCGGTCGAATATCCCGCATACGCCCGGCGCGATCCGTGGGTCGTGGGCCGTCTCGATCCGGTCCAGATCGGCCTCGGCCCCGATCCGTGGGGCGGGACCAGCGGCACTTTCCTGTCGAGCCTGATGCGGCGGATGAGCACGCCGATCGCCTCGCGCTGGGCGCACATCGCGCTGAGGAACGCACTGCTGGCCAAGACCCACGCGCCGCGTTCGGTGAACCCGGTCGACTGGGTCGCCGAGCGGTCGTGGCTGCTCCTCCGCCTCGGTGAGGCCGACGCCGCACGGATGCTGGTCGCCGACGTCGATTCGGACCGCTTCACGCCGAAGCTGACGCAGGTCGGCGTGCAAAGCGCGCTCGCGAACGCCGATCCGCCGGCGCTGTGCCCGTTGGAGCCCGGAATCCGCAAATATGAAGCGGGCATTCGCGCGCTGGTCAGCGCGATGTGCGAATCGCTCGCCGGCGAGCCGGAAAGCGCTGCGGCGCAGATCGACGATGCACGCCGCCGCGGCCGCATCGGCGGGATCGACCTGCTGCTCGCGCAGAAGGTCGTCGGCGCCGGGGCCAACACCGGCCGGTCGGTGACGATCGAATGGGATCCAGTCGACCAGCTGACCGCGTGGCGGTTCGGGCTTGCGACCGCCACCGGGATGGTTCCGCCCGACCGGCTGATCAAGCCCGCCTCCACGCAGCTTCGCGCGTTTCAGGCGCGGGCGCCGCTGCTTTCGCCGAGCGAGCGACTTGCGTCGGCCCAGATCGCTGCTGGCCTGGGCGTGTTTTCCTCGCAGTCGATGATCGACCTCTATTCGGCGATCTACGATTCGACCGACGCCAGCGACCTCCCAAACACCGACGCTTGGCAGGTCCGCCTCGCCTTCGTCGGCAAGGATCGTGACGCCAAGCTCGGCGCATTCCGCAAGCTCCTCGCCGGAGCGAAGGATCCGCTTGCGCGCGAGGCAACTCGGGCGATGCTGGGCCGCGCGGCGAGCCTCATCGCCCCCGATCCCAAGCTCGAAGCGGATGCGCCGGACCTCGTCGCATCGATGCTCGCCGCCGGGTTCGATCGGGCGGCGGAACGGTGGTCCGACGCCTGTTCGCGCATGGGCGAAGCAGCGGGCGATCGCTGCTGGGCCATGCTCGCCCTCGGTGCTCCCGATCCTGGCCGTCTCAACCTCGGCTCATCGCGGATCAGCAGCTTCATCAACCGGGACACGAGCCCTGAAAAGGTGCGCAGCGCCCTGCTCGTCGGCGGGCTCGTGGGGCTTGGCCGGATCAGCCCGGCGACCGCGGACAGCCTCAGCCGTCGCTTCTCGCTCGGCGTCGGCCGCCAGTCGGAATGGACTCGCGTACTCGATGGCGCGGCGTCGCGCGGGCAAGGCGGGACGGTGCTCGTCCTCGCCGGAACCGGACTCCAAACGCCCGACTGGGCGCAGGTCCCCGGCTCGCACCTGTTTCACATCGTCGCCGCGCTGGCCCGGACCCGCCAGGATTATTACGCGCGGATGATCGCCGCCGAGGCGCTCGCTCGAACGTGAGCCTCGACGACCGAGCCCTGGTCGACCGTTTCCTCGACATGATGGCTGCCGAGGCCGGCGCTTCCGGAAATACGCTTGCCGCGTACCGCAACGACCTCGACCGATCAGCGGAAGCCTTGGGCGGGAAGCTTGTCGGCGCCCGCGCCGACAGCATCGCGGGGCTCGGCGAGGCTTGGCGCGAGCTTGCGCCTTCGACCGTTGCCCGCCGCTCGGCCGCGCTTCGCCGCTTCTACGGCTTCCTGGTCGACGAGGGCTATCGCACGGACGACCCGTCCGCGGCCTTGCCGCGCCCGCGTTTCGAGCGCCCGCTGCCGAAGATCCTCGATTCGAACGAAGTCTCGCGCATGTTCGAGCAGGCCGAGGATCGCGCCGCGAGCGGCGCCATGCTTCCAGTTCGCAACCTCGCCGTGCTCGAGCTGCTGTACGGCTCGGGTCTGCGCGCGAGCGAGCTCGTCACGTTGCCGCGCAACGCGCTGCGCAAGGGGCAGCCGTTCCTCATCCTGCGCGGCAAGGGCAGCAAGGAGCGGCTCGTCCCGATCTCCTCGCGCGCCGAAGCCGCGGTCGAGCGCTGGCTCGAGCATGTCCCAGCCAAGAGCCTGTGGCTGTTCCCCAGCGGAGCCAAGCATCTCAGCCGGGTGCGGCTGTTCCAGGTCGTCCGCCAGCTCGCCGCCGACGCCGGAATTGCGCCCGAGCGGGTCAGCCCGCACGTGCTCCGCCACGCCTTCGCCACGCACCTCCTGTCCGGCGGAGCCGACCTGCGGGTGCTGCAATCGCTCCTCGGACACGCGGATATCGCGACGACCCAGATCTACACCCACGTCGACAGCGCCCGACTGGTCGAATTGGTCAACAGCCGCCACCCGCTGGCGACCCGCAATCGTTGACCTTCGCTACCGCTTCAGCCTACCCGCCCGAGCCGAATGCTGACCTATCTCGAATTTGAAAAGCCGATCGCGGAGCTGGAGACTCGTGTCGCCGAGCTCAAGGAGACTGCGAACAGCTCGGACGACATCGATATCGATGCGGAGGTGTCGCGGCTCGAGGCCAAGGCCAACAAGCTGCTCAGGGACACCTATGCCAAGCTCACGCCGTGGCAGAAGACGCTCGTCGCCCGCCATGGCGAGCGGCCGCACTTCAAGGATTATGTCGCGGGCATTGCCGACGACTTCGTGCCGCTCGCCGGCGACCGGGCGTTCGGCGATGATCCGGCGATTGTCGGCGGCTTCGCGCGGATCGACGGCCGCCGGGTGATGCTGATCGGGCATGAGAAGGGCGACGACACCGCGTCGCGGCTCCGCCACAATTTCGGCATGGCCAAGCCGGAGGGCTATCGCAAGGCGATCCGGCTGATGCAGCTCGCCGACCGCTTCGGTCTCCCGGTCGTGACTTTGGTCGACACGCCCGGCGCCTTCCCCGGCGTTCAGGCGGAGGAGCGGGGACAGGCCGAGGCGATCGCCCGCTCCACCCAGGAATGCCTGTCGCTGAAAGTGCCGATGATCGCGGTTATCGTCGGCGAGGGCGGGTCCGGGGGCGCGGTCGCCATCGCGACGGCCAACCGGGTGATGATGTTCGAGCATGCGATCTATTCCGTCATCTCGCCCGAAGGCTGTGCCTCGATCCTGTGGCGCACCGGCGACAAGGCTGCCGAAGCGGCCGAGGCGATGAAGATCACAGCCGGCGACCTCCAGAGTCTCGGCGTCATCGACCGCATCATTCCCGAACCGCTCGGCGGCGCGCACCGCGATCCCGATGCCGCGATCGGTGCCTTGAAGGGCGCGATCGTCGAAGAGCTCGACGGTTGTTCGGCGCTCGGGCCGGACGAGCTGCTGGCGCAACGCCGGGCCAAGTTTCTCGCCATCGGCTGACCAGGCGGAACCCGCTCAGTCATCTCCCGTTCAAAAGCCTCGCCGATATTTCCCTCGCGAAACAAGGCCGAGGTTTTGAATGCGTAAGCCGATCCTTTTGCTCGCCGCAGCAACGCTGTCGCTCGCTCCCGCCGCTGCACAGGGGCCGCGCTATCTCAATCCGCAGGACGTTGCCGAGGCGCAGCGCCAGCATGCCGCGCTGGTTCAGGAATTCGGCGGCGCGGAGACTGGCGCGAGGGCCGCTTACGTGGAGGCGGTGGGGCGGCGGGTCGGCGCTTTTTCGGGAGTCGCCAACCCCGGCCAGGCGCTGCATTTCACGACCCTCAACGCCGCTGTCGCGAACGCGATGTCGGTGCCCGGTGGCTACGTTTACGTGACGCGGCAATTGCTGACCTTGATGGACGACGAATCGCAGCTGGCGTTCGCGCTCGGCCACGAGGTCGGCCACATCGCCGCCAACCACGCGCACATCCGGGAGCAATATGCGCGCCGCAACACCTGGGGCGTGTTCGGGCAGATCATCGGCGCGATCTTCGGCGGCTCGCCGATCGGCGACATCATGGAACAGCGCGCCGCCCTGCAGACTCTGAGCTTTTCGCGCGAACAGGAATATCAGGCGGACGACCTTAGCCTGCGCTACATGATCGCGGCTGGTTACGACCCCGCCGGCGGCCCCGGCATCCTCGCCGCGCTCGCGCGGTCGAGCGCGCTCGAAGCGGCGGTCCAGGGTCGCACCAACCGCCAGGCGCCCGAATGGGCAAGCACCCACCCGCTGAGCGAAAACCGCAAGCAACGCGCCTATCAGGACGCGCTCGCGACCGGACGGCTGGGCAAGGGAATCCGCAACCGCGACCAGTTCCTGGCCGAGCTCGAGGGCGTCTATGTCGACGACGACCCGGCGCAGGGCGTGATCGAAGGCCCGACGTTCACCCACCCGGACCTTCGGATCCAGTTCTCCGTCCCGCAGGGCTATTTGATGCAAAACGGCACCGACGCGGTGACGATCTCCGGATCGGCCGGCAAGGCGCAGTTCCGGGGTGGCCGCTTCCAGGGGAGCCTCGACAGCGCGATCCTGCTTGCCTTCCGACAGCTAACCGAGGGTCAGATCCAGCTGGCGATTCCGCCCGCGCAACACACGACGGTCAACGGCATGCCGGCGGCCTATACGACCGCCCGGGTCCAGACCAACTCGGGCTGGGTCGACGCCAGCGTGTTCGCTTACCAATGGGATGCGCAGCGGGTTTATTATTTCGTCATGCTGACGCGAGGCGGCTACGGCATCCAGCCGTTCGCCGCGATGGTCAATACGTTCCGGCGGATCACGCCGCAGGAAGCGGCCGCGATCCGGCCCCGCGTCATCCATGTGGTGGCCGTTGGGCCGGGCGACACGATCGCCTCGCTGGCAAGCCGGATGGCCTACCGCGATTTCAAGCTCGAGCGATTCCTGTCGTTGAACGGGCTGGCGCCAAACGCGCGCCTGGTGCCCGGTCAGAAGTTGAAGCTTGTCGTCTACGGCCAGCGGCGGGCCTAGCCCGCATCCTACATGTTCGTCTGTACCGTATTGTTGAGCTTCGTCCACATTCCGCCGACCCCGCCGCCCATGGCGGAAAGGCCACCCATCATCGCGACGACGATGAGTGCGGCAATCAAGCCGTATTCGATCGCAGTCGCGCCGCGATGATCGCGGCGAAGCCTGCGCAAGTTCGTTCGGATAGCGTCCACGCCACCCTCCTCTGGTCCACGTCCACGCGGCGGGTGTAACTTTGGGCAGGTTAACAACTCTTCCTGCGGACAGAGTTAACGCCGGCTCATCCCTGATGCGGAGTCCAGGCGGCGAAGTGCAGGATCTCGAACGTTTCGGTGGTCCGGCCGTCCTCGGCCGCCGCCGCGAATGCGGCTCGGGCGGCTGCCCAGGCCCGCTTCGACAGCGAGCGTCGCGATCGCTGCGTGAGAACGTTGGTCGCGCCCATTGCCCGCAGGTCGGCGACCAAGCGAGGCAGTTGCTCGTAGGAAGCGCGGACGCGGTCGACGTCGACCACCGGATTGGCGAAGCCGGCGGCCGCCAGCAGGCCAGCCAGAGCGGCGGCTTCGATCCTCGGATGGACATGGGGAACGGCAACGCCGTCGGCCTGGTCGGCGGCGCGCATCGCCGAGCGCAGCTGCGGCAAGGTATCGCCGCCCGATAACGTGCCGAGGAAGAAGGCGTCCGCAGCGAGCGCCGCGCGAATGCGCAGCAAGGCCTGGGGCAGGTCGTTGACGGTATCGAGCGTTCCGATCGCGAGGCAGAGATCGTAACGACCGATATCGGTCTCGAAGCGATCCTCGACGATCGTGCCGCCTCCAGCCGCTTTGGCGAACCCCTCGCCGGGGTCGAAGATGTCGACGGTCTCGGCGAATTCGCGCAGGCGCTCGGGCCAACCCGCATCGGGGCAGCCGATGAGGAGGGCGGTCCGGAAGCGCCGCTGGACGATGCCGAGGCGGTCGAGGCACTCCGCGAAAGCTCGCTCGTAGAGGAACAGCTCCGGCCCGCTGCGAAACGCCCGGTCGCGGCGCCAGGCGCGAAGCTCCATGTCGAACAGGTCCGCCATCGCGGCGTCTTGTGCGCGGATGCAATGCACGCGACAAGGATCGGATGGTCACCGACCTGGTCCGGACCTGCCTGCGCTGGGCGCTGGATTTCGCGCTCCCGCCGCGGTGCGCCGGCTGCGGGACGATCGTCGCCGACGTGCACAGCTTCTGCGCCGATTGCTGGCGGCAGGTGGAATTCCTCGGCGAGGGCGGGTGTAAGACGTGCGGCATTCCGCTCGCAGCGACGGAGTTCGACACCTGCGCGCCGTGCCTCGCCCGGCCGCCGCGGATCGCGCGGACCCGCGCCGCAGTCGCTTACGATGACCTGTCGCGAAGCCTCGCGATCCGCCTGAAATACGGGCGCAAGGTCGCGGTCGCGAAAACCATGGCGCGCTACATGCTCCCGCTGGTTCAGCGCGATGGCGATAAGCGCCTTCTCGTGCCCGTTCCGCTTCATCGCAGCCGATTGTGGTGGCGCGGTTTCAACCAGGCCGCGCTTGTCGCCCGCGAGCTGTCGAAGGGCCTCGGCATTCCGTCGGACGCCGTGGCCCTCAGCCGGACCCGCCGGACTCCGCCGCTCAAGGGCATGAGCCCGCTGCAGCGGCGAAAGACTGTCGCCGGCGCCTTCCGCGTGCGCGACAAGGCGGCAATTGCCGGCCGGACCATCGTCCTCGTCGACGACGTGTTCACCACCGGCAGCACCGCGGACGCCTGCGCGCGCGCCCTCAAGCGGGCCGGGGCAACGAGGGTCGAGCTCGTCAGCTGGGCGCGGGTGGTCAAGCCTTCGCAGTTGATACGATGACTCCGGCGCCTAAGTATCACGTTGGAAAGGAAGGTTCGTGCCGATCGTCGAGATTTATACCAAGAGCTTCTGTCCTTATTGTTGGCGTGCCAAGCATCTGCTCGACGAGAAAGGCGTTGAATATGCGGAAATCGCGGTCGATTTCGGCGGAGAGGTACGCCAGCACATGATCCAGCGCGCGAGCGGACGGACCACGGTTCCGCAGATTTTCATCGCCGGCCGGCACATCGGCGGCTGCGACGATCTCATGGCGCTGGAGCGCGAGGGCAAGCTCGACGACCTGTTCGCCCAATGACCAAAATTGCCGTCCTCCAGCCGAACACGGGGATCGACCCAGCGGCCAACGGCGAACGCCTGGTAGCCGCGATCGGCGAGGCGGCGCGCGGCGGTGCGACCATGCTGTTCACGCCCGAGATGTCGGGCTTGCTCGACCGCGATACGCAGCGCGCCTCCGGTAATTTGCGCGAGGAGAACGAGGACCGCGTCCTCGCCGCCTGCCGCGAGGCCGCGCGCGAGAACGACATCTGGGTTCACCTTGGGTCCCTCGCGGTGCTGACCGGGGACGGCAAGGTCGCCAACCGCGGCTTCGTGATCGACCGCACCGGCCGAGTCCAGGCGCGCTACGACAAGATCCATTTGTTCGACGTCGACCTTCCGACCGGCGAGAGCTGGCGCGAGTCGGCGGTCTATCGCGCCGGCGAACGGGCGGTGGTCGTCAACGGCACGCCGGTAGGGAAGCTCGGCCTCACCATCTGCTATGACCTTCGGTTTCCGATGCTGTTCGCGCGCATCGCCGAGGCGGACGCGGACGTGATCGCGGTGCCAGCGGCCTTCACCGTGCCCACTGGAAAGGCGCATTGGCACACTTTGCTTCGCGCGCGGGCGATTGAAGCCGGCCTTTACGTCGTCGCCGCAGCTCAGGTCGGCAGGCACGAAGACGGCCGCACCACCTTCGGCCACTCGCTGGTCGTCGATCCTTGGGGCGAGGTCCTGCTCGACATGGGTGAAGAGGTCGGCCTCGGCTTTGCCGACATCGATCTGTCGCGGATTTCCGAGGTGCGCTCGCGCATCCCGGCGCTGAACCACCGCCGGCCGATCCCCGATGTGGTCAGCCAATGATCGTCTTCGACCTTCACTGCCTCGACAGCGGCGAGACCTTCGAGGCGTGGTTCCGCTCGGGCGCGGACTATGAAGACCAGAAAGCTGCCGGGCTGGTGCAATGCCCTTTCTGCGACTCCAGCCGGGTCGCGAAGGCGCCGATGGCGCCGCGCGTGCCGCGGAAGTCGTCCGGCGGCGCCTTGGCGAAGATCGCCGCGATGCAGGCTGAAGCGCTCAAGGATTCGCGCTGGGTCGGCGACCGCTTCGCCGAGACTGCGCGGGCCATGCACAGCGGGGAGATCGCGCCTGAGCAGGTGCACGGGCAGGCGACGTTGGCCGAAGCCAGGTCGCTTGCGGAGGACGGGGTCCCGGTCGCGCCGTTGCCCTTGCCGGTCGTGCCGCCCGGCGAGGTCAATTGATTGCGCGGCGCCTAATCCCTATTCGTCCGTGCCGGCCGACCCCGTAGCTCAGCAGGATAGAGCATCAGATTCCTAATCTGAGGGCCACAGGTTCGAATCCTGTCGGGGTCGCCAGCATTCGGGACGGGATGGGACAATGGCGACCGAGCAGCCGGACATGGACAATCAGCAGCAGAACATCGTCGGGCGGCTGTTCGTCGATCACCCGCGCTCGCTCGGAATGAGCTGGGCCGGGCATGGGATCGGCGCGGTCAAGATCGGTGCCGAACTGATCGGCGCTGGGTGCGCGGCAATCGTGCATGCGGTCGTGCCGGGCCTGTTTACCGAGACCGCTGGCAAGACGGTCACCCGCATTTACGATCATATCCAGAGCCGCAAAGCGGGCTCGGCAAACCCGGAGGCCTGGCCTGACTACGAAATCTGACCGGGATGTGCTGGTCGCGATCGTCGGCGGCGGGGCTTCTGGGACCATCCTTGCGGTGCAGCTTGCGCGGCGCGGCGTCCGCTCGCTGCTGATCGACGGCAGCGGCCGGGCCGGAGTCGGAGTCGCCTATTCGACGACCGAACCGGTGCATCTGCTCAACGTCCGCGCAGAGGGGATGAGCGCGCTAGCCGGTGAGCCCGATCATTTCGCGCGGTGTTTCGAAACTGAAGGAGGCGACCGCCGCGGCTTTGCCGAGCGCCGCTTCTTCGGCCGCTATTTGCGCGGCCTGCTCGATGAGGCGGTCCGGCAGGGGCTGGCCAAAGTTGAGCATTCGACGGCGGTCGGCGCGCGGCGCCAAGATGGCGGATGGCGGGTCGAGTTTGCCGATGGACGGGCGGTGCAGGCCGGCGCGCTGGCCCTGGCGATCGGCAACCAGGAGCCTGAACCGCTTCGGGTCTTCGCCGGCGGCGGCCCGCGCTTCGTCAATAACCCCTGGGGCGACGCAGCCCGGGCCGCGATTCAGGAATTGGTCGAGACCGGAGCCCCGGCGCTGCTGATCGGCACCGGCCTGACCATGGTCGACCTTGCGCTGTCACTCGATTCCGCCGGGTACCGCGGCCGTGTGGTTGCGCTGTCGCGTCGCGGGCAGGTGCCGCGGGCGCACGCCGATTTCGAGCCTGCGCCGGTGGCGCTCGACGCGGTGCCGCAAGGCAATGTCGTCGCATTGTGGCGCTGGGTGCGGCGCCGCGCGGCCGAAGTCGGCTGGCGCGCTGCGGTCGACAGCCTGAGGCCGCATAGCCATCCGCTGTGGCAGAAGCTCGACGAGTCTCAGCAACGCCGCTTCCTGCGCCACGCCCGCCCGTGGTGGGACGTCCATCGCCACCGCATTGCCCCGCGCGTCGCAGCGACCGTTCACGCGATGATCGCCGATGGCCGGCTGGAGATCGTCGCCGGTCGAGTGGTGAACGCGACTCCGCAGGAAGGCGGGTTCGACGTCGAGATCCGCCGCCGCGGATCGCGAGCCGGCTCGACCGAGCGTTTCGCCTACGTGTTCAATTGCACCGGTCCGCTCCACAGCATGGACCGCACACGCGACCCACTGCTCCGCGGGCTGCTCGACCAAGGCCAGGTGAAACCCGATCATCTCGACATCGGTTTGGCGGTCCACGGGCATTCGCGCGCGGGGGACCGCTTGTGGGCGCTCGGGCCGCTCAGCAAGGGCCGCTATTGGGAAATCATTGCCGTCCCCGACATTCGGGAGCAGGCGGCGGACGTGGCTGACGACATTGCGCTGGAGCTTCAACGATGACCGATCACGGCGACCCAGAGGACGGCGACCTCGTCGAGCCGCTGCCCGATTGCGACGTGCCCGGCGAGGTCAGCGAAGCCATCCGGACCCTGATCCGCTGGGCCGGCGACGATCCGACCCGCGAGGGCCTGCTCGATACGCCGAAGCGAGTCGCCAAAGCGTGGCGCGAATATGCCCGTGGCTACAGTGAAGATCCCGCGGCGCATCTCAGCCGGACGTTCGAGGAAGTCGGCGGCTACGACGAGATCGTGCTGCTGAAGGACATCCCGTTTCAGTCCCACTGCGAGCACCACATGGCGCCGATCATCGGCAAGGCGGCGATCGCCTATCTGCCGCGCGACAAGGTGGTCGGGATCAGCAAGCTCGCCCGGGTCCTCCACGGCTTCGCCCGCCGGCTCCAGGTCCAGGAGCGGCTGACGGCGCAGGTCGCGGACACGATCTGGGAGCATCTGCACCCGAAGGGCGTCGCGGTGATCATCGAGGCGACCCACGCCTGCATGACCGCGCGCGGGGTGAACACGCCGGGCGTGGTGATGACCACCAGCCGGATGATGGGCACTTTCCGCGAAGACGAGCGGAGCCGCCGCGAAGTGCTCGCGCTGATGGGATACTGACGGCAAGCGGGGCAGCTCTGCTGGCCTGAGAGCCGCCCCGCGCCCCACCCCGGAAGTCCGGGATGGTACTTGTCGAGCCTAGGCCGAAGCCTCCATGCCGTGCTTCAGCTGGCTCATCTGGTCGTGGCCCGAGCGGACCGACTGGAAGACGCGTTCGACCACCGAGCGCGATTCGCCGCTGAGATGGCCGCTGTTCAGCGCGGTCTCGAACTTCTCCTTGAGATAATCCTCACCGCGCTCGACTTCGTTGATGATGGCTTTCTCGTCGCGTCCGGTGATCGCGGCCTTGAGGTCGAGGAAGCGCTGGTGGGTCTTGCCCATGAACGAGCCGTCGTCCTCGGGATTGCCGCCGAGCCGGCGGACTTCGGCGCGGAGATCCTCGACGCACTGCTGCCGTTCGTTGGCGCGGTCGCGGAACATCTGGGCGAAGCGGCCCGCCTCGCTGTTGGAAGCTGCGTCCTCATAGCCGGTGACGCTGTCGATCAGGGTCGCGGTGAGCGTGTTGAGAGTGGTGATTTCGTCGCTGCGGTCGTTCATTGATCCATACTCCTTCTTCCGCGAAACAACGCTTGAACCAGCGACCCGATGCCGTGACTTCGTCGAATTTTCGAGGAAAGGCCGCGAATAGCTGTCACTCTGGCCCGGCCAGCGACCGAGTCGCGGGCGAATTGGGGGGACATATGGCACTCACGCGTCGGGCTTTGCTCGAGCAGGTCGGGGCCGTTGGCGGCGCCGGCGCAATGTATCTCGCAATGGAAGCGCTCGGGCTGGCGATACCGACGCCCGCGGGTGCGGAGAATTTCGAGCTTCCGAAAAGCACCGGCAACGGCCGCTCGGTCGTCATCCTCGGGGCGGGAATTGCCGGGCTCGTCTCCGCCTACGAGCTGCAGAAGGCGGGTTACCACGTCACCGTCCTCGAAGCGCGCAACCGCATCGGCGGACGCTCGTGGACCATCCGCGGGGGCGACCGGATCGAGCAGATCGGGCGGCCCGACCAGGTCGCGAGCTTCGCCCCCGGGCTCTATTTCAATTCAGGTCCGGCGCGCATCCCGTCCACGCACCGCGCAATTCTCGGCTATGCTCGCAGGTTCGGGGTTCAGCTGGAGACGTTTGTCAACGTCAACCGCAATGCCGGTTGGGACTTCGGCGGCCGGGTCCAGCCCGAGCGGCGCATGGTCAACGACCTGCGCGGCAGCCTGTCCGAGCTCCTCGCCAAGGCGATCGATCGCCACGCGCTCGATCAGGACGTGCCCAAGGGCGAGCTGGAGATGATCCGTCAGTTCCTTGGCTTCTACGGTCAGCTCGACGACAAGGGCCGCTACCTGCCTGGCGGATCGTCCGGCTATTCGCGCGATGGCGGCGGCTACGATCAGGCGCCCATCGGTCTGCCGCCGCAGACACTGCACGAACTGCTGCCGTCGCGCGCCATCGCTCTTCCCTATGGCTTCGAGCACATCTGGGACATGCAGTCGACGATGCTCCAACCCGTCGGCGGCATGGATCGGATCGCCCACGCGATCTACGATCGGGTGAAGCCGACCGTCCGGCTGCGGACCAAAGTGACCGCGATCCGCCGAGCGGGCAGCCGGGTCCGGATCGAGCATGGCGATGCGATGACCGAAGCGGACTTTTGCGTGTGCACGGTCCCGTTGCCGGTGCTGGCGCGAATCCCGAACGATTTCTCTCCCGCCAAGAAAGCCGCGATCGCCGGTGCGGCGCCTTATCTGCATAGCGTCAAGGTCGGGTTCGAAGCGCCGCGCTTCTGGGAGACCGACGACAACGTCTTCGGCGGCCTCGCCTGGACCGACCGGCTGAACGAGAACGTCATTTATCCGTCCGACCGCTACGGTGCGCCGAAAGGCGTGCTGGTCGCCGCTTACGCGGCCGGCTGGACCAACCAGGACAATCCCGAGCATTTCGCCGGCCTCAGCCACGAAGAGCGATTCCGTATCTGCCGCGATTCGGTCGAGGCCCTGCATCCCGGCCGGTCGCGCCTGCTCGCCAAACCCGTCACGGTGGCTTGGGGGCTCACGCGCTATTCCGAGGGCGTCGGCGCCTTGTGGCGCGACTTCGACCCGCGGCCGGGCGGCGGCAGTGGCGGACGCGGCCCGCTCTATGCCGAGCTGCTCAAGCCCGAAGGCCCGATCGTGTTCGCCGGCGAGCATTTGAGCTATCAGCCGACTTGGCAGGAAGGCGCGGCGCTGTCGGCGCATGAAGCGCTGAAGCTCGTAGCGGCGATGGCGAAGGAGAAAGCGGTCCATGCGTGAAGGCGGATGCGCCTGCGGGTCCGTTCGGTATCGGATGAACCGCGATCCGATGTTCATCCATTGCTGCCATTGCACGAGCTGTCAGACCGAGACCGGATCGGCATTCGTCATCAACGCGCTGGTCGAAAGCGATCAGGTGGAGACTTTGAAAGGGAGTCCGCAGCCGGTGATGACTCCGTCCGAGAGCGGCCGCGGCCAACAGATCTGGCGCTGCCCGGAATGCAGGGTCGCGCTGTGGAGCAACTACGGCGGCGCCACCGACGTCCTCCGCTTCGTCCGCGTCGGCACGCTCGACCAACCGGGCGAAGTCCCGCCCGACATCCACATCTACACCCGCTCGAAGCTGCCCTGGGTGCGCCTGCCCGAAGGCGCGCTGGCTGTCGAAGCCTATTACGACAGCAGCGAGGTCTGGCCCGCGGAAAGCCTGGCGCGGCGTAAGGCGCTGTTCGGCTGAGGCTAATCCGACTGGATTTCATCCTTACTGACGATAGACTGATGCATCGTGCGGACCCGAACGAGATGTGCGGCCTTTGCGCTTTTGATCCTGTTTAGTCAGGCTGCCGTCCCGTCGCCGGCCACACCATTGCAAGCGCTAACGCCGTGGGACCTGAATTACGGTGAGGCGCAGTGCCTCGCCCTTCGCAATTATGGCGATAGCGCTGACCCGGTCACGTTCGCCATTCGCCCGGCGCTGAACGGCGCGAGTTACGAGATTCTGGTCAGCAGAAAGCGTGCTGGCCCGATGTACGCTCAGGAGCACGAGGGCAGCGTCGATTTTGGCTCCGGTCCGATCAAGGCCTGGCTGCTTCATTATCAAACGCCCAAGGGCAAGCTGACGATCGACCAGTATCGAATCAGCGCTTCAGACATGGCCGCTGCGCGAACGGCCAACCTGGTGACTCTACGGTCCGCCGGTCGCGGCGATGTCGCATTCAGCCTGGCAAATATGGCAGCCCTGATCAAAGGCCTGGAAGACTGCACGACCGATCTGAGGCGCTATTGGAACGAACATGGCGAAGACGACGGCTCAATCGCATTCGGTGCAACAGGGGACGTACGGAAGATTTTCACGAACGACGACTATCCGGACGAAGCCCTGCGGCGAGGTCAACAAGGCACGTCGCAATTTTACCTGCTGATCGATGAGCATGGCAAAGTAGCCGGCTGCAACGTGCTCAGACCGAGCGGAATTCCCGCGCTGGATGGGATGGGGTGTTCGGTCATCATCGAACGAGCCAAATTCTCTCCCGCGCTCGACCGCAATCGCAAGCCGGTCCGGAGCACGTACGTCACGCCGCCGATCGTTTGGGCCATGCCCGGATGAGCCGCGGCGGCCTGCGTGACGCAAGGTTCGGCTGAGGAATGTTCGATCCGTCGAAACTGATCGCCGCTTTGAAGATTCGCGCGTGCTGGCACGCGCCTCAGTCGGTGGTAAGAGCGGTTCAACCAAACCGGGGGTCATCGCCATGCGCGCAGCCAAATTCGCCGCTCTGCTTCTGCTCACTGCCACGCCGATCGCGGCGAACGCCGCCACCCAACCCAGTTCGATCAGCGCCGCGGTCGCCTCACCCGACCGCACGGCGGACAACGTCAAGCTCGACGAGTCCCGCAAGCCGGCGGAAGTGCTGAAGTTCCTCGGGCTCCGGCCGGGGATGCGCGTCGCCGATCCGTTCGGCGGCAACTTCTACTGGGCCGAGATCACCGGTCGCGCTGTCGGCCCGACCGGTCACGTCACCGTGTGGGAGCCCAAGCAATTCTACAACCAGAAGGTCTATGACGCCTATCAGGCAGTCCAGGCCAAGCAGCCCAACGTATGGATGCGCGTCAGCCCGATGGAGACTCCGGACCTCCCCGCGGGCAAGTACGACTTCATGCTGATCAACATGGACTATCACGACGTCTATTGGGAAAGCGCCAAGTACGGCATCCCGCGGATGGACCCGGACCAGTGGCTCAAATCGATCTACGCCGCGATGAAGCCCGGCGCGATCGTCGGGGTGGTCGACCATGTCGCCAATGCCAATGACGACACCCGCGCGACGGTCGAGAAATACCATCGCATCGATCCCAACGTCGTGAAGGCGGACTTCAAGCGCGCCGGCTTCCAGCTCGTCGGGACGAGTGACATCCTCCGCAATCCGGCGGACGACCATAACCTGCTCGTCTTCGACCCGAAGATCCGCGGCAAGACCGACCGCTTCATCTTCAAGTTCCGGAAGCCGCGTTGAGCGAGCCGGCCAGCGGCGGTACATTTCGCGCTTATTATGCGCTCGGAGCGCTGCTGATCGGCCTCGCGCTCGGCGCGATGTCGGTGAGCCTGGCCGAAGGTGCGCGGGGCGATCTGCTCGCAGTCGCCGGGTTCGTCGGCACCTTGTGGCTCAACGCCCTCAAGATGACGGTCATCCCGCTGGTCGTTGCCTTGCTGGTGGTCGGCATCGCCAAGAGCGCCGAGGCCGCGCTCGGTGGGCGCATCGCCGGCCGCTCCGTGCTGTGGATCGTCATCATCTGCACGCTCTCGTCGGTGCTCGGTGCGATCGGGACGTTGCTGCTTACGCATCTGTTTCCGCTGCCCCATTCGACCGCGGCCGGGCTGCAGGCGGCGCTTGCCGGCGTGGAGCAGAAGGCGTCGACGCCGCTCCCGGGGATCGCTGAGTTCTTCAAGGGCATGATCCCCGACAATGTGTTCGCTGCCGCGACCAATGGCGACATCCTGCCGCTGGTGGTCTTCGCCGTTTTTCTTGCCTTCGCGCTCGGCAAGATCAGCGCCGAAGGGCGGCGAACGCTGGTCGGCCTGTTCGAGGCGATTGCCGACGCTTTGCTGGTGATCATTGCCTGGGTCCTGCTGGTCGCGCCGATCGGCGTGCTTGCACTCGCCTTCACGGTCGGCTCGGCGGCGGGCGGATCCGCCTTCGCCGGGCTCGGCCATTACGTCGTGATCATCTCGGTGATTGGGATCGTCGTGACCTTGCTCGGCTATCCGCTGGGCGTGATCGTCGGGCGGATCTCGCCCGGCGTCTTCATCCGGGCGCTGATCCCGCCGCAGGCGGTGGCCATTTCGACCCGGTCGTCGCTCGCCTCGCTTCCGGCGATGCTGACCGCGACGCGGGCGATGGGCGTGCGCGACCAGGTCGCGGACGTCACTCTGCCGATCTCCGTCGCCTTGTTCCGAGCCACCGGTCCGGCGATGAACACCGCGGTCGCTTTCTATGTGGCGCACTGGCTCGGCCTTCAGCCGACGCTCGCGCAGATGATCGCCGCCACCGCGGTCGGGGCGGTGATGAGCTACGGCGCGGTCAGCCTGCCGGGCGAGGTCAGCTACATCAGCTCGATCGCGCCCATCGCGCTTGCGCTCGGCGTGCCGATCGCGCCGCTCGGGCTCCTCGTCGCGGTCGAGATGGTGCCGGACATCTTCCGCACGGTTGGGAACGTGACGCTCGACGTCGCGCTGGCCGCGGTCGTCGACCGGGCGCCGCCGGAGCCCTCCAAAAGCTGAACGCCAGCTGACCACCGTTCGTCGATTCGACCCGTAACGAACGGCTTTTGTCGGCGCGCCGACTCCGACCCGATGCCCGTCGAGCGGCGCGCGACTTCGCAGCCCGCGAAGCGCAATCAGCATCTCGCGACGCGGGGTATTCCCTCTGATCGATTCCCCAGGCCCCGCGTCGCACACAAAGGGAGACGCGAGATGTTGAAACCTGCTTTGGCCCTCGCCGCCGTCCTCGTCACGTCCGCGCTGGTCAGCCCGACCGTCAGCCAGGCCGCGACGACGAACAGTTTCCGCGTATCATATACCGACCTGAACCTCGCCACGCGGGTCGGTCAGAACAGCCTCCAGCGGCGCATCGCCTATGGGGCGCGGGTCGTGTGCGAGATCGAAGACAGCCGCGAGATGGCGCTCGCGGCAGCGACCAACGCGTGCCGCACCGACGCGGTCGAGGGTGCGCGCCCGGCCTATGAAGCCGCGGTCGCCCGTGCCCGGCGCGGAACCGTCGAGGTGCTCGGCGCTGCCGGCATCATAGTGATCGCACCGTGAAGTCTTGGACGAGCCGCCGCGTCCTCGCGGGCGCGGCGGCCATTTTTATGTCAGCGTCCGGCGATGGTCCGGACCCGGTCCGAGTAAAGCCGGCCGACCGGCTGTTCGGTGGAGTCCGCGAGCCGCGCGATCCATCGCCCCGACGGGTTGCGGGTGAAGCCGGTGATGAAATCCTTGCGCACGATTGCCGAGCGGTGGAGCCGCACGAAATATTCGGGATCAAGACCCTCTTCGAGCGCGGCCATCGAATGGTGGATCAGCCAGCTCCGGCGGCCGACGTGGAGCCGCATGTAATCGCGCTCGGCCGAGACCCGGTCGATGTCGCGGGCGGCTATGCGGACGAGGCCGGTGAGGTCAGACGCCCAGAATTCCTGGAGATGGGCCGATGGCTCGGGCCGCGCCGTCGGCTTGCTTTCCCGCCGCTCGAGATAGTCGCGTCCGCGTTCGAGCGCCCGCTGTAGGCGCTGGGGCTCGACCGGCTTCATCAGATAGTCGACGGCCTCGACCTCGAACGCCGCGACCGCGAACTGGTCGAAGGCGGTGATGAAGATCACCGCCGGCGAGGGACGGGTTTCGGCCAGCTCCTTGGCCACTCCGATGCCGTCGAGGCCGGGCATGGCGATGTCGAGCAGCAGCAGATCGGGCTTCAACGCCTGCGCCATGCGCACCGTGCTCTCCCCGTCGGTCGCGGTGCCGACTAGATCGATCCGGTCGCACTTGGCGAGCAGCAGCTGCAGCCGCTCGGCGGCGAGCGGCTCGTCGTCGGCGATCAGGACGCGAAGCGGCGCGTCAGACATCCGACCTGTCCAGCGGCAGGGTCAGGAGCACGCTGTAGCCGCCATCGCCGCGCGGACCGTAGGCGCATTTGGCCATCGATCCGAACCGCGCCGACAGGCGCTGGCAGACGTTGGCGATGCCGACTCCGGTGCCCGCGGTGCCGTTGCCGTTCCTCGACCCGGCCGGTCGGCCGCCGCTGTTGCTGACCTCGATCGTGAAGCGGCCGGGGCCGGCTTCGCGTGCGGTGATCTGGAGGGTCACCTTGTCGCGGGTCGGGGACACCGCATGCTTGATCGCATTCTCGACGATCGGCTGGAGCAATAGCGCTGGCAGCCGCGCGGTCTCCAGCTCCTCGGGGATGTCGAACTCGGCCTTGAGCCGGCGCGGGAAGCGCACCTTCTCGATCTCGAGATAGAGCCGCTGCAGCGCGATTTCCTCGGCGAGGCTGATGTCGGCGGTCGCGTCGAGCGTCAGACTCGACCGGAAGAAAGTCGACAGCTTCAAGACCATCGATTCCGCTTCTTCGGCGCGGCCCGCGATGATCAGCGACGACAGCGAATTCAGCGTGTTGAATAGGAAGTGCGGATTGACCTGGTATCGCAGCGCCCGGACTTGCGCGGCCTGGGCGGCGCTTTCCGCCTCCGCCGCTCGTCGCTCGGCGCCATGGACTTCGGCCTGGACCTGGTTGGCGAGATAGAAAGCGCTCCAGGCGAGGAAGAAGAACAGCCAGGTGACCGAGATGTCGAGCGCGAAGCGGAACCGCTTCATCGGATCGAACTCATGCATCTTGGGGAAGGTCAGCACCACCGGCTCCTGCGCGGTGCGTTCGATGCGGATTTGCTCGCCCTTCTCGATCACCGTGAAGCCTTCGCGGGCCTGGAAGCGCAGCTCCTCCTTGCTCTCCCGCATATAGTCGTCGATCAGCACCAGCGTCCCGCCCATCGCGACTGCGCCCAACAGCGAAGCGACCGCGGCGACGATCGCCTTGCGCCGGATCGTCTGCCGGAAGCTGAACGCGGCGATGGCGAGGTAGATGAGGCCGGTGACGACGATACCGATCGCAATCACGCTGAGCTTGTTGACGAGGATGGTCAGCGGGTCGGAGCCGAGGAACGCTCGGGCGACGACCGTAAGCGCGTAGAACAGCCAGAAGCCGAGGATAGACTTCACGGCGAGCGGCCAGTCGCTGAAGCGCGTCCGCGCGCCGGTTTCGGTCATCATGAGCATCACAACGGTGTTGTCGCAAAGCGGCAGGCTTGCAAACCGCCCGTTGCCCATTCGCCGAACCATCCCGCCAGCCGGTCGAATCCGGCGCTCCCGCACTGCCGGAACGGCGGCTGGCGCTGCTCGTTACAGGCTTGGAATGTCATCGACGGAGATGCTCGGGTGAACGACGACAAAAAGCAAGACGAGACGCCGCCGACGATCTCCGGCGAGCCGGAGCGCGAGCTTGAACGCAAGCTCAAGCGCAACCCCGACGATCTCGATGCCAAGGTCGATGTCGGCAGCGATGAATCGATGGATGCTTCCGATCCGTCCGCGGCATCGCAGCCGGGGCAGAAGGACGAGCCGGTGCCCTCGTCGGGCTTTCCTGAAGAATAAGTTCCGGCTGCGTCACAAAAACCGCGCAGCGTTGCAATAAATCAACAATCCACAGTTTTGACGCCGGTGGTCAATTTCTGGCCTAGACGCGGTGACTCCCCTCTGATTCAATCTGAACGAGGGGTGGGACTGTGGTTAACCATATCGCAAGCAGCCGAGCCGCATGATCCCGCCCGGGCAAAAGGAGTCGGGTTCATGATTACGCGGACCAGCCAGCCGGCAAGCGGCGCGATGCTGATCTCGGAGATGAAGGAGTTTGCGAGCTTCCCGAAAG
>Ga0207678_10001296_pt1 | contig 23150 bp, 13 predicted proteins | sample KBSC63metaG_FD_184319 | JGI IMG/M metagenome (GOLD analysis project Ga0207678, IMG submission 184319) | Corn rhizosphere microbial communities from Kellogg Biological Station, Michigan, USA - KBS C6-3 metaG (SPAdes) (version 2) | ecosystem: Host-associated > Plants > Roots > Rhizosphere > Soil ... | reverse complement strand
CAGCGAGATCCAGATCGGCGCGCTGGCCAACATGAAGTGGACCGAGATCAAGCCGCAGGTCGACGAGGTCGAGTTCCCCGACGGCAAGAAGATCATCGTGCTGGCCAAGGGCCGGCTGGTGAACCTCGGCTGCGCGACCGGCCACCCGAGCTTCGTCATGAGCTCGAGCTTCACCAACCAGGTGCTGGCGCAGATCGAGCTGTGGACCAAGGGCGACCAGTACAAGAACGACGTCTATGTCCTGCCCAAGCACCTCGACGAGAAGGTCGCCCGGCTGCACCTCGCCAAGCTTGGCGTCCAGCTCACCGAGCTCAGCGACAAGCAGGCCGCCTATATCGGCGTGTCGCAGGCCGGGCCTTTCAAGCCCGAGCACTACCGCTACTGATCAGGCATCCGCGAGGGGGCCGAGCGTGTCGCGCATCGGCCCCAGCCACTCGGCATAGGATTTCCACCGACCGATCCCGCTGCGGTTGAGCGGCCGCCGCACCTGCTCCGCGCTCGGGGTGCGGATGACGCGGTCGGATTCGTAGAAGCGCAGCAGATCGTCGGTCCAGTCGAGGCCGAGATAATCGAGCGCGCGCTTGAGCTCGGCCTCGGGCTGCTCGACCAGAGTCTCATAGCGGATGCTGCACAGGAAGCGCGGCGCGACCGCGTTCAAATGGTCCACTAGCCGGGTGTAATCGACGCAGGCGCGCGCCTGGTTGACGAGATCGAACGAGGCCGCGTGGGCCGAGCCGAAATGGTGGATGTAGTTGGAGAAGCAGCAGTCCATCGCGTTGCGGCGGATCTCGATGAAGCGCGCCTGCGGCAGGATCTCGCGGATGAACAGGATGTCGCTCCAGTTGGATGGCATTTTGTCGATGAAGAATGGCGCGTCGGTGCGCCGGTGTTGCGCGGCGCGGCGGAGGTAGTCGGCGCCGAGCGCCTGCTTCTCGTCCGGGCCGAGGCGGGCGATATATTCGGGGACCGTAATCGGGGCGCGCCGCATGTGCATCTCGAGCGACGCTCGCATCAGCGCGCGGACATAGGGCAGCTCGCCGGTTGCCTCGATCTTTGGGTGGCGGCCGAGGATCTGCTCGAGCAGGGTCGAGCCGGAGCGCGGCAGGCTGACCAGGAAGATCGGCACGGCTTCGCCCTCCGGTGCCGCCGCGGGCGCCCATTCCGGACGGGCCATCCGCATGAACTGGTCGACTTCGCCGCTTAGCTCGCGCGGGTCATAACGGATGACCTCAGCGCGCAAGCGGTTGCCTTCGCGATAATGATGGAAGGCGCGCGCGTAATCGGCGCGATCGTCGTAGCCGCGTCCCAGCGCCATGTGGAGCGGCACGATGTTGAGCGCGTCGACGGCGCGCGCGACCGCCTCTTCCATCACCTTCATGTCGTCGTCGGTCAGGATCTTCGACTTGATGTCGGCAAGGCCCCACCAGGCTTCGCCGCGTTCCGGGTCCTCGGCGATGACCTTGCGGAAGGCCGCGATCGCCTCGTCGATCCGGCCGGCGAAGCGGAGGCTGTGGCCGTACATGATCCAGTGACGCTCGTCTGATGATCGGGCGACGACCTGTTCATGGGCGGCAAGCGATTCTTCGCTGAATCCGAGCCGGTCGAGAATGTTGGCGCGGGTCGCCGTCAGGTGGACGTCGTCAACCTGCTGCTCGAGCTGGGTAAAAGCGTCGAGCGCTTCCTGCAGCCGGTCCTGCTTGAGGATCGTGGACGCAAGGCTGCGGCGGATTTCATACGATCTCTCGCCAAGAGCGATGGCTCGCCGCAGAAATTGCTCGGCCTGGACGAAGGCTCCGCTTTCCATCGCGATTTCGCCGAGCATCGCGAGCCCGCGCGGCTCGTCGCGGTGCTCGCGCAAATGCTCGATGACCTTCATCGACGCCTGGTCTTTGAGGCCCTTGCGGTACAGCTCCATGGCTTCGTTGAGCCGGAGATAGGCGGTGACGCTCGTGCTCATCGGTCCTTCGTCACGCATAGCCGAGGAGCTGACGAAGGCCCGGCGCCGCATAATCGACAAGACGCTTGTGGCGGTCCGGAAGCGAGGCCGGCAGCTCGAGCGCGACGCCGGTGAGGTTCTCCCGCGCCGTGCCGCTATACTTGCGGTCGGCGCCGACTGTCACCCGCTGGCGCCAGTCGTCAGGCCGAACGATGCCCGCGGCTTCGAAGAGGCCGGCGAAGAATCGATCGGCTTCGTCGCTGTCGATCTCGCCGACGTTCTTCACGAGGTCTTCGTAGCGCACTGCGTGGACGCTCGAGGAGCCGAGCCAGGCGGCGACATTGAGGTCGTACATGTCGGCGAGCTTGGGCGCCTTGCCGTGGATGCCGAAAATCATCAGCGAGAGCAGCTCGTCGACGGTCAGGCGGCCCTGTTTCAAATATTCGACATTCCCGTCGAACTCGTCGGACAAATAGAAGCGGGCCCGCGCCACGACCCAGTCGTACGGGTCGCGATAGAGCAGGATCTTGCGGACGCCGGCGAGCTCGATCGCGGAGGCATCGGAGAAGAAGAGGTGCCCGTAGCTGAACAGGTTGCGGCGGGGGTCGAACGCAGCCAGATGCTCCTGCAAATTGCCCCACTGGATGAATTGCGCGCGGTAATGCTGCTCGACCGGCACGAACATGCGCAGGATGTTCTTGAGCAGGTGCGTCCCGCTTTTCGGGATGCTGTTGACGAACAGGGGCGCGGTGAGGGCGGCGGGTGAAAAGCGCGCGACCTCGCTGTCGAGCGTGTCAGCCTTGAGCTTGATGTGAGCCATTGCTTGGTCCGGTAACCGTCTGAAAGCCATAAAAAAAGGGGCGGCAGTCAGCTGCCGCCCCTAGGTCACTTCACGAATGCGTTCGTCCTAGAACTTCTTGGTGACGTTCAGGAAGATGCGCCGGCCGAGGAAGTCGTATTGCGACGTTCCGACGACCGGCCCGATCAGCGACGGAAGACCGCCGCCGCCGATCGTGCTCACCCGCGGCGGCTTGGTGTTGAAGATGTTGCGCATGCCGAGCGTGGCTTCGATGCCGAGCCCGAAGTCCTTCGACACGGAGGCGGCATGATAGAAGGTCGTGGGAACCTTCAGCATCACGCAATAGTCGCCCCAGATCGCTGACGGCGAGGACTCGTGGCACAGCGAGCCGCCGTGACGGTCCTTGTAGAGCCGCTCGTTCGATGCGCTGCCGTAGATCTCCGTTCCCCAGAAGAAGGTCCACTTGTTCGGCGTCCGCCACGTCAGATTGATATCGGCGACGAACTTGGGATCGCCGATCGTGCCGTTGTTGTTCACGACGACGTCACGGAAGACCGCGATCCTGTCCTTCAGCTGGTAGGTCGCGTTGCCGAGCAGCGTCAGTGAGCCGAGCGGCCCCATGTTGTGCTGAACGAGCGCCGTGAAATCGAGGCCGCGGTTCTTCTGGCTCGAGATGTTGATGTACTGGTCGTAGACGTTGGTGATCGCATGCGGATCGGTTCCGCCGTTACCACGGTCGAACAGGCTGCACAGCGGATCGGTCGGGAACGAGTCGGAGTCGTAGCAGCCGAACACGATGTTGCGCGCACCGAGCTGCGAGACTTCGTTCTTCACCTCGATATCAAAATAATCGACCGCGAGGCTAAGCCGCGTGTCCGGCAGGAACGAGAAGCGCGGCGTCAGCACCACGCTGAACGTCTTGGCGGTGGACGTTTCCGGATTGAGCCTTCCGATGCCGCCTTCCGAGTGCGCCGTTGCCGTGATCGAGCCGCCACCGTAGTTCGATGGAATGCCGTCAGCGGCGCAATTGTCGGCGGTGCGCTGGTCGATGTTGCCTTGCGACAGGTTGAACGCCCAGTTCACGCAAGGATCGATCGTGCGCGCGCTCGGGAAGCTGGTCTCGTCGGCCTTGAACTCCTCGAACAGCGCGGGAGCGCGGAACGAGGTGCCGTAGGTGCCGCGGAAGCGAAGCCAGTTGGTGACCGCCCAGTTGGCGCCGATCTTGTACGTCCAATTGCCGTGGTCCGTGTCCGTCTTGCCATCGCTGCGGCGGACGTTTTTGACGTCGGTCAGGCGCGCGGCGCCCGACAGCGAGAAATCCCTGGCGAACGGCTGGTCCTTGAAGACCGGGATCTGGATTTCCCCGAACGCTTCCTTGGTGACCGCGTGACCGGCGGTGATGCCGCCAGTACTGGTTCCCCAGGCGTTGCCGGCGAGCGTGATTGCGCCCGGCGTGTCGACGATGCTGTCACGCCGAGCAGTGATGCCGAGCGCCAGGCCGACCGGCCCGGCGGGCAGGTCGATCACGTGTCCGCTGATCGACGCTTCCCCCGACACCTGCTTGTAGACGGTCTTGCCCTGCTCCCACTGGAACAGGAATGCTTCTTCCGCCGGCGTGAACTGGCCCTTCAGGAAGCGCGGGTCGAGCCACGGGAGATCAATGCACTGCTTGTTCGAGATCGGCGTGACCTGGCCGACGCAAGACGCCGTCTGGAAGCTCGACATGTCGAGCGAATCCTGAAGGATCTGATCGGTGCGGTAGATGCCCTTGTTATGGCTGTACTGGACGTAGGCGTCGTACGACCAGCCCTTCAGGATTCCGCCGAGGTCGCCGCGCAGGCCCGCGACGCCGCGCCAGTAATCGACCTTCTGGCTGGTGTCGGAACCGCGATTGGTGACGGCGGTCGGGCTGAGGAAGTTCAGACCCGTCCAGCCCTGCGCCCAGTAGGAGCCGTAGTTACCGACATACGGACCCGAGCCGACGCCGGAGCAATCGACGACCGCGCAATAGCTGCCGGTGCTGCTGAACCCGAAGGTCCAGAACTGGCGCCATCCATTCTGGTAGGTCTTGCGGCGGTTGGCCAGGAACTCGCCGTACAGCTCGATATTGTCGGTCAGCTCGAACGAGGCATCGGCATAGATCGTGTACCGCTTCGTGCTCGGAACGATGGTCTGCTCGCTCGCAAACGGGTTGAAATTATCTTCAAGGCCGTGCGACGGACCGTCGTAGCCGACCGGGTACCAACCTGCGGGCGCCTGGAAGCACGACAGAATGCCGCAACCGGTAATCGGCGGCAGTCCGTAGGCGCTGCCCGGGAAATATTGCATCAGCGCAACCGGCGACAACCGTCGGCCGGGGATGCGCAGGTTGCCGACGGTCGGATCGTTTTGACCGTCGAACACGTAGTTATACTCGTAGTCGTAGGTCCAAACCTGGCCGACCGGCAGGTCCTCGCAGTGATATTTGCCGGTCCGCGGGTCGATCACGTCGGCGCGCTGATTGGTCCCGTGCTTGAAGACATAAGCTTCCGGGCAGTTGAGATAGCTGCGGTCGCCGCGCTTGAGCTCGTTCTGCTTGTAATAGTCGAGGGCGAGCATGAAGTGGCCGCGGTCGAACGTCTTTCCGGCCAGGAGGCTGATGTCATACTGCTCGCCGCCGGAGCGGACGGGCATGTTGGCGAAGCCGTCGAGCTGAATGCCGTTGAAGTCGGTTTTGGTGATCAGGTTGACCACGCCCGCAACCGCGTCCGAGCCGTAGATCGACGACGCGCCGGTCTTCAGGATGTCGACCTGCTTCACGATCGCCTGCGGAAGGACATTGAGGTCGAACGAGGAGACGCCGCCGCGAACGCCGGCCGGACCGGCGCGGCGTCCATTGAGCAGCACCAGCGTGCGGTTCGCGCCGAGGCCGCGCAGATCGATCGTCTGCGAGCCGGGGCCGCCGTTGGTGACGAAGTTCGACGACAGCGCCGAGGTGATCTGGGTCGAGCCGGCCGCGATCGGCGATGACTGCAGCGTGTCGGCGACGCTGAACTTGCCTTCGCGCTGCGCGATTTCGGGATCGATCCGCGACACGGGGTCGGGACTGGTGAACTCCGGCTGCCGGATGCGGGTGCCGGTGACGACAATCTGCTTCGGGCTCGCGCTGACGGCCGTATCGCCGGCGCCGACGCTGGCATCGGCGGGAGGAGTCTGGAGCGCTTGCTGCTGGTCGTTGGTGGGCACGGCCTCCTGCGCCAGCGCCTTGCCGACCGGAGTCCCCGCCGGCGTTCCCGCCTGATCGGTCGGGGTGGGAGCAGGCTGCGTTGCCTGCGCAAAGGCCGGTGCCGAGAAAAGAAGCGCGCCGAGCGACGCGCCGACAAGAAGGTTCGCCCGCAGACCTGCGGCCGTCCGAGTGCCAATCATTCGTTAGTCCCCTGTACACACGAAGACGACCGCCCTGAGGTCGTCTGGGGCCCACGCTTCATTGCTGTTGGGCTGCTGTCAATCGGTCAGCCGTTTGAAACTTATCGGAAAGCGCGCGCACCTGTCGAAAGTTAAATCGCTGTAACCCGGCCGCAACACTTTTGGACGGTTTTCGGGAGATTTGCGCGAGTCGGCTACCGTGAGTCGGGTGCCCCACATTACAAGCAAGTGAATGTTGCATGAAAGCGACAGCGTCTGCCCATTCATCGTTCAGCGTAAAATAAGGTTTTGCTTTCCCACCCGCCTTCGCCACCAAGCGCGCTCGGAACTTTCTTTCCGAATTTCACACATCCCTGGGGGGGAGGACTCGACGACATGCGCCGAACGAACTTGCTTATCTTATCAACCGTGTCCTTTGCTGCGCTTGCGGCGACGCCTGCGCTTGCGCAAGGCGGCACGGCTCCTCAGCCGACGCCCGCCCCGTGCGTCGATATTCCTGCCGGCCCACAGCATGATTCCTGTGTCGCCGAAGCTCGCAAGATCGAAGGCGAGCCGAAGGCCCGCGGCGAGATCATCGTCGTCACAGGTACGCGTATCAATCGCCCGACCCTGACGTCGGCGGTGCCCGTCACGTCGGTCGGCCTCCAGGAGCTGTCGCAGGGTAACATCTCGCTCGGCGACAAGCTGGCGGAGCTGCCGCAGATCCGCGCTACGTTCACGCAGGCGAACTCTACACGCTTCATCGGCACATCGGGTATCAACGCACTCGACCTGCGCGGTCTTGGAACCTCACGCACGCTGGTGCTCGTCAATGGCCGTCGAATCGTCACGGCAACGCCGGGCGTGAACCGTCCCGACGTGAACACGATTCCCGTCGACCTTGTTGAGCGCACCGACATTGTGACGGGCGGCAACTCGGCCATCTACGGCTCCGACGCCGTCGCGGGCACGGTGAACTTCGTGCTGAAGCGCGACTTCGAGGGCATCCGAATCAACGCGCAGGGCGGAGTTTCGTCGCGCGGCGATCGCCAATCCCGCTACGTCAGCTTGGTCGCGGGCCAGAACTTCTTCGACGGACGCGCCAATGTCGCTGTCGCCGCTGAATATGCGAAGCAGGACACGCTCTACTATACGGATCGCGATGCACAGACCGGTGCCTTCTCCGGCCGCCACCAATTCAACGCGGTAGAGAATACGGGTCCGAACCTTAATCCGTCGGCGGGCCCATTGCACGGCTCGGAGCCGTCGACCGGCAACGGGATCCCGGACACGGCCTTCCTGACCGGCGTCCGCAACAACAGCATCTCGGAAGGTGGCCTCTTTACCGCTAGCTGCCCGACGGTCGCGGCTGCTGGCGAGACGGCGGCGGCATTCGATGCCCGTCGCACCGTGGCCTGCTCCGGCCTCGCCAATACCGGCAGCAGCAACACGCTGTCGCAGTTCGGCAAGACCTATGTGTTCATGCCCAATGGCGACCTGATCGCAAACCCGTGCATCACCGACCTCCGGCCGTTTGGTTCGGGCAACTGCGTGGGTGGTTTGGGTTCGACGCTGCGCCTGACCGGTATGCTTGAGCCGGGCCTTACCCGCAAGGCGGTCAACCTGCTGGCGCATTTCGATGTGACGGACGCCTTCTCTCCGTTCATTGAGGCGCGCTATGTTCGCGTGGACGCCAACCAGGAAGGTCAGCCGACCTTCTTCAACAACACGTTTAGCATCAACAATCCGTTCCTCAGCGCCCAGGCTAAGACGCAGCTTCAGAGCATTCTCGCTCCCGGTGTGACGACGTTCACGGCGCAGCGGTTCAACATCGACTTCGGCGGCCGTGGCGAGTTGCACAAGCGCGACAACTACCAGGTTGTCGGCGGTGTCACCGGCACGTTCAATGGCGACTGGAAGTACGAAGTTTCGCTGAACTACGGCGGCCTTCACACTTTCTACGAGACGGAAGGCAACCTCCTCCGCGCCAATTACGCGAAGGCGATCAACGTCGTTACGAACGGCTCGGGGCAGATCGTCTGCGCCGTGAACGCTGATGCGGATCCGACTAACGACGATCCGGCCTGTGTTCCGCTGAACCTGTTTGGGCAGGGCGCGCCCTCTCAGGCGGCGCTGAACTACATCCTGTACACGTCATCGCGGACGCAGCGCGCGAACCTCTATGACGGCATTGCTTATGTCTCGGGCGATTCGTCGCAGCTGTTCGAACTTCCGGGCGGGCCGGTCGCGTTCGTTCTGGGCGCTGAATATCGGAAAGAGACATCGTTCGCGGCGTACGATCCGATCACGTCGAGCACGGCGTGCGGAACGAGCGGGTGCACGTTCCTGAACGTCATCCCCGACTTCAGGCCGCCGGCGCTCAAGGTGGCCGAGGCGTTCGGTGAGATCAGCGTTCCGATTCTCAAGGACGTTCCGTTCGCGAAGGAACTGTCAGTCGACGCGGCGGGCCGTTATTCGCATTACAATCTCGGCAAGACCGGGGGCGTGTTCGCCTGGAACGTCAACGGTATCTACGCGCCGATTCCGGATGTCCGCTTCCGCGCGGGCATCGCCCGGTCGGTCCGTGCGCCAACTCAGAGCGATCTCTATTCGCCGGCGACGCAGACCTTCCTCAACGGATTGGTTGACCCCTGCGGACAGCAGAACATCAACAACGGTCCGATCGTCGATGGACAGTCGGTGCGCATCAAGAACTGCTTGGCCGCCGGCGTGCCGACGACCCAGACCTTCAATGGCACCACCGAGCCGTTCACCAATCGTCCCGCGTCGGGCGTGTTGGCCTTCAATCAGGGCAACATCAACCTGAAGGAAGAGCGTGGTACCAGCCTGACGATCGGCTCGGTTCTGCAGCCGCGGTTCATCCCGGGTCTGTCGCTGACTGTCGATTACTACAACATCAAGGTGAAGAACGTCATTTCGGCGCTTGGCGGCCAGACGATCCTCAACCTCTGCTACGATAGCACGACCGGAATCAATAACCCGTACTGCGCGGTCGTTAACCGGAATGCGAACGGAACGTTCGCCGGCCAGTCGAACGTGCTTCACGGCGGCGGAACTGTATCGTTCGACCCGACTGGGCCGGCGGTGCTGATCACGTCGTTCAACTTCGCGAAGCTGGAGACGAGCGGACTCGACTTTGATGCATCGTACCGTCGCAAAATCGGTGGCGATGTCACGTTGTCGCTCCGGGGCATTCTGAGCTACGTGATCAAGAAGAACCAGTACGTCGACGTCAACGATCCGAATTTCCAGGATCGGATCCTCGGCGAACTCGGCGATCCGGCGTGGCAGGGGCAGCTGTCGGCGAACCTCGAGCGCGGCTGGCTGAACTTCGGCTATCGCCTGCGTTACGTTGGCAAGCAGACCGTCGGCGCCTACGAGACCCAGCATCCGCTCCAGGGGCGGCCGGCAACCAACCCGGATGCGTTCCCCGTGATCTGGTATCCGGAATCGTTCTTCCACGACTTCCGTCTCGATGTGAATCCGAGCAAGAAGTACCGGGTGTACTTCGGCGTCGACAATGCGTTCGATCGCCTGCCGCCGTTCGACCTGCTTGGGGTCGAGAGCGGTGCGCCGAGCCCGGTCGGCCGCTTCTTCTACGTCGGAGCCACCGTCAACTTCTAAGCGGTGCGGTTCGGGGCGGGTTGCCAAGACCCGCCGCGTCCGATCCCAAACTGGGGCGGGGTGCCAATGCGGCATCCCGCCCTTTTCTTTGAGCCGCTTCGCCGTATGAATCGCGCGCAGGGGGTGGTTGGCGCAACATGAGCGCTCCGGGCACAATCGATATCGTGATCGCCGTGCTGGCGCTGCTCTGGCTCGCTCTTGCGGCGGCCATCGCGATCGTCGCCGCGCGGCGGTTGCGGATCGCCCAGCAGGTGATCGACGTCGCGCGCGCCAATGCGCGGCTGCTCGACGTGATGCCGGCCCGGCCGCTGCTGGTCCGCGCCGACCGCCGCATCGAAGTCGACGGGCAGCTGCTGCGCGATCTCCGGCTGGAACGGCCACCCAGCGCACTCACCGACCTCGCCGGCGGAGATGCCGGGCTGGACGCGGAGGATCTCGCGGCACTCGAGCAGGAGCTCGATTCGGCGCGCGCTTCGGCTGGGCGCTTCTCGTGCAAGGTCCGCGTGCGCGGCTCGGCTCGCGTGTTCGACGTTCGCGGCGGACCGGCGGTTGGAGAACCGGCGGGTTCGATGATGTTGTGGTTCGTGGACGCGAGCGCCGGCGAGGACGAGCGTGCCAAGCTCGCGCTGCGCCTGCATCAGACCGAAGGCGCGCTCGATTCGCTAACGCACCTCATTGAAGCTGCCCCGTTCCCGATGTGGTACCGCGGGCCCGATCTCAAGCTCGGCCTTGTCAACAGCGCCTTCGTCCAGGCGGTCGAAGGCCAAGGCGCGGCCGACGTGATCGAGCGCGGGGCGGAGCTGCTCGACGAGCAGGGCGAACAAAGTCCGATCGAGATTGCCCGAAGAGCGCAGGAAAGCGGCCGCGTCAGCTCGCAAATGCAGCCGGCAATCATCCGCGGCGAGCGGCGCATGCTGCGAGTGGTGAATGTGCCGCTGTCGAGCGGGGCCGTGGCCGGCTTCGCGGTCGACGTTCAAGACCTCGAGGACGCGCGCGTCGAGCTCGCGCGTCACATCGAATCGCAACGCGAGCTTGCCGATCGGATGACCGCCGGCACCGCCCAGTTCGATGCCGACCGGAGCTTGAGCTTTTTCAACCGTCCGTTCGCGGTGATGACCGAGCTCGACCCCGAATGGCTGGCCGAGGGCCCCGAGTTCGATCGCGTCATCGAACGTATGCGCGACCAGCAGCGGCTTCCCGAAGTGCGCGATTTCCCCGCCTGGAAGGAAGAAAGGCGCGGCTGGTTCACCAGCCCCGAAGAAGTCATCGAGGAAGAATGGATGCTCGCCGCCGGCGATCACATCCGGGTGGTCGCCCAGCCGCTCCCCGACGGCGGCTTGCGTGTGTTTCTCGAGGACCGGACGGAGCAGCTGCGGCTTGCGTCGGCACGCGACACGCTGCTGCGCGTCCGCGCGGCAACGTTCGACAATCTGTTCGAAGCGATCAGCGTGTTCGCCAGCGATGGCCGGCTGTACCTCTGGAATCGACGGTTTCTGGACGATTGGGAGCTCGACGAGGGATGGCTCGCGACCCATCCCCGCGTCGATGAGCTCGTCCCGGCGATGGCGCGCAAGCTCGTCAACCCGACCGCGGCCGCACAAATCCGCGAAATGGTCCGCCAGACGACCAACGAGCGGCAGTCGTCGAACGGCCGCATCTCGATGACGGACGGGCGGCATTTCCAGTTCGCCGCGGTGCCGCTGCCCGACGGTAATGCGCTCTTCACGATGGTCGACGTCACCGATTCGACCCGGATCGAGGCCGCGCTCCGGGAGCGCGCGACGGCGCTCGAGGAAGCCGACCGGGTGAAGACCGATTTCGTCGCGAACATGAGCTACGAGCTGAGGACTCCGCTGACTTCGATCGGCGGTTTCGCCGAGCTTCTCGGCGGCGGCTACGCGGGCGAGCTGACGCCCAAGGGCCGGGATTATGTGAGTGCGATCCTCGAATCGGTCGAGCGCTTGTCGAAGCTCATCAATGACGTGCTCGATCTCACCACGGGCGAAGCGCGTGGCGTGGCGCTCGAGAAAGAACGTGTCGATGTCGCCGGTCTTTGCCGCGCCGCCGTTGAAAAGGCCAAGGCGACCGCGGCGGAAAAGGCGCAGAAGCTCGACCTCGATATCTCACCCGGCGCCGGGCACGTCTTTGGCGACGCCCGGCGGATTCGCGAATCGATCGAGCATGTGCTGCAGAACGCGATGGCCTACACCGACCGCAAAGGCCGGATCTCGTTGTTCGCGAATGGCGACAAGGAACAGGCGGTGATCCGCATTCGCGACAATGGTCCGGGTATCGACCCGGCGGAGTTGCCGCGCGTGTTCAGCCGCTTCAACCGGGTCGCCGACGGCGGCGTGCGCGGCGAAGCGGCGCTCGGGCTCGGGCTACCGCTGACGCAGCAATTCATCGAAGCACACGGCGGCACGGTCGAAGTCGAGTCCGAGATGGGGAAGGGGACGACCGTGACCCTGACAATTCCTCGCGGCACCCGATGATCCTGAAGAGCGAAGCGGACACGGCGGCCGCGGGGGCCGCGCTCGCGTGGCTTGCCCGGCCTGGCGATGTGATCACCCTGTCGGGACCGCTCGGGGTCGGCAAGACGAGCTTGGCGCGCGGTTTCATTTCGGCGCTCGGCCACGATGGCGAAGTGCCGAGCCCGAGCTTCGCGATCGTTCAGCCTTATGAGCACCTGAATCCGCCAGTCTGGCACGTCGATCTCTACCGGATCGAATCTTTTGCGGAGATGGAAGAACTCGGGCTCGATGCCGCTGCCGACGCGGTCTTGCTCGTCGAATGGCCGCAGCGAGCGGGCGGGGGGGCATGGGCCAATGCGCTCCGCCTGTCGCTCGACTTTGCTCCGGACGGCGCGCGAATCTTGACAGCCGAGGTGCCCCGGTCATGGGAAGGACGATGGCCTCCCCGATGATTCCGCCGCCGCACGCCCCTGCGTTCCTTGCCGCTTGCGGCTGGGAAGGCGCCGAGATCCTGCCGCTTGCCGGCGACGCGTCGTTTCGCCGCTATTTTCGCGTGGTCCACGGGAATCGCAGCGCGGTGCTGATGGACGCGCCGCCGCCGCACGAGGACCCAAAACCGTTCATTGCCGTCGCCGAGTGGCTGATTGGTCGCGGCCTCAGCGCTCCGGAAATCCTCGCCCGCGACCTCGATACCGGCCTGCTTCTGCTGGGCGATTTCGGCAGCGCCCGCTTGCGCGAAACGCTCGACCGCGATCCGGACCGCGAACGGGAGTTGTACGAGCTGGCGACCGAAGTCCTCGTGCACCTTCATGGCCATCCGCCGATGGGCGACTTGAAGCCGCATGGGCTCAAGCAATGGCTCGAGGAGCTCGAGCTGTTCACCGAATGGTATTGCCCCGCCGTCGGGGCCAAGATCGATGTCGCCGCATACCGCGCGGCGTGGCGGTCGGTTCTGGAGCCGGTCGCCAATGACGGCCTCGGTCCGGTAACGGTGCTTCGCGACTACCACGCCGAAAACATCATGCTGGTCGAGGGAAGGGAAGGGGTGGCCCATTTCGGCCTGCTCGATTTCCAGGACGCGCTGGCCGGCCACCCCGCTTACGACCTCGCCTCCGTGCTCGAAGATGCGCGGCGCGATGTTTCGCCGGCGATCGAGCGCGCGATGATCGACCATTATATCCGCGCGACCGGGCGGGGTCAGGAGTTCGAGCGCGCCTATTGGGCGCTCGCCGCCCAGCGCAACACGCGCATCCTGGGTGTCTTCACCCGGCTTTGGAAGCGCGACGGCAAGCCTGGTTACCGCCGCTTCCAGCCGCGCATGTGGGGATTGCTCGAACGCGACCTCGCACAGCCGCACCTGGCGCCCGTCCGCGCGTGGTTTGACGCGAACATCGGGCCCGAGCATCGGCGCGAACCGTGGAAGGAAGCCGCGTGAGCCAATCGAAGCGAGCGCTCCGCCTTCGCGCCGAAGTGCCCGCCGAGGTGCCGCACACGGCCATGATCATGGCGGCGGGCCTCGGCAAGCGGATGCGTCCGCTGACCGCGACGAAGCCCAAGCCGCTGATCGAAGTGGGCGGAAAGGCGCTGCTCGACCATGTTCTCGACCGGCTGCGCGTCGCCGGCGTCAAAAAGGTGGTCGTGAACGTTCACTACCTCGCGGACGCGCTCGAAGCGCATCTCGCGAGCCGCGCGCATGGCCTTGAAGTCGTCATCTCGGACGAACGCAAGCTGCTGATGGAAACCGGCGGCGGGCTTGTCCAAGCGGCGCCGCTGATCGACAGCGATCCCTTCCTCGTGCTCAACAGCGACAATCTGTGGATCGACGGCCCCGCCGACACGATTCGCGTGCTGGCCTCGCAATGGGACGATGCGCGGATGGACGCACTGCTGTTGCTGGTGCCGCAAGCGCGGGCGCTCAATCACAAGGGCATGGGCGACTTCCACATGGACCGTTCGGGCCGGATCCGCCGCCGCGAGCGCAGCCATGTCGCGCCGTTCGTCTTCACGGGCATCCAGATGGTTTCGAAGCGCTTGCTGCGCGACGCGCCGGAGGGGCCCTTCTCGACCAACATCCTGTGGGATCGCGCGATCGAGGAGGGGCGCGTGTTCGGCGCCGTTCACCAGGGCTTGTGGTTCGACGTCGGCACGCCGCAATCGATCCCGATGACGGAGGCGGCGCTCGAGAATGTCTGACCCGCAGCGGGTCGCCGTCTATACGATTCCCTCGCATCGTTCCTTCGCCGACGCGCTCGCGGCGGGGCTCATCGCGCGGTTCGGAAGGGACCCGCTCGTGCTCGCCGCCGGGCGCATCCTGCTGCCCAACAATCGCGCCGTGCGCGCGGTCACCGACGCGTTCGTCCGGGCGAGCGGCGGCGGGTTGCTGCTGCCGCGCCTGGTCCCGATCGGCGATCCCGAGCTGGAAGAGCGGGTCGGCGGCGCGTTTGACCGGATCGACGCGGAGCCCGTCCCTCCGGCGATGGACCCGACCGAGCGGCTGCTGACCCTCGCCTCAATCGTGCCGGCGGACGGCGTCGCGGAGCGGGTGCGCCTCGCCGCCGATCTCGCGCGGACTCTCGATGCCTTGCTGATCGAGGAGGTGAATCCGCAACGGCTCAAGGACGCCGCGGACGAAACTGCCGACCTCGCCGCCCATTGGGAGATTTCGCTCAAAAAGCTCAAGCTGATCTACGAGCAATGGCCGCATCTCCTGAGCGAGCGCGGCGCGATCGACGTCGCCGAGCGGCGTAACCTCCTCCTTCGCGCGCTTGCCAAGCGCTGGGCGGATCAGCCGCCGCCGGGCTTCACCGTCGCGGCCGGCATCACCACCTCCGCGCCGGCGGTGGCTGCGCTGGTCGCGCGGGTCGCCCGCATGCCCGGCGGCATGGTCGTGCTCCCCGGCCTGTGGCTCGCCAACCTCTTTCCCGACGCGGAATGGGACGCGCTCGGGCCGCATGAGGACGGGCACGGCGAGAGCACCCATCCGCAATTGCACCTGAAGCTTCTACTCGACCGGCTTGGAATCGCCCGCTCCGAAGTGCGGCCATGGCGCTGGTCGGGCGGCACGGCGTCGTCGCCGGCGCGCGCGCGGGCCGTCGCCAACGCGATGGCCGCGCCCGATTTCTCCCACAAATGGGAGACGCTGAGACCGGCCGAGCGACGGCTCACCGGAATCCGCCTCGCCGAGCTATCCGACGCCGACGCCGAGGCGCAGGCGATCGCGCTGGCGCTTCGCGAGGCGCTCGAGACTCCAGCCAAGACCGCCGCGCTGGTGACGCCCGATCGCCAGCTCGCCGGACGCGTCGCGGCATTGCTCGCGCGGTGGGGGATCGAGGCTGACGACAGCGCCGGCAAGCCGCTTACCTCGACCGCGCCCGGCACCTTGCTGCTGGGACTCGCGAGTGCCGCGGCGGAAGAGCTCGCTCCGGTCGCGCTGCTGGCGCTGCTCAAGCACCCGCTCGTCGGCGGCGAGGAAGAGGAGCGCGTCGCCCTGCTTGACGCGGTGCGCGAGCTCGACCTCAAGCTGCGCGGTCCGCGGCCGCCCGCGGGTCTCGCCGGGCTCAATGTCCACTTCGGCGGCAAGCGGGAATGGCATTCGCTTCGGCCGTTGCTCGAGCCGGTCGATGGCATGCTGCGCGAGCCGATCTCTCTCGCCAGCTTCGCGAAGGCGTTGTCGCGCGCGGCGCAGGTGCTTGCCGGCGATGCGGCATGGCGCGGACCCGCCGGTCGTCTGCTCGCGGAGATGCTGGCCGAGCTGGAAGCGTCCGATAGTGCGCAGCAGCTGCAGGTCGGCGCGCCGGACGCGGTCGCGCTGTTGCGCCAATTGCTCGACCGGCAGGCGGTGCGGCCGCCCTACGGCGGGCATCCGCGCATCTTCATCTGGGGCTTGCTCGAAGCGCGGCTTCAGCGTGCCGACCTAGTCGTGCTCGGCGGCCTCAACGAAGGGGTATGGCCGGCGCTGCCGGCGCCTGATCCGTGGCTGCCGCCGAAGGTGCGGGCGACGCTTGGCATGCCGACCCTCGATAGCCGAATCGGCCTTGCCGCGCATGATTTCGCAAGCGCGCTCGGCGCGCCCGAAGTGCTGATCACGCGCGCCCGCCGCGACGCCAGGTCGCCGACCGTCGCCTCGCGATTCTTGCTGAGGCTCGATGCGATGACTGGCGGGGTGCCGCGTGATGTGCCGCTCGAACGGCTCGCCCTGGCGCTCGACGATCCGGGGCAGCCGCGGCCGGTCGATCGGCCGGCGCCGTCACCTCCGGCCGCTCAGCGCCCGGACAAGATCTCGGTAACCGCGGTCGACCGGCTAAAGGCGGACCCGTTCGCCTTCTATGCCCAGGCCATGCTCAAGCTGCGCGCGATCGACCCCGTCGACGCGGACAATACGCCTCGCTGGAAGGGCGACGAAGTCCACAAGGTGTTCGAGGCATGGCTGCAGCATGACGGGTGCGATCCGGACAAGCTCCGTCCACGCGCCGAGCGGCTGCTGCAGGAAGGCGTGATCCATCCAATGCTCCGTGCGCTGTGGGCGCCGCGGCTACTCGAGGCGATCGACTGGATCGCGGACATGGAGCGCGCCAACCAGCGGCAGGGGAGGAAGCCGCTTCAAGCGGAGATCAAGGGGGAAACGCCGCTCGCCGGGGTCACCGTCCACGGGCGGGCGGACCGCATCGACCTTCTGCCGGACGGAGGCCTCGCCATCATCGACTACAAGACGGGCGCGCCGCCGACGGTGAAGGCGGTGAACGCCGGTTTCGCGCTGCAGCTCGGGCTGTTGGGCTTGATCGGCCGCGCGGGCGGGTTCGACCAGGTGAGCGGCGATCCGGAAGCGTTCGAATATTGGTCGCTTCAGCGTCACAACGGCCGGTTCGGGCGATTGATGCATCCCGACAAGGATATGGAGCCGGGCGAGTTCCTCGACCATGCCTTCGCGAATTTTCGCGACGCTGCGGCGAAGTGGCTGACCGGCGGCGAACCCTTCACCGCCAAGCTCAATCCGGCCTACGCGCCTTATGGCGATTACGACCAGCTGATGCGGCTGGAAGAATGGTACGGCCGCGGATGAGCGCTGCGCCGCTCGGCCTAGCGCCGAGGCTTCTTCTTGACCTTCGAAGCATAGAGCAAGGCGGCGACGATCGCGGCCGAGCCAATGCCCACCGCCACCCCGGCCTTCACAAGCTTGCTGCGGCGCTGCTCGTTCGCGCGGTCGGTCTCGTCGTTGCTGTCGCTCATGACGGACCATTTATGGGGTTCGTCGCGCCTTGGGAAGCCGCATGAGCCGCCGCTTCAGGACCCTTCCCAGGCTGATGGGAGAGCAAGCGCTCGCGTCCGATCCGGTTGCGCACGCAGCGCTGTCGGCATCGGCCGGCACCGGCAAGACGCAGGTGCTGACCGCGCGCGTCCTCCGGCTCCTGCTGACGGGCGCACGTCCGGAATCGATTCTCTGCCTGACCTTCACCAAGGCAGCTGCTGCGGAAATGGCGAACCGCATCGGCGCGCGCCTCGCCGCATGGGTGCGGCTCAAGCGGACGGAATTGTGGAACGATCTCGAGGCCCTTGGCGAAGACCCGAACGAGCGACTGATCGAACGCGCGCGGCAGCTGTTCGCGCGCGTGCTCGATTGCCCCGGCGGATTGAAGATCCAGACGATCCACAGCTTCGCCCAGTCGCTGCTCGCGGCCTTCCCCGCCGAGGCGGGCATCGTGCCGGGCTTCCGCCCGATCGAGGGCCGCGCCGAGCAGGAGCTGGTGCGGCGCACGCTCGCGGACTTAATGGCCGACGCGGAGCGCGCCGGCGACGATGGGCTGATCCGCGACGTCCAGTGCCTCAGCCGCCGCTTGGGAGAAACGGTCGCAGTCGAATATCTGCAGGCGTGCGCCCGCAAGGCAGAGGCCATGGCGGCCCTCGGGCCGGCGGACCTGATCGAAAGCATGATCCGGCACTTGCTCGATGTGCCGCAAGGCCCGGTCGAGGAGATGATCGTCCGGGCGTGCAAGGACGGCGCGTTCGACCTTGAGCTTTTCGAGCGGCTGATTGCCGCCAATCGCGCTTGGGGCGACGGCACCAAGGCACGGACGATCGTCGGCCATCTCACCGCGTGGCTGGCGGCGACGCCCGAGGAGCGCGCCAATTCGCTCGATGATCTTGGCGAATGTATCGTCACCAAGGCGGGCGAGCTGTGCAAGCCGTCGCCGAAGCAGATTGCCGCCGAACCGGCTTACATCGATCTCGCGGGGCAGTTCGCCGCTTGGCTACTCTGCCTGCGCGCGCTGCGCAGCCGCGCCAGGCTGGCCAGCGACATCGCCGCCGGCCTGCGCGCGGGGCAGGCCTTCGCGCGCGCCTATACCGAGGCCAAGCGCGCGGCCGGGGTTGCCGCCTTCAATGATCTGATCGAATGGTCACGGCGCCTGCTGAAGCGACCCGGCATGGGCGAGTGGGTGCGCTACAAGCTCGACCGGCAGGTCGACCATGTGCTGGTCGACGAGGCTCAGGACACCAATGCCGCGCAGTGGGAAATCGTCGAACAGCTCGTCGACGAATTCTTCAGCGGATCGAGCGAGGCCGAGCGCCGCACCCGCACCTTGTTCATGGTCGGCGACTTCAAGCAGGCCATTTACGCCTTCCAGGGCAGCGACCCCGAACGGTTCGTCGAGGCGCGCGAGATGTTCAAGCGGCGGGCCCGGAGCCTCGGCGATGCCGATTCGCCAACCGAATTTCGCGATTTGTCTATCGCGGCGAGCTTTCGTTCGGCGCAGCCGGTCCTCGACGTGGTGGACGCGGTGATTGGGACCGTTGGGCACGAAGCGCTCGCGCTCCGCCAGCCACCGCCGCCGCACCGTGCGCATCATCGCGAGCGCGCCGGTTTGGTCGAGCTGTGGCATCCATTCGCGGTCGAGGAATCGCCGGACGAAAGCGACGAGGGTGAGGAGCGCTGGATCTCGCTGCGCGATCGTCAATATGCCGACGCGCTCGCTGAGCGCATCAAGGCGATGATTGACGAAGCGCCGGTTCTCGCGTCGACCAACCGGCCGCTGACGCCAGGCGATGTCCTTGTGCTGGTGCGGAGCCGTGCCGGCCTCGCATCGCTGATCGTCGCCCGCTTGTTCTCCGCGGGAGTGCCGGTGGCTGGCGTCGACCGGCTTCAACTGCATCAGCCACTGGCGGTCCAGGACCTGATTGCGGCGATCAAGTTTACCGTGCAGCCGAACGACGACCTGAGTCTCGCCTGTTTGCTGGTGTCGCCGCTGATCGGCTGGGATCAGGAGCAGCTCCGGGCGCTCGCCTACGGCCGGAAGGTCAGCCTGTGGCGTGAGCTTCGGCGGCGTTCGGCGGAGAGTGAGCCGTTCCGGACGGCCCATGAGTCTCTCGCCGAACTGCTCCGAATCGCTGACTTCACCACGCCCTCACGGTTCCTGGAAACCATCTTGAGCGGACCCATGCAGGGGCGGCGGCGGCTTTATTCTCGGCTCGGAATGGCGGCGCGCGACGCGATCGACGAGCTGATGAACAGCGCCCTCGAATTTGAGCGCAACGAGACGCCGTCGCTCGACCGGTTCCTCGATTGGTTTTCGCGTGGCACCGTCGATGTCCAGCGCGATCCCGGACAGCCGATGAACGAGGTCCGCGTGATGACGGTCCATGGTGCCAAGGGGCTGGAAGCGCCCGTCGTGATCCTTGCCGACGCGACCGCGGATCCTGCTAAGCTCGGCCGCACCCCGATCACCCTCGACATAGAGATCGCCGGCGCCGGCAGCGCACCGTTGCTGCGGCCCAAGAAGGATGAGCGCTGCCCGCCGTTCCTCGACATGATCGTCGCCGAGGAGAAGCGCGATCTCGAGGAGCACATGCGGCTGCTCTATGTCGCGCTGACCCGCGCCGCCGATCGGCTGATCGTCAGCGGTGTCAGGCCCAAGGAGAAGAAGGACGCCTCCGATCCGCGCCCGGCCAAGTGCTGGCACGCGATCGTCGAAGCAGCGATGCAGGCGATAACCGCCGCGCCCGGCGAGGATCATGTCGCGCTTCGCTATGGCTATGGCGCCGCTCCAGCAGTTCGGCGCGCCAAGGGCAACGCGGACCTCCCGCCGGTGGTTCTCCCGCAATGGACTCAACGTCTGGCACCGCCCGAGGCGAGGCCGCCGCGGCCGCTCGCACCATCGGCGATTGCCGCCGATGAGGAAAGCGCCCCGCCGCCGAGCACGGCAATGCGCGCCGCCGCGCAGCGCGGCACCTGGATTCACCAGCTTCTCGAACGCCTGCCGACGCTCGATCCAGGCGCCCGCGCAGCGGCCGCGGACCGCTGGCTGGAACGGTCGGCGGGACTCGCCGACGCCGCGCTTCGTAATGAGATCGTCACCCAGGTCTGCGCCGTCCTTTCCGATCCGCGGTTCGTGCATTTGTTCGGCCCGGGATCACTGGCGGAAGCGCCGCTTGCCGCCACTCTGCCGGACGGGCGCGTCATCGCCGGAACGGTCGACCGCCTTCTTGTCGACCGGGCGCGGGTCTCGGTCATCGACTTCAAGACCGGGAAGGTGCCGGGAAGCGATTCCGAGATTCCGAACGCGCATCGGGCGCAGATGACCGCCTACGCCGAGGCGCTGCAGGTCATCTTTCCCGGACACACCGTGAGCACGGCGCTGCTCTACACGGCGGGGCCGACGCTGATCGAATTCACGCCTTGAGAGCGTCCGAATGAGCGCCCATATGGTCGTTAACCTTTTGCTCCAGGAGATTCGCCCGCCATGGCCACCAAGACCGTCACCGACCAGAGCTTTGCGTCCGACGTCCTCGGTTCCGAGAGTCCAGTGCTCGTCGATTTCTGGGCGGAATGGTGCGGGCCGTGCCGGATGATCGCTCCTGCGCTCGAGGATATTTCCAACGACCTCGGCGACAAACTCACCGTCGCCAAGCTCAACATCGACGAGAACCCCGATATCCCGAGCCGCTACGGCGTGCGTGGCATCCCGACCATGCTGCTGTTCAAGGGCGGCCAGCCCGTCGCGCAGAAAGTCGGCGCCGCTCCGCGCAGCCAGATCCAGCAGTGGCTCGAGGGCAATCTCTAATCGATAAGCAAGGGACTGTCCCCGGATGGGGACTGTCCCTCATTCGATCGTGGGGACGTCGCTCATCGCCCCAGCAGCGGCCTACCCATTGGCTCCGCCCGTCATCGAGCTATCGTCTGGAGGCTCGGTCCCGCTGAGACCTGTCGTGCCGGGGCGGAATCGATCATGTCGCGGCAGGTCATCGTCGACGTTGAACCAGCCGATCTTGCTCGACCAGAAGATGTGATATTCGGGCGGGACGGCGTCCGGATCGTCGAGCGTGACCACGCTGAAGTCGAGCGTTTCCGGCTGGTGATCGACGGTGACATAGAGCGGGGTGCCGCAGTTGCCGCAGAAGTAGCGCTGGCCGAAGCTGCTCGACTGGACGGCGCGGATGCTGTCCGCACCGGCGGTCGCAATCCAGTCGCCGCGCTTGACGCTGGCAAACGCCTGCGCCGGAGTCCCGCTGCTCAGCTGGCACGTTCGGCAATGACACCAGCCGCAATCGAACGGCGCGCTCTTAAGCTCATAGCGAACCGTGCCGCACAGGCATCCGCCGGTCATTTCCGCCATTTGTTCACGGCTCCTTTAATTGACTAGCGCAAGGGCGCTCCTTACATCGCCCGCGACAGTTTCCCGGAGCGTCGGCGTAAGGTTTTCCTGCCGCTTGAACGCGCGGGCTTTTAAGGGAATTCCATGTTCGCCGCACTGGCAAAGAGCGTCTTCGGATCCTCCAACGATCGCTATGTCCGTAGCCTCGGCAAGTATGTCGAGGCGGTCAACGGATTCGAGCCCAACATCTCGGCACTTTCCGACGATGAGCTGCGCGCCCAGACCGAGCGCTTCCGTGCACGGCTCGCCAATGGCGAAAAGCTCGACGATCTGCTGCCGGAGGCATTCGCGACCGTCCGCGAGGCCGCGGTGCGCACGCTCGGCCAGCGCCATTACGACGTTCAGCTGATCGGCGGCATCGCGCTTCATCGCGGCGAGATCGCCGAGATGAAGACCGGCGAAGGCAAGACGCTCGTCGCGACTCTCGCGGTCTATTTGAACGCGCTCGAGGGCAAGGGCGTCCATGTCGTCACCGTCAACGACTATCTCGCCGCGCGCGACGCGGGCTGGATGGGCCAGATCTACCGCTTCCTCGGAATGAGCGTGGGCGTGATCGTTCCCAACCTCACCGACCAGCAGCGCAGCGACGCCTACAACGCCGACATCACCTACGCGACGAACAACGAGCTCGGCTTCGATTACCTGCGCGACAACATGAAATTCAGCCGCGACCAGATGGTCCAGCGGCCGTTCAATTTCGCGATCGTCGACGAGGTCGATTCGATCCTCATCGACGAGGCGCGGACGCCGCTGATCATTTCCGGGCCGACCGATGACAAATCGGATCTCTACATCTCGGTCGACGGCATCGTGAAGACGTTCAAGCCGTCGGATTACGAGAAGGACGAGAAACAGAAGAGCGTCGTCCTTACCGAGGAGGGCACCGAGAAGGCCGAGCGCATGCTTGAGGCGGCCGGGCTGATCGAGGGCCGCAACCTCTACGACATCGCTAACACCCAGGTCGTCCACCACTTGAACCAGGCGCTCAAGGCCAACGCCATGTTCAAGAAGGATATCGACTATATCGTCAAAGACGGCAAAGTCGTCATTATCGACGAATTCACCGGCCGAATGATGGACGGCCGCCGCTGGTCGGATGGGCTTCACCAGGCAGTCGAGGCGAAGGAAGCGGTCCAGATCGAGCCCGAGAACCAGACGCTCGCGTCGATCACCTTCCAGAATTATTTCCGCATGTACCCGAAGCTGTCGGGCATGACCGGCACGGCGATGACCGAGGCGCCGGAATTCTTCGACATCTACAAGATGAACGT
>Ga0207678_10001295_pt1 | contig 23151 bp, 20 predicted proteins | sample KBSC63metaG_FD_184319 | JGI IMG/M metagenome (GOLD analysis project Ga0207678, IMG submission 184319) | Corn rhizosphere microbial communities from Kellogg Biological Station, Michigan, USA - KBS C6-3 metaG (SPAdes) (version 2) | ecosystem: Host-associated > Plants > Roots > Rhizosphere > Soil ... | reverse complement strand
GAAAACCACCGCCGCTACCGCCACCATGGAAGCCCCCACCGCCTCCGCCGTGGAATCCGCCGCCACCACCGCCGCCGTGGAAGCCTCCGCCGCCGCCACCGCCGTGACCGCCGCGCTGTCCGAATGCGGCATTGGGCGCCAGAGCAAAGACCGTGAAAGCAGCGAACGCGATGAGGGATCGAACCTGACCAAATATGCTCATGACCTCACCTTCCCTTCGAGCGCGGTAACGGACTTTCAATTGCAAAGTCTGCGAGCGGACTTGAATCAAATTCTCGTCCTGGTGCAGAAAGGGCCGCGGAACCCGTGCTGCTCGCGGAAACCGCCACGCTGAAAGATGCAGCTGGAATGCCAATGGGCGGCTGAACAATCAGCAATCATTAAACCCACTGTTCTCAGTATGTCAGAGCAGGTAAGAAATCTCGGGCGGGCGCCGGTGGCAGGCTGCGGCTGGCCCAATTCCACCACGGGTGGTGGTTTTCGGCCAGAGATAGACCCCGGCGAGTCATTCCCGTTTCTGCTCAGTTACCGCTGTGCGGTTTGCGACTCGAGGCGGAACACAGTCATGCAACTTTTGTCTGCCCTCGAGGGTTCAATATAGAGAGCGGAATCGTGCTGTTTTGGAGGAGAGCTTGAAGACGTCTCATTTTTTTCATGGACGAAAGCGGCTGATCCAGGCCGACGGCATTGTTCTGGCGCTGGTGATTATTTGCGCGGCAGCGTTGCCGGCCAGCGCTCAGAGCGTGGCGTTCAGTCCCAATCAGGGCGAAAGCGACGGCGTCAGCGCCGGTGGAAAATGGATGGAGTTCCATTCCGAAGACAAGATGACCGGCGCCAAAAGGGTGCGCTTTGAAATTCTGTCGGATAACTATCTGAGAGAAGATCCGGACTATAAGCCCCGGATCCAATTGACCTGCACGAATGGCAAGTACACCGCCGCGGAGTTCAATCCCGGGATCCGTCTGGGCCCGCCCAACCGGCCGGGCTTCTGGGGACAGCCCCAGATGGAAGTCATGGTACGGGTTGACGATGCCCACAGTTACCACGGCTGGAACTGGATTCGCAACCGTTTCCTCTCCATGGACAAAGGCACCACCCGCGCGTTGATAGGCGCGCACATCTTCAAGATACAAATCCGCGGCCGCAACGGACCGGAAATCGCGGAATTCTCGCCCGCCGGCCTGGACCTCGCGCGGGTGAAGCAGGCCTGCGACCTTACAGCCAAGAAACCCAGTAGGGATTAGTACAGCCACACTATCCCGCCGCCGGGCCTCGCACCATGGTTACTTGTCTCCCCGGCTGTTTCGCTATGCAATGACAAGATAAGGAGGGAGCCATGGGTCGAGCATTGGGCTTCTTGGGAATCGTCATTGTGATGGCGGTGGGGATGTATCTATATTCCAACCAGTTGAAGGAAGCGTCGGCGCCTGGCGGGGCGGGCACTCCAACCGGAACCGCGAACATCGTGGGCGTGAAGAATGATCTCATCAGCATTGCCAACGCCGAGCGGGCGTATTTCGCCACCGAACAAAAGTACGCATCACTTGATGAATTGACTGAAGGGAAGTACATCACCATCGAGAGACAACGGCCTCCTTACACCTACGACGTTGCGACTACGTCCAGCGGCTTTCGTGTGACTGCCACCCGCGACAGCGCCGGCGCTCCAGCGCAGCTCTGGATCGACGAAAACATGCAGGTCCAATCGTCGAACTGAGAGTGTGCTTACGGTGACCCTCATCCTTGAATACTGATCATGCGTTGCTGACCGCGATTTGATGCGCGCGGTATGATCTACCGATCAGCATGGCCAGACCGATGAAGCGCATCCTGGTTACGGGAGCTGCGGGCAAGGTGGGCAGCCATTTCATTGCCCACATTCTGCAGTTGGATCCCGATGTGCGGGTTCGGGCGCTCTGTCATAACCGGATCCTGGAGCCTGAGGAGCGCCTGGAAATCGTCCGCGGAACGATCTCGGAGCGCGCGGCGGTGCACTCGGCCATGCAGGGAATCACCCACGTCCTGCATTGCGCCACCTGCAAGGAAACTCCCGATGACGTGATGGACGTGACCGTCAAGGGCCTGTTCTGGCTGTTGGAAGAGTGCCGTGCCAGCGCCGCATTCAAACAGATTATTCTCATCGGTGGCGACGCCGCACTGGGACATTTCTTCTATCCTCATCCCATGCCAGTCACGGAACAGCAGAAACACGGCGCGTATCCCGGCTGCTATGCGCTTTCCAAAGTTCTCGAAGAAGTGATGCTGGAGCAGTATTTCATTCAGTACGACCTCTCAGGTTGCTGTTTGCGCGCGCCCTGGATCATGGAAAAGGATGATTTCAAATACTCTTTGTCCTTTGGCGAAGACGTATTCGGAGGGCCGCGATGGCGCGACCTGGTGGGCGCGAAGCGGGCCGACGAGTATTTGAAAAGCGGTGCGGTGCCGCTGATGCTGGACCCGAAAGGCAAGCCGGTGCAGCGCAACTTCGTGCACGTAAGCGATCTGGTAGCGGCCATAGTGCGCGCCCTTGACCATCCCAAAGCTCACCAGCAGACTTTTAACATCTGCATGGACGAACCCGTGGATTACCGTCACGTGGCTGACTATCTGAAGGAAACCCGGGGCCTTTCTTCGGTGGAGATCGAAACCCCCTTCTGGTCAACCTGGCTCGATAACACCAAAGCGAAATTCCTGCTGGGCTGGCGGCCGGCTTTCGACCTCAAGCGCCTGATCGAGGAAGCCTGGACGTATCAGCGAAGCGAATCCGACCCGCGCCGGGTTTGGTATCCCGGCTAGCGTTTGAAATGCCAGACCGCCATGCGCATTGATGCTCACCAGCACTTCTGGGTCTATGATGCCCGCCAGTACGACTGGATCGACGATTCGATGGCAGCCCTGCGCCGTGAGTTCCTGCCTGACGCGCTGCAACCCGAACTGGAGCGGGCTGGGTTTCAGGGATGCATTGCGGTACAAGCGCGGCAGACGACTGAGGAGACGCGATGGCTCCTCGAACTGGCCGAGTCGTCGCCATTTATTCTGGGCGTCGTGGGCTGGGTGGATTTGCAATCTTCAGACGTGCGCTCGCAGTTGCAGGCTTTTGCCCGCAATCCCAAGCTGGTTGGGGTTCGCCACGTAGTGCAGGGGGAGCCCGACGAACGATTCATGCTACGGCCGGAATTTCTGCGCGGCATTTCTGTTCTGGAAGAGTTCAATCTGGCCTATGACATTCTGATCTACCCCAAACATCTTCCCGTAGCGGCCGAGTTCGTGCGCCAGTTTCCGCGGCTGCGTTTTGTGTTGGACCACCTGGCCAAACCTCCGATCAAGAGCGGAAGCCTGCAGCCCTGGGAGCGAGGGATCAGAGAGCTGGCAGGTTTTCCGAATGTCTTTTGTAAATTGTCCGGACTAGTGACGGAAGCGGACTGGCGAAAATGGAAGCCCGAGCACATAGCGCCCTATCTGGACGTTGCGTTCGATTGCTTTGGGGCGGAGCGCCTGATGATCGGATCTGATTGGCCCGTTTGCACCGTGGCTGCATCGTATGCCAGAGCGATGGGAGTGGTGAAAGATCATATCGGCCGTCAGCCGATCCAGGCGCAGGAAGCCATCCTGGGAGGGAACGCGCAACGATTCTGGAAATTGAAACCGCCAGGGCCTGGCTAGGTCTGTCTCGTTGACGAATTATCCCCGCCCGTCGGCCCTGATTCACTAATCTTGGCGTCCTTTGCGGCCTTTCTTTGCGAACTTTGCGGTTTAAGATTTTTGAACGATTTCAGGTCAAAGCTCTACCGCAAAGGGCGCAAAGGAGGCGCAAAAGGACGCCAAGAAAACCGGCACCGTAAGGAGCTGCAGGAATCAATGAGATGAGTCCATCTGAACGCCCTGTTCTACAATAGACGGCGATGCCCGACCGGATCCTGCAACTCGATTCCAGGGACAATGTCCTGATTGCGCTCACCGACCTCAGCCAGGGTGAGCAGATTGAATTCGCCGGCAACTCCTACACGCTGGTTTCAAGCGTGCCTGCCAAGCACAAGTTCGCGACAGAAGACCTTGCCGCCGGCGCGGACGTGATCATGTATGGCGTGCTGGTAGGAAAAGCCGCGAAGCCTATCAGCCGTGGCGAGAGGCTGACTACCAGCAACGTTCAGCACCAGGCTTCCGATTTCCACGAGCAGTCCGGCCAGTACCGCTGGCAGGCGCCTGATATTTCGCGCTGGAAGGAGCGGACGTTCGCCGGGTATGCAAGGCCCGATGGCCAGGTGGGCACGCGCAACTACTGGCTGGTGGTCCCGCTGGTGTTTTGTGAGAACAGAAACATCGGCGTTCTGAAGCAGGCCTTTGAAGAGGAGTTGGGTTTTGCACCGCCGCAAATCTATCGCCGCCAGGTGGCCGAGCTGGCGAAGCGCTACCGGGAAGGCAAACTGGACGTCGCAGGGGATGGCAGTGCCTCTGGAAATGGTTCCGAGCCGCAGCGGTCTCGAGTGTTTGAGAATATTGACGGCATAAAGTTCCTGCTGCATGAAGGCGGGTGCGGCGGCACCCGGGAAGACGCCAACAATTTGTGCGGGCTGATTGCGGGATACATCAACCATCCCAACGTAGCGGGAGCTACAGTCCTCAGCCTGGGTTGCCAGAACGCGCAGATTGGAATCCTGCGTACGCAGATCGAAAAGCGCAATCCGAATCTCAACAAGCCCGTGATTATCCTGGAGCAGCAGCAAAGCGGCACCGAATCGACCATGCTTTCGGAGGCCATCCGGCGGACATTTCTTGGCCTGGTCGAAGGCAATAAGGCCAGGCGCTCGCCGGCACCGCTTTCTCATTTGTGTCTGGGTTTGAAGTGTGGCGGCTCCGACGGATTCTCCGGGCTCTCGGCGAATCCTGCCATCGGACATACTGCCGATCTTCTCGTGGCCCTCGGGGGACGGGCGATTCTTTCCGAATTTCCGGAATTGTGCGGCGTGGAGCAGCAGCTGATTAATCGCGCCACGCGGAAGGAAGTCTCGGACCGCTTTGTGAAGTTGATGCGAGACTACCAGGCGCGCGCCCGATCGGTAGGCTCCGGCTTCGAAATGAATCCATCGCCGGGGAACATTCGCGATGGCTTGCTGACCGACGCCATGAAATCGGCGGGCGCGGCCAAAAAAGGCGGGACTTCTCCGGTGACCGCCGTGCTCGACTATCCCGAATACTCGACCGAACCGGGACTGCACTTGCAGTGCACGCCGGGAAATGACGTGGAATGCGTGACCGCGCAGGTGGGCGCAGGAGCCAGCGTCGTCCTGTTCACCACCGGCCTGGGTACGCCGACGGGAAATCCCATCGCTCCCGTGGTCAAGCTCTCCACCAATTCATCCCTGGCGCGGCGCATGAATGACATTATTGATATCGACACCGGCAGCGTAGTTTCGGGCGAGACCACTATCGAGCGCATGGGCGAGGAAATTCTGGAACTGGTCATCAAAGTGGCCAGCGGCGAAACCAGGACGAAGGCCGAGCTGAATGCGCAGAATGATTTCATCCCGTGGAAGAGAGGCGTCTCGCTCTGAGTCAACCGCAAGCCAATACCAATCTCAGGCTCGACGGCAAGGTTGCCCTGGTGACCGGCGGGGGCAGCGGCATCGGACAGGCGATTGCCATGAAGTTTGCCGCGCACGGGGCCACGGTGCGGGTCCTGGATATCAGCCTGGGCGCCGGGGAAGAAACTTGCCGGCAGATTACTTCTGCGGGAGGAAAAGCATCGGCCTGTGCCTGTGACGTCACTGACCAGAAACTGGTTAAAGAGACCTTTAGGCAGCTGGCCGCAAATGGGCCAGTATCGATTCTGGTGAACAATGCGGGAGTTTCGCACATTGGCACGGTCGAGAGCACCACGGAAGCAGACTTCGACCGCGTTTTCCGTGTGAATGTGAAGGGTTACTACAACTGCATGCAGGCCGCGGTTGCCTCCATGAAAGCCAACGGCGGGGGCGTGATCCTGAACATGGCGTCGATTGCGGGATCGGTGGGGCTTGCCGACCGCTTTGCCTATTCCATGAGCAAGGCCGCCGTCATCTCGATGACATATTCGGCCGCACGGGATTGCCTGGCTTACAAGATCCGCTGTAACTGCATCTCGCCGGCCCGGGTGCACACTCCCTTTGTCGATAATTACCTGCGCAATACTTATCCCGGGCGCGAGCGGGAAATGTTCGAGAAATTGTCACAGGCGCAACCTATCGGAAGAATGGCGGAGCCGGGGGAAGTTGCTTCGCTGGCGCTCTTCTTGTGTTCCGATGAGGCGTCCTTCATCACTGGAGTGGATTATCCGATCGATGGAGGCTTTTTCAATCTCCACGGTTGATGGGCGGACCTGAAACGGCATGGATCTGGAACTGAAGGACAAAGTTGTCATCGTGACCGGCGGGGCCAAGGGGATCGGCGCGGCCATCGTGCGCTTGCTTGCCGGCGAGGGCGCGGTGCCGGTGATCGTGGACCGCGATGGCGACGCCGGCGCGCAGCTGCAGAACGAAGTGCGTAGCCAGGGCGCAGCCTGCGGCCTGGTTACAGTCGAACTCGCGAATCCCGAAGATTGTTCCCGCGCGGTGGAGCAGGCGGTCAAAACATTCGGACGCCTTGATGCGCTGGTCAACAATGCGGGCCGCAACGACAAAGTCGGCCTGGAGCAGGGAAATCCGCGCGAATACGTGGCCTCGCTCGAACGCAACCTGGTGCATTACTACAGCATGGCACACTACGCGCTGCCCCATCTGAAGCGGGCCCGAGGAGCGATCGTCAATATCGGATCGAAAACCGCGGTCACGGGACAGGGCGGAACCTCCGGCTACGCGTCGTCGAAAGGCGCTGTGATGGCGCTCACCCGGGAATGGGCCGCGGAACTGCTGCCGTACAACATCCGGGTCAATACTATTCTGCCGGCCGAAGTGATGACCCCGCTCTACCGGGAGTGGCTGGCCACGTTTCCAAATCCCGAGGAAAAACTCAGTGCCATCCTTTCAAAAATCCCGTTGGGCAAGCGCATGACAACCGCGGAAGAGATTGCCGCCATGGCGATTTTCCTGCTCTCGGGAAAATCCGGGCACACTACCGGCCAGCATATTTTCGTGGACGGCGGTTATAGCCATCTTGACCGGGCCTTGACCTGAAGGGCGGATCTCGGGCGTCGGACGTCGGACGTCGGACTTCGAACTTCGGGCGTTCGCGTAACCAAACCGCAGATTGGTTTGGCGCTGTGCATTACACTCTTCGCGGAGGCGAGTCTATGGGAAAGTCAGGCTGTGTGAGGACGTGCGTTTCGGGCAAGTGGATTCTGCCTGGTATCGCATGGGGTCTTTTCGTGATGTTCAGCGGAGCGTCATTTGTTCAGCCTGTGGCGGCGCAGAACGCTTCGACAGCGCAGTATCCTTCGTACCCCAGCGAAACGCCTAACCAGTTCGAGGCCCGGACCGACAGCTTTGACTACGTCAGACGGGAAGTGATGATTCCCATGCGCGACGGAGTGAAGTTGTACACCGTCATTCTCATACCCAAAGGAGCCAGGGGCGCGCCTATCCTTCTGACGCGCACTCCCTATAGCGCGAACGAACTCACCAGTCACGATCCCCGCGGAGGAGAGGAAACCAATGCGGCCCCCAGTTCTCACCTGGGTCCGATTCTGAACGGCTACGACAACGCTACTGAGGTGATCGTCGAAGGCGGCTACATCCGCGTTGTTCAGGACGTGCGCGGGAAATATGGCTCCGAAGGCGATTATGTGATGAACCGTCCCTTGCACGGGCCGCAGAATCCGACGCCGGTTGACCATTCCACCGACACCTATGACACCATCGACTGGCTGGTGAAAAATATTCCGGAAAGCAATGGCAGAGTCGGCATCCTCGGCATTTCGTACGATGGCTTTTTGCCATTGATGGCGCTGGTCAATCCGCATCCGGCATTGAAAGTTGCAGTGCCGATGAATCCCATGGTGGACGGATGGATGGGCGACGACTGGTTTCACAACGGCGCCTTTCGCCAGCAGAACATGTCGTACATCTACGAACAGGAGGCCACGCGCAAGAACGACGCCAAATGGTGGAGCAGCAATTACGATGACTACGACATGTTCATGCAGGCGGGATCAGCGGGAGAACTGGGACGCATTCGCGGGCTTGAGCAGGTCGGATTCTGGCGGAAGATTCTCGAGCATCCCGCTTACGATGCCTTCTGGCGCGACCAGGCGATGGACAAGATTCTTGCGGCCCAACCTCTGAAGGTGCCGGTGATGCTGGTGCACAGCCTGTGGGACCAGGAAGACATCTATGGCGCGATCGCCGTTTACCAGGCGATCAAACCCAAGGACACGAACCACGACAAGGTTTTCCTGGTGATGGGCCCGTGGCATCACGGGCAGGAGATCGACGACGGCAGCACGCTCGGCGCCCTAAAATTCAACAGCGACACTGGACTCTACTTCCGCCAGAATATTCTGCGGCCGTTTCTGGATCAGTACTTGAAAGATGGCGCGCCTAAAGCCGACGTTCCGCCGGTGACCGCATTTGAGACCGGGACTAACACGTGGCGGCGATTGTCCGCGTGGCCTGCCGGCTGCGCCAGCGGTTGTACCGTGAAACCAACCCCGCTCTATCTCACGGCGGGTTTGAAGCTGGGCTTCACTGCACCCAAAGCCGGAGACGCCGAATTTGACGAGTACACCTCCGATCCGGCCAAGCCCGTGCCTTTCCGCGCCCGGCCCATTCAACCTGTCGGTTACACAACCGGCTACACCTGGTCGCAATGGCTGGTGGACGATCAGCGCGAGGCGTCCGGGCGCCCGGATGTGCTGGCCTTCGTCTCCGACACTCTAAAGGCGCCGGTAAAAATCAGTGGGCAACCCGTGGCCAACCTGATCGCCTCGACCAGCGGCACCGATTCCGACTGGGTAGTGAAGCTGATCGATGTGTATCCCGATGAAGTGGCCGGCCAGGCGGCCATGGGAGGGTATCAATTGATGATCTCGGCCGATGTTTTCCGCGGCCGCTATCGGGAGAGCCTGGAGACAGCCAAGCCGATTGCCGCCGGCAAACCGCTGCTCTACCGCTTTGAGTTGCCCACGGCAAATCATGTCTTTCTGCCCGGACACAAAATCATGGTGCAGATTCAGTCGAGCTGGTTCCCGCTCTACGACCGCAACCCGCAGACTTTTGTGCCGAGCATCTTCTGGGCCAAACCTGGGGACTATCGGAAGGCGGACCAGCGGGTCTATCACGCCAGCGGCGAGGCGAGTTTCATCGAGTTGCCGCTGGTTTCGACGCCGTAATCCGTCACAGCATTCCGCCGGTCTGAACTTCGAGAATCGCGAGCGCCTGCTCGAGTTTGTGAATGGCTTGCCCGATTTCGGGATGTTCCGCAACCTTGCCCTGCAGAGTCTTCAGCAGAGTGTGAGCTTCGGCCACATGTTCGGCCGCCTGCCCTGAACCGGAGTTCGGTTTTGATTCGCCTTGGGTTTGCATCTGTATCCTCTGTTCAGATTCTAAACCCTGTGAGCTGGATGGAAGGTCTTGCTTGGGCCGGACACTCCTGTCCGACGCTTTTGACTTGAACCAGCCTAATCAGTCGCCTCAGTAATCGATCAGTCGAAATCAAAACAAATTTAAAGGCGTCGGACAAGATTGTCCGACCCACACCTGTTCTGAGTCACGCCTAGCGGCGGGCTGAGAGCAGGGTGAGTATGTCCTTCAGGCCCTGGCGAATGTATTTCAACTCGGAAGTGGGACGCGCCGGGAAGGGCAGCGGGTCCTGTTTCTTGTCGGTCTTGATCTCGGCCCGAAGATGCTGCCGAGCTCCCGGGATGGTGAACCCCTCTTCGTACAGCAGTTGCTTGATCCGCAGTACGCTTTCGACGTCCTTACGGCGATACATGCGTTGACCGGTGCTGCTCTTCACCGGCTTGAGTTGGGGAAACTCGGTTTCCCAGAAACGCAGCACGTAAGCCGGCAGGTGGCACAGCCGGGAAACTTCTCCGATGCGGAAATAAAGTTTCTCAGGAATCAGGACTTCGATCGCAGCAGACTTGGCTTTGGCTCGAGTTCGTGGGCTCATCTTAATTTCCAGAAGCCGCGTTCGTTGTTGAGACGTTCTTTCCCATCCGCGTTTCTAGCATGACCTGCGCCTCCGGGACAATCACATTCTAAAGGATTCCGGCGTTTCTGGCCCCGTTAGAGGGGGAAGGGGGCGAAAAATGAGCGCGCGGAGGACCTTTCGCCGGTGAGGGTTGAGCGGTGTCGTACACTGGCGGCAGATTGGTCGTGATTTCACCCATGCGAACAGATCCCATCGAGTTGGAAATCTTCAAGAACATTTATCACTCCATTGCCGAGGAGATGGGCGCCGCTCTGCGGCGGACCGCGTTTTCTCCCAATATCAAAGAGCGGCGAGACTACTCCTGCGCGGTCTTTGACGCGCACGGCGAAGTGATTGCCATGGGCGATCACATGCCCGTGCATCTGGGTTCGATGCCAATTTCGGTGCGCGCGGCTATTGATAGTTTTCCGCTGGGGCCCGGCGACGTGGTCATGCTGAACGATCCCTTTCGCGGCGGGACGCACCTGCCGGACATTACATTGGTGGCGCCGGTGTATATCGGGCGCAAGGGGCGAGGGCAAGATGCCCTCGCGACAGCCGGCGGGGACGCCGGCGCTACGGAAAACCGCCCAAAGTTCTATGTGGCTGCGCGGGCGCACCACGCTGATGTAGGTGGGACTTACCCTGGGTCGATGGGGCTGTGTCGCGAGATTTATCAGGAAGGATTGCGCATTCCACCGGTGCGGATCATGCGTGCGGGCAAGTTGGAGCTCGATGTTCTGGCGCTGCTGTTGAACAACGTCCGTACCCCCAATGAGCGCGAGGGCGACCTGGGGGCGCAGATTGCGGCCTGCCACACCGGCGCTGAGCGCTTGCGCCAGGTTTGCGCGCGTTATGGGCTGGGGCGGGCGCGGTCTGCGGCGCGAGGGCTGTTGGATTACTCGGAGCGGATGATGCGCGCGTTTTTGGCGCAGGTGCCGAAGGGCACGTACCGGGCGGAAGATTTTATGGACAGCGACGGAATCAGCGACCGTCCGGTCCGGATTGTGGTGGCGGTGACGTTTCAGCACTCTCGCGGGCGAGTCGCCCGTGGCCACACTCTCAGTCTCGCCCCCGGCTACATGGTGACCGTGGATTTCACGGGCTCCGATCCCCAGGTTCAGGGCAGCATCAATGCGGTCGAGGCCATCACTTACTCTGCCTGCTTCTATGTATTTCGCTGCCTGCTGGCTGAGGATGTGCCGGCGACCTCTGGGCTGATGCGCCCGATCCGAGTTATAGCCCCGGCTGGGACGGTGGTGAATGCGCGGCCTCCGGCGGCGGTGGCGGGAGGGAATGTCGAGACCTCGCAACGGATCGTGGACGTTCTGCTGCGAGCCCTGGCGCAGGCCATTCCAGAGCGGATTCCGGCTGCGGCTTCGGGAACCATGAACAATCTCACCATCGGAGGAATGGATCCCCGTACCGGCGACCCTTTTGCCTACTATGAAACCATCGCCGGCGGAATGGGCGCGCGTCCGACCAAGCCGGGTATCTCGGGGGTGCACACCCACATGACAAATTCGCTGAACACGCCGGCGGAGGCGCTGGAGTATTCGTATCCGCTGCGGGTGCGGCAATATTCTCTGCGGCCCGGAAGCGGCGGCGATGGCAGGCACCGCGGCGGAGATGGAATCATCCGGGAAATAGAAGTATTAACCGAGGCCGAAGTGACGCTGCTCTCCGACCGACGCGCACGTGGGCCCTGGGGACTGAGCGGAGGCGCGGATGGCGCGCCCGGGGACGCATCCGTGGTCCGGGCGGACGGTTCGGTAGAAAAATTGGCGGGCAAGTCCAATGTGCGGCTAGACGAGGGCGAACGGATTCGGGTTGAGACTCCGGGCGGCGGCGGTTGGGGAAACTCAAAAAATCGGCATCGCTGAAACAACAGGAGGCGTGATGCAACGCATAAAGTCAGTGGGCGTTCTTTCCTGTGCCAAGATGTTGGGAGTCCTCTATGGCTGCATGGGTTTGCTTCTTCTTCCCTTCGCCCTGATCGCAGGACTGGCCAGCATGGCGACGCAACAGGCCAATAGCGCCATCGGCGGCGCGGCCATTCTGGCCTTCGGCATCCTCGCGCCGGTTATCTACGGTGCGATGGGATTCGTGTTCGGCGCCATTGGCGCATGGATCTATAACCTGATCGCGAAGCGGTTGGGCGGCATCGAGATTCAGCTGGAACCGGTTCCTGCGGTCACTCTCTCGGCGTGAACAGCTGGCCCGTGCTCTACCGCATCCAGAGGCCCTGTCAGCGTAGTGTTAAAATAGAAAGTTCGGCTGATCACTTCGAACCCCACGGGTTGTCCTTCATGCAAAAAACGATGCTCGCGGTGGTCAAGCCGGAAGCCGCGCCGGGGGCGGAGATTCGCGAAGTCAAAATTCCGGCGTTTGGCCGGAACGAGGTGCTGGTTAAGGTAAAAGTTGCTTCCATCTGCGGCACCGACCTGCATATTTACGAGTGGGACCGCTGGGCGCAGAACCGCATACATCCGCCCTTGATCCCCGGCCATGAATTTTGTGGCGAAGTGGCGGCCTTCGGCGACGAAGTGACCAGCGTGAAGGAAGGCGACTTCGTTTCCGCCGAGATGCACATTGCCTGTGGCAAGTGTCTGCAATGCCGCACCGGGGAAGCCCACATATGCCAGAGCGTAAAGATCATCGGCGTGGATGCGGACGGGGCGTTTGCCGAGTACGTGGTGATTCCGGAATCGAATATCTGGAAGCTCGATCCGGCGATCCCGCAAGAGTACGCGTCAATTCTGGATCCCCTGGGGAACGCCGTGCATTGCGTGCTGGCGGGGGAGATTGCAGCCAAGACGGTCGCGATTACTGGATGCGGACCGATCGGGCTGTTCTCGATTGCAGTAGCCCGCGCGGTGGGAGCGACCACGATTTTTGCCATCGAGGTGAATGAGCATCGCCGCCGCCTGGCGAAGGAGATGAAAGCAGATTTCGCGCTTGATCCCTCAAAAGACAACGTGCGCGCCATCGTGATGGAGCAAACCGGCGGACTGGGCGCGGACGTCGTGCTCGAGATGGCCGGGCATCCCAGCGCGATACGGACTGCTTTCGACGTAGTCCGGCGCGGCGGGCGCATTTCTCTTTTGGGACTGACCTCCAAGCCCATCTCCCTGAACTTCTCCGAAGACATCATTTTCAAGGGCATCACCGTTCAAGGCATCAGCGGACGCCGCATGTATCAGACCTGGTACCAGATGACCGCGTTGCTGAAGGCTGGGAAACTGGACCTCCATCCCGTGATCACGGATCGCATCGCGATGAAAGATTTCTCCCGGGCCATGGATCGATTGAAGACCGGCGAGGCCAGCAAGATCCTGGTATATCCCGACGGAAATAAGTAATTCAGTTGCCAGTTGTGTGTTCCCGGTTCTCAGTCAAATCCATTCATCGGATACAATTCCAGAACCATGCTTCGTTACTTCACTGCGGGGGAATCTCACGGCGAGGCCCTGGTCGCGTTTCTCTCCGGTCTGCCGGCCGGGCTGAAAGTGGACCAGGCATTTCTGGACCGCGAACTGTGGCGCCGCCAGCAGGGCTTTGGCCGCGGCGGACGGATGAAGATCGAGACCGACAAAGCCCATATTCTGTCGGGAGTGCATCACGGGGCAACCATTGGATCGCCGGTCGCGATCCTGCTGGAGAACAAAGACTGGAAGAACTGGCAGGAATCGCTTCCGGTGGAAGCGGGAGATTCAGCCAAACATAAGCGGGTGGCTTCACCGCGTCCCGGTCACGCTGATCTGGCGGGCGCGCTGAAATACAATTTTCCCGAAGCCCGCTACGTACTGGAGCGTGCGTCGGCACGAGAATCCGCGGCGCGTGTCGCCATAGGGGCCCTGGCCAAGTTGTTCTTGAGTGCCCTGGGAATCGAGGTGCTCAGCCACGTGGTGTCAGTTGGCGGCGCCGTATTGAAGAAGGATGTGTCGTGGGAGCAGATTCGCGGCCTCGCGGAGCGCAATGAAGTGATGCTGAATTGCGCCGATCCCGAAGCTGAGCAGCAAATGAAAGAAGAAGTGGACAAGGTGCTGCGCACGGGAGATTCGGTGGGCGGCATTTTCGAAGTCGTGGGACACGGGGTCCCGCCGGGATTGGGCACATATGCCCAGTGGGATGAACGGCTGGACGGCCTGCTGGCGGGCGCAGTCATGTCACTGCAGGCGGTGAAGGCGGTCGAGATTGGCGCGGGAGTGACGGCGGCGTCCTCCCCAGGTTCCGCCGTCCATGATGAAATAGGGTATGTTGCTGCGACCGGATTTACACGCAGCAGAAATAATGCCGGAGGAATTGAGGGCGGAGTTTCGAACGGTGAGGACATCGTAGTGCGCGGATATTTGAAGCCGATCTCGACCTTGCGTCGCCCCTTGCAGTCAGTGGATTTTGCCACTCGGGAGCCGGTCAAGGCGGCCTACGAACGTTCTGATGTGTGCGTGGTGCCGGCCGCAGGCGTGGCGGCGGAGGCCATGGTGGCATTGATCCTCTCTCGCTGTGCGCTGGACAAGTTTGGTGGCGATTCCATGACCGAAACATTGCGCAACTTTAAGGGATATCTGGAGCAAGTAAAGAATTACTGAGGCTCACGACAAGACCTGCATGATCTATCCCATTGTGAAGTTTGGAAATCCGGTCCTGGAGAAACCTGCCGAACCGGTCACTGTTTTCGACGGCGATTTGAAGAAGCTGGTGGATGACATGTTCGAGTCGATGTATGCGGCGCACGGGGTGGGGTTGGCGGCGCCGCAAATCGGTATTTCGAAGCGGCTGGCGGTCATCGACGTTACTTTCAAGGAAGATCCGGATGCCAAGCTGGTGATTGCGAACCCGGAAATTATCCGCACCGAGGGCCGTCACACCCAGAACGAGGGTTGCCTGAGCATCCCTGAATTTCGCGAACCGGTGGCCCGACCGCGCAAGGTCACCATCCGGGCGCAGGATGTTAACGGAAAATGGTTTGAGAAAACCGGCGAGGACCTTTTGGCCCGCGCCTTCCTGCACGAAACCGATCACCTGAATGGCAAGCTATACATCAGCCACATCAGCGCGCTCAAGCGCGACTTCATGAAGCGCAAAATCCGCAAGCTGATGAAAGCGGGAGAGTGGTAGGGACAGCGGACGTCGGGCATCAGACCTCGGGCGTCGGCGAAGTGATTCAGGTCTGAGGTCTGACGTCCGATGCCTGCATCTCTCACTCTCGTTTTTTGCGGCACGCCGGCCTTTGCCGTGCCTGCTCTCGAAAAGCTGGTTGAGGCCGGTTTTTCCGTGCCTCTGGTAGTGACCCAGCCGGACCGGCCCAGGGGCCGGGGAATGGAACTGGCGCTCTCGCCCGTGAAACAGCGGGCGCTGCAACTGGGATTGCAGGTCAGCCAGCCGGACAAGATCAAGAACAACGAAGATTTTCGCGGGCAGCTGGCGCGGATCGCGCCTGACGCGATCATCGTGGTCGGGTACGGGCGCATCATTCCGCAATGGATGATCGATCTGCCGCCGCTGGGAAACCTTAATTTACATGCCTCCTTGCTGCCGAAATATCGAGGTGCGGCACCCATTCAGTGGGCCATTGCCCGCGGCGAAAGCGTGAGCGGAGTTACCACCATGCGAATCGACGCCGGACTCGACACCGGAGATATTTTGCTGCAGAAAGAAATTGCAATTGCGCCCGAGGACACAGCTGTAACGCTGGCGCCCAGAATGGCCGCGGGCGGAGCCCCGCTCATGGTTGAGACCCTGCGCGGACTGCAGTCCGGAACGGTGCGCCCGCGGCCGCAGGACCACTCAAAAGCGACGCTGGCGCCCATTCTGAAGAAAGAAGACGGACAGATTGATTTTCAGCTCTCGGCCCGGGAGATCCTGAATCGCCTGCGCGGCTTTCAGCCCTGGCCGGGCGCCTACACCAGTTTCCGCGGCAAGAACCTCCACCTGTGGGCCGCGCGACCCGTCGAGCGTACCGCGGCGGCAGCTGAAGTTATGACGGAGAATGGTCATCTCTTCGTGGGCTGCGGCTCGGGCGCGCTCGAAATCCTCGAGGTGCAACTCGAGGGAAAAAAGCGCATGCCGGCGGCCGACTTCATCCACGGCCATCAGCCCCACAACGGCGAGAAGCTGGGTTCACTGAGAACCGGGAACTAATTACTGTCAACTGATGTTTTGAATTCATGTCCATTTCCCCCGCGCGCACCGCTGCCTTCGATATCCTGCTTCGCATCGAGCAGCAGGATGCTTACGCCTCCGAACTATTGCACTCGGGCCCACACGCGAAACTCTCGCCCGCCGACCATGGTCTGGCCACCGAACTGGTCATGGGAGTGCTGCGATGGCGGTCGCTGCTGGATTCAAAGATCGGTCGCTTCTCGGACAAGGGAGTGGGGAAGCTTGACGTCGAGGTGCTCACAGCATTGCGGTTGGCAGCATATCAATTGCTATTTCTTGATCGGATCCCTGAGCGGGCTGCGGTGCACGAGAGTGTGGAGCTGGTAAAGCGGGCCCGCAAGGTTTCGGCTGCTCCCTTCGCGAACGCGGTACTGCGCAAGCTCGCGGGAAGTACGATCAGAGCCACAAATCTCATCTCTGATCTGGACCAGCCCGGGAAATTTGACGCCGGGGAGTTTGGAAGCTCTGCTGATCTCTCTCAGAAGCTAGCGCATCCGCTTTGGCTGGTTGAGCGATGGGCGCGGCAGTTCGGTCTGGACGGGGCCCGGCAGATCTGTATCTACGACCAGCATCCTCCGGCGGCCGCGATTCGTCTCTCCGGTTCCGGCACGGAAGAGGAATTGAAGCGAGACGGAATCGAACTTGCGCCCGGCCAGCTACTGGTTTCGGCGCACCGGGTCCGAACCGGAAGTGTTTCCGGCACTCGGGCGTTTGCTGAGGGCCGGGTTGCGATCCAGGACGAAGCCTCGCAGTTGGTGGCGTTGCTGGTGGGAAAGGGGGCGAGAATCCTGGATTGTTGCGCGGCGCCCGGAGGCAAGACTCGCGTATTAGCAGAGCGGAATCCCGGGGCCAGTATTGTTGCTCTGGAGTTGCATGCTCACCGTGCGCGGCTGCTGCGGAAACTGGTCCCGGCCAGTAATGTGGAAGTGATCAACGCCGACGTGCTCGACTTTACGACGGGCGCGACTTTCGATCGGGTGCTGGCCGACGTTTCCTGCTCCGGCACTGGTACTCTGGCGCACAATCCTGAGATCAAATGGCGATTAAAGCCCGGCGACCTGGCTGACTTGCAAGGGCGGCAGCTGGCGATTCTGCGTGCGGCGATGCATCGTGTCGCGGCGGGAGGAAGGCTGGTGTATTCCACCTGTTCGCTGGAGCCGGAAGAGAATGAAGAGGTCGTGGCAAAGGCGCTTTCCGGCCAGACGGAATTTTCCGTGTTGGATTGCCGATTGGAACTGCAACAGTTGCGGTCAAAAGGCGAACTGGCGTGGAGCGATTTGGATTCGCTGACCAGCGGACCTTTTCTGAGGACCATTCCTGGAGTGCATCCCTGCGATGGATTTTTTGTGGCGATTTTGCAGAAGAACTGACCTTCGCGCAGTTGGTGGAGCAAACCCAGGCTGCCCTGCTGGAGCGTTAACTCTGCAGCGCGGCGGGCAAAGCCTGCCCTGAGCGAAGTCGAAGGGATGCCCGCCGGACAGCCGGCGAGACGCCGGCGCTACGAAAAGCCGCTAACGTACTTCGAAGCTTACGGTCGCTCCCGTGAGCACTTTCTCCCCTGCCGGCGGATTTTGGGTCACGATCGTGCTGCCGGGGAATGGGGGCGACACGGGCGTGCCCGGGGAACTTTGGGGAGGCGGGGCCGCGGTCACACTCCCCACTTTCATTCCGGAATTCTGTACGGCCTGAATGGCGCTGCCCAGTTGTTGTCCCACGAAGCTGGGCATGACGAAAGCCTGGGGTTGCGCAGTGGCCGCGAGCAGCAGGCTGATTTTGGGAGCGGAAACGCCGCTGGCATTCGGAGGCGGGGCCTGCGCCAGGACCTGGCTGTCCGGCGCGTCTGGCGATTGCATTTGTGCGATGGCGCCTACATCCAGACCGCGGCGCCGGATATTGATGTTGGCGGCGCGCTCGGTCTGGCCGATGACATTAGGGATGGCGATGCGCTGCGGGCCAAGACTCTCGGCCACGCGTACTTGCCAGCCCTGACGCACCTGGCTTCCGGCGGGCGGAAGCTGGGAGAGAATCCTTCCTTCGGGGACTGTGGGGCTGTAGTATTCGCGTTCCACATTCAGTTCCAGTCCTTTTTGCTCAGCAACCATGCGGGCTGCGGCCGGGCTCTCGCCTACCAGATTGGGGACGGTAACTTCGCGGCCATGGATGGCCAGGCGCATGGCGCTGAGGGCGGAGATCAGCGCCACTACCAGGAGGACCAGCGCCAGCAGGACCAGTCGGAAGAAAGATCTCATCAGGGGAGATTATAGTTTGGCGACGGTGGCGCGGGCGAGTCGCCCGCGACCACACAAACACGAGACCATACAAACAAAAGCATGAGCGGTTCCCGATTCCGGACCGGAGTTGCATGTCGCCCTCTTTCCCAACCCGCACCATCTATACTGGTTCCCATGTCTGCGGTGAATGTGACGCCCGAAACTGATCTCATCAGCACGCTGCGGCGTCACTGGGGATACGATTCCTTCCGGCCTCTGCAGGAGCGCATCGTGCGCAGCCTGCTCGACGGTCGTGACAGTTGTGTGGTCATGCCGACCGGGGGCGGAAAATCGCTTTGCTACCAGTTGCCGGCAGTCATGCTGGGAAGGACCGCAATCGTCATCTCGCCTTTGATCGCCTTGATGCAGGACCAGGCAGCGCAGCTGGCGCAGATGGGAATTCCCGCTGCGGTGCTGAACAGTTCGCTGTCGGGTGAGAAGCAGACCCAGGTCATACGCAAGGCGGCCGAGGGCCAATATCGTTTGCTCTATCTCTCTCCAGAGCGGCTGGCGCGGGCCGATACCATCGACTGGCTGCAACGGGTCCCGATCGCTTTCTTCGCCATTGATGAAGCGCACTGCATTTCCGAGTGGGGCCACGAATTTCGCCCGGAATACCGGCAGCTGAGCCGGTTGCGAGTGCATTTTCCCGACCGCCCCATTGCCGCTTTTACCGCCAGCGCCACCCGGCGCGTGCGTCACGACATTCTTCACCAGCTTCAATTGCGCGATCCGCACAAATACATTGCCAGTTTTCACCGCTCGAATCTGCGCTACTTGGTGAAGGAATGCGAAGGACGCGAGCAGCCCAGCCTGCTGCTGCGCTCCTTGCGCAACTACGAGGACCGCACCGTCATTGTTTACGCTCCCACCATTGCGCGGGTTGGGGAGACCGTGAACTATCTCAAAGCGCAACAGATTTCTGCCATCGGGTATCACGGCAAGATGGAGGCAGCGGAGCGGCGGGAGAATCAGGAGCGCTGGATGTCGGACGAAGTGCGCGTGCTGGTGGGCACGATCGCCTTCGGACTGGGCATTAATAAAGCTTCGGTTCGCGCGGTGGTCCACCTCGCGCTGCCCAAATCGATTGAGCAGTATTATCAGGAGGCGGGACGCGCGGGGCGCGACGGACAGCCGGCCGACTGCATCCTGCTGTGGCAAAAGCGCGATGCAGCCTTGCTGGCATATTTTGCCGACCAGATTGTGGATCCGGCGGAGAAGGAGCGGGCGTGGCAGCGCTATCACACCATCCGCCGTTTCGCTGAATCGGACAGCTGCCGGCACCGCCAGATTTGCCTGCATTTCGGAGAGAGTCCGAAGTGGACCACGTGCGGCGCTTGCGACGCGTGCGGCTGCGAATCTGACTGGCTGGTGAAGTCCACCAAAGCAGCGCTGCCGAAGGCGAGTCCCATCGCGGCCCCGCCACGGCCGGCCAAGCCGCTGTCCGCCGCAGTCGCCGACATCGATCCTGCCCTGCGCGAGTATTTAAGGGAATGGCGGCGGGCCGCGGCGAAGCAGCAGGGCGTCCCGGCTTTCGTCGTAATGCACGATTCCGCGCTCGATGAGGTCTGCCGCAAACGGCCGACTTCAATCCCCGAGCTGCTCAATATTTCCGGATTCGGCGAGTATAAAGCCGCGCTCTATGGTCCCCGGATTTTCGAAGCGCTGGAGCAATTTCGGAACGGCGCCCGCGCTACTCCGTTAGACGGGACAGAAACGCCGCCGCGTCCGGCCAAACGGGCCAGTGGTTTATGATGGTGGGTTTCAAGTAAGGCCCACATTCCCAAAGAGGCGTTCTGCCTGAGGTCCAGCATGAGCACAACTATTGTTCCCGCTGAGAAGTCGCACCTGACGCGCGAAGAGATCAATCGCAAACAGAAGGAATATATCTTTCCTTCGGTTTCCACCTACTACTCCGACCCCCTGCCCATGGACCACGCCTCCATGCAGCATGTGTGGGACGTTGAGGGGAAAAAGTATCTCGACTTTTTCGGCGGCATTGTGACTATCAGTGTCGGCCACTGCAATCCACGGGTAACTTCACGCACCAAGGAGCAGATCGATCGCATGCAGCACATTTCGACCTGCTTTCCCAATGTGCCGATGGTTGAGTTGGCGGAAAAGCTGGCGCAGATCACGCCGGGAGCGTTGAAGAAGTCCTATTTCACCAACAGCGGAACTGAAGCCAACGAGACCGCGATCCAGGTGGCGCGCATGCACACCGGTAATTTTGAAGTGGTGGCGTTACGGCACGGCTACAGCGGGCGCTCGTCGCTGACCCGCGGGCTTACCGGCATGAACACCTGGCGCAAGGGCACGATTGAAGTCGGCATCGTGCATGCCATGAATCCGTATTGCTATCGTTGTCCGCTGGGGCTGAAATATCCCTCCTGCGAAGTCGCATGCGCAAAAGATATTGAGAGCGTGATTCAGTTCTCGACCTCGGGACGCATTGCGGCCTTCCTGGCGGAGCCGATTCAGGGCGTGGGAGGATTCATCACGCCGCCGAAGGAATATTTCAAGCTGGCTTTCAATATCGTGAAACAGTACGGCGGTGATTTCATCTCTGACGAGGTGCAGACTGCCTGGGGACGCACCGGGCATAAGTGGTTCGGCATTGAACATTGGGAAGTTGAGCCCGACATGATTACCGCCGCCAAGGGGTTGGGCAACGGCACGCCGATCGGGCTGACCGTGGCCAAGCCTGAGATCGCGGATTCATTTCAGGGCATGACGATATCGACCTTTGGCGGCAATCCAGTGACCAGCGTGACCGCGCGCGCGGTCATTGACATTATCGAGGAAGACGACCTGCGGACGAATGCAGCGGTGGTAGGAGATTACTTCCGCAAGAAGCTGGAGGAATTACAGGCCAAGCACGCGATCATCGGCGACGTCCGCGGCATGGGCCTGATGCAAGCGCTGGAGTTGGTTGAAGATCGTGAGAGCAAGAAGCCGGCATCGGCGGGCACGAATGCGTTGATGGAAGAAGCTCGGAAGCGTGGGTTGCTGGTGGGCAAGGGCGGGTTTTTCGGCAATGTGATCAGGATGTCGCCGCCCTTGAATATTGGCAAAGCTGATGTGGATGAGGCGGCGCGGATTCTGGATGAAAGCTTTGCGGCGCTGAGAAAGTAATATCGCCGAGCTGTGCTCGGCCGGACAGCCGAGGGCGGCTGTCCCCACGTGACCTGCTGTATTACTTGAGTTTTTGTCATCCCGAGCGAAGCAGTTTCGCAGTCGAAGGACCCCTACCTCCCCGCAAACGGCTCGCTGCTTGCAGCCGGCCGGACGCTCAATCAACCGCGAAGGTTGAGTCCTACGAAACCTAGCCGAGCTGCGCTCGGCCTGGACGGGTCGGAGACCCGTCCCCACACGGGCTCCGTCCCCATGCGGGCAGCGGTCTAGTGAGCTTCATCTCCGGCCGGTGCCGTATCCGGCGTATCCACTTTCTGTGGAGGCGCACTCGGCGCCGCGTCTGGGGGCGGCTGGAATTCTCCCGGGTCTTTTCCTGCCAGTGCTGCTTTCATGAAGTCTATCCAGATGGGTAAGGCGGCGCGGGCGCCCGTCTCTCTCGCGCCCAGGAATTTCTTCTCATCGTAGCCGACCCAGACACCACAGGTGATCGAAGGGGAGAAGCCGACGAACCAGGCGTCCGTAAAGTTGTTGGTGGTGCCGGTTTTTCCCGCGAGAGGATATTTCAGCGTTGACGCGGCGATGCCGGTGCCATGCAGCACCACCTCGCGCAGCATCGCCGTCATGGTGCGCGCGGTGCGGGCGCTCACCGCATCCCTCACGTCAGGGAAGTTCTCTTCCAGAGTACGGCCTTCGTAGTCGGTCACCTTGGTGATGTAGCGCGGCGTGATGTGCACACCGTCATTGGGAAAGACGCTGAAGGCGGAAGTCTGCTCTATCGGCGTCACTTCGACCGCGCCCAATGCCACCGGCAAGTAGGGCGGGATGTTAGAGGTGATGCCGAAGCGATGGGCGTAGTCGATGACGATCTTGATCCCGAGGTTGTCGGCCAGTTTCAGCGCGGGGATGTTGCGTGACTGAGCCAGGGCGCGCCGCAGCGTAATGGTGCCTTCAAACTTTTCGTCGTAATTGTGGGGCTCGTACGCCGCGCCTGTAGGCATGGGAAACGAAATGGGCGCGTCGAGGATAGTGTCATCCGGAGTGGCGCCGCGGTCGATGGCGGCGGTGTACACGTAGGGTTTGAACGAAGATCCGACCTGGCGCAGTGCCTGGGTGGCGCGGTTGAACTTGGAGAGATTGAAATCGCGTCCGCCAACCATGGCCTTGATCTCGCCGCTGGCGTTGTCGATGGCCACCAGAGCGCCCTGCACGCCCGAGTCTTCCTCCAGGCTCACTCGCGCCTTTCCGTCGGCATTCAACGACAGCACCTTCACGTAGGCAATGTCGCCGGGCTTCAGGATGGCGGAGAGCCGCTTGCGGGTCCAGGCGGCATCGGCAGAGGTGAGGGTCGCCGAGTAGCGGCCAAATCGCACGCTCGCGGAAGCCGGCGTCACGGCTGTGACCAGAGCGTGGACGTAGCTGTTTACCTCGGGATCGCTCTCCCAGTCCGGATGCTGGTAGTTGGCCAGCGTCACATCTC
>Ga0207678_10001293_pt1 | contig 23169 bp, 22 predicted proteins | sample KBSC63metaG_FD_184319 | JGI IMG/M metagenome (GOLD analysis project Ga0207678, IMG submission 184319) | Corn rhizosphere microbial communities from Kellogg Biological Station, Michigan, USA - KBS C6-3 metaG (SPAdes) (version 2) | ecosystem: Host-associated > Plants > Roots > Rhizosphere > Soil ... | reverse complement strand
CGATACCGGTCCGACGAACCGAGGTACCGCATGGACACCAGTGGCGCCCACGCCATCGACACGATCGACGATCTCCGCCGCCACCTGCAGTGGGCGATCGAACTCGAGCACGCGACGATTCCCCCGTACCTGTGCGCGCTGTACTCGCTGGACCCGGCCCGCAATCCCGAAGCCGCCCAGGTCGTGGGCACGGTCCTCGCCGAGGAGATGATCCACCTGGCGCTGGCCGCGAACCTGCTCAACGCCGTCGGCGGCGCGCCGAAGCTCGATACCCCGGACCTGCTGCCGCCGTACCCGCACCCGCTGCCCCACGGCGACCGGTCGGTGCACGTCCACCTGGCCCCGTTCGGCCCGGAAGCGCTCGAGCTGTTCTTGCGCATCGAGCAGCCCGCGTCGGCGGACGCGCCACCGCAGACCGACGAGTACCGGACGATCGGGCAGTTCTACGCCGCCATCGAGGCCGGCCTGCGCAGCCTGTGCGACGAGCTGGGCGAGGAGCGGGTGTTCACCGGCGACCCGGCCCGCCAGATCGGCGAGCGCCACCTCCGGAGCGGCGGTGGCGAGGTGCTGCCGGTCCACGACCTGAAGTCCGCGTCGGCTGCCCTGGAGGAGATAGTGGAGCAGGGCGAAGGAGCTGCACGCACCGATGTCTGGGACGGCGATCGCGACGTGTTCCACCCCGAGCGCGAGGAGGTCGCGCACTACTACCGCTTCCAGGAGCTGAAGCTGGGCCGCCGCTACCGGACCGGCGACACCCCGCAGTCCGGCCCGACCGGCGAGGAGATCGCCGTCGACCTCGACGGCGTGCTGCCGATGCGGCCCAACCCGCGGACCGCCGACCACCCGGAGGGCAGCCCCGTCCGCGTCGCCCAGGAGGAGTTCAACCAGACGTACAGCCTGCTGCTCTACCAGCTGGAACAGGCCTTCACCGGCGATCCGGACCAGCTGAAGGACGCGGTGGGAACGATGTTCGGCCTGCGCAGGCAGGCGATGACCCTGATGAAGACCCCCACCGGCGACGGCAAGACGACTGCGGGCCCGACGTTCGAGTACGTACCGCCCGAGCGCCGGAGCTGAGGTTCCGGCACCCGTCGCACCCCCGGTCGGGAACGCTGCTGCTCCGGGAGTGCGTATGGATCGGTTACAGCCAGTCGTGCTCGCGGGCGTAGCGGGCCGCTTCGTGGCGGGTGCGGGTCTGGGTCTTCTGCATCGCGTTGGAGAGGTAGTTGCGCACCGTGCCCTCCGCCAGGTGCAGCCGGCGTGCGATGTCGGCCACCGAATACCCGTCCCGCGTCGCGCGCAGGACGTCGAGCTCGCGGTCGGTCAAGGGGCAGTCGTCGACGACGGCGAGCGCCGAGACGTCCGGGTCGATCCAGCGCTTGCCCGCGTGCAGGGTCTGGATGACCGCGGTGATGTGCGCCGGGTCCGCGGCCTTGCTGACGAACCCCTGGACGCCCAGCTTCAGCGCCTTCCGCAGCACGCCGGGGCGGGCGTGGCGGGTCAGCATGAGGATGACCTGGTCCGGCCGCGCCCGCCGGATCTCCGCGACGGCGCCGAGTCCGTCCACAGTGGGCATTTCGAGGTCGATGACGAGCACGTCGGGCCGGTGCCGCAGCGTGGCCGCCACCGCCTGCTCGCCGTCCTCGGCTTCGGCGAGCACGGTGATCCCACCCTCCAGCGGCAGCAGTGCCGCCAAGGCTTTGCGCAGCAGGGCTTCGTCGTCGGCGAGCACCACAGTGGTCATCGGGCCGCTCCTTCGAGTTCCGGGAACGCCACCGCCGTCAGGAACCGGCCGTCCTCGTGCGACACCTCGAGCTCTCCGCCGTTCTCCGCCAGCCGTTGCCGCAACGCCGAAAGCCCGCCGAGCGGGCCGGGCTCCGCCGCGCCGTCGTTGACGATGGCGATCCCGGTGCGGCCGAGCGTGATCCGCACGTGCCGGGCCTCGGCGTGGCGCAGGATGTTCGTCGTCGTCTCGCGCAGGACCTGGCCGAGCAGCTCGCCGACGCGGGCGTCCGGTTCGGCTTCCCGTTCGAGGCGCACGTGGATGCCCGCGGCCTCGAACAGGTTCTTCGCGTTCTCCAGTTCCGCGGACAGGTTGAGCCGCCGCTGCGCGTGGGCGAGCTCCTTGGTCTGCACGATCGTGTCACCGACGAGCGTGTGCACCTCCCGCAGCTCTTCGCGCGCCCGGGCGGGGTCGGCGTCCAGGAGCTTTTCCGCCAGCGCCACCTTCAGCTTCACCACGTGCAGCGTGTGTCCCTGGATGTCGTGCAGGTCGCTCGCGAAGCGGACGCGCTCCCGGGCGACGGCCAGGTCCGCCTCCCGCTCGCGTGCCTGCTCGAGCTCGGCGACCAGGTCGAACAGGCGCTGGGTGGCGAACATGAACCCGGTCGAGATCAGCACCGCGGCCGCGGGGAGGACGGCGTACTGGATCAGCCGGGGCCCGACGCGGTCGTCGTGCACCAGCACGTTCGCCCCGCCCAGCACGGCGACCAGCGCCGCGAACCCGGCCAGCGCCGCGAGCCGACGGCGCCGCAGCGGCGGGATGAGGAACGACCCGACGATGGACAGGCCGAAGAACGCGGTGGTGTCGTCGGTCAGCGCCCCGGCCAGCCAGACCACCGCGGTGACGGCCAAGCTGGGCCGCGCGACGCGCAGGTAATCCCCGGCCGTCCACCGTTCGGCGGCCGCCAGCGCCGCGACCAGCCCGATGACCTGGATGACGACGTGCCACCAGGTCCGGGCGTTCAACAGGAGCAGCAGCACGCCGACGAACGCGAGCGGCGGCACCGTGATGATGAGGTTGAGCCGGCGCAGCCGTTCCTGGACCGCCCCGCCGGTCCAGGAGCTCCTGCGCGCGATCGTCGGTACCTCCACGGGTCCGAGCGTATCGGCCCCGGCGGGCCGCACCAGTGACACTGCGTCATGTCTTGGAGTGACGCCGGCACACTGCCGGGTACGCGCCGATCCCGCTGGAATCGGGGCATGTCCACGACACCGGTCATCGACGTCGATCGCCTCACCCTCACCTACGGCGGTTTCCCCGCTGTGAAGGACCTTTCGTTCCAGGTGGAACGCAGGGAGCTGTACGCGCTGCTCGGCACGAACGGCGCCGGGAAGACCTCGACCCTGGAAACGGTCGAAGGCCACCGCACGCCGGCCTCGGGCGCGGTGCGCGTGTTCGGGAAGAACCCCCGCGACCGCGCCGCCGTCCGGCCGCGGATGGGGATCATGCTGCAGGAGAGCGGGTTCTCCCCGGACCTGACGGTGCGCGAGACCGTCGGCCTGGTCGGACGGCTCACCGAACGGTCCGACGACGTCGGGCGGGTGCTCGGCGTCGTCGACCTCACCCGCAAAGCCACCACCAAGGTCGGGCAGCTCTCCGGTGGCGAGAAGCGGCGGCTGGACTTCGCGACCGCCGTGTACGGCACGCCTGAGCTGGTCTTCCTCGACGAGCCCACCACCGGCCTGGACATCCAGTCCCGCGACGCGCTGTGGGACGCGGTGGACCGGCTGCGCGAGGACGGCTCGACCGTCGTCCTGACCACCCACTACCTCGAGGAAGCCCAGCAGCGCGCCGATCGCATCGGGCTGATGCACCAGGGCGCCTTCCACCGCGAGGGCACCGTCGCCGAGCTGACGCGGACCCTGCCGTCGACCATCCACTTCGGACTGCCGCCACACGCGCCGACGCCGCCGTTGCTGGCTTCGCGGGGCGCGGACGGCAAGTTCCTCGTCGAGACCTTCGGCCTGCAGAAGGACCTGCACACCCTGCTCGGCTGGGCCGAGGACCACGCCGTCGAGCTGCAGGACCTGCAGGCCGGGCCGACGCGGCTCGACGACGTCTTCCGCGCCATCGAACACTCCTGAGAAAGGGATTCCATGCTCACGATCGCTCGTGGCGAGCTGATCCAGATCTTCCGCAACCGCCTGGTCCTGGTCACCGCCCTGGTGCTGCCGGCCGCGCTGAGCGCGTTCTTCATCACCAAGCACGACGTCTTCACCGAGATGGGGAGCCTCGGTTACGTCGCCACCCTCGCCCTGTTCTTCGTGGCGGGCATCGGGCTCTACACGACGTCGGTGACAACGCTGGCGTCACGCCGCCAGAACCTGTTCCTCAAGCGCCTGCGCTCCACGGCGGCGGGTGACGCGGGCATCCTCGGCGGGCTGCTGCTGCCGATCACCGTGCTGTCGGTGGTACAGATCGCCGTCATCCTCGGCGCGCTGGCCGCGGTTGCGGGCACCCCGGCGGACCCGTTGCTGCTGGTCGCGGCGGTGGTGTCCGTCGTGGCCATGATGCTGGCGCTCGGGCTGGCCACGGCCGGCCTGACGAACTCGCCCGAGCACGCCCAGGTCACGACCCTGCCGGTCAGCGTCGGCGTGCTCGCCGTGGCCGGCTGGATCGGCGCCACTGGCACCGGCGACCTCACCCTGCTCAAGCGCCTGCTGCCCGGCGGTTCGGCGACCGAGCTGGTGCTGAACGCCTGGAACGGCGGCAAGCCGCTGACCGATTCGCTCGTCCTGTTCGGACCCACCGTGGCCTGGGTCGTCGTCGCCGTCGCGCTGGCCGCGCGGCTCTTCCGCTGGGAACCGCGCCGCTGAAACGCGGCCGGATGAAAGGAACGAACGATGCTGCGCAAAGCCCTGCTCACCGCCGCGGTCGCCGTGCTCGGCGCGACGGCCGCGGCCCCGGCGTCCGCCGCGACCGGCCCAGCCTGGGGACCGTGCCCGGCCGGTGCCGTCCCGGTCCCGGACCTGCAGTGCACGACGATGAAGGTGCCCTTGGACTACGGCGACCCGGGCGGCCTGACGATCGACCTCGCCGTGTCGCGCCTGCCGAGCAAGCACCCGGAGAAGCGGCGGGGCGTGCTGTTCACGAACCCGGGCGGCCCCGGCGGTGAAGGCCTGGACTACCCGCAGCTGCTGAAGTACCTGAAGCTGCCGGAGGGCGTCCTGGACGCCTATGACGTCATCGGGTTCGACCCGCGGGGCGTCGGCCGCAGCACGCCGGTGACGTGCGATCTCACCCCGGCGCAGCTGGCGATCGGGAACCTGCCGTACGCCGACGGCCCGGCTGACGTCGTCAAGCAGGCGAAAATCGCGAAAACCGAGGCACAGCAGTGCCGGGACGCCGCGACGGGGTCGATGCTGCCCCACGTCACCACCGCGAACACCGCGCGGGACATGGACCGCATCCGGGCGGCGCTCGGCGAGTCCACGGTGTCCTACCTCGGTGGTTCCTACGGCACGTACCTGGGCGCGGTGTACACGACGATGTTCCCGGACCGCGGCGACCGCATCGTGCTGGACAGCAACCTCGGTCCGGGCGGCTACGACCTCACGGCGATGCGCTCCTTCGCACGGGGCATGGAAGACCGCTTCCCGGACTTCGCGAAGTTCGCCGCGGCGCACCCGGAGTACGGCCTCGGCCGCACGCCGGCCCAGGTGACGGCCAAGTTCCACGAGCTGGCGGCGCGCCTGGACCGTGCCCCGGTGGGGGAGGTGACGGGCTCGATCTTCCGCGGCTTGACGTTCGGCGGCCTGTACCCGGTGGACCTGACGCAGCTGGCCGAGGACTGGCAGGCCCTCGACCAGGGCCGCGCGCCGCAGCAGCCGGTCGAGCCGGCCTCGGTCGAGAACCTCTTCGCGGCCCGGTTCGCGGTCATCTGCGGAGACTCGGCGTGGCCGCGGTCGGTGGGGACGTACCAGGTGAACGTGGCGCTCGACCGCGTCCGCTACCCGCTGCTCGGCGCGGCCACGGCGAACATTTCGGCGTGCGCCTACTGGGCGCCCCCGAAGGAGCCGCCGGTGCGGATCACCGGCCGCGGCCCGGCGAACGTGCTGCTGGTGCAGAACGAACGCGACCCGGCAACGCCGCTGGTCAACGCCCTCAAGCTGCGTTCGGCGTTCGGCGAGCGCGCCCGGATGGTGACCGTCGACCAGGGCGGCCACGGCGTGTACCTGGCGCCCAACCAGTGCGCTAACACGGCGGTGACGACTTTCCTGGTGACCGGGGACCGGCCCGCGCACGACGTGCATTGCGCGGCTCAGTCCGACACTCGCTAGGAAACCAACGATGGGCCGGGCCGCGGACATGCTCGGCATGACGCAAGGTTTCCTGCGCAGCCTCGACGAGGCCGGCTTGATCACGCCGCAGCGCTCCGCCGGCGGGCACCGCTGTTACTCGCGACGGCAGCGTCGGCCGCAGGACCAGGCGCAGCCCTCTACCGCTCGGTACTCGACGTGTGCCGGCATATCGGGTACCGCCGCGGGGAGATCTCCGCCCTTGCCGGCCATGCTGCGGGCGCGGTGCCCGGCCCCGTCGCCCGACGGGACCGGACACCGGTCCAGATCAGCAGCGCGGAACCCACGAAGGTACCCGCGTTGATGTAGAGCGCCGTGCTCATGCCGAGTTGCTGGGCGACGGCTCCCGCTCCGGCGAATCCGACGCCCACCGCCATGTTGGCCAGCATGGTGTTGGCCGACGTGCCGACCACGTAGCGGTCACCGGTGAGCATCACCGACAGCGTTGCTGTCTGGGCACTGCGGAACGGCGAATCCAGGAGGCGCACCGCGAGCAGCAGCAGCCACACCGCCGCGAGCGGCAGTCCGGAAGTCGCCATGACGGCGACCAGACCGGCCCGGAGGAGGTCGGCCGTGATCATGACGGTCTTGCGGCTGTACCGGTCCGCGAGGCCGGACAGCAGCGCACCACCGATGAGGTCGGGCAGGAAGGTCAGTGCGTAGGTGATCGCCGCGAGCACGGGTGACTGGCTCGACGTGTACACACCGATGGTCACCGCGCCCCTGGCCAGGAAGTCGCCGGGCGTCGACAGGCCGAACCCGCAGAAGACGGCCCTGAATTCGGAATCGGCGAAGACTTCCCGGAACGTGGTGTTCCGGAAGATCTTCGTCGCGTCGACTTTCCCGGCCGCGGACCGGCGGGATCCCCGGCCGCCGACGGCCGTCCGCGAGGCGATGGGCGTACGCCGACACCGCCGCACCCAGTCCCTGAAGCGAGGAGCGTGTGCCACGCGGCAGTTGCCGCGAGATCGACATCGACTGCCGTCGCCCGACAGTGCGGTACGGCCGCGGAGAGCTGGTCGCGGAAGCCGGGAGTTCCGCGCCGCCCCCGCTCTGGCCGGCGTCCAGGGTGTCCGGCAAGTTCCGTTTCAAGCGGAGGCTTCCGACTGTGAGGTCGTTCACATGTGGTCACAGCCGAGTGGAAAGCGGTGTCCGGTGGGCATGACGGACAAAGAACAGACCTCGGTGTTGATCACCGGAGGCAACAAGGGACTCGGATTCGAAGCGGCCCGGCGGCTCGGGGAGCGGGGCTGGACGATCTTCCTCGGCTCGCGGGACGAAGGCCGGGGCCAGGCGGCCGCCGACAAGCTGGCTGCGGGCGGCGCGAACGTGGTCGTGGTCCTGCTGGACGTGACCTCGGACGAGTCGGTGGCCGACGCCGTACGGCTCGTTCGAAAGCACACGGACCGGCTGGATGTGTTGATCAACAACGCCGGCGCACCAGGAAACGTTGTCCCGCCCGCGGACGCGACGGCCGACGAGATTCATTCCGTCTACGACACCAACGTGTACGGGCCGGTCAGGGTCACGCACGCGTTCCTTCCCCTGCTGGCTGCGGCGGACCACCCGCGGGTGGTGATGGTGTCCAGCGGCGGCGGTTCCTTCGCGGTCATGGCCGATCCCACGCAGCCCGTCTCGAAAATGCACGAGCTCGCCTACAGCTCGTCGAAAGCGGCGCTGAACATGATCACCGTCCGGTACGCCCAGGCGCTCCCGAACATCAAGTTCAACGCCATCACCCCCGGCGAGGTCGTCAACCGCAAGTTCACCGCAACCGACATGAACAACCACACCGGCCAGCTGACGGTCACCGAAGGCACCGACCCGATCATCGAACTCGCGACGCTCGACGCAGACGGACCGACCGGGATCTTCATCGATCGCCTCGGCCCCGTTGGCTGGTGACCGCAAACCGCAGCAAGGGAAAGAACACGAGCCAGGTTCGGTTGGTCGCGCGGCCTCGGTCGCAACTTCGTCGCGGCATGAGCGGACGTCCGGCGAACGACTGCCACGCGGGCACGCCGCCGGTGTCTGTTGTGGCAGCATTCGTCCATGTCATATGACCTGCAGGTCTACGCTCCGGATCAGCTCGACGTCGGCGCACTGCGGAGCCTGGTGGGCGAGATCTCGGGCCTGGAGATCGATGGAGTCGACAGCCGGCGATCACTGACCGTCGTCCGTGGCGTTCGTCGGCGCTACTCGTTCACCATCGACGGGCCAGACCGGGTTGCAGCCGAAGATGTGCCGGTCGAGGTGACCGGCATCCTTCTTGGGGCCCGCTATCTGTACTCGGTGATGGTGGAGGGCAGCACCGAATCGGAGATCCCGCACGCCCTACGCTTCGCCAAGCAGCTCACGGTCGCGCTCAACGGCGCGATGGTCGACCAGCAGACCGGTCGGCTGTGGACGCGTTCCAAGTCGCGGACCATCGTGAGACCGCCACGGAAAACGCGTGTCCCCATGGTTGGTCTCGTGTGGTGCTGCCTGCGTGAGCAGGTCCCGGCCGACGCACCGGCGTTGATCATCTCGGCTGCCGAACGTTTCCTGCCGGAAGCACTGCCACGCCGCTTCGGGGAATACGAACCGTTCCAAGGCAAGTACTCCGAAACGGGTAGGGAGGGCTTCAGCCAGGCGTGGCGTGATGCGACGTCCTGGCTGTTTTTCTCCGGCTCCGGGCCGTGTACCGGTGGGCACCTCAGCGGCGGGCCCGGCCAGCAGTTCCCGGACCGCTACTGGTCGATGTCCCTCACGCTGCTCGCCGATCCGCTCAGGGAGGCGCCGTGGCGAGATGCGGTCCGTGATCTGTTCACCGCGCTCGCCGACACCCTCGGCACGTTCTATGCCTCCGCCGAGGTCACCCGCGACAACACCGAGTACGCGGTGCGCACCTTGCGGTCTCTGGACGGGTGGATGGGTCTGCCACCCACTCCGACGTGGTGGTCATGGTTCGGTTCGCCGTATGCATCGGTCGCCGAACTGCTCCCCGGCAACAGGCGTAGGCCGACCTTGAAAGGGGTGTTCTTCGAGTCCGCAACCGAGCCACGCCCACGAGACCAAACGGAACCACTGAGCCGCTGGCTGCCCGCGAACCTGTTTGCCCGCATTGGGCCCAATCCCGGCCACCAGCAGCCCGTACCCCTCATCCGGGCTGAGGTGGTGCCAAACGAACTCGGCTGAACCGGCGGTCGTGCCGAGACGCCGACACACGCATCTCGGCACGAGCGAGTGTCACGCCTTCCGTCGACCGACGCGATAACCGGTGGACCGGCACGGGCGAGCCGCCTAGCCTTCCGTCGAACCGTGTGGCCTTCCGTCCGAAGAGGTGCATTGCATGAATGTCCGGGTAGCCCGGCCGTCGACGGCCGACCCAGCGCCGAGCACTGTGCACTACCCCTTGGACGTGAGGAATCCCCGAAGTGGATCTACCCCGTAGCTTCACCATCCGCGAGAGCGGCCACCGCATCCACAACCCGCTCACCAGCCGGAAACTGGCCGACCTGGGCGAAGCGCTGAACCCGCCACCCGGCACCCGGGTGCTCGACCTGGCCTGCGGCTCGGGCGAGCTGCTGTGCACCTGGGCCCGCGACCACCGCAGCACCGGAACCGGCGTCGACATCAGCACCGTGTTCCTGGCCAAGGCCCGGGCACGAGCGATCGAGTTGGAGGTCGCCGAACAGGTCGCTTTCACCCATGGTGACGCGTCCGACCACGTCGCCGACGACCCGGTCGACATCGGGTCGTGCCTCGGTGCGACCTGGATCGGAGGTGGCGTTGCGGGCACCGTGGACCTGCTCCGGCGCAGCCTGCGCCCCGGCGGCACGATGCTGATCGGCGAACCGTACTGGCGCAGGGAACCCCAGGACCAGGCCACCGTCGAAGGCTGTCACGCCACCAGCGCAGCCGACTTCCGCGGCCTCCCGGAACTGCTGGAACAGTTCGGGGAGCTGGGTTGTGACGTCGTGGAGATGGTCCTGGCCGACCAGGACAGCTGGGACCGCTACGTCGCGGCTCAGTGGCTCAACACCCGCCGCTGGCTGGACGCACATCCCGACGACGAGCTGGCCGGGCAGATGCGCGCGGAACTCACCGCCGCTCCGGTGCGCCACGCCCGGTACCAACGCGAACACCTCGGCTGGGGTGTCTTCGCTCTGATGGACCGCTGACACCAGCGGCCGGGTGAGTCCCCGTGCCGGGTCACCGGGACTCACTCACATCGGCATGAGGGTATGGCGCGCGGGTGCGTTCGTCGGCATGAGCGGCTCGCAGGAGTTCCTCCGTCGGTGGCCACCACGTCGTGCCGGCCGAACGTCGGCGAGCCGACCTGCAGGTCGACCACGACCAGGGTCTCGCCGGACGCTGGAGCAGGTGGTCACCGACCTGGTCGCCGAGTCCGCGTGAGCATGAGAAAGTCGGTGAAGTCCCCGCTTCGGCCGGCCGTTCCCGCACTCCGACCGGTATGTCTTCCGGTTGCGCAGATGGTCGTCGTCGCCAACCATGACTCGGACGTGCCGGTACGAACACTCGAAGCAGTGTCGCGTCACGAAGTTCGGACGGGCAACTTTGGCAAGGCAAACGGGCACTTCCCGTCGGTTGCCGGTCCTTTTTGGTGCGTTGCGTCCGCGGCCGGCGATAGAGTGCGATGGCCACGCAGGTGGAGTCGTTCATCTTGGGTCAGTTGATTCTCGTATCCGTTCTTGACGTTCCAAACGTGCTCGACAATTGCGCCTTTTAATCGGTGACAAATGGAGTTCGTATGCTGTTCAGTGACGGGAAAGTACGCGCCGACTTTGCGGATTTCGTGGACCGTCAGATCGCTGCTGTCCGCCGTGTTCATGCGGGCGAAGAGGATCTTCCCGCTTTACATGCGGACAAACTCATTCGAACGCTTGTCGCCGCCGCGGATTCCCGGCAGTTCGGGAGTGCACTCGCCGGTTGGCGCGACGAGGAGACCGTGGTGCGGGCGCGTGCGGACGAGCCGGCAGTCTTTGTCGAGAAGATGCTGGCCGAACTCGCTGTCCTCGGTCAGGCGGAGTTCCGGTCCGGCTCGAGTGAGGTGTTCACCCGCCCGATAGGCGAGTTCCTGCACTACTACGAATCCTCGGGAACCACCGGCGATCCGGTGGCCGCGCCCAAAGCACTGGACGACCTCGCCGCGAACACGATCAATATCGGGGAGATGTGGCGTCGGGTGCTCACCCCGGCGGACTCTGCGCTGATCCTGATCAACGGCCCGTTCGCGCCGGCCGGGTACCAGTTCGAAAAGGTGATGGAGTACCTCGGCGTGCTCTCGCTACGCTTGTGGGTCGACAACGTCACCGGCGACTACACCCGGATTCTGCGGTTGCTGCGTGAACTCTCGGTCAGCACATATGTGGGTTCCCCTTCGCGTCTGTTGGAGATGCTGCATTTCGCGTACCGGCACGGAGAGCCCCTGCCCCGGTTCCGCCGTCTGCTGCTCATGGCCGAGCAGGCCGGCCCGTCGCTGCTGCGGCATCTGGAGCGGCTGACGGGGGCGAAAGCCTTCGTGGGTAGCTTTGGGTCATCGGAGACGGGCACGACGGCGGCCACCTGTGAGCAGGGCAGGTTGCACCTCCAGGTGCAGAGCTACCTGTTCGAGCTGGCCGACTCCCGGGGGATCCGGCCGGTCGACGGCGGCCGGGACGAAGGCGAACTGGTGGTCACGTGTCTCGACCTGCGCGCACGTCCTCTGCTGCGCTACCGGACCGGTGACCTGGTCGAGGTGACCGGGACGCCCTGCCCGTGCGGGGTGGCGCTCCCGGTGGTGCGGACGCTGGGGCGCGTACACGACGTCATGCGCCTTGGCGGCGTCGGTGTTCGCCAGCAGGACGTGGAATCGGTGTTGTGGGCCGAAAACAGCCCCGAAGCAGGGCACTTCACCGTCCTCAACTACATGCTCGTCCTTCGTGGCCCCGATGTCGTATGCCTGCTCACCACCGATCGCGAACCGGAGGCGCCCGGCCTCGATGCGGTGCGACGGCGTCTGGCCGGCCTGTTCGACGGCCACAACCTTTCCGTACGGACAGTCCCGGCGCTGCCGCCGCTGGCTTCCCTCGGTTCGTACCTCGGCTGGAAACTCTCACGACTGGTCGATCTGGACGATCCCGCCATGACCGACCGGCTTCCTCCGCCCATCGCGGAGGTCGTCCGCGTCTCGCTCGCCGAGATCGAAGCCGCCACCGGTTTGCGTCCGGCGATCCACCTCACAGAAGGAGCCCGATGAGCTCTCCCGAACCCGGACTCGCCATGACCGACGCGGAGAAAGCCCAGTTCGTCCTCGGCGTGTACTTCCGGACACAGGCGGCGATCGAGAAGTACGTCGGCGCCGACGGGCTGCCCGCGTGGACCGACCGGGTGGCCACCATCAACTCCGCGGCCATGCTCAACCGCATCGAGGACCCGGCTGACCGCGCGCGTGATCTGCTGACCGGGCTGGCCACCATGCTCGACGTCTACGGCTCCGATACGGTCCGGACCGACGAGCCGCGCAGCACGTCACTCGCCGTCCGCCGCTGCGGGATCTACGACTACCGCGAGCGCGCGCAGGCACAGGGCGTCGAATTGACTCTGCGGCGACCGTGTGAATACTGCGTCGATCTGCATCACCGGACGGCGGACAAGCTCGGCGTCACGGTGGAGCACGAGCTGGGCGAGCGCAGCTGCCACTGGACCGTGCAGGTGCCGGAGGCCGGCCCCGGGAACGACCTCCCGTGACCGCGGCCGACACCCTGCCGCTGCCGTACCGGCGTGCCGCGGGATGCCCGTTCGACCCGGATCCCGAATTCGCCGAGCTCCGCACCACGCGGCCGGTGTCCCGGGTGTCGATCAACGGCGGCGACGAGGTCTGGCTCATCACCCGGTTCGACGACGCACGCCAAGTGCTCGGCGACGCCCGGTTCAGCAGTGAGCTGACACCGCTCGGGATCGTGCTGCCGAAGCCGGAGGACCGGACGTTGGCCGAAGAGCTGCGATCGCAGCAACCGGGGACGTTCATCGAATGCGATCCGCCGGAGCACACCCGGTTGCGCCGCATGATCGCGGGCGAGTTCACCGAACAGCGCATGCGCGCCCTGCGGCCGAGATTCACCGAAATCGTCGAGGAGCGGCTCGACGCGATGGCCGCCGCCGGACCGCCGGTCGACCTGGTCGCCTTGTTCGCCCTTCCGGTGCCCTCGCTGCTCATCTGCGAACTGCTCGGCCTGGACCCGGACGGGTTCGACTTCGCCGCCCTGACCAAGATCATGACCGACGTCATGTCGAGCCTCGAGACCCTGATCCCGGCTCGGGACGCGCTGCGCGCCGGGATGCGCGCTCATGTAGCGGCTACCAGGGCCGATCCCGGCGACAACCTGCTGGGAAGGGTGATCCGGCGGTACGGCTCGGAGGTGACCGACGAAGAGCTCGTGGGGATCGGCAACCTGTTGCTGGTCGCCGGCCACGAGACCACCGCCAACATGCTCGGTATCGGCACGTTGGCCCTGCTGCGCCACCCCGCGCAGCTCGCCCGGCTCCGCGACGATCCGGCGATCGTCGGGTCCGCTGTGGACGAACTGGTCCGGTACGTCTGCATCCCGCACCACGGCGAGATCCGCACGGCCACCGCCGACGTGCTGGTGAACGGGACGTTGATCCGCCGTGGCGAGCAGGTGCTCGTGTCGCTGCCGTCGGCGAACCGCGACCCGGCCAGGTTCGTGCGACCGGACGAGCTGGACTTCGACCGGCCGCCACGGACCCACCTCGCCTATGGATACGGCATCCATCACTGCGTGGGCCTGCCTCTTGCCAGGATGGAGATGCATGTCGCGTTTCCCGCCTTGCTGAAGAGGTTCCCGTCGCTGAAGCCGGCGATCGGCTTCGACGAGGTGTCCTACCGCCGGTCCAATGTGACCTATGGCGTCCATTCGCTGCCGGTCACCTGGTAGCGCGTTCACGATGACAGGAGCAGCAGTGCCCAACATCGCGAAGGTACTGGCGAGGGTCGTGGTGGACGACCTGGACAGGGCCATCCCGCTCTACCAAGCGCTTTCCGGTGCCGAGGAGGCGCAGAAGTTCGGTCACGGGACCGTGAAACTGGCCAGTGTCGGCCCTTTCCTGCTGCTGCAGGCAGAAGGTGCCGAGGGCTACACCAATCGGACCGCGACCATCCTCGTGTTCGACGTCGCACCTGTCGTCCGGGACATCGAACTGGCCGGCGGCGAGATCATCGAGGGGCCGTCGGCCGGGCCCAACGGGGAACGGCTGGTGGCAAGGCACCCGGACGGTTCCGTCTTCGAATACATCGCCGTCCCGAACGCCTGAGGGCAGTGGTTTCCGACAGCGCCATGGGGGCCGGCTTTCGGTAGCGCGGGATGAATTCCGCCAGGCAGGGGCGTCATCGGGCAGTTGGGCTGCCATCCGGACATCGCGTAGGTCGACGCTGGCGTCGAGCATTGTGGTGACGAAGGCGTGGCGGAGCATGTGTGGGTGCATCCGCGGCAGTCGCACGACCGACGCTTCGGCCAGTCGGCGTAGCCGCCGGGGTCGGCGGTCACGACGGGCCGTCCCGGAGCGGATCTGGGCGACGCCGGAAGAGGTGGTGCGGATCGCCGAGCAGGCCGGTCTGCTCGGTGGGCCGGTCGCGCGGCTGCTGGTCATCACCGCGGCGTGGACCGGCTGCCGGTGGGGCGAGCCGGCCGGCCTGCACCGGGACAACCCGGGCCTCGGCCCGGACGATCGCGCTGCCGCCGTTCCTTGGTCGCGCTGCTGCGCGAGCATCTCGCGCGGCACCGACAGTGTGAGCCCGAGGTTATCCAGGATCTGGCCTTCGCTGTGGCGGTTGCCCACTCCCGTAGATCTCCGCCGCGGCCTGCGAGACGGAGATGTGGTGGGCGGCGATGGATTCGTCCAGCCGCCACAGGTACCGGTTCGCGCTGCCGAGGTTGTTGAGCGCGGTCGCCTCGCCGATACGGTCGCCGAGCTCGCGAAAGATCGTGAGCGCGTTCTCCAGTCCGGTGACGGCGTCGTCGTACCGCCGCAGGCCTTGAAGCGGGTCGCCAAGGCCGTTGAGCGTCAGTGCCTCGCCGCGGCGGTCCGCGAGTTCGCGGTAGATCCGCATCGCGTCGTCTTGAGCGCGGATGCTCTCGTCGAAGCGCCGCAGTTCCGATAGCGCGCGGGCGAGGTTGTTGAGCTCGCGGGCCTCCGTGCCGCGGTCGCCGAGCCGGCGGGCAGCGTCCAGCGCCACGGAAGCGAGGGCTGCCCAGCCGTTCAGCAGGCGCCGCCACTCCATGAAGTCGATGATCGCCCGGGGCAGTTCGCCCGCCGTCGCGAAGTCTTCGGCGGCGAACGCGGCGTGGGTGGCCGCGGCCAGGTTGGCGAATTCGGCGTCCAGCCACGCGAGTGCCTTGTCGCGGGCGTCGAACCCGAGCGCCGCGGGGTCGGCGACGCGGCCGTCGACGTGGGCGTTGGCCGGGTTCTCGCTGTGTGGATCGCGCTGTTCAGCACGTCCACCGCCGCGCCGGTCGGGAGCACGTCCAAGTCGATGAGCCGGGCGCCCAGCATGCCCAGGGTGTGCCTGGACGTGAGGATGGCGCGGCAGGCCGGATGCGCCGGAAGGAGAGGCCTCGCCTGGTCGGTGTCGCTGACGTTATCGACCACGACTAGCACCGGTTTCCCGCGGTCGGCGTAGGAGTTCAGCCGCGACTGCCACATCCTGGCCCGATCCTGGACGGCGGGCGGGACGTGCTCGCCGGGAACGCCGACCGCACGCAGGAACCCCTCCAGGGCTTGACCGGCGTCGAATCGGCGGGCGGGGTCGTAGCCGAACATGTCGACGAAGAACGCGCCTCCCGGGAACCAGCCGCGGGCGAGCGCCGTCCGGGCGGCCTGGACGGCGAGTTCGGTCTTACCGATCCCGGCCATCCCGCTCACCGCGGCGACTGTGGCGGCGGCGTCCGGAGCGAGAAATTCGAGCAGCCGTGTCAGATCTTCGTCGCGGCCGGCGAACGACGGCTCTCCCGGCGGTAGGCCTGATACCACATCGTCCGTCATGGCCACCATTGTCGTCGAAAGACACGTGAGCGTTCCTTACGCGGGCACGATGCCGAACCCGAGCACCACAGCCGCCGAGACCACCACGTGCCCTGGGGCCAGGTCTTCCGCCGTGGCGGCGTCCGCGGCGCCGTGCCCGCGGTACTGCGGCCTCTCGTCCGGGTTGACGTCATCGATGTGCACCACCGCGCCCAGCCGGACACCTGCCGCCTCGGCGTAGAGCTCGGCCTTGGCCCTGGCTGCCGCAACCGCCTCGCGCCGGGCCCGGGCACGCAGAGCCGGTTTGTCCCGGACGTCGAAGTCGACGCCCTCGATTTCGTTCGCACCGGCGGAGACCAGGTCGGTCAGCAGCGACGGCAGATCGTCCAGGGCCGCCGACTCCACGACGAACGACGCCGAACTCTCGTAGCCCAGGAACTTCCGCTGCTGGCCGTACTCCCATTTGCTGCCGAGTTCGATCCGCGAGCTCTCGACCCCGGCGTCCGGGACGTCGTGTCGCCGGAGCGTCGAGCGGATCTCGTGCACGGCCAGCCCCGCGGACTCGAAGGCGTCCGACGGTTTCTGCTCCAGGCACACGACCTTGAACCGCGCCCGCACCAGGTCCGGGGCCGCCTTGACGCTCGCGGCACCGTGCACCGTCACGCCCCACGGGCGTTCGATCATCTGCATGGGCCGAGTCAACCAGAAATTGGAGCGGGTTGAACTCGGCCGGCGGGGAAGTGCAGAGACCGCCGCCCACGTAGCCGGGCGACGGCGCAGCCATGCATACCTCGAATAGCCCGTCGTCGGGGCGGAGAGCGACGCCGTCAAGCCGCGCGGCCCCTGCTTCAGCGGTGTCTCGAAGCACGAGCCAGTCCGGATCGAACGCCGGTGGGCGGCCGTCGCGGGAACCACGGCGTTGCGTTGCGACCGTAGCGTTTGGACCGGCGCCTCAGCTCGGGCTGGGGTGTCGTTCGCCGAGCAGGTCGAGCAGCGCCGTGGTGGCCGCGCCCGGTCGTCGCGCCGAAGCCGTGGCGACGGCGAGCCGCCACCGCAGTTCTTGGTCTGCGACCTGCACGGTGTCGAGGCCGGTCAGGTCGTGCACCAGCCACTCGCCGAGGAACCCGATGCCAAGCCCGGCTCGGATGAAGTCGGCGACGGTTCCCACGTCCGGCACCTCGAGGGTCACCTCCCGCTGCACGCCCGCTGCGGCGAACGCCTGGTCGGCGATGGCGCGGTTGGTGAACCCGGGTGGGGAGTCGATGAACGGGAACTCGGCCAGCCGCGCCAGTGACGCCCGGCCCTCCCCGGCCAGCGGATGTGAGCTGGGGACGTAGACGACCATGGGAGCTGAGGCCAGCAGCCGCGTGTCGAGGTCGGCCGGCGGCGGACCGGGCAGGGAGAGGAAGGCGACGTCGAGCCGGCCTTCACGCAGGTGCTGAGCCAGGCCCGCCGATCCCTCCATCGCGGCTCGGAGCCGGACCGTGACCCCGGGATGCCGGGCGCGCAGCTCGGCCAGCAGTCCGGGCATGCCGACGAAGTCGACCGAGATCTGTGTGCCGACCATGACCGTGCCGTGCAATGTGCCTTGTGTCCGGTGAACGGCGTCCTTGGCCGCGCGGGCCGCGTCGAGGGTTTCCCGTGCCCGGGGCAGCAGGGCATGTCCGGCCGCCGTCAGGGTGACTGCCTGCGAGCTCCGGGTGAACAGGGCCGACCCCAGCTCGCGTTCCAGTGCCTTGATCGTCGCCGACACCCCTGACTGCACGACGTGCAGCGTTCTGGCCGCCTGGGTGAAGCCGCCGGTGTCGGCGACCGCGACGAAGTACTCGAGATGACGTAGTTCCACACATCATTATCACTGATCGTGCTGACATCTATCACCAGGCATCGTTGGACATGATGACGCTCTCGGCGTGAAGGTGGACGGGCAAGACCTGTGACCCGTGAGTCGTGACGAGGAGACCGGCGTGAGTGTCGACGAAAACAAGGAATCCTCCTGGCGTTACACCGAACTACCCGATCGGGCCCGGCAGGCGATCAAGGGCTTCGTGTCGCCGGACGCGCTGCTGGCCGAGCGCCTTGAGCGCTACGCCGACGTGCGGCCCCGTCCGGCGGACCGCGACGGGGACACCGAGGTATTCGACGGCAAGGTGTTCACCCACCGCTTCGTGGACACCCCGGGTGACCACGAAACAGTGCGGTGGCACTACGTGGAGACCGGCTCCGGCGAGCCTGTGGTGTTCCTGCACGGCATGCCGGACTCGTGGTTCATGTGGCACCACCAGATGGCCGCGCTGTCGGACTCGTATCGCTGCATCGCGGTGGACCTCAAGGGCTATGGCCAATCCGGGAAGGATCGTGGCGACTACCGGCAAGCCGGTGCCGCCGCGCAACTCGTCACGTTGCTCGACACGATCTCAGTGGACCGGTTCGTCCTGGTCACGCATGACCGGGGAACCGTGCAGGGCGACCACATCGCGGCCGCGCACCCTGCGCGGGTCCGCCACTACGTGCGCGGCGAAGGGCACCTGTACCACTTCCACCCCGACCTCGCCCCGCACGACGAACTGCTCGCCGAGGCTCCGTGGACCGGGTTGCTGGAGGACCCGGCACGGTTCGTCGTCTGGGCCTACACCATGATCGGCGAATTGCCGGTGGCCGACGAGGACATGCGCCGCGTCATCCAGGAGTTCTCCTATCCCGGCATCACCCGGGCGGTCCCGCGCTACAGCATGGCCTCCACGTTCCGCAAGGAGTGGATCGAGCGGCGTGGCGAGCTGATCCCCCGCTGGCGCTGCCCGGTGACCATCATCCAGGGCTGGGACTCCCGGACCCAGCCCCGCGAGTTCTTCACCGACGCCGCCGAACGCATCCCCCATGCGGCACGCGTCGAGGTCCGCTACGTCGACGGCGGTCACTTCTGGCCGCTGGAGAGCCCCGGGCAGATCAGCACGGTCCTGCGGGAGGTCCTCGGTGCCGAGCAGGCACCGAAACACTGACCAGAAACGACAAGCGTGGATCACATGCTCAAGGGCTGGACCCAGGTCACGGTGCAGGACCTGCTCATCGCGGCGATACGCGCCGCGGCGCCGGGCGTCGCCCGCGCGACGAACCGAGCCGGAATCAGCACCGGTCCCGGTGCAGCACCTCGTCGACCGGGACCCGGGACGCCGGCCGGAAGTCCGTCCCGATGCCGCTCCGCCTCGCGGGTCTTGCTCAGGTCGTGTCGGACCGACCGGTCGAGCAGCACAGCCGCGAGAACTCGGGCGCCCGGTCACGACCACTCTGCGGCGATCGTGGGCACCTTGCTGGCCCGCCGGGAACCCGACGTCGAGGACATCGCTTGGCTGTGCGAGACCACCGGCCCGGCCGCCGCCGATCCCGCGGGGCTGCTCGCCGGCCTCGAGCAGCACCTGCCGGAACCCATCGTCGAGCTTCCCCGGAACCGCGACCTGTTCACCCTGCTACCGCACCACCGATGCCGCTCGTATGGTCGACAAAACTCCCATGGTCATGGTAAGAGTCTTAGTATTCAAACATCTTGGGGGAGAAGCATGCGAGGAAGGATTGCGGCGCTGGTCGTCCTGCTCCTGACCGCGCTGGCCAGGCCCGCCGCGGCCGCGCCGGTCCAGGAGTGGGTGCACTGCGGGGTGGCCGCGGAGTGCGCGAAAATCGCCGTCCCGCTGGCCTGGGACGCCCCGGACGGACCGAAGATCACCCTGGCCTTCAACCGGCACAAGGCGGACCCGGCGCACCGCAAGGGCGTCCTGTTCATGGCGCCGGGCGTAGGGTTCGACTTCCTGCTGACCGACGTTCGGGCCGGGTTGTTCGCGATGTTCCCGGACCTGCTGCGCGACTTCGACCTCATCGGGGTGGATCCGCGCGGCGGCGGGATGCACCCGTTCAACGGCAGGCAGCCCGCCCTGTTCCGCTCCGACGCCATCGAGTGCGGCCTGCCGGTGCACGACCCGGCGGTCGCCTCGTTCCCGCGTTCCGGCGCCGAGGTCGATGCGCTGGTCCGGCACAACCAGGCCCACGCCGCGAGTTGCACCAGCTCGCTGTCCGACCACATGGACGCCATTACCCAGGCCAGGGACCTCGACGCGGTCCGCGCCGCGTTGGGTGAGCAGGAGGTCAGTTTCTTCTTCTACGGCTACACCGGTCCCGGCCAGGCGTACGCGAGCTTGTTCCCGCACCGGGTCCGGGCCATGGCGATGGACAGCCCGCTCGACCACAGCGTTCCCGTCGTCGCCAGGGTCGCCGAATACGCGTCCACTGTGGAGCGTGAGTTCAATCGGTTCGTGGCGTGGTGCGACCGGTCGCCGAGCTGTGCCCTGCACGGGCAGGACGTGGCCGCCGGCTACGACGCCCTGCTGCGCCAAGCCGACCGGGAGCCGGTCCGGCTAGACCTGCCGCCCGAGCCGGGCCGCCCGGAGCCGCAGCAGACGACGGTCCTCGTCCGTGGCGACGACCTGGCGTTCCTCACCGAGCAGCTGCTGGAGATCGGTGACCTGACGATCCCCGGTGGCGGCATGGGCTGGGCCGACCTGGCCACCGCCATCCGGCAGGCGGGCGGCGGTACGAGCTCGACGTTCGCGTTCCTCTACCGCTACTCGTGGGGTTTCCGCGACCTGTGGAACCCGATCCGGGCAGGGCAGTGCCAGGATTACCCGGCCTCGGTCGTCGACCTGGCCGTGGCCCGGCCGATCGTCGCCGCGCTGGCCCCGGACACCCGTGGCGCATCCCAGGCCTGGGACGCGCTCAGCGGCTGCGTCGGACGCCGGGCAGCGGCCACGAACCCGCCCCGGGTGGATGTCGTCCGGGACGCACCACCGATCCTGATCGTGGGCGCCCGGGGCAATCCGTGGTCGCCGTACGAGAACGTCGTCCGGGTGTCGGCGCAGATCCGCGGAAGTGTGCTGCTGACCTACGCGGGCGACGCCCACATCGCATTCCTGTCGTCCCGGTGCGCGGCCGGGTACATCCAGACCTATTTGGACACTCTGGCCCTGCCCGCGCGGGGCACCGTCTGCCCAGCGGCCCCCGTCTAGCCGGGCGCCGTGGGGGCGGCGCGTGCGTGTTTTTCGGCGGCGCGAAGGAGGTCGTCGCCGAGTCGTTCGGGGAAGTGGCCGACGGTGGCGAGCCGGGCGCCGACAGCGGTGCCGGCGCCGAAGAGGCCGGCACCGCGCAGCGCCTTCATGGCGAGCCGCTGGTTGGCGCGGAAACCGGCCACCGCGGACCGGATGCCCGTGCGAGCAGCGTATCGGGATCTCGGCAACTACGACGATCCGGCGATCGGACTACGGCGTTGGCGCCGCGCCCGGCAAAGATCAGAAGGTCGTCGTCGGCGACACGGTCGCCGTCCAGTTGGACATCCAGACCACGCTCGAATCCTGCCTCTGACAGCTGGCGCTCGGATGCCGGCGCCGAGCACATCGCATTTACGCCCGCTGCTGCCCCGAGGAGGCACACGCGAAGATCTGCGCGTGCGGCTCAGTGTCGTCGAGGCTGCCACTGGCGCCAACTTGTCGACTTGACCGTCGTGATCAGCGGCAGCTGAGCGCGTATCCGTGCCTTGCCGGCAGCGGTCGGCCGCCTGCATCGTCGTTGAGGGCGCACGTTGGAGATGTCTGCGCCGGGGAACTACACCTGCGGGTCAGCGCTTCGTTGGTCTCATTCGGATACGGGAGGTCGTTGGGGCGTGGGTGGAGCAGTGTGGCAGCAGGTCGTGGCGAGTGAGATATCGGCGGCAAGGTCTCGGCGTTCGTTCGGTGCCTGGATTCGGCTCGCGGCGTGACGCTGCGGCCTACGCCGCTGGGTTGGAGGTGGATCGGCGTCGGCGGGTGTGGATCGATCCGGCCGACAGCGCGGTCACGGTCGCTGACTGGGTGGCGCGGTGGTTCCGGTCGCTGGATCTGGATCCGCGGACGATTGAGAGCTACCGGAGTCGGTTGCGGTGCCACATCCTGCCGAAGTTCGGCGCCCTGCCGTTGGGTGCGATCACGGCGTTGGGCGTGACCGAATGGGCCAGACAACTGGAACAAGATGGATACGCCCCGTCGACAGTGAGCTCGCAGCTCAACCTGTTGTCGATGCTGCTGACCGATGCGGCAAACGAGCGTCTGATCCCGTTCAATCCGGTGCGCCGGCGGAGGCGTCGTGGCCGGCGGTCGCGACGGGCGGTGCCGGAGCGGATCTGGGCGACGCCGGAGTGCGGGCCGATCGTGCGGCTGCTGATCATCACCGCGGCGTGGACCGGTTGCCGGTGGGACGAACCTGCCGGCCTGCACCGGGACAACGTCGACCTCCGACGCGGGGTGATCGTGATCGATCCGCTGGTGGGGGCCCTGCACGAGTCGGGGTCGATGCGATGGCTGGGGCCGCCGAAGACCCGAGCCTCCGCCCGGACGATCGCGCTCCCGCCGTTCCTGACCGCGCTGCTGCGCGAGCACCTCGCCCGGCACCGGTATGAGTTCCTACGACGGGTCTTCCGCCTCGCGGTCGACGGCAGCGAAGCGTCCGGGACGAAGGCGGGCTGCGCGGCGGTCCGGTCCGGGCTGACCGGCTCGGTCACCACCTCGACAATCGGGTCATCGAGACCTACTCCCATGTCGCCCCGGAGGTCGAGCTGCACCTGCTCGACGATCTCGAGCGCCGCTGGCACACCGCGGGACCGCCACCGCCAACGCCGTCACCGAGTGTGGTCGACGGTGGGCGGGTGGCGCCGGTTGTCCTCCTCTTCGCCACGGTGGGGGTCATCCCGCCGGCCGCGGCCGCGACCAGTAAGAACACCGCGCCGAGGCCATATCGAGGCTGGGGTGGTGCTCCAGTTCTGCCCCACCAGGAGCACAAGATCACGCCGCAAGTCGATCACCGAGATCGAACCCAGAATGCAGAAAACCCCTCCGACCAGCGCGGAAGGCTGAAACGAAGGGGTTCCTTACGATGTGGAGCTAAGGGGACTCGAACCCCTGACCCCCTCACTGCCAGTGAGGTGCGCTACCAGCTGCGCCATAGCCCCGAGGCGAAGGTGAACTCCGCATCACGTATGCCCATACAGTACAC
>Ga0207678_10001291_pt1 | contig 23177 bp, 20 predicted proteins | sample KBSC63metaG_FD_184319 | JGI IMG/M metagenome (GOLD analysis project Ga0207678, IMG submission 184319) | Corn rhizosphere microbial communities from Kellogg Biological Station, Michigan, USA - KBS C6-3 metaG (SPAdes) (version 2) | ecosystem: Host-associated > Plants > Roots > Rhizosphere > Soil ... | reverse complement strand
CGGGGCAGGTGCTGCTCGTCTATCCGCCGTACCGGATCGACGTGTCGCTGAACCTGTTCGTGATCACCATCGTCGTGCTGTTTATCGTCGTGTACGCGCTGCTGCGCATCGTGCGCAACATCTGGCGCATGCCGCAGCGGGTGGCCGCGTATCGTGCGCGTTCGCGCAACGAGAAGGCGCAGGCGTCGCTGCGCGATGCGATCGCGAACTTGTATGCAGGCCGTTTCTCGCGCGCCGAGAAGGCCGCGCGCGACGCGCTCGCGGTCGATGCGAACCAGGGCGCCGCGAGTCTCGTCGCGGCGACCGCCGCGCACCGGATGCACGAGTACACGCGCCGCGACGACTGGCTGTCGAAGGTCGACGCGCCCGAATGGCAGGACGCGAGGCTGCTCGCCGCGGCCGACATGCGCGCGGATGCGCGCGATGCCGACGGCGCGCTCGCCGCGCTGGCCGACCTGCAGGCGGGCGGCAAGCGCATCCATGCGCAGCAGGTCGCGCTGCGCGCGCAGCAGCAATTGAAGAACTGGGCCGAGGTGCTGAAGCTCGCGAAGGCGCTCGAGAAGCGCGAGGCGCTGCATCCGGCCGCGGCCGTGCGGCTGCGCCAGCAGGCGGCGGAGAATCTGCTGCGTGAACGCCGGCACGACCCGGACGCGCTGCTCGAGGTGTGGCAGTCGCTGTCGCCGCTCGAGCGTCAGTCGCCGCGCCTCGCCGATCTCGCGGCCGAACTGCTGGTGCCGCTCGAGCGCCGCCCCGAAGCGCGCCGCATCGTCGAGGAAGCGCTCGCGCACAACTGGGATGCGCGGCTGCTGCGCCGCTATCCGGATACGGCCGGCGCCGATGCGCTGCCGCTGATCCAGAAGGCCGAAGGGTGGAAGAAGGATCACCCGGACGATGCCGACCTGCTGTTCGCGCTCGGGCGTCTCTGCCAGCAGCAGCAGCTGTGGGGCAAGGCGCAGTCGTTCCTCGAGGCCGCGCTGAAGCAGGCCGACAACGAGGCGCTGAAAGTGCGTGCGCATCGTGCGCTCGCACGCCTGTTCGAGCATCTCGGCGAAACCGACAAGGCGGCGAAGCACTACCGCGAAAGCGCGCTCGCGATCACCGTGGTCTGACGCGGCGGCGGTCTTCTGCCGCGCGTGAATATGCCCCGAACGCCGATTGGCCTTCGGGGCATTTTTTATTCGGCGCCGCCTTGCAGGCGGGCCCGGACGCCGTGATTCACGCGCTTTAGCAGCGCCGCGCCCGCGAGCCCGCTGTCGAGCCGGGAGACAGTCGTCATGCAACGCACCGGCGAGGGGCGCGACCCGGCCGCTTCATGCTCGTGCGCGAGTGCGACAAGCTCCGGCCCACCGCATCACTTGTCGACGAGCCGCTTCGGCACCGACAGCGCGAGCAGCCCGCCGAGCACGAGGAACGCGGCGAGCATGTACATGCCCGCGTCGTTGGCGCCCGTCGCCTGCTTGAGCCAGCCCATCAGGTACGGGCTCAGGAAACCCGCGAGGTTGCCGATCGAGTTGATCATCGCGATGCCGGCTGCGGCCGCCGCACCGCCGAGGAACGCCGTCGGCAGGCTCCAGAACAGCGGCAGCGTCGTCAGGATGCCCATCGTCGCGAGCGTGAGGCCCAGCATCGCGAGCGCCGTCTGGTGCGCCCAGACCACCGACAACACGAGCCCGAGCGCGCCGAACGCGGCCGGAATCGCCAGGTGCCAGCGTCGTTCGCGCCGCTTGTCCGCGCTGTGCGCGATCAGGATCATTGCGACCACCGCCGCCGCATACGGAATCGCCGACAGCAGGCCGATCATGAACGTGTCGACCACGCCGGTCGCCTTGATGATCGTCGGCAGCCAGAAGCCGACGCCGTACAGCCCCATCACGAACGAGAAGTAGATGAGCGCCATCAGCCACACGCGCGGGCTCGACATCACCGCGCCGAGAGGCAGGTCTTCCTTGGTCGCTTCCTCCGCGTCGACGTTGCGCGCGAGCAGCGCCTTTTCGTCGTCGGTGAGCCATTTGGCCTTCGCGATCCGGTCGTCGAGCGCGAAGAACACGAGCACGCCGGCCAGCACCGACGGGATCCCTTCGAGCAGGAACAGCCATTGCCAGCCGTGCCAGCCGCTTACTCCGTTGAACGCCTTCAGGATGAAGCCCGAGATCGGTCCGCCGATCACGCCGGACAGTGCGACGGCGGTCATGAAGAAGGTCGTCATCCGGCCGCGCCGATGCGCGGGATACCAGTAAGTGAGATACAGGATCACGCCGGGGAAGAAGCCGGCTTCGGCGACGCCGAGCAGGAAGCGCATCACGTAGAACATCGCGGGCGTCGTGACGAACATCGTCAGGATCGAGATCACGCCCCACGTCGCCATGATCCGCGCGATCCAGACGCGCGCGCCGACCTTGTGCAGGATGATGTTGCTCGGGACTTCGAACAGGAAGTAGCCGAAGAAGAAGATCCCGGCGCCGAGCCCGTAGACGGTGTCGCTGAGATTCAGGTCGCTCGCCATCTGCAGCTTCGCGAAGCCGACGTTCACGCGATCGAGATACGCGACCACGTAGCACAGCAGCAGCAGCGGCGTGAGCCGCCACGACACCTTGCGATAGGTTGCTTCCTCGAATGCGCCGGACGAGCCCGGCAGCGACTGCATCGATGTAGCCATGTTGTCTCCTGTCCTTCTTTTGTCATGTGCCGGAGCCGGCGCGTGGGCGCCGATCCGGTGTCTTGCGAAGCAATGCCGATGCGTGGGCGCACCATGCGTGGATCCGGCCGCCGATGCCGGCGCGGCGCAATCGCGGTCGTGCGGCTAGATGCAGCGCCCGCCGTCGACTTCGAGACAGACGCCGGTGATGAACTCGGCTTCGTCGGATGCGAGGTACAGGGCCGCGTTCGCGATATCCTGCGGCGTCGAGAAGCGGCCGAGCGGAATCGTCGCGAGGAACCGGCGGCGATTCTCCGGCGTGTCCTCGCAGCCCATGAACTCGGTCATCAAGCCCGTCTCGCCGAGCACCGGGTTGATGCAGTTCACGCGGATCCGGTCGGTGCCGAGCTCGGCCGCGAGCGACTTGCTCGCGGTGATCATCGCGCCCTTCGTGCTGTTGTACCAGACGAGGCCCGGGCGCGGCCGCACGCCGGCCGTCGACGCGACGTTCACGAACACGCCGCCGCCCTGCGCGCGGAAATACGGCACCAGGGTCTGGACGCTCCAGAACAGGCTCTTCATGTTGACGGCGTACACGCGATCGAATTCGGCTTCCGTCACGTCGAGCACCGGCTTGTTACGGTGCGTGGTGCCGGCGTTGTTCACGACGATCTGCACCGAGTGGAAATCGTCGAGCGCGGCCTGCAGCAGCGCGCGCCAGTCGGCGTCCCGGGACACGTCGCCCGCGACCGCGATCGCCTTGCCGCCCGCCAGCGCGATCTCGCTCGCGACGCGCTCGGCCGCCGCGCCGTTCAGGTCGTTGACGACGACGTTCGCGCCTTCGCGCGCATAGGTCTTCGCGATGCCCTCGCCGAAGCCCGAGCCTCCGCCCGTGACGATGGCCGTCTTGCCGCTCAACCGCATGGTGTGTCTCCTCTGTTGTTCACGTGCGTGGTGTGTCGGTGCACGGCCGGTCGTTGCCGGCCGGCGGTTGCTGGTTCAGCCGTGCCGGATCGCGATCGTCTTCAGTGCGGTGAAGCCATACAGCGCCTCGAAGCCTTTCTCGCGGCCATGGCCCGAATGGCCGACGCCGCCGAACGGCAGTTCGACGCCGCCGCCCGCACCGTAGTTGTTGATGAACACCTGACCGGCGCGCAGGCGCCGCGCGAGGCGCAACTGGCGCGCGCCGTCGCGGGTCCAGATGCCTGCGACGAGGCCGTACGGCGTGCCGTTCGCGAGTGCGACCGCTTCCTCCTCGTCGACGAAACGCATCGCGGCGAGCACCGGACCGAACACTTCCTCCTGCGCGAGCCGGTGCGACGCCGGCACGTCGCGCAGCAGCGCGGGGGCCTGGTAGAAGCCGCTTTCGGGCGCGTCGGCGACGACCTGGCCGTGCCCTGCCATCGGAATGCCGTCATGCTGCGCGTCGGACAGGAAATCCCATACGCGCTGCTGCTGCTTCGCGTTGATCAGCGGGCCGCAGTCGAGATCCGCGCGGCTCGGGCCGACCCGCAGCGCGTTGAACGCGGTGGCGAGCCGATCGACGAGCGGCTCGTACACCGCATGCTCGATCAGCACGCGGCTGCCGGCCGAGCAGGTCTGCCCGCCGTTCTGCACGATCGCCGACACGAGCACGGGCAGCGCCGCTTCGAGATCGGCGTCGGCGAACACGATCTGCGGCGACTTGCCGCCGAGCTCGAGCGTGACGGGCACGTGGTTCTCCGCGGCCATCTGGATGACCAGCTTGCCGGTCGCGGGCGAGCCGGTAAACGAGATGTGGTCGATGCCGGGGTGGCGCGCGAGCGCGGCGCCCGCCTCATGGCCGTAGCCGGTGACGATGTTGAGCGCACCGGCCGGCAGCCCGGCTTCGGCGGCCAGCTCGGCGACGCGCAGCACCGACAGGCACGCATCCTCGGCCGGCTTCACGACGCACGCGTTGCCGGCCGCGAGCGCCGCGCCGACGCTGCGCCCGAAGATCTGCATCGGGTAGTTCCACGGCACGATGTGGCCGGTGACGCCGTGCGGCTCGCGCACGGTCAGCACCGTATAGCCGGCCTGATAGGGGAGGGTCTCGCCGTGCAGCTTGTCGGCGGCGCCCGCGTAGAACTCGAAATAGCGCACGAGCGCGGCGGCATCGGCACGCGCCTGCTTCAGCGGCTTGCCGGTGTCGCGCGCCTCGATCGTCGCGAGTTCCTCGAGATGGTCGGCGACGCGCGCCGACAGCCGCATCAGCACGCGGCCGCGTTCGGCGGCGCTCGCCGCGCCCCACGGGCCCGCGAACGCTTCGCGGGCCGCGGCGACCGCGCGCTCGATGTCGGGTGCGGTGCCGCGCGCGATCGTCGCGAACGGCTGGCCGTCGGAGGGATCGACGACCGGGATTGTCTCCAGTTGCGCGGGCAACGTCCATTCGCCCGCGATGAAGTGCTTCGCTTCTTCCATGCCTGCTCCTCGGGTCCCATGCTTCGCGGCGACGGACGACGTCGCCCGTGGTTCGGTGGCCGGACATCCGGAACGATTATCGCGCCGATCGTCATCCGGACGCCACCGGTCGATTGGCTATAATGGCGCATTCCCTGCGGGGACGCCCGCGGCGGTGCATCGGCCGCGGCGCCCCTGTCCCGAATTCCATCGACCAACAGAGAGCGCTATGAGCTTTAATCATGTTCCGGCCGGCAAGGACCTGCCGCACGATTTCAACGTGATCATCGAGATCCCCGCGCAAAGCGATCCGGTGAAGTACGAGGCGGACAAGGAACTGGGTCTCCTCGTCGTCGACCGCTTCATCGGTACCGGCATGCGCTACCCGGTGAACTACGGCTACATCCCGCAGACGCTGTCGGGCGACGGCGATCCGGTCGACGTGCTGGTGATCACGCCGTTCCCGCTGCTGGCCGGCTCGATCGTGCGTTCGCGCGTGCTCGGCATGCTGCAGATGACCGACGAGTCGGGCGTCGACGCGAAGCTGGTCGCCGTGCCGCACGACAAGGTCTGCCCGATGACGGCGAACCTGAAGTCGATCGACGACGTGCCCGAGTACCTGAAGGATCAGATCAAGCACTTCTTCGAGCAGTACAAGGCGCTCGAGAAGGGCAAGTGGGTGAAGGTCGAAGGCTGGGCCGGCATCGACGCCGCGCACAAGGAAATCACCGACGGCGCCGCGAACTACAAGAAGTAAGCCCGTTGGCCGGCCTCGCGCCGGTTCGTTCGGAACGCAAACCGCGCGTGTCTCCTCAGGAGGCTGCGCGGTTTTGTTTTGTGCGTGGTGCGGCGCGTGCGCGGGTTGTGTTTCGTGCGCGGGCGGCGGCGGGCAGGGCGGCGGCGTTCGGTGCGGACTTCGCACGTTTCGCGCCGGTTGCGCGGCGTGCCGCGGCAACGGGTGCCGCCGTGGCTGCGACGGCTTCGGTGGCCGCCTTTCTCGGCGATGCACGGCCGCGCGCCGGTGCGGACGCGGTGTCGCGGCGTTCATCCGTTGCGGACTTGCCGCCGGCCGCCGGCGCTGTCCGTTGCGGCGCAGCCTTCGTGGTCGACTTGCCGCGCGACGCAATCTTTTTCACTTCAGCGGCAGCGCCGGCCTTTGCACGCTTCCTGCCGAGCGCGGCCGGTGCCTTCGTGGGGGCCTGCGCGGCTTTTCCCGACTTCACGGTCCCGGCTGCTTTCCCGTCGCTGCCGGACTTCGCGGCTTTCTTGAGAGGCGGTTCCGTTTTGGCCGGCGGCGCCGCATCGTCGCCGTGCGTCTTCTTGCCTTTCGCGTTCTTCCGCCCGCGCGAGCCGGCCTGCACACCGGCCGCCTCGACCTCGCCGTCGATCCACATCCCGGCCGGCAACACCGATTCCAGCGTCCGGAGGCCGGCCGCCAGTTCTCGCTTCTGCGCGGCCGTGAGCCGCTTCACCCAGTACTCGGCACGCGATGCGATCGACCGGTCGGGTAGCGGGAACGACGCGAGCACCGCGCGCGGCTTGCGCGAGCGCGTGTAGCGCGCGCCCTTGCCGGATGCGTGTTCGTCGAAGCGTGCGGCGACATCGGTCGTGATGCCCGTGTAGACGCTGTCGTCGGCGCACTCGATCAGATACAGAAACCAGGACATGGGAAAGCGGCGGGATGCGAAGCCGCCAGTGTCTCAGAAATGGCGGCCCGCGCCGCGAAAGACGCGATGTGCGTGAGTGGTCACGTGCTGCGCCGGAACGGATCGTGCTCGCGCAACTCGTCGACGTACGCGTGGATATGCTCGGTCTCGCGTGCGAGAAAGTGCGCGACCGCATCGGAGAACGCCGGATGCGCGAGCCAGTGCGCGGAATGCGTGACGGTCGGCAGGAAGCCGCGCGCGAGCTTGTGCTCGCCCTGCGCGCCGCCCTCGAACGTGTCGAGCCCGGCCTCGATGCAGAATTCGAGCAACTGGTAGTACGCCGTCTCGAAATGCAGGCAGGGCACGTGCTCGAGCGCGCCCCAGTAGCGGCCGTACAGCGTGCCGCCGCCGTTCGCGCCGCGCCGGTAGACGGCGAGCGAGCTTGCGATCGGCCGGCCGTCGGCTTCGGCGATCACGAGCAGCAGGTTCTCCGGCATCGTCGCGCCGATCGCGCGGAAGAAGTCGAGATTCAGGTACGGGCTCGAGTAGTGTTCGCGGTAGGTCTGCCGGTAGCAGCGCGAGAAGAAGCGCCAGTCGGCATCGGTGATCAGCTCGCCGGTCAGCCGCCGGAACGTGACGCCGGCATCGCGCACCTTGCGCCGTTCGGCGCGGATGTTCTTGCGTTTCTTCTGCTCGAGCGTGGCGAGGAAGTCGTCGAAGTCGCGGTAGCAGTCGTTGAGCCAGTGGAACTGCACGCCTTCGCGCAGCATCATCCCCAGCGATTCGAGCAGCCGTGCTTCGTCGCCGGTCGGGAACAGCACGTGCAGCGACGACACGTCGCTCTGCTCGGCGAACGCGAGCAGCGTGGCCGCGAGCCGGCGGCGCGCGTCGTCGTCGGCCGCGAGCAGGCGCGTGCCCTGCACGGGCGTGAACGGCACCGCGCACAGCAGCTTCGGGTAGTAGGACAGGCCGTTGCGCTGGTATGCGTCGGCCCATGCCCAGTCGAACACGTATTCGCCGTACGAATGCTGCTTCGCGTAGACGGGCGCGGCGGCCGCCAGCCGCCCCGTGCGCGCGTCGGTCAGCGTGACGAAGTGGGGCGACCAGCCGGTGTCGTCGACCGCGCAGCGCGCGACGTGCAGCGCGTCGAGGAATTCGTGGCGCAGGAACGGCGTCGGCTGCGCGTCGCGTTCGAGCAGCGCGTTCCATTCGTCGGCCGGCACTTCCGCGGGGGACGACAGGATGCCCGTGCGATAATCGATGCGTTCGTGTTTCAAGCGTGAATCCGTACTGTTGGATGCCGCCGGATGCGTGCCGCCATGGCCCGCGTCCGGGACGTTTTCGTCAGCCGTTCAGGGCGCGCCGCCGGGCTGCGCCGATCCCGTCATGAAGACCCGACTCGCTCTCGCCCAGATCAACGTCACCGTCGGCGATTTCGCCGGCAACGTCGCGCGGATCGTCGCGGCCGCTCGCGCCGCGCACAACGATGGTGCGCAACTGATGGTCGCACCCGAACTCGCGCTGTCCGGCTATCCGCCGGAAGACCTGCTGCTGCGGCCCGCGTTCTACGCGGCGGCCGCTGCCGCGCTCGACGCGCTCGCCGACGCGCTGCGTCCGTTCGACGGGCTCGCGGTGCTGGTCGGTCATCCGTTGCGGGGTCCGGGCAGGGGACCGGGCAGGGGGCTTGGCGACGATGCACGCGCGCCAGCCGTCGATGGTAATGCAAACCGCCCGATCGAGCGCGGCGTGCCGCCGGCCGATACCTACAACGCGGTGTCGCTGATCGTCGGCGGCCAGATCGCCGGCACCTACCGCAAGCAGGATCTGCCGAACGCCGACGTGTTCGACGAGAAGCGCTATTTCGCGACCGACGCCGAACCGCTCGTGTTCGAGCTGAACGGCGTCAAGTTCGGCGTGATCATCTGCGAGGACGCATGGCATGCGTCGGCCGCGCAGATCGCGAAGGCCGCCGGCGCGCAGGTGCTGCTGATCCCGAACGGTTCACCGTATCACATGAACAAGGAGGCGCTGCGCATCGACATCCTGCGCGCGCGGATCCGCGAGACCGGGCTGCCGATGGTGTACGTGAACCTCGTCGGCGGCCAGGACGAGCTCGTGTTCGACGGCGGCTCGTTCGTGCTCGACGCGCAGGGCGCGCTCGTCGCGAAGATGCCGCAGTTCGACGAAGGGCACGCGATCGTCGAATTCGACGGCGCCCGCCCGCTGCCCGGCGCGATCGCCGCAGCGCTGCCGGTCGACGCGCAGGTCTATCGCGCGCTCGTGACCGGCGTGCGCGACTACATCGGCAAGAACGGCTTTCCCGGCGTGCTGATCGGGCTGTCGGGCGGCGTCGACTCCGCGCTGGTGCTCGCGGTCGCATGCGACGCGCTCGGGCCCGAGCGCGTGCGCGCGGTGATGATGCCGTCGCGCTACACGGCCGACATCTCGACCACCGACGCGGCGGAGATGGCGCGGCGCGTCGGCGTGCGCTACGACGAGATCGCGATCGCGCCGATGTTCGACGCGTTCCGGGCGGCGCTCGCGGACGAATTCGCGGGCCGCGCGGAGGACGCGACGGAAGAGAACATCCAGGCGCGCATCCGCGGCACGCTATTGATGGCGCTGTCGAACAAGTTCGGCTCGATCGTGCTGACGACCGGCAACAAGAGCGAGATGGCGGTCGGCTACTGCACGCTGTACGGCGATATGGCCGGCGGCTTCGCGGTGATCAAGGACATCGCGAAAACGCTGGTCTACCAGCTGTGCCGCTATCGCAACGCGACCGCCGACTACGGGCAGCGCAACGTGATCCCCGAGCGAATCCTGACGCGCGCGCCGTCGGCCGAGCTGCGCGAGAACCAGACGGACCAGGACAGCCTGCCGCCGTACGACGTGCTCGACGCGATCATGCGGATGTACATGGAGGAAGACCGTCCGCTCGCGGAGATCGTCGCGGCCGGCTATGCGGAGGCCGACGTCGCGCGCGTGACGCGGCTCATCAAGGTCAACGAATACAAGCGCCGCCAGGCGCCGATCGGCATTCGCGTCACGCATCGCGCGTTCGGGCGCGACTGGCGCTATCCGATCACGTCACGCTTTACCGAACGTCTCGACTGAGCGGTGCTGGGCCGTACGCGGCCGGCCGGCTTACAATCGGGATCGCGATTGTGCATCCAAACGAGCATTGAGGGACAACCATCATGAAACGCATCACCGCCATCATCAAGCCGTTCAAGCTGGACGAAGTCCGCGAAGCGCTCGCCGAAGTCGGCCTCACGGGGCTGACCGTGACGGAAGTGAAGGGCTTTGGCCGCCAGAAGGGGCACACCGAGCTGTATCGCGGCGCCGAATACGTCGTCGATTTCCTGCCGAAGATGAAGATCGAGGTGGTCGTCGCGGAAGCGCAGGTCGACCAGGTGATCGACGCAGTGATCGGCGCTGCGCGCACGGGCAAGATCGGCGACGGCAAGATCTTCGTGTCGGACGTCGAGCGCGTGATCCGCATCCGCACCGGCGAAGAGAACGAAGCGGCGGTCTGAGCGCTGCATTCGACCGATCCCGCCGGGCCGGTCGATCGGGCCGCGGATCGCACGATTCCGGCCCGCCAATAAAAAACGGTGCGATACCCGGGTGGGTACCGCACCGATACGCGCCTCTCGCAGCAGCGTGGAAAGTGTTGTCGAATCGTTCTCTGGACGGCGCCTGATCAGAACAGGTGCTGGATGCCGGCGTAGACGCCGGTCTGGCTGCCGCCCGGATGCGGGTTGCCCGTCGATACGGCGGTGCCCGCACCGTTCGCGTTCAGGCCGAAGTTGGCCGTCGAGCTGTTGCGCACCGTCGCGACCTGCACGTCGAACAGCGTGCGCTTCGAGATGTTGTACGAACCGCCGACCGTGTAGATGTTCGCGTTGCCGCCACCGTGGTTCGCATTCACGTGGTACACGGCTGCGATCAGCGCGGCCGCCGGCGTGGCCTGCCACGTCACGCCGCCCCAGACCTGCTGGGTGCCGGTGATGCCGTTGTTGACGGCCGGGCCGCCGCTGCCGTCCGCGTGCGACGACTGATAGGCCGCTTGCAGCTTGAACTGGCCGAGGAACACGTTCAGGCCCGCGAAGTATTCACGCGAATAATTGAACACGTCGGAGAAGCGGCCGTTGCTGTCGCGCGTTTCGTCGTAGATGCCGCGCACCTGGAACAGCGAGTTCGTGTACGTGACCTGCGCACCGGCCGCACGGCCCGGCTGACCGGCCGTCGTGTTGCCGTTGAAGCTGGTCGAGTTCGAGAACGCGAACTGGCCGTAGAAGTCGAGGCCGTAGAACTGCGGCGACTGGTACGACACGTTGTTGCTGGTCTTGTTCCAGTTGCGGCCGCGCACGAGCGATGCCGACGACCAGCTCGACTGGCCCAGCGGATCGAAGTCCCACACGCCGTTCGCGATCGCGAGTTCGCGACCCAGCAGCAGCGTACCGTAGCGGTCGTTGGAGATGCCGACAGTCGCGAAACGATCCCAGATCGAGCCGCTCGTGCCGAGCCCGCCGTTCATCGTGTTGAACGCGCCTTCGAGGTGGAACAGGATCTTGTTGCCGCCGCCGATGTCCTCGCTGCCCTTCAAGCCCCACAGGCTCGTGCCCCAGTCGCCGCTCTCCGCCCGGTAGCGATGGCCGTCCTGCAGGCCGTTCATGTACTCGAGGCCGGCATCCAGGCGACCGTACAGCGTGACGCTGCTCTGCGCGTGCGCCGTAACCACCCCAGCAGCCATCAGCGCGGCCGCGACCAAAGCTTTCTTCATCATCTCCTCCATACCCTGTCAAAAAGTCAACCCAGACTGCACGAGATGCCCGGCGCGGCGAGCGTCGGGCAAAAGCGAAAAGCGGGATAACCAGGGAGACCTCGTGCAGGCCGGTAAGCGCGGCACGCGGGCAAGCGGACGGAAAAACCGTTGAGCGGTCCCGCGCGGCCGGGTCGGCTTGCGGGGTCTCCTTGTTGTGTCGTGAAGCTAAACTACATTTCACGAACTTCGTTTTGCTACTTTGGTTACTAATTTAGCAAAAATACAATTTTGTGGCGACCGAAATCGTTGTTTGACTAACACGTGTCGCCAATTTGCCATGCAACAGAGTGCGCGGCGGTCGCGCGGAGGCGCGCCGGCTGCCGTAAACCCTTGTCCGGCAAGGAAGACACGGATTCGGCGGTGTGGGGTCAAGGATTGCCACTATTGACGTTGCCGAGGCGCGAGCGTAAGCGTCGGAGCGGCGAAATTGGTAAGTATTTCGTAATAAATCGGGCGTGGGACAACGGTGGCGGGGCGAGTGTGAAACGACTCCGAAAGGCTTGTGCCGCGTGGGCCCTCGACCGCCGGACAAGCGCGCCCGGCTCAACCCCGCGCCGGTCGCGCATCGAGCAATTGCGCGCGGATCCATCGGTGCGCATCGGTGCGTGCGTGCTTCGCGTGCGAGTAGACCTTCACCGTGTAGCGCGGGATCTCGAACGGCGCGGGGAAGATGCGGATCGGCGCCGCGTGGCGCAGCGCCTGCGCGGCGCGGTTCGGCACCGTCATCAGCAGCGTCGATTCCGCGATCGCGAACGGTGCGGCCAGCACGCTCGGCAGCTGCACGGCGACCTGCCGCGCGAGGCCGAGCCGGTCGAGCACGTAGTCGACGACGCCGCGCGACTCGTTCCACGGCGTGACGACCACGTGGCGTGCCGCGAGATATTGGTCCAGCGTCAGCCGCCGGCGGATGTCCGGATGCGCGGCGCTCGCGATCACCACGTAGTCGTCCGAGAACCAGTCGAAATCCTCGATGCCCGGCGAGTCGGCGGCCGACTCCTCGTGATAGCCGAGCGCGAAATCGATGCGGCCGGCCGCGAGTTCGTCGACCGAAATCTTGCGCTCGGAATGGACGACGCGAATCCGCAGCCGCGGCGCGACCCGCTCGACGCGCGCGAGCAAGGCCGGCAGCACGGCGAACGCCGTGTAGTCGCTCGCGGCGAACACGAACGTGCGGTCGCTTTGCGCGGGATCGAAGCGGCGCGCGCGGGCGAGCCCCTTCGACATCGTGTCGAGCGCGTCGCCGGCCCAGGTGGCGATGTCGTCGGCGCGCACGGTCGGCTGCATCTCGTTGCCGAGCCGCACGAACAGCGCGTCGCCGATCGCGTCGCGCAGCCGCGCGAGCGCGTGACTGAGCGCGGACGGGCTCATCGCCAGTTCGTGCGCGGCCGCCGCCACCGACCGGTGGCGGTACAGCGCGTCGAACGCGAGCAGCAGGTTCAGGTCGAGACGGCGCAGATCGGGATGCATCATGTTCATGTCCGGATGAAGAAACTGCACTTCCTGCAGTTGAGCCGTGAACGTAGCATGTGGATCCGACCGCCGCCACGCGCATGTGCGCGGGCGGCGCCGCATTCCGTTTCCCGTCCGGGCCGAAGGAGGGCTCCCCGCCGTGCAAATCGACATCCGTTGCGCCACCGTCGCCGACGTCCCGCAAATCCTGCGCTTCATCACCGAGCTGGCCGTCTACGAGAAGGCGGAGCATGAAGTGGTCGCGACGCCCGCGTCGCTCGAGCGCAGCCTGTTCGGCGAAGGCTCGCCCGCGCGTGCGCTGATCTGCGAGGTCGACGGCGAGCCGGCCGGCTTCGCCGTGTATTTCTTCTCGTACTCGACGTGGCTCGGCCGCCAGGGGCTGTATCTCGAGGATCTGTACGTATCGCCGCGCTTTCGCGGCGCGGGCGCCGGGCTGCGGCTGCTGAAGGCGCTCGCGCGCATCGCCGTGGACACCGGCTGCGGGCGGTTCGAATGGAGCGTGCTCGACTGGAACGAGCCGGCGATCCGCTTCTACGAAAGCGTCGGCGCGGCGCCGCAGAGCGAATGGGTGCGCTACCGGCTCGCGGGCGATGCGCTGCGCGCGTTCGCGGACGGCGCGCCGGTGGGCGCCGCGTAAACGCGAAACGGGCGCCGCCCGGCGCCCGCTCGTGTGTCGTATCGCGCAGCGCGCGTTACTTGAGACTGCCCGACAAAAACCCGCGCAGGCGCTCGCTCTTCGGATTCGCGAACACCTCGGACGGCACGCCTTCTTCCTCGACGCGCCCCTGGTGCAGGAACATCACGTGATTCGACACGTTGCGCGCGAAGCCCATCTCGTGCGTGACGACGATCATCGTGCGGCCTTCCTCGGCGAGCTTCTGCATCACCTTCAGCACTTCGCCGACGAGTTCCGGGTCGAGCGCCGACGTCGGTTCGTCGAACAGCATCACGTCGGGATGCATCGCGAGTGCACGCGCGATCGCGACGCGCTGCTGCTGGCCGCCCGACAGGTGTGACGGATACTGCTTCTCGACGCGCGGCGCGAGGCCGACCTTCTCGAGATACGTGCGGGCGCGATCCTCGGCTTCCTTCTTCGGGATGCCGAGCACGTTGACGGGCGCTTCCATCACGTTCTCGATCACGTTCATGTGCGACCAGAGATTGAAGTGCTGGAACACCATCGACAGCTTGGTGCGCACGCGTTGCAGCTGCTTCGAATCGGCCGCGCGCAGCGCGCCCATCTTGTCGGCGGTGGTGCGCACTTCCTCGCCGTCGACGACGATGCGGCCCGCGTTCGGCTGTTCGAGGAAGTTGATACAGCGCAGCATCGTGCTCTTGCCGGAACCGGACGAGCCGATCACGCTGATCACGTCGCCCGAGTTCGCCTTCAGCGACACGCCCTTGAGCACCTCGTTGTCGCCGTACCGCTTGTGCAGATCGTCGACGAAAAGCTTCTGAGTCTGGGAATTCATCAATAGTCCTGCGAAAACTTACTTGCCTTGCGGGCGCAGATACGCGAGCCAGCGACGCTCGGCCTGGCGGAACAGCCACACGAGCATGAACGAGATCACGAGATAGAGCAGCGCGGCGATGCCGAATGCGTGGAACGACATGTAGGTCGCCGAGTTCACGTCGCGGGCGATCTTCAGGATGTCCGGCACGGTCGCGGTGAACGCGACGGTGGTCGCGTGCAGCATCAGGATCACTTCGTTGCTGTAGAGCGGCAGCGCGCGGCGCAGCGCGGACGGCAGGATCACGCGGCGATACATCGTGAAGGTGGACATCCCGTATGCGCGCGCGGCTTCGATCTCGCCGTACGAGGTCGCCTTGATCGCGCCCGCGAAGATCTCGGTGGTGTACGCGCAGGTGTTCAGCGTGAACGCGAGCAGCGTGCAGCGCATCCCGTCGCGGAAGAACGAATCGAGCAGCGGCGTGCCGCGTATGAACTGCAGGCTGTAGAGGCCGGTGTAGCAGAGCAGCAGCTGCACGTAGAGCGGCGTGCCGCGGAACACGTACGTGTAGAGCCACACGGCGCCCGACAGCCACTTCCTCTTCGACACGCGGGCCACCGCGAGCGGCACCGACAGGCAGAAGCCGAGGCCGATCGACACGACGAGCAGCCACAGCGTGATCGCGACGCCGGTGATCCGGAAGCCGTCGGTATAGAGATAGTTGCGCCAGTATTCTTGGATGAGTTCGATCATAGGTCAGCCTTGCGGACACCGGTCGAGTAGCGCTTTTCGAGCCACATCAGCACGAAGTTCGAGATCGTCGTGATGGCGAGGTAGACCGCACCGGCGATCAACGTGAAGAAGAAGAACCGCAGCGTGCCCTTGCCGGCATCCTGCGACGCCTTGACGACGTCCGCGAGGCCGATGATCGACACCAGCGCGGTCGACTTCACGAGCACCTGCCAGTTGTTGCCGATGCCGGGCAGCGCGAAGCGCATCATCTGCGGGAACATGATCCGCGCGAACACCTGCCAGCTGGTCATCCCGTACGCGCTGCCGGCCTCGAGCTGGCCGCGCGGCACCGACAGGAACGCGCCGCGGAAGGTCTCGGTGAAGTACGCGCCGTAGATGAAGCCGAGCACGAGCACGCCGGCGAGGAACGGGTCGATGTCGATCTGGTCCCAGCCGAGCGCGTCGGTCGCGGAGTTCAGCCAGATCTGCAGGCTGTAGAACAGCAGCAGCATCAGCACGAGGTCGGGTACGCCGCGGATCAGCGTCGTGTAGACGGTGCCGATGCCGTTCGTCACGCGGTTGCGCGACAGCTTCGCGCCCGCGCCGAGCAGGCCCAGCAGGAACGACAACGCGAGCGACAGCACCGCCAGTTTGACGGTTTGCCAGGTGCCTGCGAGGATCAGCGGGCCGTAACCTTGTAGAAACATAGAGTGGTCCCTGGTGTGGTCCCTGAGGGCGCATGCGGAGCGCCGCGAAATACGCGCCCGCGAAGCTGCGCGGAACGCCCCGTGCGTATCATGACCGTCCGCCCCGGCAACGGTGCCGGGCCCGCCCGTCGCGCGAGCGGCGGGCAAGGGGGCGGGCGGCGCGTGGTGGACTGCCTGTACTGCCGGACGCGGGGCCGCCCCCGCATCCGCTTCCCGTCATTGTCGGCGCTCAGCGAGCCGAGTAGACGCTGAACGAGAAATACTTGTGCGACAGCCGGTCGTACGTGCCGTCCTTGTGCATGTCGGCCAGCGCCTTGTTGATCCTGAGCTTCAGGTCCGTGTCTTCCTTGCGCAGGCCGATCGCGGTGCCGTCGCCGATCGTCTTCGGATCCTTCACTTCCGGCCCGGCGAACGCGAAGCCCTTGCCGCGCGGCGTGCGCAGGAAGCCGTAGTCGGCCTGCAGTTCATCCTGCAGCGTCGCGTCGAGGCGGCCCGAGCCGAGATCGGCATAGACCTGGTCCTGGTTCTGGTAAGGAATGACCGTCACGCCCTGCGGTTCCCAGTACGCCTTCGCGTAGGTTTCCTGCGTCGAGCCCTGCTCGACGCCGACGTGCTTGCCCTTGAGCGACGCGACCGTCGGCAGCAGCGGCGAGCCGGCCTTTGCGATCATGCGTGCCGGTGCGTCGTACACCTTGTCGGAGAAGTCGATCTGCTCGCGGCGCTTGTCCGTGACGGTCAGCGACGACACGATGACGTCGTACTTCTTCGCCTTCAGCGCGGGGATGATCCCGTCGAGATCCTGCGCGACCCACACGCACTTCACGTTGATCCGCTTGCAGATTTCCTTGGTGAGATCGACGTCGAAACCGACGATCTCGCCGCTCGGCGCGGTCGACTCGAACGGCGGGTAGCTGGCATCGACACCGATCCGCACGGTCTTCCACTCCTTCGCGAAGGCGCTGCCCGCCACGAGGGCGAGGGCGGCGCACAGGGCGGCCTTCTTCATTTCCATCCTTTTGTCGCTCACTTCCGGGGGGCGCTCGCGGCCGGTCGGGCCGGGCGCCGCGGCGTATTCTAGACGGCCAAAATTCGTGTTTCGGCGCGCTGGCAACGGCGCTCGCCGGACGGGCGAACGCCAAAAGGGCGGTATTTTACCCGAACGCGATATCCGGAAAACGGCAATCCGGCGCGACCGATCGATTCTTCGAATCGGCTGTTGCGGCAATCGCGGTATTCGCAACGAGTATTGCGTCCATTGGATTCGTGAGCGCAACGATGCGGTGCGCGGGCGGCGAATTGTGGCCGGATGAGGGCGAGCCTACAGTACAGGTAAACCCGCAAAAGAATCGCCGCCTGCCGGAGTACCCCCATGTTCCAGATCCGCCGCGCCGCCGACCGTTGCCATACGCGTCAAGGCTGGCTCGAATCGAGCAGCAGCTTCCCGCTCGCCGGCCACGCCGGGGCCACGCATCCGCCGTTCGGCGCGCTGCGCTTGCTGAGCGAGGACCGGATCGCACCCACGCGCGGCTTCGGAATGCAGCCGCGCCGTGACCTCGAGATCGTCACCTACGTGCTGGACGGCGCGCTCGCGCATCGCGACAGCCTCGGCAACGGCGCGATCGTGCGGGCCGGCGGCGTCCAGCGGATGAGCGCCGGCACGGGGCTCATGCACAGCGAAACCAATGCGTGGTGCGACCGCCCGCTGCATCTGCTGCAGATCTGGCTGCAGCCGGCCGAGCGGGGCGGGCGGCCCGGCTATGCGCAGCGGCGCTTCGCCGACGACGAGAAGCGCGGCCGGCTGCGGCTCGTCGCGTCGCCCGATGGCGACGACGGCGCATTGTCGGTCCGTGCGGACGCGCGCATCTTCGCGGGGCTGATCGACGGCGACGAGGAGACGGCTTTCGGCGTGCCGGCCGGGCGCAGCACGTACGTGCACGTGGCGCGCGGCGATGTGGAAGTCAACGGCCACGCGCTGGCCGAGGGCGACGGCGCGCGGATCGCCGGCATGCATATGGTTGCGTTCGCCCGCGGCCGGGCGGCCGAGGTGCTGCTGTTCGACGTCGCCTGAAATGAAACGGGGGACGCGGTGCCAAGCGCGCGTCCCCCGCGGTGCCGCCCGGAAGGCGGCCTGCCGGCTTACTGCGCCGGCGCCGACGCGCCCTTGGCCGCGCGGTGCTGCTGCCAGCGTTCCTTCATCGTCTCGTGGCGCTGCTCCATCCGTGCGAACTGCTGCTTGAGCGCCGTGCTGACCGTGGTCTTCTGCTGGTCGTTCAGCCCGTTGTAGAACGCGAGCCACGCGGCCGCGCTCTGCTCGCGCAGTTGCGCATTCTGCTGCTCGGCCTGCTGGCGGGCGGCGTGCATCGCGCTCAGGTCGAGGATCGGCTGGTTCTGCTGCGCCTTGAATTGCTCGCGCATCTGCTCGTGGCTCTTGTGCATCGCCTCATGGTTCTGCTTCATCGTGTTGACGGCCGTCTGCCACTGCTGTTCCTGCGACGCGTTGAGCTTCAGCTGGTCGTGCAGCTTCATGATCACGCCGAACGGGCCGCCGTCATGGCCGCCGTGCATCTGGTGCATGCCGGGGCCGCCCGGCGGCGGCATGTCGTTGGGTTGCGCGGCATGCGCGGTGCCGAATGCGAGAGCGAGCACGGTGGCGGCGGCAATGGCCACGCGGGAAGTCTTCTTATACATTTCAGAAACTCCTTGTATCAAAGGTCCGGCGATGCGGGTCGCGGTGATTCGTGCCCGCATCCGGTAAGACGCAGGTTAGCGGCGCGGGTCCCGGCCGGTGTTACGCGGAGTGGCCGGTGGGTTACGGCGCATTACAGTTCCCTTGCGCCGTAACCCGCAGTAACCCTTTCGTCCCTTTGTTTCGTTCTTCGACGCCGCACTCGCGCGGTAAACTTCAAGCCATGACTACCCAGATCCTCATCGTCGACGACGACCAAGAACTCCGAGACCTGCTGCGCGACTATCTCGTGCGCCAGGGGATGGAAGTGTCCGTGCTGCACGACGCGGCGACGCTCGAGAAGCGCCTCGAGCGCGAGCGGCCCGACCTGATCGTGCTGGACCTGATGATGCCGGGCGTGGACGGCCTCACCGCGCTGCGCCAGTTGCGTGCGGCCGGCGACGACATCCCCGTGATCATGCTGACCGCGCGCGCGGACGACGTCGACCGCATCGTCGGGCTCGAACTCGGCGCGGACGACTATCTCGGCAAGCCATTCAACCCGCGCGAGCTGCTGGCGCGCGTGCAGGCCGTGCTGCGCCGCCGCCGCGCGACGCCGTCGGCGGCGGCGCCCGAGCAGCGCGAGCCGTTCGCGTTCGGCCGCTTCGTGCTCGACTTCCAGGCGCGCACGCTGTCGGTCGACGGCAAGCCGGCGACGCTGTCGAGCAGCGAATTCGCGCTGCTGAAGATCTTCGTGAACCATGCGCTGCGCACGCTCACGCGCGAGCGGCTGCTCGAGCTGCTGCACGGGCCCGAGTACGACGGCACCGACCGCGGCATCGACGTCCAGGTATGGCGCCTGCGCCGCATCCTGGAAACGGATCCGTCCGCGCCGCGCTTCATCCAGACGGTCCGCGGGCGCGGCTACGTGTTCGTGCCCGACGGCGAGGCCCATGCGCAAGCCCATTGATTCACTGTTCGGGCGGCTCGCGCTGCTGGTCATCGGCGTGCTGCTCCTGTCGCACTTCGCGTGGTTCTTCGCGATGCGCATCGAGCGCAACCAGATGCAGACGCGCTACGCGGTCGAGGAGGCCGCGTTCCTCGTCGACGCGGTGCGCCAGCACGTCGAGCGCACGCCCGATCAGCCGCTGCCGTCGCGGGTGCGGCTCGTGGCGCCGGACAGTCCCGACGTGCCGAAGGTGGCCGACACGAACCTGCCGGCGCCGCTCAAGCGCTTTCGCGACGACGTGAGCGAGCGGATGCCGCACGGCACCCAGGTCGAGATCGGCGCGCCCGGTCATCCGCCGGTGCTGTGGGTCAAGGAGCCGACCGACCCTAACTGGATCGTGGTGCCGGTGCAGCCGCTGCGGCCGCCGCGCTCGCTCGACCGGATGCTGCTGTGGCTCGGCACGATCTTCTCGGCCGGCGTGATCGCCGCGCTGTTCGCGGCCTGGCAGCTGCAGCAGCCGCTGCGCTCGCTGGCGCGCGCGGTCGCGCGCTTCGGCCGCGGCCAGCCGGTGCCGCCGCTGCGCGAGCGCGGCCCGCGCGAGCTGCGCCAGCTCACACGCGGCTTCAACCAGATGGTGGAACAGGTTTCGCAGGCCGACAGCGACCGCGCGGTGATGCTGGCCGGCGTCGCGCACGACTTGCGCACGCCGCTCGCACGGATGCGCCTGCGTGCCGAAATGATGGACGACGCGCGCCTGCGCGACGGCGTCGTGCGCGATGTCGACTCGATGTCGCACATCGTCGACCAGTTCCTCGCGTTCGCGCACGGCGGGGCGGACCGCAGCGAGCCCGTGCCGGTCGACCAGACCTGCGAGCGGATCGCGCGCAGCTATCGCGCGGTCGCACCGAACGCGCCGGCGGTCCAGACGCGTCTCACGGCCGACGCGGGCTTCCGCCTGCCGACCGCGACGCTCGACCGGATCCTGTCGAACCTGCTGGACAATGCACATGCGTACGGCGCGCCGCCCGTGCTGGTCGAGACGGCGCGCACGGCGACCGGGTATGTACTGTCGGTCAGCGACAGCGGCGGCGGGATTGCGCCGCGCGACCTGGCGGCCGCGACGCGGCCGTTCGTGCGGCTCGACCCCGCGCGCGGCGGGAACGGCCACAGCGGGCTGGGGCTCGCGATCGTCGAGCGGCTCGTGCTGAGGCTGGGCGGGACGTGCGAGATCGGCAACCGTCCCGAGGGTGGCCTGCGCGTGGCGATGACGTTCCCGTTCGACGCGGTGCCGAAGGACGATCTTCACGCACAGGCTGCGTAAGAAGCGGCGCCTGCCGGGCAGGCGCCGCGCGGCATCATTCGCCGAACAGCGAGCCGAGCGTCTCGGCGGCGTTGCTGTCGATGGTGTTGTAGGTCACGCTCGTGGCCTCGAAGATATAGACGGTCGTATAGCGGCCGAGGCGCTCCAGGATTTCCTCCTGCAGTGATTCGGGCACGACGTTCATGTTCAGGTACCATGCCGTCGACGACAGCCGGGTCTGGAACGACCCGTATTCCTGCATCAGCTCGTAGAACGCCTCGGCGTCCTGATCGCGGCAGACGATCACCAAATTTCCTGCCATTCCCTTCCTCCAGCTGGTCGGTCAATCCCCGGGGCCGCGGGTCGGCACACCCCGGGGGCTAGCCCCGATCATACCTGCTTCGCCGCGATCGTCCGATGACGTCCGGCATGGTTTGCGCCCGTGTGCGGCTGGCGGGTTCCCGGCCGGCCCGGATCACGGCATAATTCGGGGCCTGCACGCCGGCCGCACGACTGCGGCCAGGCTGCACCGCCCCGCGCGCCCGCCGTCCGCCCGCGCGCCGGGCACGATCCACGCACCGCCCACGCGTCGCGCGGCGCCACACTGGCCCCGGACGGTTGTACCTGAAATACAGGTTGGTGTAGTGTCGTGCCGTCGCGGCCGCTTGCCGCGCCGGGGCGCAGCTTGCACGCACGGCGCGTCGCGCCGGCGTGAGATCTTGAATCCATCGAATTACCGCGTCGAATTACCGCGCCCGTGCGCTTTGCCATGAATCAACATCGTCTGCCGGCTTCGTTCGGCCTTACCGGGGAGGGCGCCTGATGGACGTCGGATTCTTCAATCCGAACCGGACCGCCAACGCGTCCGCATGGCGCGTTCTGCCGAACCGGTGGGACTTCATCGCATTCCCGCTGATCATCTGCCTGATCGCGATGGCGGTCGTCGGCTTTCATGAAACGATGGCGCCGATCGGGACCCTTCAGACCCAGAAGATCTCGCTCGATCCGTCGAACCTGCCCGAATACGCGCTGCGCACGACGCTGCGGATGCTCGCCGCGATGGTCGCGTCGCTCGCGTTCACGCTGATCTACGGCACGCTCGCCGCGAAAAGCCGCCGCGCGGGGATGGTGCTGATTCCGATCCTCGACATCCTGCAGTCGGTGCCGGTGCTCGGCTTCATCTCGTTTACGGTCACGTTCTTTCTCGCGCTGTTCCCGAGCCGGGTGCTCGGCGCCGAGCTCGCGGCGATCTTCGCGATCTTCACGAGCCAGGCGTGGAACATGACGTTCAGCTTCTACCAGTCGCTGCGCACGGTCCCGCGCGATCTCGACGAAGTGTCGCGCGGCTTCCACCTGACGTCGTGGCAGCGCTTCTGGAAGCTCGAGGTGCCGTTCTCGATGCCCGGGCTGATCTGGAACATGATGATGTCGATGTCGGGCGGCTGGTTCTTCGTCGTCGCGTCGGAGGCCATCACCGTCGGCAACCAGACGATCACGCTGCCGGGGATCGGCGCGTATCTCGCGCAGGCGATCTCGGACAAGAACTTCGGCGCGATCGGCTGGGTGATCCTCACGATGACCGTCGTGATCCTCGCGTACGACCAGTTCCTGTTCCGCCCGCTGATCGCGTGGGCCGACAAGTTCCGGATGGAGAACACCGCGTCGGGCGATGCGCCGCAATCGTGGCTGCTCGACCTCGTGCGCCGCACGCGCCTGATCCATCAGCTGCTCGTGCCGGCCGGCTGGTTCTTCGCGAAGGCCGCGCGGATTCCGCTGCGCCTGCCGCTGTCGGGCGCGATGCGCTTCACGCTGCCGAAAGTCGAGAAGAAGGCGTCGCGCACGGTCGATATCGCGTGGTCGGGTTTCGTGCTGATCTGCACGGCCTATATCGTGTGGCGCGTCGTCAGCTTCGTCGCGACCGGCGTGACGATGGCCGACGTCGGCCACGTGCTGGTGCTCGGGCTCATCACGCTGCTGCGCGTGGTCGTGCTGATCACGATCGCGTCGGTGATCTGGGTGCCGATCGGCGTGCTGATCGGGCTGCGTCCGCGGCTGGCGGAGAAGCTGCAGCCGCTCGCGCAGTTCCTCGCCGCGTTCCCGGCCAACCTGCTGTTCCCGGTGTTCGTGATCGTGATCGCGCGCTTCCACCTGAACCCCGACATCTGGCTGTCGCCGCTGATCGTGCTCGGCACGCAGTGGTATATCCTGTTCAACGTGATTGCCGGCGCGACGTCCTATCCGAACGACTATCGCGAAGCGGCGACGAACTTCCGGATCCGCGGCTGGCAGTGGTGGCGCCAGGCGATCCTGCCCGGCATCTTCCCGTACTACGTGACCGGCGCGATCACCGCGTCGGGCGGCGCGTGGAACGCG